>SL_7KL_010_BRINEDRAFT_10000639_pt1 | contig 16640 bp, 17 predicted proteins | sample SodLak_010_BRINE_FD_10663 | JGI IMG/M metagenome (IMG submission 10663)
GAGCCGTTCCCGAGGGAACCGGCCCGCCAAGAGCTGCAGCAGGGGCTTGCCGTTTTGCCGCTGGGCGACACGGTGCCGGTGGATCCGCTGCTGGATTATCTGACGCTGCTGCACCGCTGGAATCGCGCCTTCAACCTGTCGGCGGTTCGAGACCCAATGGCCATGGTGCCGCTGCATCTGCTGGACAGCCTGAGTCTGCTTCCCTATCTTGAAGAGCCTTCGCTGCTGGACGTGGGCAGTGGTGCTGGTCTGCCGGGCATACCGCTGGCCATCTGCCGGCCGCAGATGACGGTGACCGTGCTGGACAGCAATGGCAAGAAAACCCGCTTCATGGAGCAGGTTCGACTGCAGCTCGGCCTGTCGGGACTGAATGTGGTGCACCAGCGCGTCGAGGCCTTCCGGCCGCAGGCGCGGTTTGCCACCATCTGCTCCCGCGCCTTTGCCCGCACGGATGCTTTCGTCACGGCCGCCGGCGCGCATCTCGCGACGGATGGCGTCATGCTGGCAATGAAGGCACGCTTCGACGCCACCGAGGAGCTGCGCGATCTGGGCAGTGGCTGGAGCACCGAGGCCTTGCCCCTGGCTGTTCCCGGGCTGGATGCCCAGCGCACCCTGGTGCGCCTGCGCCGCGCCGACCACTGACACGGGAGATCCCATGGCGCACACCATTGCCGTTGCAAACCAGAAAGGCGGGGTCGGCAAGACCACCACCAGCGTCAATCTGGCCGCCGCACTGGCCATGAACCGTCGCCGCGTGCTCTTGGTGGACCTGGATCCCCAGGGCAATGCGACGGTTGGCTCGGGGGTGGACAAGGACAGCCCGCAATACACTGGTTATGACGTGCTGATGCAACAGATCAGCGTGCGCGAGGCGATCATCGAGGTACCGGATGCCGGCTACGATCTGGTGCCAGGCAATTCCGACCTGACTGCGGCCGAGGTGCAGTTACTGGAAGTCGAGGCGCGCGAACAGCAGTTGCGCCGGCAACTGGTCCGACTGAAGGCCGACTACGATTACATCCTGATTGACTGCCCGCCGGCCCTGAACATCCTGACCCTGAATGCCCTGGTGGCTGCCCGCGGCGTTCTGATCCCGATCCAGTGTGAATACTATGCGCTGGAAGGCCTGACCGCTCTGCTCAACACCATTGGTCGGGTGCAGGAGCGGGCCAATCCGGACCTGCGCATCAACGGTCTGCTGCGAACCATGTACGATCCACGGAACAATCTGGCCAATCAGGTTGCGGCGCAGCTGATGCAGCATTTCCCGAAACAGGTCTACAGCACGCAGATCCCGCGAAATGTGCGATTGGCCGAGGCGCCCAGTCATGGCCGGACGGCAATCCAGTACGATCGGTACTCACGGGGGGCGCTGGCCTACATGGCGCTGGCCAGCGAAGTGATTCGACGCGACATGCAGGCGGCGACAGCATCATGACGGCGAAGAAGCGGGGACTTGGCAGCAAGGGATTCGATGTCCTGCTCGGCGCGACACGGACCGAGCCGGATGACGGTGGGCATTTGCGTAATCTGCCCGTGGAATGGTTGCAGCGCGGCGCTTACCAGCCACGGCGTGACATGGATCCCACCGCGCTGCAGGAGCTGTCCGATTCGATACGCACCCAGGGCGTTGTGCAGCCCCTGGTGGTGCGACCGCTGAGCGAGGAGCAGTTCGAGATCATCGCCGGCGAGCGCCGCTGGCGGGCTGCGCAACTGGCGGGTCTGGAAACCGTGCCGGCCATTGTTCGTGGCATCACCGACCAGGTGGCACTGGCGGTGGCACTGATCGAGAACATTCAGCGCGAGAACCTGAACCCCCTGGAAGAGGCCATGGCCATCGCCCGCCTGGTGGAGGAATTTGGTCTGACACATCAGCAGGCAGCGGAAACCGTTGGTCGCTCGCGGGTTTCGGTCAGCAATCTGCTGCGGCTGCTCGATCTCAATGATGATGTGCGGGAACGGCTGGGTCAGGGCGAGCTGGAGATGGGGCACGCGCGGGCCTTGCTTGGCCTCAAGGGGCATCGTCAGAGTGCAGTAGCGGCCGAGGTCGTGCGACGGGGTCTGTCGGTGCGGGCCACGGAACGGCTGGTACAGCAGGCGCTGGCCGGCGAAGACCGGGCGCCACGCAACAGCCGCATGGATCCGGATGTGCGCCGCCTGCAGACCGAGCTGTCCGAACGCCTGGGGGCCACGGTAACGATCCAGCAGGGGCGCCAGGGCAAGGGCAAGCTGGTGATCAATTACGGCAGCCTGGACGAGCTGGACGGCATCCTGCAGCACATCGGTTAGGCCATTGACACGTCTGCACCGGGTCCGCGTTGACCCTCCCTGGGTGAGTCTTTATACTCCGCCGCTCGTGCCGGCCTGGATGGTCGGTGCGTGGGCACAAAAAGACCCGTTGCTCGACCGCACCAATGCTGCCGCCAGAATTTAAAGGCGCGGGTGCCATGATCCTGCTCGACGTCCCAGGGGGGTGACAATATGCCCACCCTTTCGCCGGTCAGGTTCGTTTTCTTCGGTCAGCTTGTGGTGACGGGCGCAAGCGCCCTGCTCTGGTGGTTGTTGCAAAGCCCGGAGCATGGTGTCGCGGCACTGGTCGGGGGGTTGATTGCGATCATCCCCGGGGCCTACCTGGCGATGAAGGTTTTCTCGGTTCGCCCGGATGCGCCGCCGAAACAGATAATTGGTGCGTTCTATAGAGGGGAAGCGCTGAAGTTCGGTCTGACGGTGGTGCTGTTCATCATCGCATTGCAATGGTTTGCTGACCGCTTCGCCCCCCTGATTGTGACTTACATCCTGACAATTCTTGTTTTCTGGGTTGCGTTCCGTGTGGGCGCGACCGAACCAGCGGTGAGACAGCGATGAGCGACAACTCGGGCGGCGTCACGTATTACATCAATCACCACCTCACCAATTGGTCGATCGGCGATGGTGGCTTCTGGACCATTCATGCTGATTCCCTGATCGTCTCCATTCTGCTCGGCAGCCTGTTCTGCTGGGTCTTCTGGATGGCTTCCCGTAACGCCACCGAGGGTGTTCCGGGCGGTCTGCAGAATTTCGTCGAGATGATGATCGACGCCATGAACAAGCTGACCCGGGATACCTTCAGCGGTCACAACCCGCTCGCAGCCCCGCTGGCGCTTACCATTTTCTGCTGGATCTTCCTGATGAACCTTATGGACCTGGTGCCGATCGATCTGGCGCCGGAGACCATGGGTGCCCTGGGTTGGGAGTATTTCAAGATACTCCCCACCGTGAACATGAACGTCACCTTCGGCCTGTCTCTGTCGGTGCTGGGCCTGATCATCATCTACAGCATCTACTACAAGGGCGCGAAGGGTTACCTCCACGAACTGTTCTTCCATCCGTTCAATCACTGGTCCCTGGCGCCATTCAACTTCGTGCTGAACTTCGTTGAGTTGTTCGCCAAGCCGATATCACTGTCGCTGCGGTTGTTCGGCAACCTGTATGCCGCCGAGCTGATCTTTATCCTGATCGCGACGCTGACCTTGAGCTATGGACTGTTCGAAGTCTTTACCAGTATTGGGGGTATCGCCCTGCTGCTCGGCCAGATCGTTCTGGCCACCATCTGGGCCATCTTCCATATTCTCGTGATTCCGTTGCAGGCCTTCATCTTCATGATGTTGACCATGGTCTATCTGAGTATGGCGGCGGAATCGCACTAAGCCGGACAGTGCGTTCGATTCATTTATTGTTTCTTTTTCTTTGACTGAGACCTACTTGGAGGTAACCAATGGAACTCGCTAGCCTGATCGCCAGTGTTCAGGGCATGACCGTCATCGCCGTTGCAATCATCATTGCTTCCGGCGCCATCGGCACCGCCCTCGGTTTTGCCATCATGGGTGGCAAATTCCTCGAAAGCATCGCCCGTCAGCCGGAGCTCGCTCCGATGCTGCAGGGTCGTATGTTCCTGCTGGCCGGTCTGCTCGACGCCGTGTCCATGATCGGTGTTGGTCTGGCCCTGTTCTTCACCTTCGCCAACCCGTTCGTGGGTGCCGTCACCGCCGCCGCTGGCTCCTAAGCGCTGACGCAAACCCACAACAGGCACTGGAGGTGATGGCATGGAGATCAATGCCACGCTCTTAGGCCAGATGATTGCCTTTGGCATATTCGTCTGGTTCACGATGAAGTTCGTCTGGCCCAACGTGTCCAAGGCCATGCAGGCCAGACAGGACAGCATCAGCGATGGCCTTGCCGCCGCTGAGCGGGGCCGCAAGGACCTGGAAACCGCCAATGAAAAGGCGGACGAGATCCTGCGCGAGGCCCGCCAGAAGGCCAACGAAATCATCGAAAAGGCCAACAAGCGCTCCAACGAAGCGATCGAGGAAGCCAAGTCCACTGCGCGCGCCGAAGGCGAACGTCAGCTGGCCGCCGCCCAGGCCCAGATTGAGCAGGAAATCAATCAGGCCAAAACGGAGCTTCGGGAGCAGGTTGTCACTCTGGCGATCACGGGCGCCACGCGCGTTCTTGAACGGGAAGTTGATGCGAAGGCGCACAATGACCTGCTCAGTGATCTCGCCAAGCAGCTCTGAGGCAGAAACCGATGGCGGATTTCAACACCATCGCCCGTCCTTACGCGCAGGCTGCCTTCAAGCTGGCCAGGGAGAAAGACACCCTGGCCGCATGGTCTGATCAGCTCGGTACGCTCGCGGCCGTGGTCAAGGATGTGCAGATGCAGGCCATCCTTTCCAGTCCGCGACTGTCACCGAGCCAGCAGCGGGATCTGATGCTCGACATCTGTGGTGAGCATCTGGATGACGGCGGCAGGAACTTTGTCGCACTGCTGGCGGAGAACAGGCGCCTGATTGCCATGCCGGACGTGGCGGCACAGTTCGAAGCCCTGCGCGCAGCCGAGGAAGGCACGCTGCAGGCGCGCCTGATCTCGGCCAAGCCGGTGGATGACGCGCTTCGTGATTCCGTCGCGGACGCATTGAGCAAGCGTCTCAAGCGCAAGGTCAGTCTCAAGCCGGAAGTGGATGAAGCGCTGCTCGGTGGTGCCGTGATTCGCGCAGGCGATTTGGTTATCGACGGTTCGGTGCGGGGTCGGCTTAATCGCCTGGCCACGAGCCTGAACCGCTAAGGGGTGATTCCAATGCAACTCAAAGCTTCGGAAATAAGCGATCTGATCAAGCAGCGCATCGAGAAATTCGATGCGGTGGCCGAAGCCCGCAACGAGGGCACGGCAGTGTCCGTTCAGGACGGCATCGTCCGCGTTGCCGGTCTGGCCGACGTCATGCAAGGGGAAATGCTGGAATTCCCCGGTGAGGTTTACGGCATGGCGCTGAACCTGGAACGCGACTCCGTTGGTGTCGTGGTTCTGGGCGACTACGAGAATATCTCGGAAGGTGATCCGGTGAAGTGCACCGGTCGCATCCTGGAAGTACCGATCGGCGAGGCCCTGCTGGGTCGCGTGGTCGACGCTCTGGGCAATCCGCTGGATGGCAAGGGTCCGATTGAAACCGACCTGAGTGCCCCGGTGGAAAAGGTGGCGCCGGGGGTTATCGCCCGGCAGTCGGTGGATCAGCCGGTGCAGACCGGTCTCAAGTCCATCGATTCCATGATTCCGATCGGTCGCGGTCAGCGCGAGCTGATCATCGGTGACCGTCAGACCGGCAAGACCGCGGTCGCCATCGACGCCATCATCAACCAGAAAAACAGCGGCATTAAGTGCATCTACGTGGCGGTGGGCCAGAAGGCCTCCAGTATCGCCAACGTGGTGTCCAAGCTGGAAGAGCACGGTGCCCTGCAGAACACCATCGTGGTGGCTGCTCCGGCCTCGATCTCCGCCGCCATGCAGTTCATCGCGCCGTACGCTGGCTGCTCCATGGGTGAATACTTCATGGACCGCGGCGAGGACGCATTGATCGTGTTCGACGATCTGACCAAGCAGGCCCAGGCGTATCGCCAGGTGTCGCTGCTGCTGCGTCGTCCACCGGGCCGTGAAGCCTTCCCGGGTGATGTGTTCTATCTTCACTCCCGCCTGCTGGAACGTGCATCGCGCATCAATGCCGATCACGTGGAACAGATCAGCGGTGGCAAGGTGAAGGGCAAGACCGGTTCCCTGACCGCGCTGCCGATCATCGAGACCCAGGCTGGTGACGTCTCCGCGTTCGTGCCCACCAACGTGATCTCTATCACCGACGGGCAGATCTTCCTGGAGTCGGACCTCTTCAACAGCGGCATCCGGCCGGCCATCAACGCCGGTATCTCGGTGTCTCGCGTGGGTGGTTCGGCGCAGACCAAGATCATCAAGAAGTACGGCGGCGGTATTCGCCTGGCCCTGGCCCAGTATCGGGAACTGGCGGCCTTCGCCCAGTTCGCATCCGATCTGGACGAAGCCACGCGGAAGCAGCTGGAACGCGGTCAGCGCGTGACCGAGCTGATGAAGCAGAAGCAGTATTCGCCGCTGTCCGTCGCCGAGACGGCCGTTTCGCTGTTCGCGGCCAACGAGGGTTACCTCGACGATCTGGAGCTGGACAAGGTCGGCCCGTTTGAGGAAGGCCTGCATCAGCACTTCAAATCGAACTACGGCGATCTCATGGACACCATCAACGACACGGGTGACCTGAACGACGAGATCGAATCCGGCCTGCGCAAAATGCTCGACGAGTACAAGTCGCAGGGCACCTGGTAAGCGAATTGAGGTAACGGCATGTCCGGCGCCAAAGAGATACGCACGAAGATCAAGAGCGTGCAGAACACGCAGAAGATCACCAGCGCCATGGAAATGGTGGCGGCGAGCAAGATGCGTTCGGCGCAGCAGCGGATGGCGGAGGCACGGCCTTACTCCGACAAGATCCGTAATGTGATCGGCAACCTGGCCAAGGCGGATCCGGAGTATCGGCATCCGTTCATGGCCGAGCGCGAAGTCAAGCGAGTCGGCTTCGTGGTGATCACCTCGGATCGCGGCCTCTGCGGCGGCTTGAACAGCAATCTGTTTCGGATGCTGCTGCCCAAGCTCAGCGAGTGCGAAAAGCAGGGTCTCGAAGTCGATGTCTGTGCCATCGGGAACAAGGGCGTGCAGTACGTCTCGCGCCTGAAGACCAACCTGGTGGCTCAGGCGACGCATATCGGCGATAGCCCGCATATCGCGGACCTGGTGGGCACGATCAAGGTCATGCTGGATGCCTACCGCTCCGGTGAACTTGATCAGCTCGTGCTGGTGTACAACCGCTTCATCAACACCATGACCCAGGAGCCTCGACTGGAAGCGCTGTTGCCCCTCCGCGATATGGCGGATGGTAACGGTGAGGGCCAGAAGCATTCCTGGGACTACATCTACGAGCCCAGCGCCGAAGAAGTGCTGGACGAGTTGCTTCAGCGGTATGTGGAATCGCTGGTCTATCAGGCGGTGGTGGATAACATCGCCAGTGAGCAGGCGGCCCGGATGGTGGCCATGAAGAGTGCCTCCGATAACGCCGGCTCCATGATCGACGACCTGAACCTGGTCTATAACAAGGCCCGTCAGGCGGCGATCACAACGGAGCTGACCGAAATCGTGTCCGGCGCAGCCGCGGTATGACCGGCGCGCTGCCCCAGCGGAACAACGCTGTTTTCTGGAATTGCTTGGAGAGGAACTGGGTATGAGCTCAGGAAAAATTGTTCAGATCATCGGGGCGGTGGTTGACGTGGAATTCCCGCGTGACAGCGTGCCCAGTATCTATGAAGCCCTGCTTGTCGGGGGCAAGGACCTCACGATGGAGGTTCAGCAGCAGATTGGTGATGGCGTGGTGCGCTGCATTGCCATGGGCACCACCGACGGACTCAGCCGCGGCCTGGAAGTCTCGGGAACGGGCAAGGCCATTTCCGTACCCGTGGGTCAGAAGACCCTGGGCCGGATCATGGACGTGCTGGGTCGGCCGATCGACGAAAAGGGCGACATCGGCTCGGAAGATACCTGGGAGATTCATCGCAAGGCCCCGGCCTTCGACGAGTTGTCTGCCAGCCAGGAGCTGCTGGAAACCGGAATCAAGGTTATCGACCTGATCTGCCCGTTCGCCAAGGGCGGTAAGGTTGGCCTGTTCGGCGGCGCCGGTGTTGGCAAGACCGTCAACATGATGGAGCTGATCCGCAACATCGCCATCGAGCACAGCGGCTACTCCGTGTTTGCCGGTGTCGGTGAGCGGACTCGTGAAGGTAACGACTTCTACCACGAGATGACCGACTCCAACGTGCTCGACAAGGTGGCACTGGTTTACGGCCAGATGAACGAGCCGCCGGGTAACCGCCTGCGCGTCGCGCTGACCGGCCTGACCATGGCCGAGTACTTCCGCGACGAAGGCCGTGACGTGCTGCTGTTCATCGACAACATCTATCGCTACACCCTGGCCGGTACCGAGGTGTCCGCGCTGCTCGGCCGCATGCCTTCCGCGGTGGGCTACCAGCCGACGCTGGCTGAGGAAATGGGCGTGTTGCAGGAACGCATCACCTCCACCAAGACCGGCTCGATCACCTCGATCCAGGCCGTATACGTGCCGGCGGATGACTTGACTGACCCCTCCCCGGCAACGACCTTTGCCCACCTGGACGCCACCGTGGTGTTGTCCCGTGACATTGCGTCGCTGGGTATCTACCCGGCCGTGGATCCGCTGGATTCCACCAGCCGTCAGCTCGATCCGCTGGTCATCGGCGAGGAGCACTACAACGTCGCCCGTGCGGTGCAGGGCACGCTGCAGCGTTACAAGGAACTGAAGGACATCATCGCGATTCTGGGCATGGACGAGCTGTCCGAAGAGGACAAGCAGACCGTGGCCCGGGCGCGTAAGATTCAGCGCTTCCTGTCGCAGCCGTTCTTCGTCGCCGAGGTGTTCACCGGTGCTTCCGGCAAGTACGTTTCGCTGAAGGACACCATCCGCGCCTTCAAGGGCATCGTCGACGGCGAATACGATGATTTGCCGGAGCAGGCCTTTTATATGGTCGGCACCATCGAAGAGGCCGTGGAAAAGGCGAAGAACCTGTAACACGGACCAGATAGGGGGTTCCCCATGGCAACGACAATGCATCTGGACGTGGTCAGTGCCGAAGAAGAGATCTTCTCCGGCGAGATTGAGTTCATGGTCGCGCGCACCGTTGAGGGTGAGGTGGGCATTCTGGCTCGCCACACGCCTTTCCTGGCCAAGCTTCAGCCCGGCGAAGTCCGGGTCACTCTGGCCGGTGGCGAGGAGCAGTTCTTCTACGCCTCCGGTGGCATGCTCGAAGTGCAGCCGGATACAGTCACCCTGCTCGCCGACACCGCGGCCCGGGCCAAGGATCTGGACGAGGCGGCGGCGGAAGAGGCGCGGAAACGGGCCGAGGAAGCGATCCGCAATCGCACCGGTGAGATGGACTATGCCAAGGCACAGACGGAACTGGCAGCAGCAGCGGCGCAGATCCGGGCCATCCAGAGCCTCAGGAAGAAACGTGGAATGGGCAAGTAGGGACAGCATTGCCCGTTGTGCGATGAAAACCGCCACTGCGCCGCGCAGCGGCGGTTTTTTTATGCCTATCTACGCCGCGTGAACAGTACACTGCAGACTGTACGCCTGAACCGTGAGAGGGTTTCATGTCGATCCACGCCATCGTTCTCGCCGCCGGTCAGGGCACGCGAATGCGCTCGCGGCTGCCCAAGGTGTTGCATCTGCTGGCCGGCAGACCGCTGCTTCAGCATGTGCTCGAAGCAGCGGTTGCCGCTGGAGTCGACGCACGGCATGTGGTGATCGGCCACGCTGGCGACCAGGTTCGCGACACCATCGTTGGTGAGTCGATCCAGTGGGTGGAGCAGCGCCAGCAACTGGGCACCGGGCATGCGGTAATGCAGGCGCTGCCGGCGGTACCGGACGAGGCTACCGTGCTTGTACTGTACGGCGATGTGCCCCTGGTCCGGCCCGAAACCATGCGGCTGTTGTTGGATGCCGCTGCCCGGGGACCGGCGCTGCTCAGCACGTTCCTGCAGGACCCGGGGGCCTACGGTCGGATCATGCGGGCCCCGGACGGCAGCCTGCTCGGTATCGTCGAATACAAGGACGCGACACCGGAGCAGCGGGACATCCGTGAAATCAACACGGGTCTTCTGGCTTGCCCGGCAGCGATACTCCGTGATTGCCTGAACCGCTGTGGCAACGACAACGCCCAGGGTGAGTATTACCTGACCGACGTGATCGGGATGGCCGTTGCCGACGGGCTGCCGGTGTCCGCGGTGATCGCGGATGATGCGAGCGAGGTGGCCGGGGTCAACGACCGCGTCCAGCTAGCCGCGCTGGAACGCGTGCTCCAGCGGCGCCAGTCCGAGGATTTGATGCGCGGGGGTGTCACCCTCGCCGATCCGGCGCGCCTGGATATTCGCGGCAGTCTGTGTTGCGCTGCCGACGTCCGGATTGACATCAATTGCGTGTTTGAAGGCCGGGTCCGTATCGCCGAGGGCGCCAGCATCGGCCCGAACTGCGTGATTCGGGACAGCGAAATCGGCCCCGGCAGCGTGATCGAGGCCAACAGCATGCTGGATAAGGCGGTGGTTGGAAGCGGCGTGCAGGTCGGTCCCTTCGCCCGGCTGCGGCCCGGCACCGAACTGGGCGACAAGAGCAAGGTGGGCAACTTCGTCGAGATCAAGAAGGCGAGGCTCGGCGAGGGCAGCAAGGCCAATCACCTGAGTTACATTGGTGATGCCCTTATCGGTGCGGGCGTCAATATCGGGGCTGGTACCATCACCTGCAATTACGATGGAGTGCACAAGCACCAGACGATCATTGAGGATGGCGCCTTTATCGGCTCCGACACCCAGCTTGTGGCCCCGGTTACCGTTGGCGCGGGCGCCGTGGTGGGCGCCGGAACCACGGTTACCCGTGACGTTTCCCCGGACAGCCTCGCCACCCGTCGCGCCAGGCAGCGTGAAGTTGCCGGTTGGTCGAGCCGGCGTCGCAGTTGACCGCGAGGACTACCGCCTCAATGATAGGAATCTAGGGCCTGCTGGTTTTGCCTGCCTGGGCGTGGCCGGCAACCAGCATGATCAGGAGAGACGGATACCTTGCCGCAACGCGGTCTGATCGGTTTCCGTATTATCGAGGGAAAGGAGGCTGTTGATGTTCGAGCATGTGGTTGTCGCCGCGCATTTTGGATCTGCAAACCCCTTCAATCTGCGCAGTATCGAGCAGTTAAAGCAGCGCGGCATGCGCGAAATCACCCTGGTCGATGTGCTGCGCTCGCACGACACCAGTACAGGAGACGAGGCACATCGGAGGTCGGCCACGCAGCGGTTGGAGGAGGCCAGGGACAACCTGCAGGACGCCAACACCAAGGTGAACCTGGAACTGCGCGTCGGCCAGCCGGCCCACGAACTCTCCACCCTCGCCCACGCTCGCAAGGCCTCGCTGATCGTGGTTGCCTCCCGCGGCGAATCCGCCTTTCGTGAGTTCCTGCGCGGCAGCACCGTGCTGCAACTGGCACGCAAGACAACGGTCCCGGTACTGATCGAACCCGTGGGTGCCGACGGGGTATCCGCCACCGATCTTTCCCGCCCCTTCCTGGCCACGGACTTCTCGGAAAGCGCCGGCGGCGCCGAGGGAATCGCGCTGGAATTGATTGCCGCTGGCGGTAACGGCACGTTTGCCCACGTGGTGGACTACGATGCCATCGAGGATCAGGGCGAGTCGGAAGCGGAACGACATGCGCGGGAACGGCTGGACGCCCTCGTGGCGCGGGTTGCCGGTGGCAAGAAGCCCGACTGCCTGATTGGGCGCGGCACACCCTCAAAGCAGATCAAGGCCCTCGCCGATGAGGCGGATGCCGGAGTGGTCATCATCGGTAAACGCGGCCACAGTCCGGTTCGCGAGCTGATGCTTGGCGGCACTGCGGCGGCCCTGGTTCGTCGCACCGAGCGTTCGCTGCTGCTGGTGCCGTCACCACGTCGCGGCATCTGATCGCCTTCGGGCGCAGCCGCTCCGGCCGTCTGCGCCCGCTTACCCCTGCTGGATCCAGTCTGCCCGATTGAAAACGGGCTTCTCATTGCATGGGGAACGTCTTATGTGTGGAATCGTTGGCGCAGTCGCCCAACGCGACGTTAAACGTATACTGCTGGAAGGCCTGCGTCGTCTTGAATATCGCGGGTACGATTCCGCCGGACTCGCCGTGCTGGATGCCGACGGCACGATCCATCGGCATCGCGCTGTCGGCAAGGTCGCGGAACTGGAGGCCCAGACTGTCGATCTGCGGCTAGCCGGTCATACTGGCATTGCCCACACCCGTTGGGCGACACACGGCGTGCCCAGCGAACGCAACGCCCATCCGCACATCTCCCGTGACCGCATCGCCCTGGTACACAACGGCATCATCGAGAATTACCAGGCGCTGAAACAGCAGTTGCTTGCGGACGGCTACACGTTCGATTCCGATACCGATACGGAGGTGGTGGTCAACCTGATCCATCAGGCACAGGAAGGCGGTGGAACGCTGCTTGATGCCGTACGCCAGGTTCTGGCCCAGATCCGCGGGGCTTACGCCCTGGCCGTCATGGACCAGGCGGAACCGGGTCGCATCGTGGGCGCGCGTCGCGGTAGTCCGCTGGTGGTGGGCATGGGCTTTGACGAGTATTTCCTTGCCTCGGATGTGTTCGCCCTGCTGCCGGTGACGCAGCGTTTCGTGTTCCTGGAAGAAGGCGATGTCGTTGACCTGCGAACCGATGGCGTCACCATCTTCGACGCCTCGGGCGAGGTGACGGAACGCCCGATCCAGGTCTCCGGTATCGACCCGCAATCGGCCGACCGCGGCGCATACCGTCACTACATGCTGAAGGAAATCCACGAGCAGCCGGCCGTGATCGCCAATACGCTGCACGGTCGCCTTTCGGAGGGCCGGCTGTCCGGTGATTGTTTTGGCCCGGAGGGCGAGGCAATCCTGAAACGCATCCAGCGCGTGCAGATTGTCGCCTGCGGCACCAGCTACCATGCGGGCATGGTCGCCCGTTACTGGATCGAGGAACTCTGCGGCCTGCCCTGCAATGTGGAAGTTGCCAGTGAGTACCGCTATCGCGTGCGGCCGGTGGCCGACGAGACCACCCTGTTCGTGGTTATCTCCCAGTCCGGCGAAACTGCCGACACCCTGGCCGCGTTGCGGGACGCGCGTGAACGGGATTACGGTGCCAGCCTCGCCATCTGCAATGTCCCCGAGAGCTCGCTGGTCCGGGAATCAGATCTCGTGCTGATGACCCGCGCCGGCCAGGAGATCGGCGTCGCTTCCACCAAGGCCTTCACTACTCAGCTTGTCGCCCTGATGCTGCTGGTGCTGGCCCTTGGCCGCCACCGTGGCATGCCCGAAGCCGAGGAACGCCGCCTGGCTGCAGCCCTGCAGCAGTTGCCGCAGGCCGTGGAAGCCTGCCTCGCCCTGGAAGGTGATATTCAGGTCATGGCCGAACACTTCGCCGACAAGCATCACGCCCTGTTCCTGGGCCGCGGCAAGCAATACCCGGTGGCCATGGAAGGCGCGCTAAAGCTCAAGGAAATATCCTACATCCACGCCGAAGCTTACCCCGCCGGTGAACTCAAGCACGGCCCCCTGGCCCTGGTCGACGCCGATATGCCGGTGGTGGCCGTCGCCCCCAACAACGAACTGCTGGAAAAACTGCTCTCCAACCTGCAGGAAGTAAACGCCCGCGGCGGCGAACTGTTCGTCTTCGCCGATCAGTCCGTCGACGTCGGCGAAGTCCAGCACCACCTGCCCGTGGTCTCCGTGGACGACGACCTGTCCCCGCTGATCTACACCGTGCCGCTGCAACTGCTCGCTTATCACGTGGCGGTGTTGAAGGGTACGGATGTGGACAAGCCGAGGAATCTGGCCAAGTCGGTTACGGTGGAGTAGTACGGCTTTCCGAACGAATCTTTCCTTTCCACGGGTTGGGCCATTCTGGCCCCGTACGCCATTTCGAAACCCGAAATCCGCGGGGGAAGTCCGGGAGGGGAAGTCCGGGGTCAGAAATCCGCGAAAATTCGTGGGTTACGCGAGGGCAAGGTCCTGGCGCTTGGCTTATGGTTGGAATGTCGGGGAGATGAGTGTCGTGGTCGAAATAGTCGAGGGAAACCTGGCGCGGTCGGACCATGCAAGTGCAGTCATCCAGTTGCTGGATGAATATGCGCGTGACCCCATGGGTGGTGGCACGGCACTTTCTCAACATGTCAGAGAAAATCTCCTTGCGGAGCTTAAGCGGCGGGATGCTGCAAATGTCATTCTTGCATTCATTGATGGTGAGCCGGCAGGGCTCGTTATCTGTTTCGAGGGCTTCAGTACGTTTGCATGTCGGCCACTGCTTAACATTCACGACGTCATCGTATCGAGGCGGCACCGGGGCAAAGGGCTGTGCAGACGGATGCTGCAAGTGGCGGAGGCGGTCGCCCGAAAGCTTGGCTGCTGCAAGATGACTCTGGAAGTCCTGGAAGGCAATGCGGTTGCACAGGCCGCATACAGGTCTTACGGCTTCGCTGGTTATGAGTTGGACCCACGGATGGGGAAGGCAATGTTCTGGGAGAAGAAGGTTACGGATCCTGAGCCTAACCCACAGTTGGAGCCGACGGGCTAGGAAAAGCTACGGGTCCCATAGAGCAGGGTCGCGGGTAAGGGAAATCCAACGACTCGACAAGACGAAGTCCGTGGGTGTCCCAGACTCAGTTGACGGCTCTTCGGGGCGTGCCGATGATGAGCCTTGCGGGGACTATCGGGAGAAGGCTGCATGCGTCGTTTCGTGCTGGATACCAGCGTCTTTACCAATCCGCACGTGGCGGGCCAGTTCGGCGAGGATCCCGAGGATATCCTGCGGACCTTTCTCAACCTGGCTCGGCACTGCCCCGCCGAGTTCTACATGCCCCTGTCGGTGTACGAGGAGTTTCGCGGCATGCGCGATCTGAAGACCCTGGCCGCGGACTTCGAAACCGTGGTCTGGGTGCGGTCCCCGCGCCGCTTCGAACTCACCATCCCCAGCGACATCCTGTACGAGTTCATCGACGAGGTGCGCACTCGGATCGACCGCGGACTGCGGATCGCCGAGGAGCATACCCGTCAGGCCGGGGCGGCCGAGACCCTCAACCCGGAGCTGATCACCCAGTTGCGCGAGCGCTTCCGCGAGGCCATGCGCAAGGGGCTGGTGGACTCGCGCGAGGACGTGGATGCGGTGTTGCTGGCGATGGAACTGGATGCCGAGCTGGCAAGCGCCGACGAGGGCATGCGCAAACTCGGTAACCGCATGGGCATCAAGCTGGTGACTGCCGACTATCTGCGCCAGGTGATGGAGAACCTGGCCGAGTCGGCCCCCCCGGGCTAGGCTTGGCGCCTGACCGTTTGCGTTGTCGTCAGTCGTACTGGTGGTCGCCGGCCAGAGCGGAAGACAGAGTGCCGGTCATGTGGTCGAACACGCGTTCGAATTCCAGTAGCCAGTAATCGCCCTCCCGTCGCGGCATGTCGGTGCCAATGCGCACGTGGCGCCCGCCCGTGGTCCGCATGTGCTCGATGAAGCGCCGAGCGCTTGCCTGTTCGCGGAACCTGCAGCGGTACACGTGACCCACGCGCCCCTGTGCGCGGCTCTTGTCGACCGCCTCGCCCAGGCCGGCCAGAAGCGCTTCGCCCAGGGCGTGCCCGGTGGCCTTGCGGTCCATCTCCGGGTGTTCGGCCAGGAAGATCGCCAGGCGAGTCAGCCGGTTGGTGAAGTACTGTGGGGGCAGGTCGAGCAGTTGCGCGGCGCAGGCGCGGATGTCGGCGATGCAGGAGCCGCCGGTGACGTATTTCGCGCGTTCGCGGCCGTCGTCAGTCTTCAGTACCAGCCCTTCCGCGCCCTCGGCGTCCAGGCGCAGGATCAGTTTGCCCAGTGCGTCAATGTCCCGGGGTTCGAAGTGCCCGTGGATTGGTGCCGGTGGCAGGCCGTGGCGCTCGAACAGCGCGAACTTGTCCGTCTGGTTCAGGAAGCCGGGGACTCCGAGGCGCATCAGGTCGAATACGAACAGGGCAACGTCGCGTTCCACGCGCGGGGTTGAGCCCTCCAGGTAGGGGGTGTCCGGTCCGGCGATCTCGGCGCACAGCACCAGGTCGGGCTCGGCGTCGAACACCGCCGGCTCGATGAAATCCGGCGCCCGGTCGGTGCTGAACGCGCATACGTAGCCACCCCGACTGAAGGCGTAGATGGTCCCGGCCCACCGCAGGATTCGCACGTTGAAGCCGTCGATCTTTTCTTCCGCCCAGAACGGCCGGTGGAACTGGCGCGGCAGTCCCGCCTCCAGCGACTGGATGCGTCCGATCGAGGGATAGCCCGGTAACACGGAACCGTCCGGCAGCACCACGCTGCCGCGTGGGTACCCCGCTATCGGCTCCAGCAGACGATAGTAAGCCAGTGCGGCGTACTGCAGTGCTTGCGCGCGCCCGAGTTCGATTGCCTCGTCCAGTTGTGCCTGTTCGATCATGCAGTTTCCTTGAGGGCCTCGGGGAGAATCTTACTCCCTCCGTGGGTGTAGGGCGGGAAATCCAACGGCTCGACAGGACAAAGTCCGTGGGTGTCCCGGACTCACCGATCCGGACTCAGCCGAGCCCGGACTCAGCCGGACTCAGCCGCCCCGCCTTATGGGCGTCCAAGTGGAGTCGTAGCAGACTCGCAACCTGCTACCTTTCGGTCATGT
>SL_7KL_010_BRINEDRAFT_10000641_pt1 | contig 16593 bp, 13 predicted proteins | sample SodLak_010_BRINE_FD_10663 | JGI IMG/M metagenome (IMG submission 10663)
TCTTTTCCTTTTGGGCCATATCCACTTTTGTCATCTCTTAATCTTGGAACTTCACTCATTATCAGTGAAATATAGCGGTTCATAGGCCATAGACCGGGTATGTTAGTTTCTCGAAAAACTATTCTTTTACCATCATATTTTACTTTTGGTATAAAGGGCGCATGGCTGTAAAAAGATACTTCAGAATCAGTATTCCAGACTTTTTTGAAAGATGCATGAGTTCGTAACTGCATTGTTGGATCTTGTATAAGCAGGATATTGCGCGGAAATAACTCTTTTTCATTCAGCAGATTTTTAACTTTTTGAGCATTGTCACCACAGTTAGTTGATTGCTTTTCAAGAAATATTCTATTGCTTCCCGGATTATAGTTACGTTCAAGAATTTTGAACATAATTTCAGCCTCAGAATGATAGCTATTGAGGTTATTATGAAATTCCGTATCATTTTTTACGGACTCTTTCAGGAAGTTTGTTGAATGCCCCTTTCCGCCTGCGATTATATAATATTCAGCAATTTCGTTTCGCACAGCCTCCCCGAAAACCTCTATTGAATAGGTTAAACTGTTACCGAGCAGAACTGCTAAATCAAACTTATTATTTCCTGTAATTTTTGATATATCATCTTTCGACAACGCGTTAATGTCCCTTTTTGCCAAAAAAGCAGATAATGTATTTAAATCTTCAACGATTTCATCAGGATTTGAAAGATTTGAAATCTGGGGAGTTTGCATATCATTACTATTTGTGGGCCTTTAATCTAAAGACAGGTATTGAAAATTTACTTTAAAAAATACAGGAAGTGATTTAGTATAAAACAATTCTGTGTAGATGGATTACTTTTATTCAAAATTGTGAAATCTTTCCAGCTTATAAAAAAGAAAAGGAGCCTCCGTTCAAAGAGACTCCCTTTTGATTTAGCAATCTATAGAAAGGGCAGAGAATGCCCTTCTATGTCCTTTTAGCAATCAAACTTCAAAAAATTACAGGCTGTTAATCCATGATTTTTCGGAGAAATGCAGGCTGATCCGTATCGCGTTTGTCAATACGTTGAGGCCTGTTATTTAATCCTGAATCATCATTTCCGGCTTTTTTCTGTGCCGGTTCTTCCTGGTTAATTGTATCCTCATCAGCTTCTGCTTCATCTACTGTTCTCATATACTTGAGACTTCTGCGATGTATGGCAGGTGAGTCAAGATTTTTCAGGTTTTTCTCACCCTTATAAAAAGGCCCGTCAATACTGCTGGCGTGACGCCGTGCAATCTGATCGGCTTTCGGCAGGCTGGTAGATCTTTTTTTCTGAATCGTATCTTTCTCGGATTTTGCAGCAACTTTGGCCTGACTTCTGTCACCGCTCATTTCAAAACCGGTTGCAATAACCGTAACTCTCAGTTCTTCGTCAAACGACTGATCCAGAACGGTTCCGAGAATAATTTCGGCATCATCACCGGCTTCCTGCTGAATTATGCTGGTAGCGGTAGTGGTCTCTTTCATACCCAGATTCGCTCCGGCTGAAATATTTACAAGCACATTCCGTGCTCCGCGGATACTTACTCCATCCAGCAGGGGAGAATTGATAGCTTCCCTTGCGGCTATTTCTGCCCTGTCTGGACCGCTTGCGGTTGCAGAACCCATAATTGCGGCGCCACCGTCCATCATTGTGGTTCTCACATCAGCAAAGTCGAGATTTATAAGACCCGGCATTAAAATCAGGTCTGAAATTCCGCGGGTTGCGTTGTAGAGAACTTCGTTGGCCATTTCGAAAGCTTCCATCAGCGATGTGTTTTCGTCTGATATATCGAGAAGCCGTTCGTTCGGGATTACGATAACGGTATCGCAGTTTTTCTTCAGTTCGGTAATGCCTTCAAGGGCATATTTCATCCGAACTTTTCCTTCGCAGTTAAAAGGCGTTGTAACAATTCCTACGGTGAGGATGCCTTTGCGTTTTGCAATTCCGGCAACAACGGGGGCTCCTCCGGTTCCGGTTCCGCCTCCCATTCCTGCGGTAATGAATATCATGTCGGCATTATCAACGGCCTCATCCAGATCGTGCCGGTTTTCCTCAACGGCTTCGCGGCCAATTTCGGGCCGTGCTCCGGCTCCAAGACCGGATGTGAGGTTCGAGCCGACCTGGATGGTAATATCGGCTGAGTTATTTTTAAGTGCCTGCGAGTCGGTATTGAGCGCTATATACTCAACACTTTCAAGACCTTTTCGGATCATGTTATTGAGGGCATTGCCTCCGCCGCCGCCAACACCGATCACTTTGATCTTTGCATTATCCTGACCTTTTTCGTCAAAACTAAAGCGTGATGTTTGGTATTCCATAATGAACTCCTTTTGTGATTGCTAATGATTGAATCTGTAGATTGCTTGTTTGTATTGTTTCGTTTTGGTTGCTAAAGCTCTTTGAACCAGCTTTTCATACGATCAGTGATTTTATTCATCACCTTTTCCACACCTGAACCTTTGGATGATTCCGGAACCATTGCCTGCGATTCCGTTCCGTCAGTATTAAGTGCGTGCAGTACAAGCCCAACGCTGGTTGCGTAAATAGGGCTGTTTACTTCTTCGATTAACCCTCCGGCAAGGCCGAGAGGTTTTCCGATTTTTGCGTCCATACCCAAAACTTCATTGGCTAATGGACATATATTTTTGATGAGTGCACCTCCGCCGGTAACAACCAGTCCGGCACTGAGGCTGCTTGCATAGCCGCTTCGTTTTACTTCAATGGCTATGATTTCCATGATCTCTTCCATACGTGCCTGGATTATTTTAGCAAGTATGCTTTTTGTAATCTCTTTAGGTGGCCGCCCGGCAATTCCGGGAATGGTAATGACTTCATCATCTTCAATAAGATCAACAAAACATTCACCGTGCTGATGTTTCAGTTTTTGAGCCTGATCATCCAAAACACTGAGGCCAATTTTTATGTCGTCAGTTACTTTTTTGCCGGCAATTGCAATGACAGCCGTATGGCGGATAGTGTTATCCTGGAAAACGGCTAAATCAGTTGTTCCGCCGCCAATATCAACTAAAACTACACCTGCTTCTTTTTCTTCGTCATCAAGAACGGCGTATGAACTGGCAAGCGGCTCAAGTATAATATCAGCCACCTGGTAACCGGCGCGTTCAACACAGCGATACAGATTTTTTGCTGCTGAAACGAGGCCTGTAATAATGTGAACCTCGGCTTCCATTCGCATTCCGCTCATTCCAACCGGATCGCTGATGCCATCCTGGCCATCCACAACAAATTCCTGGGGTATGACATGGATGATTTGCTGATCGGGCGGGAGCATAATGCGCTGGCAGTCTTCCAGTATTCGCTCCACATCCTGTACCGTAATTTCTTTGTTCTTATTATTGATGGTAATCACACCTTTACTTCGAATACTGCGGATGTGATCGCCTGCTATGCCAACATTTACTGAGTTAACCTCAATACCCGAGGCAAGCTGCGCCTGTTCAACGGCAGTTTTTATTGCATTTACTGTTTTATCGATATTGACAACCACACCGCGATTCAGGCCATCACTGGGCGCTTTTCCAACACCGAGAATATGAATGCGGTCTTGTTCATTGATTGAGGCGACAACAGCACAAACCTTGGTTGTGCCAATATCGAGACCTACAACAATTCTTTCATTTTCGTGTTCCATAATTGATACCTGATACTTTAAGTGATTGCTAAATTAATTTGGTTTATGGTTTCCTGGTTACAATTTGATTGCTAAATCTCAGATCTATTTCGTCGAACGATGTTATTCCCTGCCTGGAAACTACTTGGGAATAAAATGCCTGCCAGTGGTTGATTTTTTCTTCAAAGTCATTTTCTCCGAAAATGAGCTTTACTCCGTTTTCAAAACTCAGGGCTACAACACCTTCGCGGTCGTTCCAGGCCACTTCACTAATGGTTATCCAGCCAAATTCACTGTCCCTGGCAGCCTTTAGAAACTTCTCAGTTTGCTTAAAAGCTTCGCTGTTGAGTGTGTCGGCAACCGGATTTACGCTGAATCCATATAAAATGGGTACATCAACGGTTTTTTCGGTTTTTACAGGAAGTTTTATCCCGCCCTCACCTACATATATTCTGTCTGAACCGTGGGTCAGCAGAGCAAGCGGAGTAATTTCAGTGATATTAAAAGTTAAGATGCCTCTGAAATTCATTCGGATATGCACATCATCCACATATGGCAGAGCACGGATGGATTCATAATATTTTGAGTAGTCAAGACTATCAGCAAGTAGCCCGATTGGTGAATCAATGGCATTAATTACAGACTCGTCTTCTGTGAAATGATTTCCTGTAATATAGATGTCAATTATGCGCGTGTTTTTTTCCAGGTATAGTCCGCCCATAACCGCTGCAGCGGCAATTCCAACAACAGCGGAACCCCAAAAGAACGTTTTTACACTCTTCATCCGGTTTTTCTTTTTGCTATTTGATTTTTTCTTACTCAATTCAATTTTCTTTTTTCATTGTTTCGGTAAATAGTTCACCATACTTATAGATATCACCGGCTCCCATAGTAATTACGATGTCACCGGGCTGTACAATTTTTTTAAGCTGTTCCGGCAGTTTGGTCTTATCTTCCAGATAATGGACATCTTTATGACCGTAATTTCTTGCCGTGTCTGCAACCAGCTGGCCTGTTACTCCTTCAATCGGCTTTTCGCGGGCCGGGTAAATATCCGTTATCACCAATACTTCGGCATCAAAAAATGACTGCCCAAACTCTTCGTAGAGCTGTTGTGTTCTTGAGTACAAATGAGGCTGAAAAACTGCTATAATTCTTCTCTCTTTCCACCCTGATCTTGCCGCTTCAATTGTAGCACGAACTTCAGTGGGGTGATGGGCGTAATCATCAATAACAATAAGTTCATCTGTATTTAATTTTGGCTGAAATCTTCTGAATACAGCCTTCAAACCGCTCAAGACCGGACTTTATTTTTTTGAAATCCATTCTAAGTTCCAGGCCAATGGCTACGGCGGCAAGTGCATTTTTGATGTTGTGATCACCAGGTGCCCGAACGGTTATATCTCCTCTTACTTCGTCATTTACCAGAACAGTGAATGTACTGTTAAAGGCATTTTTTCTGATGTTGACAGCTCTCACTTCAGCCTGGGGGTTATATCCGTAGCTGATGGTTCGTCGTTCAATTCTGGGCAAAATACTTTTTACCGAAGAGTCATCAAGGCAAACAACAACGGCACCATAGAAAGGCACTTTATTGGCGAATTCGACAAATGCATCTTTAATATCTTCCAGGTCTTTGTAAATATCGAGGTGTTCGGCCTCAACATTCGTAATGACAGCCATAGAGGGGGAGAGTCTCAGAAATGTACGGTCGTATTCATCTGCTTCAACAATTATAATATCCCCGGCCCCAACTACGGCATTGGTTTTGTCAAAACTGTGAACGCGTCCGCCCACGATTATAGTGGGATCGAAACCGCCATCCTGTACCACATGACCGGCCATTGTTGTTGTAGTTGTTTTGCCGTGGGTGCCAGCTACCCCGACACCATATTTCATTCTCATGAGTTCTGCGAGCATTTCAGAACGTTTAATAACCGGTATATTCCGGTTCATAGCTTCCAGAGTCTCTTCATTTTCATCAGCTTTTACAGCACTGGTGTAAACCACCACATCTGCTCCTTCGATATTTGAAGGGTTGTGATCCTTATAAATAGTTGCTCCAAGTTTTTTCAGACGCCTGGTTGTATCTGATTCACTCTTATCTGAACCGGTAACTTTGTATTTGCGAAGTAACAGTATTTCGGCCATTCCGCTCATACCAATCCCGCCAATACCCACCATGTGGATATGTTTGGTTCGTCCGAAAACAGGTTGCGTTTGAATTTTTTTACTCATGCGTGTTTCTGTTCTGCGAGTGAATAAATTTCTTTGGCTATGTCATCAGCTGCATTAGGTTTGGCAAGGTTTTTCATTGCAGCACCCATTGCTGAAAGTTTTTGACTGTTATTAATCAGGTTTTTGACGGTAGCTGTAAACTTTTCTTCTAAATCATTTTCTTTAAGCAGCTCAGCTGCACCGGATTCAACCATCGACCGTGCATTTTTTTCCTGATGATTGCCTGCAACATTGGGAGAGGGTACAAAAACAGCCGGCTGGCCTATCATCATCAGCTCACTGCAGGTACTGGCTCCGGCACGGGTAACTACTAAATCAGCCGCGCTGTAAGCTGCTGCCATATCATCTATAAAATCAAGCAGCCTGAGGTTTGGATATTTTTCGGTGTCAATTTTTGCTGAAATTTTGTCGAGATATTTTTTACCGCACTGCCAGATAATTTGCAGATCTAACTCGTTGTGCAGCGTTTTAAGTTCTTTTTGCATTACATTATTTAATGCAAGAGCACCACCGCTTCCGCCTAAAATCAAAATGACCCGCTTGTTGTATGTAAATTGAAAATGCTCAAGTGCTTCAGAACGATCTTTTTCTTCAAGTTTACTTCTCACTGGGTTGCCTATTAGCTTTACTTTGTCAGCTGGCAAGAAATTCTGAGCATCTTCAAATGCTGTAAAAATAATTTTAGCCTGTTTTGCAAGCATGCGGTTTGTTACACCCGGAAAACTGTTTTGCTCCTGGAGTACGAGTACAATCCCGATTTTAGCTGCTACCCAGCCGATGGGACCTGAAGCAAAGCCGCCGCAAGCTACAACAACATCAGGCCTGAATTGCCTGAGGATGACAAAACTTTGAATAAGGCTTACAATCAATTTTATCGGGAATAGTAAATTTTGAATGGTTAATCGACGATGAAACCCGCTTATCCATACGCTTTCAATATCATATCCTGATTTAGGCACGGTTGTCCACTCCATTCGATCACGGGTTCCAACAAACAGAATGCTTACATCTTTATCTATGGATCTGAGTGCATCTGCAATCGCAATGGCCGGGTAAACATGTCCACCCGTACCCCCGGCTGCCAGAAGCACACGAATCGTGCCTCCGTCAGCGGTGGGGGTGTCTGTGGATGATATGTTCTTTAATTCCGTTGTCATCAGCCGTTATAAAACTGTGTTTTAAGATTGTAGCTATGCTTTGAAATATTGAGAAGTATGCCAACCATCACTCCGGCAAAAAGCATACTTGTACCACCATAACTGATAAATGGCATCGGTAAACCGGTTACGGGAAACAATCCGGTGGCTACGGCAGCATTTACAAAACCGTACATGGTAATCATTAATGTTGCTCCGAGTGCCATCAGTGTTCCAAGCACATCCGGAGCGTTTCTTGCAATTACCACAATGCCGCGATATAAAATGATCAGAAATAAAAGCATAACACTGAATGCCCCGGCAATACCATATTCCTCCGTAATTATGGCGTAAATAAAATCGTTATAAGGTGCCGGCAGGAAATCTCGCTGTGTACTTTTGCCAATCCCAACACCAAGCAACTGACCTTGCGCAATTGCAATATGTGCCTGCTGAGCCTGGTATCCGCTTCCTGATTCGAAATGTTCGTTATTAATATTTGTTACCTGTTTTACGTATTGAGTGATACGGCTTTGACGCTCTGCAGAAGTGTAAAGAATACCCGCTGCGCCAACCATTCCTATCAATACCAAACCGAATAATTGCACTGTGCTGATGCGGCCAACAAACATCATAAATATTGAGATGGCCATTAGAAGAGCAGCACTGCTGAAATCCTCGAGAGCAATTAGAAAACAGGTTATCGTAACCCAAAACATTATGGGCATAAAAGCTCTTGAAAAATCTTTGATGTAATCTTGTTTTTCATGCAGGAGAACGGCCAGGTGAATTATTAATGCAAGTGCTGCAAATGAAGACGGCTGGAAGGAAAATCCGGCTATGGATAATGACCGCCGGGCTCCAAATACATAATCACCGTAAATCATTACGGCAACCAGAAGTATCCAGCTAATAATGATGGCCAGGTGACTGAATCGGGCTATGATACTGTAATTCAGCTTTGAAACAATAATCATTATAAAAAAGGCAATCCCCATCTTGATCAGATGTGCCGTTACCAGGTTGCCGGCAGTTGTTCCATGCGACTGGGCGAAATAGGCAATCGATGAAAAAACGGCAAGCGAACCAACAATCATCAGCAGAAAAATGCAGATGAGCAGAATCTGGTCGCTTCCCTTTTGGGGAATTTCCATCTCATCCTGAGTGGTCTCAAAGATGGATCCTACTTTGCTATTTGGTGTGGTGAATTGCAATATTTATTGAGTATTTAGAGTTCCAGAACAGATTGTTTAAATGTGTTTCCGCGATCTGTGTAATCTTCAAACATATCGAAAGAAGAACAGGCCGGGCTCAGCAAAATCACTTCGCCACGCTTGGCTTTTCTTCTGGAAATTTTAACTGCTTCTTTCATGGAGTCGGCTTCCAAAATATCCGGCACCAAATCGCTTAGTTGCTCTTTTATAGCTTTTCTTGCTTCTCCGATGGCAACAACCGTATGTACTTTTTCGCGAAGCTGAGATGAAAGTTCGGTGTAGTCATTTCCCTTGTCTCGTCCGCCCAAAATCAGTACAACAGGCATGGAAAAACTATCCAGCGCAAACCAAACGGCATTGATGTTGGTAGCTTTACTGTCGTTCACATAACGAACGCCGTCAAGAGTCCGGACAAGCTCAAGCCGATGCTCCACGCCTTCAAAACTTCGCAGGCTTTCACGTATGTATTCGTTTTTGATTTCTGAAGCCCGGGCAGCCAAAGCTGTTGCCATACCGTTTTTCAGATTGTGTTGTCCCGGAAGTCCTATTTCGCCTATCTGCATGAGGTTTTCCTCTTTGTTATTGATTTTTAGAATTAGTTCATCATTTCTTATAAAAGCACCGTTCGATACTTCCGAGCGGTTCGAAAAAGCCATGATTTTTGGAGCATCTTCGGTTTTAGAAAGTTTTTTTGCATGGCTGAAAAGCACAGGATCATCAAAATTGTAGATGAACCAGTCGCCACCGTCCTGATTTCTTGTGATGCTTAACTTTGATTGCGCATAGCTGTTAAAATCGTTTTGATATCTGTCCAGATGGTCCGGAGTGATGTTCAGAATCATGCTTACAAATGGATGAAAGGAATCAATATGATCGAGCTGAAAGCTGCTGACTTCCAGCAGGGCTTCTTTTTCGGGTGAGGAATATCTCACCTGATCAGAAAATGCTGTTCCTATATTTCCACCGATGATGTAATCCTTACCCGCAAGTTTCCAGGTATGAGCCAGCCAGTTCGTAACTGAAGTTTTGCCGTTACTGCCTGTAACCGCAATTATCGGAGAACTGTTGAACCAGCTCGCTGCTTCTATTTCAGAAAAAATCTTTTTCCCGTCGGCCTTATATCGCTCAGCGATTGAAGAGGATGACGGCACACCCGGGCTCAGTACAAGAAAATCACCATTCATCGATTTGTCCGAGTGGTTTCCCTCTTCAAAAGGGATTGAATGTGAGCGCAGCGTTTCCGCATTGTCCGGTTTCATTGTTCCGAAATCGGAGATAAACGGATTGGCACCTTTTTCTTTTAACAAAATGGCTGCTGCCACACCGCTTCGGGCGCCGCCTGCAATAACGATATGTTTTCCTTTTATATCTATCATCGCAGTTTCAGGGTTAAGAGGCTTACAATTCCAAGCAGAATGGCGATTATCCAAAATCGAACTACAATTTTAGACTCAGGCCAGCCCAACTTTTCAAAGTGGTGGTGGATGGGCGTCATGAGAAATATTCTGCGCCCCTCGCCATATTTTTTTCGTGTGTATTTGAACCAAGAGGTTTGAATAATTACTGAAAGTGCTTCAACGACAAAGATTCCGCAGATAATTGGTAACAGCAGTTCTTTGTGGATCATTAATGCCAAAGCACCGAGTGCACCGCCAAGTGCTAGTGATCCCGTATCGCCCATAAATACCGATGCGGGATGAGTGTTGTACCATAAAAACCCAAGGCAAGCCCCAACAAGAGAAGCTGCAAAAATAGTCAGCTCTCCGGAGCCCGGCAGATACATGATGTTCAGAAATCCTGAAAAGTCAACACGACCGGATACATAGGCAAATATTCCTAAAATGGTACCGGCTATTGCCGATGTTCCGGATAACAAACCATCAAGTCCATCTGTTAAATTAGCTGCATTACTGACGGCGGTAATAACCAGGATTACCACAGGTATATAGATCAGCCATCCGAGTTGTTCTCCAAAAATTGCGTAATCTATATTTACTTCTTTCAGAAAAGGTACAGTTGTGAGGGTGTTAAACTCAGAAAAAGCGGGCCAAAAATAGAGAAATGCTCCCAATACCAGTCCTACAAGAACCTGACCTATGATTTTAAACCAGCCATGAAGACCTGATTTATTTTTCAGAACTACTTTTATGTAGTCGTCAATAAATCCAACCGATCCAAGTACGAGTACCACAAACACAATCAGCCAGGTATAAATACTGAAGATATTCATCCACAGCAGTGCTGGTATAAGAGTGGCAAGAATGATAATTACGCCACCCATTGTTGGGGTATCAGCTTTTTCGAGATGAGTTGATAATCCAATATCATCACGAATGTTTTCTTTTAACTGCATCCTGATTAACCAGTTGATTATTTTTTTACCGATAATCAAACTGATTAGTAAAGCTGTAGCTGCAGCAAATGCCGTTCGTGTAGTGATAAAATCAAAAGCACCAAATCCTGGCGGACTGTAAAGATTATTCAGCCATCTGATTAATTCGTATAGCATCAGGCCACCTCCATGCTGTTAGTGTGGCCATTTTTACTCTGTAATGCTTCGCGTGCTATTTCACGATCATCAAAATGAATTCGCTCACCGTTAATTTCCTGGTAGGTTTCATGGCCTTTACCGGCAATCAGCACGATTGTATGCTTATCAGCATGCCGGATGGCAGTGTTTATAGCTTCTTTCCTGGAAGTGATNGATGTGACATTACTTTGGTCAGAAAATCCACCTAAGATTTCATCAATAATAGNATCCGGCTGCTCACTTCGGGGNTTGTCGGAGGTAACAAAAATGTAGTCAGCAAATTTTTCAGCGATTGCTGCCATTTCTGGTCGTTTTGATCGGTCGCGGTCGCCGCCGCATCCGAATACAACAGATAATTTTTGTCTTTTAGTTTTTAGTTCTTTCAAAGTGGAGAGAACATTTTCAAGCGCATTGGGCGTATGGGCATAATCAACTAAAACAAGAGGGTTTTTATCGATTGCCTGTTGATCTGTTACACTTTCAAGCCGTCCCGGTGCTCCTTTACATGATTCGATTACCTCAGAAACTTTTTTCCCATCTAACCCGATGGATGTACAGCTTAAAAGTGCCTGAACTACATTGTAGGCATTAAACTTTCCAACAAGAGGGGTGTTGATTTTAACATCATCCACTGAAATAGTCATGCCACCGGCTCCTGATTTCAGAATTTCAGCGTTTATCAATCCGTTTCCTTTAAAGCTAATACTGATAACTCTGGCCGGGGTGGAGTTTACCATCCATTCACCTTTGGAATCATCTGCATTTGTTACCGCCCAGCTGCTGTCATCCAGCGAGTTAAACAGTAGTTTTTTAGCAGATGCATATTCATTCATGGATGAATGATAGTCGAGGTGGTCGAGGCTCAAATTTGTAAAGACAGCAACATTAAAATGAATTCCGTGTACCCGGCGCTGATGCAGGGCATGCGACGAAACCTCCATAACAAGAAATTCACTTCCGGCCTCAGCAATCTGTTTCATATCTGAAGCGAGCTCAATCGGGTCGGCAGTTGTAAGCTTACTCTGTAAAGTATTTTGATTGATTCTTTTTTCAACTGTTCCAAGAAGCGATGCTNTATAATCCATCGCGGTTAAAATCTGCCAGATCAGAGTGGTNACCGTGGTTTTTCCGTTGGTTCCTGTTACACCAATAATTTTCAGCTGTTCAGCGGGATTTCCTGCCATAAACTGTGCAAGAGGCCCAATCAGTTTGCGGGAGTTTTTTACAACCCATAGAGCTGTNCCTTTNTCAATATTGATCTGTTTCTCAGAAATAATCAATGANGCTCCGTTTGCCACAGCTTGCGGAATAAAATCATGACCATCAGAGCGCGTTCCTTCGATAGCAATAAAAACATCATTTTTCTGAACAGCTCTGGAATCCTGACGNAGCTCACCCACAGTATCAGGAATAGTACCTGACGCTATAATTGGATCNCAAAATTTCAAGAGCTTTTTATANGTCATAATTAATTAGACACCATAGACTGTGATGATTGCATTGAGCGGGCTTTACCGCGAACCGTAACCGTTCGGCCTTTCTGGAACAGATCTCCGGCGCGCGGAAACTGTGTGTAGATTGTTCCTGAACCGATTGTTTCAATATTTAAACCCCTGGACAAAAGCAGATTTGTAGCCTGTCTCATATTTAACCCGTTCAAATCAGGAATCTGAGCATAACCATCCGGCAGGGAGTCTGGAACTACATGCCCCCTGGTAATTTGGATTGGAGTGCTGAGGCTGAATTTTTCTCCTGGTTCCGGAGCCTGGCTGATTACATGCGAACCTTCGCCGGAGACCGTCACAGGGACTTGCTTGCCGGCCAGTAGCAATTTGGCATGATCGTATGTGAGCCCTTGTATATTAGGAGCAACAAATTCATCAGTTTCGGCAATTGGGTCGGGAGCAGTGCCTCTGTAAATATTATTATCGAGCCCTGATATTCGTGTGGCAATTTCTTTAAAAATTGAACCTGCAGTAAAACCTCCGTAAATACTTGTTCTGGGCTCATCAAGCATTACAAGTATAACATATTCAGGGTCTTCAACGGGAAAAAAACCGACAAACGAAGCTCTGTATCTGGCCTGGTATCTGCCGTCAATATATTTTTGAGCTGTTCCTGTTTTGCCGGCTATTCGTAATCCTTCTACTGATGCCCATCCGGCCGTACCCGAATCGGAGACCGCTTTTTCAAAAACCGGCATAAGTTTATCTATGGTAGATTTTTTGGCAATTCTCCGTACAGATTCCGGGCGGGTTTTTTTCTTTATGTTTCCAAATTCGTCTCTGATTTCGTTAACTACATAAGGTTTCATCAATACACCACCGTTTGCGAAGGCCGCATACGCCTGTACCAACTGGATGGGTGTAACCTGTACTTCATAACCAATTGACATCCATGGTAGGGTAACTCTGCTCCACTCATACGGTTTTTGCAATCGGCCGGGCTGTTCGTTGGGCAAGTCTATGTTAGTGTTGGTTCCGAAACCCATATTCCGTGCATATTGATAGTATGTTTCGGGCTTTAAACGCATGGCAATTTCAGAAGTGGCAATGTTTGATGATTTGGCAAAAACTTCATCAAATGCTAAGGTTCCAAGCGGGTCATGGTCTCTCATGGCCTGGCCGTGAATCATTTTTCGGCCGCTTGAAGGTGTTTCAAACTTTTCATCAAAATCTGTTACACCTTGTTCAATGGCAGCAAGTGCAGCCACAAGTTTAAAGGTGGATCCGGGTTCAACCATATCTGCAACTGCGTAATTTCGCCTGTTTTCATTATCAGCAGATCCGGGAGAGTTGGGATTATAAGTTGGATAATTGGCCATTGCGCGGATAGCCCCTGTTTTGGGGTTCATTACAATAGCCGTTCCATAAGAGGCTCTGTGTCTTTTAACGCCTTCTTCAAGCTCCTCTTCTAAAATGGCCTGGGCCTGCGCGTTGATGGTAGTATAAATTGAGTTGCCCTGAACAGGAAGTTTTCTGGGTGCCCCCACATATGCAAAAATTCGATTTGACCTGTCTTTTCGGACCTGCTGTACGCCATCCTCTCCCTTTAAAATCTCATTGTACTTGGATTCCAGTCCTGCCATTCCATCCAGATTGTGGTTCACAAAACCCAGTGTATGGGCAGAAAGTGATTCAAAGCTGTAGTTTCTCCTGTATTCTTCTTCAAGGATAATACTACGGTAACCAAGCTGACGAAGATCCTCATAAGCCTGAACGTTGATACTTCTCTCCAGGACGATATAACGGGAATGGTTGGGGGCATTTCGAATTCTGTTATTATAGTATGCGGCACCCCGGCCTGTGTGGTCGTTCAACACATTTGAAATATTACGGAGATGCTCATTAGTAGTTCCCGGTGCTCTTGGGTCAACGGCTACTTTATAAATAACTCTGTTGGTTGCAAGCAGTGAGCCATTTTCATCGTATATATTTCCCCGTTGAGCCGGAATCGGTATAAAGTCAAATGCCTGCGAACTCCACAGCTCCCGGAGTCCATCGCCTTCAAGCATGTTTACGCGTAGAATTTGCAGAGCAATACCAACGGGTATGAGAAGTATCAACCCAAACAACAAAAACATGCGTCCAATTATGGAAGTGCGTTCGTTCATCTGGCGTCCTGATTCACAATTAAAACCCGGTCGGTTGTACCGGGATTAATAAATCCTTCCTGTCTTGCTTTCTGATAAATTTCTTTTGGGCCGGTCATCCGGTCGAAGGTCAGTCTTTTTTCATCATATTGCCTTTTGGTCTGGTTAAACTCAGTTTCAAGCTGGTTTACCTCCATTAAAAGCTGTTGCGTGCTAAAAACATGACCGATATAGAGAATCCCGCAAACTCCGATCAGGAAACTTGCGAGGAGTACCTTCCAGGGGGTAAAAACCGGAAGGGCAGCCTTTTTGGCTTTATTATTTATGCGTCTGCCGTATTCAGGGGCAGAGCCGTCTGAAAAAAACTTCTGCGTAAGGGGTCTTTTTTTCTTGTTGGCAGCCGGTTTCCCATTTGAAATACCGCGCCTGTTCTTTTTCGCACCGTTTTTTTTGAGAGGGGTTTTTATAAACATTATAAATCCTCCGCGGTATTTTTTTCAGCTGCTCGTAATTTTGCACTGCGAGCAGCCGGATTGTCTTGAATTTCTTCTGCTGATGGAGTAACAATCTGCCGGGTAAGCGGAGTGATGGGGGTTATCGGGTTCCCAAAAAAATCCTTTTTGATCTTACCTTCGAAATTTCCGCTCTTAAAAAAGTTTTTTACAATACGATCCTCAAGAGAATGGTAGGAAATAGCTACAATTCGTCCGGAAGGTTTTAGCAATTTAAGAGCATCCTGCAGTGCTGTTTTTAAAACATCAAGTTCCCTGTTTACTTCAATGCGTATGCCCTGGAAAACTCTTGCTACAGATTTAATGGTATGCCTTCCGTGTACCACTTGTTCAACAGCATCCCGCAGCTGACCGGTGGTTTCGATTGGGCGGTTTTCAATAATTTCTTTGGCAATTTGCCGGCTAAGGCGCTCTTCTCCATAATGGTATATTACATCGCGCAGTTTTTCGTAGTCGTATTCGTTCACAACTTTGTATGCAGAAACTCCGCTTAGTTCACTCATTCGCATATCAAGCGGACCATCATGCTGAAAGCTAAACCCGCGTTCTGGTTCTTTTATTTGATGGGTGGAAACTCCCAGGTCAAAAAGAATACCTGAAATTTTACCGTGAAACTCAGGTGGGATAAGAGTTGAAAGATACCCGAAATTTCCCTGGACAGACGTAAATCTTGGATTATCTCCAATCGCTTCTTGGGCTGCAATCAGCGCTTCACTATCCTGATCTATTCCGAACAGCCGGGAATTTTTGCCGGTAAGTTCTAATATTTTTTTACTGTGCCCGCCGCCGCCAAGTGTAGCATCTATATAAATGCCATCCTTATCGGTAATCAGATAACCTGCAGAGGTATCAAGCAGTACCGGAATGTGGGGATAATATTTTGTCATTTTCTATCCTCCGATATCATTGTTATCTCCCATTACCTGTTCGAAAAGTTCTTCATACGATTCGCTGTCGAGCATGGAATCGATTTCTTCCAGTTTTTCAGGAGACCAAATTTCGATACGCTCACCGCTGCCGATAAATATTGCAGTAGAATCAATTTTGGAGTACTTCATTAAATCGGAGGAGAGAGAGATTCTGTTCTGCTTATCAAGAGAAACATCTTCGGCAAAGCGTAGAAAATTCCGCTTTACAGTTCTTCCTTTACGGCTAAAACTGTTAAGTTCTGAGAGTTTATCTTCAACAAATTTCCATTCATCTTGGGGGTATAAGTAAAGGCAGGGTTCAATTCCCCGGAGAATGGTGAAGTTGTCTTGTGCATCAGGGCTGAGATATTTGCGCAGCTTGGCCGGTAAAGCAACACGGCCTTTATTATCTACACTATGTTCATATTGCCCTTTGAAGCTTGGCACGGAATTTCTCTTTTGTTGTGATTGCTAAAAAACGTTTGGATAGCTGTTATGGAAATTTGCTAAATACTTCCCCACTATCTCCCACTTCTCCCCACAATGTACCTTAAAGTTCTATATGATGTCAAGGGAAAAGTTTACAGTTTTTTAATTTTCCGGTATTCATAACTCATTCTCTATATGCAGAAGGGGATTTATGCTTTTTGAAACCTGAAGTGGTGGGAAGTGGTGAAAATATATAACTGTGCTGAAGCGGATCCGTAATTTGTACTATCCAAAAAACAGATTGCATCATTTGACAGTATTGGCAAAAATAATACGCCATATTAAAGAGAAGGATGGCGTTAACATCAAGTGCTCTTAAAAGATGCGTGAAATATT
>SL_7KL_010_BRINEDRAFT_10000642_pt1 | contig 16578 bp, 7 predicted proteins | sample SodLak_010_BRINE_FD_10663 | JGI IMG/M metagenome (IMG submission 10663)
GGGTCGTGGTGGACGGTGTCAGGATGTGTGCCGGCTTGTTGGTGCCCAGCAGAATCGGGCCCACCGAGACACCGTCACCCATGATTTTCAGCAGATTAAAGGCGATATTCGCTGCGTCCAGGGTCGGCAGGATCAGGAGGTTGGCCTTGCCCTTCAGGCGGGAGCTGGGGAAGATCCTCTGACGCACGGTCTCCGATAGCGCGGCATCGCCGTGCATCTCACCTTCGACTTCCAGCGACGGATCCCGCGCCTCGATCAACTGCAGTGCCTCACGCATTTTGGCGGCAGATTCCGCGTCGGAGGAACCAAAACTGGAGTGTGACAGCAGCGCCACCTTGGGTGTCACGCCGAAGCGGCGAACCTCGTCGGCGGCGAGAATGGTCATCTCTGCGACCTGGGCCGCTGTCGGGTCGGTGGTCACATAGGTATCGCAAAGGAAGAAGGTGCCCTTGGGCAGAATCAGGGCACTCATGGCTGCCAGATTGCGCACGCCGGGTCGTCGCCCGAGCACCGATTCGATGTAATGCAGCTGACGATGATAACGGCCGACCGTGCCGCAAATCAGGGCGTCTGCCTCACCGCGATAGACCATCAGCGAGGCGATCACGGTATTGCGCGTACGCACGATGTTGCGTGCCTGGTCCGGAGTGACGCCGCGGCGCTCCATCAGGCTGTGATACAGCATCCAGTATTCGCGGTAACGGGGATCGTCTTCCGGGTCGGCCAGCTCGAAGTTTTCGCCCGCGACCAGGCGCAGCCCCATGCGCCGAATGCGCATCTCTACCACCTTGCGGCGGCCAATCAGGATCGGTGCGGCAATGCCATCATCCACCACCACCTGGACGGCGCGCAGCACCCGTTCCTGTTCGCCCTCGGCGTAGACCACGCGTTTCTTGCTGCGGCGGGCCTGCTCGAACAAAGGCTTCATGACCAGACCGGACTGGAACACGAACTGGTTCAGACGCAGCCGATAGGCCATGAAATCCTCGATTGGCCGGGTCGCGACGCCGCTATCCATGGCCGCTTTCGCCACTGCCGGTGCAATGCGTGAGATCAGGCGCGGGTCGAACGGTTTCGGGATCAGGTAATCCGGACCGAAGCGCAGCGGCTTGCCGCCGTAGGCGGCGACCACCACGTCCGAGGATTCCTGCATTGCCAGATCGGCAATGGCCTCGACACAGGCGAGTTTCATTTCCTCGTTGATCGTGGTCGCACCGACATCCAGTGCGCCACGGAAGATAAACGGGAAACACAGGACGTTGTTCACCTGGTTCGGATAATCCGAGCGCCCCGTGGCAATGACGCAATCGGGCCGCACCTCCTGGGCAATCTCCGGCAGAATCTCGGGAACCGGGTTGGCCAGCGCCAGGATCAACGGCTTCTCGGCCATGGTCTGCACCATTTCGGCCGTCAACACGGCCGGGGCAGACAGACCGAGAAAGACATCGGCGCCGGCGATGACGTCGCCCAGGCTGCGGGCATCGGTCTCGCGTGCGTATACCGCCTTGCGTGGATCGAGATCGTCGCGACCACTATGCACCACGCCGTCGCGATCGGTGACGAAGATGTTTTCCGGCTTCATGCCCAGGCCCACCAGCAGGTCGAGACAGGCGATGGCGGCTGCGCCGGCACCGGAGCACACCAGGCGGACCTCATCCAGCTTCTTTTCCACCACTCGCAGCCCATTGCGGATTGCGGCGGCAGTGATGATCGCGGTGCCATGCTGATCGTCATGGAACACCGGAATGTTCATGCGCTCCTTGAGTCTGGCCTCGATCTCGAAGCACTCCGGCGACTTGATATCCTCTAGGTTGATGCCGCCGAAAGTGGGCTCCAGGCTGGCGATGATTTCCACCAGCTTGTCCGGGTCGCGTTCGTCGATCTCGATGTCAAAGACGTCGATGCCGGAGAATTTCTTGAACAGGACCGCCTTGCCTTCCATCACCGGCTTCGAGGCCAGTGGCCCGATGGCGCCGAGGCCGAGCACGGCCGTGCCGTTGGTGATTACGCCGACCAGGTTGCCGCGTGCCGTGAGATTTGCCGCCTCCTGGGGATCCTGCACGATCAGATCACAGGCGGCTGCAACTCCGGGGGAATAGGCCAGGGCAAGATCGCGCTGGTTGGCCAGCGGTTTGGTTGGGCTGATGGCCAGTTTCCCAGGACTCGGGTAGCGGTGGTATTCGAGGGCGGCATCACGCAGGTCGTCGGCCATGACGGGTTGGTCTCCAGTCAGCAAGGCAAATTAGGAGCGCAGTATAAGGAGTCCGACGCAGCGTCCGCCAGCCCGTGTCTTGTCATACGGGCGCTGTTTCACATTGCGGAATTATTGGTATCGTCGAGAAACTGCATGACTTCTTCGCTGAAAGCCGCGGGGTCTTCCGCATGCAGCCAGTGACCACGGTTTTCCAGACAGCGAATATGCGCTTTGGGGAACAGCCTCTGGATCACTGCGTGGTCCGGCGAACTAAGATAGTCCGAGCGCCCGCCGTGCAGGAACAGGGCGGGACCGTTGAATCTGCCCTCGACCGTCGGCCAATCCATGATGACGGGTAACTGGTCGCTCAGGATGTCCAGCGGCAGCCGCCAGCACCAGTGCTCCTGCCGGCGCTGCAGATTGGTCAGCAGGAACTGGCGCACGCCCTGCACCGGAATTGCTGCAGCGAGCGCCTGATCCGCCGCACGGCGCGAATCCAGTGCCGTCAGGTCCAGCTCCCGCATGGCATCGATGATGGCTTGATGTTCGCCGTCGGCGTAGGCGCGGGGTGCCATGTCAGCGACTATCAGGGAGTGCAGCCGCTGCGGCGATTGCAAGGCGCACAGCATTGCCACCTTGCCGCCCATGCTGTGGCCGAGAATGTGGGCCTTTTCGATGTCCAGGCTGTCGAGCAGCGCAAGTACGTCGGCGGCCATCGCCGGATAGCGCATATCCGCATGCTGCGGACTGCCACCGTGGTTCCGCAGGTCCGGGGAAAGCACCCGATAATCTTGCGCCAGGGTCGAAACGATCCGCGCCCAGTTACTGGCCGAACCGTACAAACCATGCAGCAGGACCAGTGTCGGCTGGGCGGGATCGCCATGTTGTTTGCAGTGCAAGGCGACAGTGTCAGGCACCGGCCTGGCCCTCGGCATGGCCCTGGGTCGTAAGTGCCGCCAGATCCTGCAAATCCTGCACCGTGACGCTAAGCATCGCCGCGGTCGGCGTGCCGGCAGCGCGAAGATCCTGCACTGTCTGCTGCAGGCGCAGCAGGGCCTTGGTCTGCTGCAACCGCCAGTCATCCATCAGAGCCGCGGCCTCACCGTCCTGGTCCCGCTCCCGCAGCAACGCCGTTGCCAGCAGCCGTCTGGCCCCACCGAGACTGTCCTGCAGACCGCTGCGGAAGCGTTCCTGCCACGGATCATCGCCGGGCAGCGCCTGGATGTTGGCCGACAGCCAGCGCAGGTCCAGTTCCGCCGCCAGGCGGAAGTAGAGTTCGGCAGCCAGGGTCAGGGAGGCCTGGGTGTCTTCAGCCATCAGCGCGATATCCAGCGCCGAGGACAGCGGCTCAAGCCGAACGATTCGCTGCGCCAGGACCTCGGGAACGCCGGCATCCAGCCAGCTATTGGTGCAGTCGGCGAGATAGGCGTGATCTTCGGCCGGCAGCAGGTCCGGCAGCGCCTCGTCCAGGTTCTGAACCGGCTGCTGCAGGCGTTCCACCGCCTGGGCAATGCCCTGCTGACCGTCGAAATGCCGCACCAGCCAGAGCATGACGGCCTCGACCACATCGAGTACTGCCAGCCGCAGGGCGGATTGGGTCTGCCCGGAGACCTGATGATTAAGCCGGTCGATATCCGACCACAGCACTTCGAGCCGGAATACCTGGCGACTGACGAAATAGGCGCGCGCAATGGCTTCGGCGGTGGCCCCGGTTTTCTCATTGAGACGGAACAGCACGCTGGCGCCGAGCCGGTTGAACAATTCGTTGCAGACCTGGGTGGCAATGATCTCGCGCCGCAGCCGATGACCGGGAAGATGTTGGCCATAGCGTTCGCAGAGTGCGCCTGGAAAGTAGCTGTGCAGCGTGTCCTGCAGGTCCGGATCATCCGGCAACTTGCTATTGATCAGGGACTCGTAGCCAGCCAGCTTGGCGTGGGCAAGAAGGACGGCCATCTCGGGCCGGGTGAGGCCTTCGCCAAGCGCCAGACGTTCGTCGATCTGGCGCTCGCCCGGCAGGGCTTCCAGCTCCCGGTTCAGACGGCCGGAGGCTTCCATGTCGCGGATCAGGCGGGCCTGCTCTGCCAGCAGTCGTGGTGCCCTGGCCTGCATGATGCTCAGGGATTCGGTCTGCCGGTCATTGTCCAGCAGAACCAGCGCGGCCACTTCGTCGCTCATATCGGCCAGCAGCTGGTTGCGCTGGGGCTCGGTGAGTTCGCCGGCCTCCACCAGGCCGTTCAACAGGATCTTGATATTGACCTCGTGGTCGGAGCAGTCGACGCCGCCAACGTTATCGATGGCATCGGTATTGATGCGGCCGCCGGCCTGCGCAAACTCGATGCGCGCCCGCTGCGTAACGCCAAGATTGCCGCCTTCGCCGACCACCTGGCAACGCAGCTCGCTGGCGTCCACGCGGACCGCATCGTTGCTGCGGTCACCCACATTGGCATGGGTTTCACTGCTGGCCTTCACATAGGTGCCAATGCCGCCGTTCCAGAACAGATCCACCGGCGCCCGCAGGATTGCCTGCATCAGTTCGGCCGGGGTACGCGCTCCCGGTTCGATGCCAAGGGCCTGGCAGGCTCTGGCCGACGGCTCCACGGATTTGGCGCTGCGCGAAAACACGTCGCCACCGGCTGACAGTCGGCCTCGGTCGTAGTCATCCCAGGACGAGCGGGGAAGGCCAAATAACCGTTGCCGTTCCTGGAAGCTGACCTCCGGATCGGGATCCGGATCCAGAAAGATGTGCCGGTGGTCGAAGGCGGCAAGCAGCCGGATCTGGCGTGACAGCAACATGCCATTGCCGAATACATCGCCGGACATGTCGCCAACGCCGACAACGCTGAACGGCGTGCTCTGGATATCATGGTCCATTTCGCGGAAATGGCGCTGGACCGCCACCCAGGCGCCGCGCGCGGTAATCCCCATTTTCTTGTGGTCGTAGCCATTGCTGCCGCCTGACGCGAAGGCGTCGCCAAGCCAGAAGCCATATTCGGCAGCGATGGCGTTGGCCGTATCCGAGAATGTTGCCGTGCCCTTGTCGGCGGCGACAACCAGATAGGTATCATCCCCGTCCTGACGAACCACCTCTGGAGGCGGGGCAATCTCGCCACCGGGGTAATTGTCTGTGATATTCAGCAAGGCACGGATGAACAGACGATAGCAGGCACGTACTTCTTCCTGCTGGGCCTCGCGTTCCTCGGGCAACTGTCGGGCGACGAACCCGCCCTTCGCCCCAAGCGGGACGATGACCGCGTTCTTCACCATCTGCGCCTTCATCAGACCCAGCACCTCGGTGCGGAAATCCTCCTTGCGTTCCGACCAGCGCAGGCCGCCACGGGCAACCTTGCCGCCCCTTAGATGTACCCCCTCGACCCGCGGCGAATAGACGTAGATCTCGAACGCCGGATGCGGCTCGGGCATGTCCGGAATAGCCGCCGGCGCGAGTTTCAGGCTCAGCGCCTCCTCTTCGCCGGTGTCCTGATAGAAGCTGGTGCGCAGGGTCGCCTGCATTGCCGCCAGCAGGCGTCGCAGGATTCGATCCTCGTCCAGGCTCGGTACATCGGCCAGCGCCAACTCGATCTGCTCCGCCACCCGCGCGGCCCGCTTGTTGTCGGTCCGATCCGGATCCAGGCGGTAGTGGAACAGCCGCACCAGTAGCCGGGTGATCCGCGGGTTCGCGACCAGCGTGTCCTCGATGTAGGCCTGACTGAACGTCGTGCCGGTTTGCCGCAGGTAACGTGCATAGGCCCGCAGTATGATGATCTCCGCCCAGCTCAGTCGTGCCCCCAGCAGCAGGCGATTGAAACCATCGTTCTCCACCCGGCCATGCCAGATCGCATCAAAGCCGCTTTCGAACAGCTCCCGGACCTGGTCAAGTTCGGGTGCGGTCTGGCTTACGTCTTCGAGTCCGAAGTCATGGATCCAGTGGGTTTCGGCGCCCAGGTGGATCGCATACGGGCGTTCATCCACCACCCGCAGACCCATGTTCTCCAACAGTGGCAGCGCATCGGATAGCGGAATGGCATTGCCGAAGCGGTAAAGCCGGAGGCGGATCAGGTTGTCCGGCGCCTCCAGCGGTCGGTAAGGCATGATTTGCAGATCCTGGTCGGGATCCAGTGACTCCAGACGGGCAACGTCCTGAGCGCCGGTACGCGCGCTGGTGTCCTCCCGGTATGCGGCGCTGAAGGCTTGACCATAAAGCTCGAACAGGTGGTTGCCGTCGGCTTCCCCGTAGTAATCGAGCAGCGCTTCGTGCAGTTCGTCGCACCAGTCCCTGGCGGCATGCGCCAGCCGATGTTCCAGCGCCTGCAGATCAACCTCGGGTATGCGGTGGTCGGGGACATGCAGGAGAAAATGAATGCGGGCCAGTACCGCCTCGGACAGGTTCACCGAAAACTCGCTGCGTGTGGACGCGAAGGCCTGCTCCAGCTCCTTCTGCATACGCCGGCGCACGCTACTGTCATAACGGTCCCGCGGGGCATAGACGAGGCAGGAGACGAAACGGCGGTAGGTGTCCTCGCGGACGAAAAGCCTCACCCGCTGCCGCTCCTGCAGGTGCAGGATTCCCATGCCGATGCGATAGAGGGTGTCGACATCACTCTGGAAGAGTTCGTCCCTGGGGTAGGTTTCCAGAAGGTGGCTGAGTGCCTTGGCGGAATGACTGTTGCGCGGAAGCGCCGCCTTCCGCATCACCGCATCCAGCCTGCGCCGGAGCAGCGGAATATCCCGCGGGTTGCGGCTATAGGCGGCCGACGTGTAAAGGCCGAGGAAGCGGTGCTCGCCGACAACCCGGCCTTTGTCGTCGAGTTCCTTGATGCCCACATGATCCATGTATCCCGGCCGGTGGACCGGTGAATGATTCGCCGATTTGGTCAGCACCAGGCGATCGGGTTGCATGGCGCGGGCACGGACGTCTTTCGGCAACTTGCTGAGTCGGGTGCTGCGGTCCCCGTCGCTATCCCGAAGCAACCCCAGGGCCGAATCCGGATCGCCGTTCAGCTGATACTCCCGACCCTGTTTCTGCAACCTGTAGTGACGGTAACCCAGGAAGGTAAAATGATCCTTGATCAGCCACTGCAGGAAGGCATGACACTCCTGCTCCTCCTGGTCGCCGGGCTTGCCTAGCGCCTCTAGGACGGCCTGCATGCGCTGCCGCATCGGCAGCCAGTCGTTGACCACGATGCGGCACTGCTCGATGACGGTCTTGACATCGTTCTGCAAGGCCTTTCGTTCGTCTTCGCCGGCGATCCGGTCGACTTCGAAGTGCATCCAGGCCTCGGCCTGGGCGTCGTCGTTGCTGTCGTCGGCAAACAGCTCGCAGATCTCGTCATCCGCGTCCCGTTTTACCCGGACGATGGGATGGACCGTCAGATGAATGGTCAGACCGCGCCGGTTCAGCGCCATGGCAATCGAATCGATCAGGAACGGCTGGTCCTCCATTGCCACCTGCAGGATGGTGTGGCTGGATTCCCAGCCATGCCGGTCCGGCGTCGGGTTGAGCACCTGAGTGCGAACCAGCCCGGAACGGCGTTGCCGACCCAGCGTCCAGTGCGCCGCGGTCATTCCGTAAAGATTGTCGGGCTTGCGCTGCTGCAGATCATCCGCCGGAACGCGACGGAAGTATTGAGCAACCAGGGTTTCCAGCAGCGGCGCCGTGTCCTCTGGCCACTTCTGATGAATACGCTCAACGACCGCGTTGATGCTGCGGCGCTTGTACTCCTCGGCGCTGTGCTGCATGTTGCTCCCCCGCGCTGCCGGCACGAATCCATCAGGAAAGGGCCGGCGGTTCTTTTCATGGTAGGGAAGTGCCGGGTTCCTGCCGTGTCCGCGCCAGAGGCCGGACTCGAGTCATCTGGCAGTCACGGCTGCTTCCTTCACTCGAGTTTGGCTGTCAGGCCGGTCGGTAGCAAACTGGCAGGACAGGGCAAAGCCGGGGGGCGCCATGGCCATCATCGATAGGGCAACACGGGAGCGGATCGAGGCGCGCTTCGCGCGCGGCAGCGTACATCCCGACGACCAGACCCGGATTACGCTGTTCGTGCAGTCCGTGAAGGCCATCAACAGCGCGGTGTTGGCTCGCGCCGATCTGCAGCATGCCGATGTGCCCTCCCACAAGGCCCTGCGGCAGCAGTATTTCAAGGAAGTCGAGTTGGCGACGCTGCTCGGCAAGGCGACCGCCTGGTCGTCCAATCCACTGCTCTACATGGAAGCGACCAACCTCAACCTGGAACTGTGGAACCGGACCGGGGCGGCCCTGTATCTGCAGGGGCTGCTGGCAGACCCGGAGTTGTTCTATCGCTATCTGGCCCTGAGTCATGCCCTGCTGGACGTGGTTCGTCTATGGCCGTACCTGCCGGACGATCAGAGTGCGGATACGCCATTCCTGCGCGCACTGCACCAGGTGGAGACGGACAGTGCGCGCGAATCCGCGGTGCAGTCGGATATGCTTGCGACGCTGGAAGAGTCCATCGGCCAGGAGCAGGCCGCGGCCATTCGGAAGCATGAAAGAACCGAGGTCGAAACCTGTTTCAAGGCGCTGCTCGATCGTCTCGGCGCCTGATCCGGTGCGCGAGTAAGCACGCCCCAGGCGCAGACCCGGGCCAGGCCCCATTTCCTCAAAGGCGCAGCGCCACCGCGGCCTGGTTGTAGCCGACCCCGGAACCGATCATGACCACCAGATCACCGGTCCGCATGCGCCCATTGGCCATGCCATCGGAGAGTGCCATCGGGATGCAGGCGGATCCTGTATAACCCCAGCGGTCCATGATCAGTGGTGCCTTGTCCCGGGGCAGACCGATGCTGTCGGCAACCAGCTCGATGGTATTGCGACGGACCTGGGTAAAGATCAGGTGATCGATCTGATCGACGTTGATGCCGGTGTTGGCGCACAGCTGATCAAAAAGCCGGGGCCAGCCATCGTCATTGATCTCGGGTGGATAACGCTCAACCAGTCGCACCTGTGTCCGGCCCGCGGCCACGGCCTCCGCCGAGGCCGGTTCCGCTGTGCCACCGGCGAACAGACCCCAGCTCTTCGCGTAGGCACCATCGGCACGAAACGCGGCTCCGATATAGCCGGGCGCATCGCCCAGTTCCATTACCGCGGCACCGGCGCCGTCGCCATAGAAAAAGATCATCGGGTCATCTGGATCGGCCAGTTTGCGCATCAGGTATGCGCCCACCACCAGCACGGTGCGCAGGCCGGTGCCNCCTTGCAACAGCCCGGCCGCAGTGGCGATCCCCGTGGGGAACGAGGCGCAGGCGCANCCGACATCGAAGGTGCCGGCGTTGCGCGCCCCCAGCTTGTGTTGCAGNACCGTCGAGGTNGCNGGGGTGATGTAGTCCGGTGAATCGGTGCCGACGATAATCAGATCGACGTCTTCNGGTCGTCGCCCGGCGCGTTCCAGGGCCTGCCGCGCCGCCGGCAGGGCCAGGTCCGATGTGGCCCAGTCTTCCGCAGCGTACCAGCGCTGGAGAATGCCGCTACTGGCCTCGAACTTGCCGATCACTTCCGGCTTGCCCAGTGCCGTGAAATGCGCGTTCAGCTCGGCGTTGCTGACCAGGCGTTCTGGAACGTAATGGGCAGTCGTTATGATTCGTGCGTAGCTCATGCGGCGAAATCGTTCAGTGTTCGACATGACGCGACTGAATCAACAGTTGCGCAGTGGTGGAGTCCGGGCGCGCTTGCGCCACGTTGAACCTGCAGTATCGAACCTTCAACGTTTTTTCGGCATGTACAGGTCGGTGATCGTCCCTTCCGCTGCCTCGGCCGCCATGCCCACGGTCTCGATCAGAGTCGGATGCGGGTGGATGGTGAGGCCGATGTCGGCCGCTTCTGCGCCCATTTCAATGCCAAGACAGATTTCACCAATCACATCCCCGGCATTGGGGCCGAGCACGGCGCCGCCGACCAGCCTCCCGGTTTCCTTGCTGAACAGCAGCTTGGTGAGGCCCTCGTCGCGGCCCATGGCCAGGGCGCGACCGCTGGCGGCCCAGGGGAACAGACCTTTCTCCACCTCGATGCCCTGCTCCCTGGCCTGTTCTTCGGTCAGTCCGACCCAGGCCACCTCCGGATCGGTATACGCCACCGACGGAATCACCCGGGCATCGAATGCGCTTTTCTCGCCGGCGATGACCTCCGCTGCCACCTTGCCTTCATGCGACGCCTTGTGGGCCAGCATCGGCTGACCGATGATATCGCCTATGGCGAAAATGTGCGGCACGCTGCTGCGCATTTGATCGTCGACGCTGATGAAACCGCCATCATGCTCCAGCCCGGCGGCCTCCAGATTGAGCTGATCACCATTCGGCCGCCGCCCCACCGATACCAGCACCCGGTCGAAAGTGTCGGTGTCCGGCACGCCCTCGCCCTCGAAGGACACCTTGATGCCTTTTTTCTGCGCTTCCATGCCGGTGACCTTGGCCTTGAGGAAGATGTTCTCGTAGCGGCCGCGGATACGTTTTTCGTAGGGTCGGATCAGGTCCTTGTCGGCGCCAACCATGATCCGGTCCAGCATTTCGACCACGGTGATCTTCGAGCCCAGGGCCGCGTAGACGGTGGCCATCTCCAGGCCAATGATCCCACCGCCGATGACCAGCAGCCGTTTCGGGATGTCTTCCAGCTTCAGTGCGTCGGTGGAATCCATGACCCGCGGGTCATCCAGGTCCATGCCGGGCGGCATGACCGGCCGCGAACCGGCGGCCACAATGGCGTGCTTGAAGCGGATCTCGCGCTCGTCGTCCTCGCCCTTGACGCTGAGCGAATGGCTGCCGGTGAAGCGGGCGACACCGGTCACGGTTTCCACCTTGCGTTTCTTCGCCATGCCGGCGAGCCCGCCGGTGAGCTTGCCGATCACGGAGTCTTTCCAGGAGCGGAGCTTGTCCAGCTCGATCTTCGGTTTGTTGAAGATGATGCCGTGGTCCTTGAAGGCCGCCGCGGTGTCCATGATGTGGCCCACATGCAGCAGGGCCTTGGACGGAATGCAGCCCACATTCAGGCAGACGCCGCCGAGGCTCGGATAGCGCTCGATCAGGATCACCTTCAGCCCCAGATCGGCGGCGCGGAAGGCGGCGGTATAACCACCAGGTCCGGCGCCGACCACGACCAGGTCGCAGTCGGTGTCAGAAGGAGCATCGCCGGGCGCCGGCGTGGCCTGGTCCTGCCTGGGCTTTGCAGCAGTCTTTTCCGGCGCCGCCGGCTTGTCCTCGGAAGACTGTTCACCGGACTTGGGCTTGTCGGCCTCTCCGGCATCGGAGGCGGCCTCGAGCTCCAGGATCGGCGTCCCCTCGGCGACCTTGTCGCCGACCTTGATCAGCATCTTGCTGACCTTTCCGGCCCGGTCCGCCGGCACTTCCATGGTCGCCTTGTCGGATTCCAGGGTGATCAGCGACTGTTCCGCGGCGACCTCGTCGCCTTCCGCAACCAGCACTTCAATGACATCGACTTCATCGAAATCGCCGATGTCCGGGACTTTGATCGTTTCGTTCGCCATGTCCGATTCCTTGATTCGTTGTCATCTCGTGCTGGCAGTTATCGGGCTTGCCGCAGCCGAGGCTTCGAGACCTTCCGCACCTGCCGCCGCCGTTGTTGGTCATTCCAACGCCAGGACTTCGATCAATGCAGGGGCGCACCACATCCAGGCTGTGGCTGCGCCCGGTCAACCCCCAAAGCGTTCGGCAGCAGGGGAGGAGGCTGCCGGCTCGGGCGTCGGCGGCATGGACGCCGCCGTCGAGCTTACAGGACGTTTTCACACCGTCCCGCGACGGCAGCCTGCTCCCCTCCTGCCCGGTACGGCAGCCCAGCCTCCAGCTAAAGCACCAGCCGCCGCAGATCCCCCAGCAGGCCGCTCAGATGGGTGGTGAAGCGGGCCGCGGCGGCGCCGTCGATGACCCGATGGTCATAGGACAGCGACAGCGGCAGCATCAGCCGCGGCTCGAATTCCTGACCGTTCCACTTCGGTTGCATGTCCGAGCGGGAGACACCGAGGATCGCCACCTCCGGCGCATTGACGATCGGCGTGAAGGCCGTGCCGCCGATGCCGCCGAGGCTGGAGATGCTGAAGGTGCCGCCCTGCATGTCGCCGGGGCCGAGCTTGCCGTCGCGGGCCTTGACGCTGATCTCGCCGAGATCGCGGGCGATGTCGAAGATGCCTTTCCTGTCGGCATCCTTGATCACCGGCACCACCAGGCCGTTGGGCGTATCCACCGCAACGCCGACGTTGATGTAGTGCTTGACGATCAGGGCCGAGCCGTCCGGCTTCAGGCTGCTGTTGAAGGTGGGGAAGGCCCGCAGGGCAGCCGCCGCAGCCTTGACCAGGAAGGCCAGCGGCGTGAGTTTGACGCCCGCTTTCTCGGCGGCGGCTTTCTCGGCCTTGCGGAAGGCCTCAAGCTCGGTGATGTCGGCCTCGTCGAACTGGGTGACATGCGGCACGTTGAGCCAGGAGCGGTGCAGATGCGGCCCGGACTTCTGCTTGATCCGGGACAGTGGCTGTTCCTCGACCTCGCCGAACTTGCTGAAGTCCACCTCCGGGATCGGTGGGATGCCCATGCCCCCTGCCGCCGGTGCGGCCGTCGTGCCGCCACCGGCCGTCTGGCTCACCGCCTGTTTGACGAACTGCTGCACGTCTTCGCGCATGATCCGTCCCTTGCGACCAGACCCGGACAGCCCGGACAGGTCGATGCCCAACTCGCGGGCGTAGCGCCGGACCGCCGGAGAGGCATGGGCCAGACGGTGCCCTTCGCTATCGATGCTCTGGACCGGCACCGGCTCGGCATCGGCCTCCAGCTGGTAGAGCTGGTGATCGGTCGCCTTGGTGACCGCAGGCTCGGCCGCTTTGGGCGTATCGGTTTCCGGGGTGTCGGCCGCCGGATCCTTCTTTTCTTCCTTTTCTTCGGCGGGTTCCGATGCGGCCGGCGTATCCTCGGTCTTGTCCGATGCATCCGTGCCGTCGGTTTCCAGCTCGAGAATGGCCGTGCCTTCAGCCACCTTGTCGCCGACCTTGATCAGCACCTTGCTGACCTTGCCGGCGCTCTCCGCCGGCACCTCCATGGTCGCCTTGTCGGATTCCAGGGTGATGAGGCTTTGTTCCGCCTCCACGGTGTCACCTTCCGCTACCAGCACTTCGATGACATCGACCTCGTCGAAGTCGCCGATGTCGGGCACCTTGATGGTTGTCGTCGCCATGACGCCTGTTCCTTGCAGTTATCGCGGCACCGCGGTGTCACTGCACCCGAAGCCGCGCGAAATCGGGATCGAGTCCTTCAGACCGTGGTCGGCAGCGGCTTTTCCGGGTCGATGCCGTACTTCTTTATTGCCGCGGACACGGTTTTCGCTTCGATCTCGCCATCGTCGGCCAGTGCCTTGAGCGCGGCCACGGTGACGTAGTAGCGGTCCACCTCGAAGAACCTGCGCAGCTGCTCCCGGGTATCCGAACGACCGAAGCCGTCGGTACCCAGGGTCATGAAGCGGCGCTCGCCCAGGTACGGCCGGATCTGGTCCGGATAGGCCTGCATGTAATCCGTGGCTGCCACCGCCGGGCCCTTGCGGTCCTTGAGCTGATCCTGCACCCAGCAGGTCTTCGGCTTCCTGTCCGGATGCAGCATGTTCCAGCGCTCCGTGGCCATGCCGTCGCGCCGCAGTTCGTTGAACGAGGGGCAGCCCCACAGATCGGCGTCCACCTTCCAGTCCTTCTTCAGCAACTCGGCGGCGGCGATCACCTCGCGGAAAATCGTGCCCGCGCCCAGAAGCTGGACGCGGGTCTTGCCGCGTCCGCCGGCCCTGAACAGGTACATGCCACGGCGGATGCCTTCCTCGGCGCCCTTGGGCATGGCCGGCTGACCGTAGTTCTCGTTCATCATCGTGATGTAGTAGTAGACGTTTTCCTGTTCCTGATACATCCGGCGCAGGCCGTCCTGGATCACTACTGCCATCTCGTAGGGGAAGGTGGGATCGTAGGCGATGCAGTTGGGGATCATGGCCGCCTGCAGCATGCTGTGACCATCCTGGTGCTGCAGCCCTTCGCCGTTCAGCGTCGTGCGCCCGGCGGTGCCGCCCATGAGGAAGCCGCGGGCCCGCATGTCGCCGGCGGCCCAGGCCAGATCACCGATCCGCTGGAAGCCGAACATCGAATAGAAGGCGTAGAACGGGATGATGTTCACGCCATGGTTCGAATAGGCGGTGCCGGCGGCGATCCAGGAACTCATGGCACCGGCCTCGTTGATGCCCTCCTGCAGGATCTGCCCGTTCTTGCTCTCCTTGTAGAGCATCAACTGGTCGGCGTCCTCCGGGGTGTAGAGCTGGCCCACCGAGGAATAGATGCCGAGCTGCCGAAACAGGCCTTCCATGCCGAAGGTGCGGGCCTCGTCGGGGACGATGGGCACGATGTGCTTGGCCAGGTTCTTGTCCCGCGCCAGGATCGACAGGATCCGGACATAGGCCATCGTGGTCGACATCTCGCGCTCGCCGGTGTCCTTCAGCAGCAGATCTAAGGCCGACAGCTCGGGGATCTTGAGCGGCTCCGCCTCGCGCCGCCGCTGCGGCAGGTAACCGCCCAGGGCCTTGCGCCGCTCGCGCAGGTATTGCATCTCCGGGCTGTCTTCGGCGGGCTTGTAGAACGGGGTCTTCTCCAGATCCTCGTCGGCCACCGGGATGTCGAAGCGGTCGCGGAACTCCTTCAGTGCCTCCAGCCCCATCTTTTTCTGCTGGTGGGTGATGTTCTGGCCCTCGCCCGAGGAACCCATGCCATAACCCTTGACGGTCTTGGCCAGGATTACCGTGGGCTGGCCGGTGTGATTCACCGCCGCGTGATAGGCGGCATAGACCTTGTGCGGATCATGGCCGCCGCGGGACAGGCGGTAGATCTCGTCGTCGGACATGTTGGAAACCAGATCCTTCAACTCCGGGTACTTGCCGAAAAAGTGCTCCCGCGTGTAGGCGCCACCCTTGGCCTTGAAGTTCTGGTACTCGCCATCGACGCATTCCTCCATGCGCTTCTGCAGCAGGCCGGTGCGGTCCTTGGCTAGCAGGTTGTCCCAGCCCGAGCCCCAGATCACCTTGAGCACGTTCCAGCCGGCGCCGCGGAAGTCGCCTTCGAGTTCCTGGATGATCTTGCTATTGCCACGTACCGGGCCGTCCAGTCGCTGCAGATTGCAGTTGACCACGAACACCAGGTTGTCCAGCCCTTCGCGAGCGGCCACGTCAATGGCACCGAGGGATTCCGGTTCATCCATCTCGCCGTCGCCCATGAAGGCCCAGACCTTGCGACCCGAGGTGTCGACGATGCCGCGGTCATGCAGGTACTTCATGAAACGGGCCTGGTAGATCGCAGTGATCGGCCCCAGCCCCATGGACACTGTGGGGTATTGCCAGTAATCAGGCATCAGCCAGGGATGCGGATAGGAGGTGACACCGGTGCCACCGACATCCTGACGGAAGCCACGAATGTCCTCGTCGGTCAGGCGGCCCTCCAGATAGGAGCGGGCGTAGATGCCAGGCGCTGAATGCCCCTGGATGAACACCATGTCACCACCATGCTCATCGCTGGGCGCATGCCAGAAATGGTTGAAGCCGATGTCGTAGAGCGTGGCGCTGGAGGCAAAGCTGGCGATATGACCGCCGATGCCCTCGCGTTCCTTGTTCGCCTGCAACACCATAGCCATCGCGTTCCAGCGGATGAACGAGCGCAGCCGCCATTCCAGGGCATGATCACCCGGCGAGCGCTTCTCCATGTGCGGTGGGATGGTATTCAGGTAGGCCGTGGTGGCCTTGAAGGGAATGTGGCCGCCGCGGCGGCGAGCCTTGTCAACGAGGGATTCCAGCAGGTAATGGGCGCGTTCCGCGCCTTCGTTGGCAATGACGGCCTCCAGGGCCTCCAACCATTCCTGCGTTTCCTGCGGATCGATATCCTCCGGTACTGCAGCCATCGCATCACCTCTTGGGTTGTCTGCGACACCGGAGAATCATGACTCACCAAGGTCTTTGGATGAGTCAGGGCAGGCAGCCTTGTGGGCCGGTTCCTGGATTGTCTGGGTGCCGCAGTTGGCTTCAAGGCTGGCGCGGGATCAGCGCCACGTGCCAGCCATTCGTCTTGTTATTGGTCACTGCCGTCGGCAAGGTCGGGACGGTGTCCCCTCTACTTCCGTTGATTTCATGGTAGGTGCGGTGCCACGGCATTACCAGATAATGACCGCCCCTGGGCGGGACTTAGCCTTGTTCCGCAGGGGAATCAATCGGTCCGCGGCCGGCCGAGGTCACCGACATGCCTGCGGTCACGGCGTAGCGCATGGCCTGATCGATACTCATGTCCACCGGCGTAACCTTGTCCCGTGGCAGGACCACGGTATAACCGCCGATCTGGTAGCTCATCGGCAGGTAGACGGCGATGTGGTCC
>SL_7KL_010_BRINEDRAFT_10000644_pt1 | contig 16494 bp, 14 predicted proteins | sample SodLak_010_BRINE_FD_10663 | JGI IMG/M metagenome (IMG submission 10663)
ACCCCACCGTCCGCAACTGACCTGCACCCACACCCATACCCCAACAGGTGCAGCGCCGCCCGCCACAAGCACGCGACCACCGGCCACCCCACCCGCCGGACCAGACACACCCCGCACACCAGAAACCTATAGCTACACTACAGGTCTCTCGGTGAAGGTCCGCCCCACATGACGACGGCAGCAAGCCCGCTCCACCTCAGCATCATCGACGACGACCCGCCCGTCCTGTTCGCCCTCACCCACCTGTTCTCCTACGACCCGCGCTACACCATCCACAAAACCCACAGCCAGCTCACCACCACCGGAGAACCTTCACCGGACCTCGCCCTCGTAGACCTCTCCACCCTCCCACCAGACCCCACCGCACCCCTCACCGCGTTCGCCGCCCACCACCCGAACGCCACCATCCTCATCCTCAGCGCCCACCCGGACCTCGGCGCGCACCACCAGACACTCCTCCACGCCGGCGCTGCCGCCATCCTCGCGAAACCCCTCCACCTGTCCACCCTGCCCGACCAGGTGTGGCAGGTGTGGAACGACCTGGTCGCCAACCGGTAACAGCTGCGCACCGTCCCCACCGGCCCCCAACAGCTACAACCGCGAAGGCCGGCGGCGCCACCTGCCGCCGACCCGGCAGCCAGGAACACAGAAAGGGGAGGCGCGATGCACCCCGGCACCCACCAGCCCGGCTGGTACCTCGACCCGGCCGACCCAGGAATGGCCCGCTACTACGACGGGAACCGGTTCACCAGCCAGGCACAGCAAGCACCCGACGGCTATGTCGACCCGGCCGGGAGGAAACTCGTCGGACGGCTGCTACGCACCGCCAGCGCCGAAGAGCAGGCCGCATGGCGGCAGCACGAAGCCCGGGAAGCGGCGAAAGCCGCCGGGGTGCGCTACGAACCAGAAGCAGACCAAGAAGCTGGCAGCCTCCTTGACCGGTTCGAGACGAAACACCTCATCCTCGGCGGCGCCACACTCATCCTCCTTGTCATCGCCACACTCCTCTGATCCGCAAAGTCACCGCCCTGCCAGGGACATCCGGCACCCCGCCCCGGCACGGGAGCCCCGCATGTCAGGAGGGCTGCGCGCGACACGCAGACGTGCACGATGAGCTGCGGATGAGGAGAGCCGTGCAGACCGAAGAGCTGGGCCGCTACCGACGACAGATCGTCGCACTGGTCACCGCCTGGCGCGCCACCGCAGCGCTCCACCACCACATCCACGGAAGCTTCGACGGCAGAGCGGAACTGCTCGTCCTCCTCCTCACCCACGCACCCGTCGAACTGCTCACCGCCCACCCCCACCTCGACGACCACGACAGCCGCAACGCCACCTGGCAACAGATCGCTGTCGCCGCCAGCGAACAGGTCGTCCCCCACCCGCCCGCTGCTGCCGCCCTTCCAACCGCACTTACCCTTGTCGAACACGCCGCTGACGGAGCAGGGGAACACACGACCGCACACCTCGACCACAACACCCTCGCCAGTTGGCCGCTGACGGCCGCGCTCACCGCAACCCTGTCTGCCACCATCGACCGCTACGCCACCGATCTCGGCGAAGACCCAGAACAGCTGGTGCGCCGCTGGGGAGCGGCAGTCGCACAATAGACCCCGGTGAAGCGCCTGTGGTCCTCGCCAAATCGGCGACCCCGCACCCACCCACCCCACCAGCCGTATCCGCCACGTTGCTGCGGAGGTTGCAGCCGCGTGCGAGAACCTCTCCCGACGCTGGGCAGCGGAAACGCACGCACGGTTCCGAACTTCCGCGCCCGCAACGTCGCGGCGACACCAGTAGGTGTTCCGGGCGCCTCTGGTGAGACCGGCGGCCGTCGTGGTTGCCTGGTCAGGTCAGCTAAGAAACAGGCACCGAGAACCCGTCACCGACCACAGCTCTGACCAGCACATCGGTCACGGCCGCTGAATGTGGCCAGATACAGGTCGGCGTTACCTCGCGGGATACGTCGCTCGGGAAATCCCGCAGCGCGGCCCGTGGCGTCCAACCCGCATAGCGGACACGGAAGCCACCCGCCACTGGGTGGAACCGGTGGTAGGGCTGGGCGAACCCTTCCCACGACCATCCGGCCGGGTCGGTGGTGTCGACGCGGGTAAGGGTCACGTCGATCGCCCGTGGCCGCCTCAGCCCTGCCGGCCGATGTGCCGGCAGGTCGAAGACGACCGTCACGCGGTGTACCCGTCGCGGTAGTGGCCCAACCACGTCAGAACGTCGCCGGTACGACAGGCGGTGAGCAGATCGACAAGCGACCTGCCGTCGAGCTCAGGCCGTGGGGTGCGCATGATCTGGTCGGCCAGGATGGGGTCGCCGGCTGCGGCGTCCAGCAGCGGGCCGACAACGGCGCTGAGGTCGTGACGGAGCCCTGAGCGGGTGAACTGCCAGTCGGGATGGTAGGTCTCACGGCCGACGGTCAGGCCGAGCAGTTGGCGGCGCCGGCGGGCGGACGCGATCGTGCGCCGGTCGTTCCAGCTGCGGACACGGTCGATCACCTCACTGGTGGGCAGCGCGTTGGCGAGGAACGTCTCGATGGCGGCGGTTTCGCGCTGATCGGCGAGGGTGGCGGCCATCCACCGCATCCGCTCGGTGACCTGACCCTCGTGGTCGGGGTCAGCGAGCAGCCCGAGGACGGGTTCGACCACGCCCGGTTCGCGCTCCTGACGATCCCGTACGGCCTTGTAGGTTGCCTCGGCCACCATCGCGGCTCCTGTCTGCACCGTCTTCACCCAGAAGCCTAGCGTCCGTCTGCACCGTCTGCACACCCGGAGGTCAGCACCCCGGCGACAGCCCAGGTCACCTGGCGCCCCGTACTCGCTGCGCCGGCGGGCCATCCAACACACCCACCGCTTCGGGTCCACAAGAGCTTCGTCCCGCAAACTGCAGGCTGCACGCACGGAACTTGTCAAGCAGGTTGAGACAGCTAGGGGTCAGGGCCTCTGTATGAGCGCTTCGGGGGTAGCCCGGTCGATCCAGGCCACGGTGGGCAGCTTCGGTGCCGCGGGGCGCTGGTGGGAGAACGGGTCGGGTTTGGCGGCGTACGCCGCGTCGAGGGTCTGCTGACGCAGTTCGCGGACCTCGCCGGCGGTGCCGTAGTGGACCGACGCGGCCGTGTGCAGCGCCCGCTCCGTCTCGCTCAGCGCGTTCGGTGGTGTCGGCCTGGGCCGCGGCGGCCCGTAGACCGGTGGCTGGAGCCGCCGGTAGTGGCCGGCACGCGAATGGCCCAGCAGATCACAGGCCGGCTTGATGCCCAGCACCGGGGCAAGCTCGTCGAACGCCACCGCGATCACCTCGCCCGCTTCGTCTCGTTGTCCGCGCTCTCGGAGAGCAGCTCCAAGAGCGCGTGTGCTTTTCCGGCCCTCGCACCCCTACGTTCAGTGCAAGCCAGGCGAGGAGGCCGGGGAGGCTGCCGCTGGCAACGACGAAGCCGGCGGCGGGGCGATGACGACTCTGATCATCAGCCTGGCTGTTCTTGCCGTCCTGATCATCGGTGCCGTGCTCATCAGCCGGCGCAAGGGGCAGGCAACGGGCGCATGAACCGCCGCGAGTCGCGGCCGTCCGTCGAGCCGCACGCTCGTCGTCACCGGCGACCGCAGCCGCAGCCGTCTCGTCGAACGCGTGGACAAGGACCCGCGGTTCGCCCGGATCGGTCGCGCCACCACACCGCACGAGACCCTCGCGCACGCGAAGGGCCTCGAGGCTCAGCTTCTCCTCATCGACGGCGAGCGCGAGGACGGCCAGCTCAGCGAGGTCGTCACCCAGGCCCGCGCGTCCGGCAGAAGCCGCATCATCGCCGTTCACGTCGGCCAGACCACCACCGCCACACCGGACGAGCTCACCGCCGCCGGCGCAGACGCCGCCATCAAGAAGGCCGGGCGGCCCGGCATCCTCGACAAGGCCGCCGAGCTCGTCGGAGACCCAGACATGCCGTTCTGACCACGCACACGGGGGAACCTTGCTGGATACCCGCGACGTCAGACTGTCACCGCAGGAGCCGAAGATGCGAACCACACTGGCCGTCACCCTGGGAGGACAACGACCTCGTGTTCGCCCACCCCACCTTGGGGGCCACGCGGTGTGCCGCCCGGACGGTGGTGGTACCCGGACCACGTCAGCCGACGGTTCACCGACCTCGTTCGGAACCCCGGGCTCCCGCGCATCCGGCCCCTGCAGGATCTCCGCCACACGCACGCCAGCATCCTGCTCGCATCCGGTGAGCCGCCGAAGGTCGTCCAGGAGCGGCTCGGACACCACTCACCGGCGTTCGCACAGGGGACGTACCAGCACCTGCTCCCAGGCATGGGTGAGGCGGCAGCACGCAGATTCGAGGAGCTGCTGCTCGCCGACGAGGAGCACGGATCGTGACGTCACCGTGGGATCCGTTACTCAGATGTTCCTCATGAAAGGAGAAAACCCCGCCGAAGCGGGGGATCCTGGAGCGGATGACGGGATTCGAACCCGCGACCTCCACCTTGGCAAGGTGGCGCTCTAGCCAACTGAGCTACATCCGCGTGCGGCCGGTGAAGATACTCCGTAGGGCGGGGCCCGGCAAACCGCAGGCCGACCATGTACCGACCAGCTCAGCCGAGCCCGGCGCTCCCGGTGGAGCCGAACCCGCCGGCGCCCCGCTGCGTGGCGTCGAGGTCGTCCACCTCGATGACCGTGGCGTGGCCGACCGGCTGCAGCAGCAGCTGTGCGATGCGGTCACCGGCGTGGAGCGCCACCGGCTGCGCACCGAGGTTGACCAGGAGCACCTGCAGCTCCCCGCGGTACCCGGCGTCGATGGTGCCGGGCGCGTTGGTGACGGTCACCCCGTGGCGACGGGCGAGACCGGAACGCGGGTGCACCAGGCCGACCCACCCCTCGGGGATGGCGACGGCCAGACCGGTCGGAACCGCGCCCCGCTCCCCCGGTTGCAGGGTGATCGGCTCCGCCGCGGCGAGGTCCAGCCCGGCGTCACCCGGGTGCGCGTAGCGGGGCAGCGGCACGTCCGGTCGCAGCCGTCGCACCCGCAGCTCGACCGGCACGCCCCCCGGGGACGCTGTGCTCGCCGGGGACGCCACCACCTCGGCGTCAGCCCTGTCGGGCGCGCCGTGGCCCGCCGCCGCACCCGCGTCGAAGCTGCGCTCCTCGTCCGGACCTGACACCGGTACCTCCGCTCAACCGCTCGAGTCGGTCCCGACGATAGGGGCGCCGGCTCCGTCGAGGTGGAGGACGTCCGGTTCAGCGTCGGCGGTGCGGCGCTGCCGGGCACCCTCCAGCCGCCGGGCGCGTTCGGAGACCGCGGCGGCGCTGGCGACGAGCTCCGCGAGCGCATCGAGCAGCATGGAGGGGACCTCGTCGATGTCGGTAAGGGCGTCGTAGTCGGCGGTGATGCCGACGTTGACCCACCCGTCCATCGAGGTGACCCCGACGCTGTAGCTGTGGTTGGCCGCGAGCGGGGTGAAGGGGAACGCACCGAGCAGGCGGGAGCCCAGGCAGTAGATCGGCAGCTGGGGGCCGGGGACGTTGGTCACCAGGAAGTTGAACAGCCGGGCGTTGACCGCCACCCGGGCCGCCATCGCGTGCAGCGTCGGTGGGGCGAACTCACCCAATCCGAGCAGGAACCCCGCACCGACTGCGGCGTGGGAGGACTTCACGTCGCTCATCGCCTCGTGGCACACCCTGAGCCGCTGGATCGGGTCCATCTCGAACATCGGCAGGTCCACGAACACCGCCACCACCCGGTTGCCGAGCGCGTGGGCCTCGGAGGCCTGCCTGGTGCTGACCGGCACCATCGCCCGCAGCCACATCCCGTCGGTACGGTGCCCCCGGGAGCGCAGGTACCGCCCCGTCGCGTCCGCCACCAGGGCGAGGATCACGTCGTTGACGGTGGTGTGGAAGGCGTCCTTGACCGCCTTGACGTCCTCCAGGGGCACCCGCTGGATCGCGAACCGGCGGTGGCGGCCCGGCGGCTCGTTCAGCGGGGACCGCGGGGCGGGCCGGAGCAGGTTCGCCCGCGTCACCCGGCTCACCCCACGGCCGACATCCAGCACCTTCCTCGCTGCGACCTTCGGGGTCCGGGCGAGACGGCCGAAGGACTCCGCGGCCTGCGCCGGGCTGGTGGCCAGATCACGGGCCGCCCGGGCGGCGAGGGTGAGCTCGGAAGGGGCGGGACGGGGCTGCCACGGCGCCGGCTCGGGGAGCTCATCGCTCGCGTCCGGGGTGAGGTCGAGCATGACCGTGGCGATGTCGATGCCGGAGAGCCCGTCGATCATCGCGTGGTGGGTCTTGCCGAGCAGCGCCACCCGACCCTGCTCGAGCCCCTCGATGACGTACAGCTCCCACAGCGGCTTGTCCCGGTCCAGCTGCCGCGACAGGATCCGCGTGGCGTACTCGGTCAGCTGCGCGGTCGTGCCCGGCGCCGGCAGCGCCGCGTGCCGGACGTGGAAGGACAGGTCGAAGTCCTGGTCATCGACCCATGTCGCGCCCGCGAGGGCGAACCCGGGCTGGATCACCTTCTGCCGGTACCGGGGGATGTGCTCCAGCCGGGAGGCGACCAGCTCCAGGAAACGGGAGAAGCTGAAGTGGCTGCCCTCGGCCGGGGGGTCGAAGAGGAACAGGCCCCCGACGTGCATGTGCCGGGTGGGCGACTCCATCTCCAGGAAGGCCTGGTCGAGGGAGCTCAGTCGTTCAGCCCAGGGCTCGGCCGGGGCGGGCTCCAGCGCGTGCTGGGGCGACGGGTCGGCGCCGCCGGCGAGCTGCTCCCCCAACGGTGTCACTCCCACCCCGGGGGCTCCCACCCGGGACAGCGCCTCCGGCGGTCCTTCCGGTGCGCGAACCTGCAGCCTACCCGCGGTGTCACCGAGGGGCGGCCGCAGCCACGCTCACCGTGGCCCCATCCGCAGGGCACCGTCGAGCCGCACCACCTCGCCGTTGATGTAGGGGTGTTCGACCAGTTGCCGGACCAGCAGCCCGTACTCCTGCGGATCACCGAGGCGCTGCGGGTGCGGGATCTGCTCAGCCAGCGCCTGCCTGGTCTCCTCCGGCACCCCCGCGAGCATCGGCGTGTCGAAGGTGCCCGGCGCGATCGTGACCACCCGCACCTGGTGCCGGGCGAGGTCACGGGCCGCCGGCAGGGTCATCCCGACCACGCCGCCCTTCGAAGCGCTGTAGGCGACCTGCCCGATCTGACCGTCGTAGGCCGCGATGGACGCGGTGTTGACGATCACGCCCCGCTCGCCTGCCACGGGCTCCTGCTGCGCCATCGCTTCGGCCGCCAGCCGCAGCACGTTGAAGGTCCCCACGAGGTTGACCGCGATGACGCTGCGGAACAGCTCGAGATCGTGGGGACCCTCCCGGGTCAGGACGCGGGACGCCCACCCCACGCCGGCGCAGTTGACGGCGACCCGGAGTCGACCACGCTCACCGGCGCGGTGCACCACCTCGGCGACCGCATCGCCGTCGGTCACATCAGCGGGCACGAAGCTCGCCCGCTCCCCGAGCGCAGCCGCGGTCTGTGCACCCGGTGACGTGGGCAGATCCACGAGCACCACCTGGGCACCCGCGCTGTGGAGGGCGCGGGCCGCGGCCGCACCGAGCCCCGAAGCTCCGCCCGTCACGATCGCCACGTCCTGACCGGTGAGCTGCACGGTGTCTCCTCCCTGCTCCCGCACGAGGATCCCACGCGGGTCGGATGTTGCTGGCACGCCCGCTCGCTGCGAGCGCCCCGCGAACGCCGCTCCGGAGCCTACGCGCCCCGCGCCGCCAGGAACCGCTCGCGGGCCTCACGGTGGTCGACCAGCGGCGGGGGGTAGTCGCCGGTGTCACCGAGGAGGGTGTCGGCGGCCTCCCACGGGGCGTGGATCGTGGCGTCGTCGAGGTGCGCGAGCTCCGGCAGGTAGCGCCGCAGGTAGACCGCATCGGGGTCGTAGCGCCGCGACTGCGTGACGGGGTTGAACATCCGGTTCGGCCGGGAGTCCGTGCCCGTGCCCGCGGTCCACTGCCACTGCCCGAAGTTGTTGGCCAGGTCCCCGTCGACGAGGTGGTCCATGAAGTGCCACGCCCCGACCCGCCAGTCGACGTAGAGGTGCTTGGTCAGGAACGACGCCACGATCATCCGCGCCCGGTTGTGCATCCACCCCTCGGTGGTCAGCTGGCGCATCGCCGCGTCCACCACCGGGTAGCCGGTCCGCCCGGCCTTCCACGCCGCCACCGCGTCCTCGTCGTCCACCCACCGGTCGTGCTTGGTCCGGATGTCGTTGCGCACGAGATCGGGCCGAGCCGCCAGCATCTGGTGGTTGAAGTCCCGCCAGCACAGCTCCTGCAGGAACGCCTCCTGTCCCGGCGCTGACCGGTCGACCCGGTGCGCCAACTCCGTCGCAGAGATCGTGCCGAGGTGGAGGTGATGCGACAGCTTTGAGGTGCCGTCCACACCGAGGTGGTTGCGGGTGTCGTCGTAGGCGTCGACGGGCGCTGTCTGACCGTCGTCCGAGGCGCGGCCGTGGAACCACCACTCGACACGTTCCCGCGCGGGGGTCTCCCCGGCGTCGGGCAGTTCCGGCGCCAGCCGGTCGACCTCCGTCAGCTGGGCCAGGGCCGGGATCGGGCCGGTGGACACGGTGGCCGGCGTGGGCACCGCTGTGGGGGCCGGTAGCGGTTCGCGCCAGGCAGCCTCCGCCCAGCGCCGGTAGTAGGGACTGAACACCTTGAAGTGGTCCCCGCCGCTGGGCGTGACCCCACCGGGGTGGACGACGGTGACGGAGGCATCGTGGGCGACGACCTTGAGGCGTCCGTCCAGGCGCTCGCTGGCCAGCGCGCGCAGTGCGGCCTCCCGCCGGGTGGCGTGTGCACTCACGTCCGCACCGAGGTGGAGCTCATCGGCCTCCACCTCGACGGCCAGACGCTCCACCTCGGCGAGGGTGTGGCCGTGGCGCACCACCAGCTCTCCGCCGCGGGCCTTGAGGTTGGTGCGCAGATCCCGGACGGCGTCGACCAGTTGGCTGACCCGGTTGGGCGCCGCGTAGCGCGAGCCGAGTATGTCACGGTCGAACACGAACAGCGGCACGACCCGGTCCGCCCGCTCGCACGCGGCCCACAGGGCCGGATTGTCGTGCACCCGCAGATCTCGGGTGAACAGCACGATGGCCGTGGTCGTCATGGTGGCGTCCTCCTCGTGCGGTCGCGCGTTATAGCCGGTGTTGCGTTGTGCCGGAAGGTGGCGCGCGGTCTGGCGGCACCGCCTTGGTATCGCTGGTGTGGCATGGTGTCTCCGGACCGCGAAGGTGCTCTGCTGGGGCTGCACCGCGCGATCGTGTGGCGTGGCACCGCGGCGCCCTCGCGACGCCCTCGACGCGGGGGATCCGGTCAGGTTCGCAGCACCCTCGCCACCCGGACCAACCACGGTCGCCGCCGGCGTCCGGTCGACCTGCCAACCCTCGGCCCGGGGTTCGCCATCCGTGCCGCGCGTCCCCCCGTCGCGTCACCGATCCTCTGCACAGGGCCCGAGGCCCGCAGCCTCCGCCTGCCTGACCGCGGCCTTCAACTCGGAGAGGAACCCGTCCCTGTCCGACCGGAACCGATCCCAACCGATGCGCAGCACGACCCACCCCGCCAGCAGGTAGGCGTTGTGCTTGCGCTGGTCGAGGTCGAGCGCCTCGCGCTTCGAGTGGTAGCCGAAACCGTCCACCTCGAGCGCGACCGGCAGCCCGGCCAGGGTGATGTCGGGGTGCAGCACCCGGACCGGGGTGCGTACCGTGCGAGGAGGGACATCCAGCTGGAACCCCTCCCGGCGCAGCCAGACCTCCACCTCGGCGACAAGGGGCGAGTCCGCGCCGAAGCCGAGCACGTCGTCGCATGCCTGCAGTAACCGGCGCCGCCCGTGCAGTCGGGGCAGGCCCTCGAGGGTCGCAAGGAGCGCTCCGGGGTCCAGGAGTCGTTGCTGCCGCGCATCGATCAGCAGCGCGCGTAGGTGAGTGGTGCTGGCGAACGCGGCAAGGTCGAGGACCGCGCGCTCCATGGTCGCGACCCGAACCTCGCCGTGCAGCGCCCAGTGATCCGGCTCGAGTGTCCGGGAACGCCGTAGCCGAACGCCCTGCGGTGGGGTCGGCCGCTGGCCGGCAGGGCACACCAGATGCGGCCGAAGTCCGGTCGGCGCCAGAAGTCCGTGTACAGCGAGGGCGGGCTGGCCGGTCAACACGATCTGAGGCCCCGTGGCCAGGGCAGCTGCGAACGCGCGGCCGTGGCCCGTGGCAGAGGTAGCGGGAAGGAGGGCCACGCCCCGGTACGGACGCGGGTAACCCTCCCGGGCCATCCGGTCGCGGGCGGTCCTTGCCGGGATCCCGGCTGCCACGGCCTGAGCGAGCGAGAAGGCGCCGTGTTGCGCGACTGCCAAGCCGTGGACAGCAGCCCAGCCGGTGCCGCGGCGCTGGGGTGCTACCGGGTCGCCCCCGCCCCGGGGTGTTCCCAGCGCAGCGGTGCCAACCGCACGCCGGTGCGCTCGCTCTCCACGGAACCCGTCCCCGTCCATGGCGGCAGCATGACCCGTCGGGGCCCGCGACAGGCGCTGGGACCAGCTGCAGCTGTGGATAGACGGGGTGCCTGTACGTCCGCTGCGTTCCGAACGGGTCGAAGCGCGCCGGCACCGCCGCGAGACCGACGCCGTCGCGAGCAGGGCTACCACCGGAGCTGCCAGCCGGGCTGCCAGCGGGCCGGTCAGTGGCGCAGCCCGGAGCGTCGGTCGCCGTGAGCGACCCAAGAGTGGAGGATCGCGGCGAGATACCGCCGCGATCCTCCACTCTTGACCGCCGGCCGTGAAGTCCGGGGCTCCGCCGCAGCCTGGCCACCTCCGGGCACGTCCCCGGATCGGCCCAGCGCGCGGTCGGCACCGGTCGAGGCCGGCGCTACCGTCGCCGCGATGGATGCTGCCGTGCTCTCCCGGTTCTCACTCCCCGTCCGGGAGTGGTTCACCACCACCTTCAGCCAGCCGACCGCCGCCCAGGCGCAGGGCTGGCCGGCCATCGCCGACGGCGAGCACACCCTGATCCTCGCGCCGACCGGCTCGGGCAAGACGTTGACGGCGTTCCTCTGGGCCCTCGACCAACTGACACGTCAGCCGCCGCCGGAGGACAAGGATCGGCGCTGCCGTGTGGTCTACGTCTCTCCGCTGCGCGCGCTGGCGGTGGATGTCGACCGCAACCTCCGGGCACCGCTGGAGGGCATCCGGCTGGCGGGTGAACGCCTCGACATCGAGGTCTACCGGCCCGAGGTGGGCGTGCGTACCGGCGACACCCCTGCCCGCGAGCGGGAACGCATGAAACGCAACCCGCCCGACGTGCTGATCACGACCCCGGAGTCCCTGTACCTGCTACTGACCTCCCAGGCACGCGAGACCCTGCGCGGCGTGGAGACCGTCATCATCGACGAGATCCACGCCCTGGCACCCACCAAGCGGGGCAGCCATCTCGCCCTGACCCTGGAGCGGCTCGACGAGGTGGTGCTGGGTGGGAACGGAGCCGACGAGCACGCCGACGCTGCGCGCGGAGCCGACGACGACGCCGACGCTGCGCACGGAGCCGACGAGCACGCCGACGCAGCGCACGGCGACGGCGACGGCGACGGCGAGGCGGCAGGATCCGGGGACGGCGCCGTCGACAGCGCCAGCCCGGTTGCGGACGGCCCCGACCGCGACGCCGGGGTGGAGGGGCCGACCCGCCCGACCTCGTGGGACGCACCCCGTCCCCCGCAGCGCATCGCCCTGTCCGCCACCCAGCGCCCGCTGGAGGAGATCGCCCGCTTCCTCGGCGGCTACGACGACGCCGGCCAGCCACGAACCGTCGAGATCGTGGACGCGGGCATCTCCAAGCCGCTCGAACTCCAGATCGTGGTCCCCGTCGAGGACATGTCCGATCTCGGCCAACCGGTGGAGCGCGGGACGGATCTGGAGTTCGCCACCGGCCCGGCGGCCGGCGGGCCGACACGCCGTTCGATCTGGCCGGCGGTGCACCCACGGCTGCTGGAGCTGGTCACCGACCACCACTCCACGCTGATCTTCGTCAACGCCCGCCGGCTCGCGGAACGTCTGGCCGCCAAACTCAACGAACTCCACGCCGAGCAGCAGCACGAGGCCACGCTGCGCGCGGAGGGTCTGGAGGGTGAGGAGCTCGAGCAGGCCCTGGAGGAGGCCACCAGCGACCCGCCGCCGGAGCTCGTCAAGGCCCACCACGGCTCCCTGTCGCGCGAACGCCGGCTGCAGATCGAGGACGAGCTGAAATCCGGGCAGCTCCGCGGGCTGGTCGCCACCTCGAGCCTGGAGCTCGGCATCGACATGGGGGCGGTCGACCTGGTGGTCCAGGTGGCCTCCCCCGGCGCGGTCAGCCGCGGGCTGCAGCGCATCGGCCGGGCCGGCCACCAGGTGGGCCAGCCCTCCCGTGGGGTGCTCATCCCCAAGTTCCGCGGCGACCTGGTGGAGACCGCGGTGGTCGCCCGGCGGATGCACGACGGCGCGATCGAGGAGACCCGCTATCCCCGCAACCCGCTGGACGTGCTGGCGCAGCAGCTCGTGGCGATGGTGGCGCTGGAGACCTGGACGGTTGAGGACCTCGCCGCCACGGTCCGCCGGGCCGCGCCCTTCCACGACCTCGCCGACGAGGTGCTGCACGGCGTCCTGGACCTGTTGAGCGGCCGCTACCCCTCAGCGGAGTTCGCGGAGCTGCGCGCCCGGGTGGTGTGGGACCGCACCGATGGCACGGTGCGTGCCCGTCGCGGCGCCCAACGCCTGGCGGTGACCAACCCCGGGACCATCCCCGACCGCGGGCTGTTCGGGGTGTTCCTGGCCGACGGCACCCGGGTGGGTGAGCTGGACGAGGAGATGGTCCACGAGTCCCGCCCCGGCGAGACCTTCGTGCTGGGCGCCTCCACCTGGCGCATCGAGGACATCACCTACGAGCGGGTGGTGGTCTCCCCCGCGCCCGGCGAGCCCGGCAAACTGCCCTTCTGGCACGGCGACGGTCCCGGCCGCCCGCTGGAACTCGGGCGGGCCATCGGCGCCTTCCACCGCGAGGTCAGCGCCCGTGCCGCCGAGGACCGCGACGCGGAGCTGACGCGCCTGCAACGCGAGCATGACCTGGATGCCTGGGCGGCCGACAACCTCGTGGCCTACCTCGAGGAACAGCAGGAGGCCACCGGGGTCCTCCCCGATGACCGCACCATCGTGGTGGAGCGGTTCCGGGACGAGCTGGGTGACTGGCGGGTGTGCCTGCTCTCCCCCTTCGGCGCGCAGGTCCACGCCCCCTGGGCGATGGCGATCGAACGCCGCCTGTCCACCGCCGGCTACGACCCCGAGGTGCTGTGGGCCGACGACGGCATCGTGGTCCGCCTGCCCGACACCACCGCCACCTTCGGCATCCCGGGCGGGGGCGGGTGGGGCGGTGGCGGGTGGGACGCCGACGGCTGGGCGCCGGGGGCCTGGGCTGGCCACGGCACGAACACCGACAGGGACCTCGGCACGCACGGCGACGCTGCCTCCAACGCGGGTGTCGACGGAGACCACCTCGGAGACGACGGCGCGGCTCCCGGACCTGCCGACGACGCATGGCCTGTCGGCGACAGCATCGAGGTAGCAGCGCCCCCGCACCACCTCGATGACGCGACCCTGACCTCCGACCTGCTGCCGGCCGCGGAGGAGATCCGCGACCTGGTGGTCGACCAGCTCGCCGGGACCGCCCTGTTCACCACCCTGTTCCGGGAAGCGGCCGGCCGTGCGCTCCTGCTGCCCAAGCGCATGCCAGGCAAACGCACCGCGCTGTGGCAGCAGCGTCAGCGTGCCGCCGACCTCCTCCAGGTCGCCAGCCGCTACCCGAGCTTCCCGCTGCTGCTGGAAGCGACCCGGGAAGCGCTGCAGGACGTGTTCGACCTCCCCGGGCTGGAGGCCCTGCTCCGCGACCTGCACGCGCGCCGGGTCCGACTGGTCCCGGTGGAGACCACCTCGGCGTCGCCCTTCGCCCAGTCGCTGCTGTTCGGCTGGGTGGGGCAGTACATGTACGAGTACGACGCGCCCCTGGCCGAGCGGCGTGCGCAGGCGCTCGCGCTGGACCGTGACCTGCTCCGGGAGCTGCTCGGCGGTGACGAGCTGCGGGACCTCCTCGACGCAGGCGTGCTGGCCACCCTGGAGCGTGAGCTTCAGCGGCTCGCACCGCTGCGTCCGGACGACGCGTTGGACACGGCCGACCGGGGCCTGGACCGGCGCGCCCGCGATGCGGATGAACTGCACGACGTGCTGCGCGAGCTCGGCCCCCTCGACCGCGCGGAGCTGGCAGCGCGATCACGTCACCCGGCCGAGACCACCGACGCCTGGGTCGACACGCTCCTTTCGCAGCGCCGCGCGATCGAGGTCCGCATCAGCGACCAGCCGCGAATCGCCGCCGCCGAGGACGCCGCACGGCTGCGGGATGCCGTGGGCGTGGCCCTGCCGCCAGGCCTGCCGGCAGCCTTCACCGATCCCGTCGAGGACCCACTGGCCGACCTCGTCGCCCGCTTCGCGCGGACCCACGGGCCCTTCGAGGAGCGCACGTGCGCACGCCGGCTCGGTGTGCCGACACCTCGGGTCGTGTCGACCCTGCGCTGGCTCGCGCGCCAGGACCGGGTGATCGAGGGGGCCTTCCGCCCAGACGGCTCCGACCGGGAGTGGGTGGACGCCGAGGTGCTGCGCCGGCTCAAGCGCCGCTCCCTGGCCGCCCTGCGCGCCGAGGTGGAACCGGTCGACACCGCGGCGCTCGGCCGGTTCCTCCCTGCCTGGCACCAGGTCCGCAGCGCCACCGGGACCCGTAGGCGCGGCCTGGATGCCCTGCTGGAGACCGTGGCGCAGCTCCAGGGTGTCCCGATCCCCGCGAGCGTGCTGGAGGCCGACGTCCTCCCGGCCCGTCTCGAGGGCTACCGGGGCGGCGACCTCGACCAGCTGATCGCCGCCGGCGAGGTGGTGTGGCTCGGGGTGGAGCCACTGGGGCGTAACGACGGGCGCGTGGCCCTGTGCTTCCGCGACCAGTTGGAGGTCCTGGCGCCACAGCCCCAGGGCGATGTCCCCGAGGACGAGGTGCACGCACGACTGCGTGCGGAGCTGTCGCAGCGGGGTGCCTCCTTCTGGCCGGAGCTGTTCAGCGCCTCGGGTGTCGCCGATCAGGACCTCGTGCTCGACGCCCTGTGGGACCTGGTGTGGGCCGGTGAGGTGACCAACGACACCTACGCCCCCGTGCGCGGACTGCGCAGCCGAGGTGGTCGCCGCTCGGGGCAGGCAGGGCGTGGCGCAGGCGCAGGAAGGTCCCGCCCGCGGCCGGGTCGCCTCAGCCGTCTGGGCCCACCGGCCGCCCAGGGGCGGTGGTCGCTGCTGCGCGACCCCGGCAGCAGCCGACACGACACGCCCGACCGGGCGACCGAGACCGTGCGGCGCACCGCGCTCGCCGAGCAACTCCTCGAACGCCACGGCGTCCTCACCCGGGAGGCGATGCGCATCGAGGCCGTCCCCGGTGGCTTCAGCGTGGTCTACCCCGTGCTCAAGGCCGCCGAGGAGGCCGGCACGGTGCGCCGCGGCTACCTGGTCGCAGGGCTCGGGGCCGCACAGTTCGCGCAGCCAGGCGCCATCGACCGGCTGCGGGACCGTCGTGACGGGCAGAGCGACGACCGGGAGCCCACCGTCGTCCGCCTGGCCGCCACCGATCCGGCCCAGCCCTACGGTGCGGCGCTGCCGTGGCCCGAGAGCCCGGGTCGTCCGGCGCGGAGCGCCGGCGCGCACGTGGTGCTGGTGGACGGCCTTCCCGCCGCCTACCTCGAGCGGGGCGGACACGCCCTAGCGACCTTCGACCACGCTGCCGACACCTCGGTGTGGCTGCCGGCGTTGCAGGCGTTGGTCGACGAGGGCCAGCTCCGCAAGCTCGAGATCACCCGTATCGACGGTGCGGACGTCCACAGCGCACCGGAGTGGGCCCGCCGGTTGGAGGAGGCCGGTTTCTCCCCCGGTTACCGCGGCCTGACCTACCGCGGCAGGAATACCGGGCGTGGGTGACCGCGAGCCGGAAGCGGTGCGGGCATCGCGGGACCTGGGCGGCTGCCACCCGCGGTGGAGTTCGCCCACTGCGCACCGATCACTCGCAGTGCACCTCGACGCCGACACCGGAGACCACCACAGGCTCGTCCTCCGAGGTGGCCGGTTCGACACCCTCCCGTGCCTGCTCGAAACGCAGCTCCGCGGGTGGCGCGAGCTCGCTGGTCGGCAGGGAGCCGCCGTCGACGCAGGACACCTCGTCGCCATCGAAGGCGACCGAGACGACCGCCTCGCCTGCGATGTCGGTCTGCAGGAGCTCGACCACCAGCTTCCAGCGTCCGTCCTCGGTCGGTGCCGCCGGCTCGAGCGCGACGGCCTCATGCGGTGCGTCCCCCAGCTCCAGGACGCCACAGCCCGCCGTGACCCAGGAGAGGATCAGCACCAGCAGGCTGGTGACGACCACGACACCTCGT
>SL_7KL_010_BRINEDRAFT_10000645_pt1 | contig 16486 bp, 19 predicted proteins | sample SodLak_010_BRINE_FD_10663 | JGI IMG/M metagenome (IMG submission 10663)
CGGCGCACATGGTCACAAAATCAACAAGCCCGGAACGGGCATGAGCAAAAGCCCCGAACGGGCACGAGCAGAGGGTAGATCCATGACAGACTTTCCACGCCGGGGCGTGATCCTCGGGCTGGGCGCAATGGCAGCGCTTGCCGCCTGCGGAAACCCGATCGGCAGCGAGGGAGCGGCCGAGCTTGACGCGCGCGTCGATGCCGCCCGCGACTTCCTGCGCAGCAATTATCCCGGACTGGAAGAACTGTTCGAGAAGTCGCGCGGCATCCTCTACATCCCGGTCGTGACCGAAGGCGGATTCATCATCGGCGGCGCCACTGGGCGGGGTGCGCTGCGCATCAATGACGCGACGGTCGATTACTATCGCGCCACCCGCGCAAGCATAGGGTTGCAGGCCGGTGCGCAGCAATATGCGCATGCCCTGTTTTTCATGACCGAACAGGCGCTGTCGGATTTCCGGTTCTCGCCCGGCTGGGCGGCCAGCGCCGATCTGCGCTATGCCACGCCCACGCAAGGCGGGTCCATGGGGACCGAGACGACGACCCAGTTTGCGCCCGTGATTGCCGTGGTGTTCGGCCAGTCAGGGATCATGGCGGGCGCGTCGCTTTCGGGCGTGAAATACACCCGCATCATCCCCTGAACGCTCAGGCGCGCAGGGCGGCCACATCCTCGGGCGTGGCGAAATTGCGCGTCTCGGCCTCGCGCGCGATGCGCCGGATCATGCCCGACAGCGCCTTGCCCGCGCCGATTTCCCAAAAGCGCGTCACGCCCTGCCCGGCCATCCACATGACAGACTCGCGCCAGCGGACCGATCCGGTGACCTGCGCCACCAGCAGCGCGCGGATCTCGCCAGCGTCCTGCACGGCTTCTGCCCGGACATTTGCGACCAGCGGCACCATGGGCGCGCGCAGGGTCACATCCGCCAGCGCCGCTTCCATCGCCTCGGCCGCAGGCTGCATCAGGGCGCAGTGGAACGGGGCAGAGACGGGCAGCAACATCGCACGCCGCGCGCCGCGTTCCTTGGCCAGCGTGACAGCGCGTTCCACGGCCGCCTTGTGGCCGGATACGACCACCTGCGCGGGGTCATTGTCATTGGCGGCCTGACAGACATCGCCCTGCGCTGCGTCCTGCGCGACAGCGCTGGCGGCAGCGAAATCCAGACCCAGCAGCGCGGCCATGGCCCCTTCGCCCACGGGAACGGCCTCTTGCATCGCGGCCCCGCGGATGCGCAACAGCCGCGCGGCATCGGCCACGCTCAGCGCGCCGCTGGCCGCGAGCGCGGAATATTCCCCCAGCGAATGCCCGGCGACATAGGCGGCATCGGTGATGGCGACGCCCTCGACCTCCAGCGCGCGCATCGCCGCCATCGAGGTTGCCATCAGCGCGGGCTGGGCATTGGCCGTCAGCGTCAACTGATCGCTCTCGCCGTCCCAGATCAGGGTGGACAGCTTTTCGCCCAGGGCATCATCGACCTCGTCAAAGATCGCGCGGGCCTGTGGATAGGCCTCGGCCAGCGCGCGGCCCATGCCAATGGTCTGCGCCCCCTGCCCCGGAAATACGAATGCTCGGCTCATCTGCCTCTCCCTCTCGCCAACATGGTCCCTCATGTGGCGCAATCGGGCGGGCGGCGCAATCCCTGCAGGGCGGCTAACCGGCGCTGGCCGCGATCCCCTCGATCCGGCCCACCATGGCGCGCAACCCGTTGGAGCGTTGCGAAGACAGGTGCTCATCCAGCCCCAGCCGCTTCAGTTCGGCCATCGCATCGGTCCGGCGCACATCGGACAGGCGCTGCCCGGCATAGAGCGCGTGCAGCACCGCGATCAGACCACGCACGATCATCGCGTCACTGTCGCCGGTGAAATCGAACACGGCCTCTTCGCCCGCCCCATCGATGCGCGGATGAATCCAGACCTGACTGGCGCAGCCATTGACCTTGGTCGCTTCGGTCTTGAGCGCGTCCGGCATGGGCGGCATCGCGCGGCCCATCTCGATCACATGGCGGTAGCGATCTTCCCAGTCATCCAGAAACTCGAACGTCTCGACAATCTCCTCAAACGCCTCGTGTGCCATTGCTCTCTCTGATCCGTGCTGTGTCTGGTGCTACATATGGCCCCGGTCGCCATGCGTCCAGCCCGTGCAAGGCCGTGCTTTTCAACGCCGCCATCATGCGCTACCCAATGGGGCAGCAAATCGGTGCAGCGAAAGGTTTCCCAATGCGAATGCCCCTGATGGTCGCCCTGGTGACGGTGCTGGCGCTCGGGGCCTGCGGGTCGCGACTGAACCCGATGACCTGGTTCGGCGGCAGCAGCACCGAGACATTGGTGCCGCCAGGGGGCTGGGATACCCGCGCCGATGCCCGCCTGCTGGTGCCTGTCATAACCGAGATGGAAGTGCTGAATACAAGCACCGGCGCGCTGGTCCGCGCTGTGGGCCAGACCGAATCGGCCGGGGCCTGGGATGTGGAACTTCGCCCCATCAATGATGGCCGCCCGGTTGACGGCGCGCTGATCTATGAATTCGTGTTCGCGCCCTCGCGCAGCCCTGTCCCCACGACCTCGGACGCGACACGCCGCGTCGATGCCAGCGTGGCAGTGTCCAACACGCGCCTTGCCGGGGCGCGCCAGATCATCGTGCGCGGGGCCCAGAATGCGCGGAGCATGAACCGCTAGGCGCGTTCCTGCGGCAGCGCCACGACCGCAACGCGCTCGCCCCGCACGGCAAGGCCCACGGCCCCGTCGCACAGGCGCAGCGCGTCCTGCCCGAACACATCCGCGCGCCAGCCCGAGAGCGCAGGCACATCGCGCAGCCCCGCCGCCAGCGCATCCAGATCGGCGGCCGAGGCGATCAGCCGCGCGGCCACCCCCGTCGCATCGGATTTGGCCTTGAGCAGCACGCGCAAGAGGTCCGCCAGCGCCGGGTTCACATTCATGTTCTCGCGAATGCCGGGCAGGCTGGGAAAGGCATCGGGCGGACAGTCCAGCCCGCGTTTCACGGCCTCGACAATGCCCTGCGCGATATCGCCCTTGCGTGCCTCGCGCATCAAAAGCCGGGTGCGCGACAGATCATCCGTCGCGCGCGGCTTGACCGATGCCAGCTCCAGAAGCGCATCATCCTTGAACACGCGCGAACGCGGCACATTACGCGATTGGGCATACTCCTCGCGAAAGGCCGCCAATTCGCGCAGGATCGCCAGAAAGCGGCCCGAATCATTGCGCGTCTTGACCCGCATCCACGCCTCTTGCGGGCGGGTGACATAGGTGGCGGGGTCGTTCAGCGTGGCCAGTTCCTCGGCCAGCCAGCCCTCGCGCCCGTTCGCTGCCAGCTTGGCCGCCAGTTTCTCATAGATCACGCGCAGATGGGTCACATCGGCCAGCGCGTAGCTGAGCTGCGCATCCGAAAGCGGACGGCGCGACCAGTCGGTAAAGCGCGAGGATTTGTCGATCCGCCCCTTGGCCAGCTTGCGTACCAGCGTTTCATAGCCCGCCTGATCGCCAAAACCGCAGACCATTGCCGCGATCTGCGTGTCAAACAGCGGATCGGGCAGCACGCCGCCCTCGATAAAGAAGATCTCCAGATCCTGCCGCGCGGCATGCAGCACCTTGACGGTGCTCTGGTCGCGCAACAGCGCATAGAACGGATCGAGCGATATGCCGTCCGCCAGCGGATCGACCAGCACCGCCGGCCCGTCCTCGGGGCCATCCGGTCCGGGCAGCGCCATCTGCAGCAGGCAGAGTTTCGAGTAATACGTGCGCTCGCGCAGAAACTCGGTGTCGATGGTCACATAAGCAGCGTCATGGGCGGCCGCGCAAAAGCTCTCAAGCGCGTCGGTCGTTGTAATCAGTTTCATATGGCGCAGATACCCCCTCGGTCGCTATGCCTGTCTAGGCAAATATCCGGGGCTTGAAAAGCCTCGCCCGGAGAGCCCCCGCGAAGACCTGCTCTTGTCAAGCGCGCGACGGTCTTTTATAGGCATCCCATCGGTCGGAGTGTAGCGCAGCCTGGTAGCGCACCTGCTTCGGGAGCAGGGGGTCGGAGGTTCGAATCCTCTCACTCCGACCAGTTGAAAAGCCTCCTGTTTCGCTGTCTGAAAAACGGTCCCCGCCAAGCGCGGCTCAGAATTCCATGCCGCCCGACTCTCGGCGCGCATGCAATTCGACTGGCATGCACGACCCCCGCCGGACCAGTCACGTCGGTGGATCACGGATAGCAGATGCGTCAGCCGGTCGATACGGGACCGATCGCCGCCTGCGACGTTATCCCGACGGTCAGATGCCCACCCTGCTGGGGGCGCGCACGCTCTAACACATGACAGGATCAGGTTGCCGCATATTCAGCGCCGCGACCTGATCCGCGGTCCAACGGATGGGGCTGCCCAGGCTGGGTTGACCCACCTTGGGCAGCCCCCCTACCCCGGACAACTCACTCTTCGGTCAGTGCCTCATCATCGCTCATATGGAAATCCAGCCCATGGGCCGCGCGGATGCGGTCCTCGATCTCATGGGCCATCTGCGGATTGTCCTTCAGGAAGGTCTTGGCATTCTCTCGCCCCTGCCCGATGCGTTCATCGCCATAGGAATACCAGGCGCCCGATTTCTCGACCACACCGGCTTTCACACCCAGATCGAGCAATTCGCCGCGTTTGGAGATCCCCTCGCCATACATGATGTCGAATTCCACCTGCTTGAAGGGCGGCGCGACCTTGTTCTTGACGACCTTGACGCGGGTCTGGTTGCCCACCACTTCGTCGCGGTCCTTGATCGAGCCAATGCGCCGGATATCCAGCCGCACGCTCGCGTAGAATTTCAGCGCATTGCCGCCGGTCGTCGTTTCGGGGCTGCCGAACATCACACCGATCTTCATGCGAATCTGGTTGATGAAGATGACCATGCAATTCGACCGCGCGATGGAGCTGGTCAGCTTGCGCATGGCCTGACTCATCAGCCGCGCATGCACGCCGACCGAGCTGTCGCCCATATCGCCCTCAAGCTCGGATTTCGGCGTCAGGGCTGCGACCGAATCGACCACCACCATGCTGACCGCGCCTGAACGCACCAGCGTATCCACGATCTCGAGCGCCTGTTCGCCCGTGTCGGGCTGCGAAATCAGCAGCTCGTCCAGATCGACCCCCAGCTTGCGTGCATATTGCGGATCAAGCGCATGTTCGGCATCGACAAAGGCGCAGACACCGCCCTGTTTCTGTTCTTCGGCCACCGCATGCAGGGTCAGCGTGGTCTTGCCCGAGGATTCGGGGCCATAGATCTCGACGATGCGGCCCTTGGGCAGCCCGCCGATCCCCAGCGCGATGTCGAGTCCGAGCGAGCCTGTCGAGGTCGAGGCGATCTCGGTCACCGGATTATCGGCCCCGAGCTTCATGATGGAGCCCTTGCCGAACTGTCGTTCGATCTGTGCCAGCGCTGATGCCAGCGCCTTTTCCTTTTCCGCTTTTCGCTTGTCGGTCATCGTCAACAGGTCCGCTACAGCCATTTCCTTGNCCCTTATTTCACACTGGGTGNTGCACGGCAATCACCGGTTTGTTCGCTTAAAGTTCCTTAACGCAGCGACAGGCACAAAGCGAGAACTTTTTANNCCGNCAGANTCTGAANATAGGGTGAATCGGTTAACAACTTCTTTCCTGTGCCATGGGCGGGGCCGATGCGTTCCGGGTTGCACTCAGCGCAAGGCGGGGTTTCGGGATCGGCTGTGGTCATGTCAGCCTTTATGCCCCATCTTGGGAACAAGGGAGGAAACGCCTTGTCTTGAAAGGGTTTCCAAATGGCAAGTTCAACAACCAATATCAATGTCACGCTGCGCGAGCGGCTGCAATCGGCGCTGCGGTCCATCGGGGCGCTGTTCATGCTGGCGGCAGAATCCTCGGCCACCTATCGGCGGCTGGAATACTACAATGCGCTCTCGGATGAGGAACTGGCCCGCCGTGGCATGACCCGCGCCGATGTGGTGCAGCGCGTCCTTGGCCGCGGTTTCACATCTGATCGCGCGTATGCAGCAGATTGAGCGCCCCCGGCGCGATATCTGCCTGCGCGATCTGCTGCGCAAGGACAGTCGCGAACAGCGCCTGTCCGGGGGGCGGGCACCAGATCAGCCCGCCGCGCAGCCCTGAGCCCAGCGCCGCGCCCAGATCCGGCGCTGCGTGGGGGCCACGAAGCAGCCCGCCCGATTCCCGGCTGCTGCGCACTATTGCCGACACAAGCGCATCCAGATCCAGCGCAGTCCCGGCCTGAACGGCCCAGGCCTGCGCCAACGCCTCTGCGCCCGCGTCCAGCGCTTCGGCCACGCGGCGCAGCCCGGCTACATCGCAACGCGCCAGCCCCGCCTGCGCGCGGGCCACATCCGCCGCGCCCGCCGCGATCACATGCCCCAGAACCTGCCCGTCCGCGGCACACACAGCCACAGCGCCGGTCGCAAGCGGCGCGCGCCAGCGTCCGGTGACGTAATGGGCCAGCAGATGTTCGGACATATCCGCGATCATGGCGCTCTCTAGCAGTGCAGGCCAGCGCTTGCCAATTCCGCGCCGTTGCGCCACCACATGGCGATGACAGATTTGCCGCCAATCCTGTGTATCGGGGCCGCGCTCTGGGATGTGATCGGGCGCAGCCCGGCGCCCATGCGGCTGGGTGCCGATGTCGCGGGGCGGATGACACGCCAGCCCGGCGGCGTGGCGCTGAATATCGCCATGGCGCTGGCGCGGCAGGGCCAGCGCCCGGCGCTGCTGGCGGCCATAGGGCGCGACATGATGGGCGCGGCACTGGTGGCGGAACTGGACGCGCGCGGGGTCGCGACGGCGTATCTGCACCGCGCGGATGAATTGCCCACCGATGCCTATATGGCGATCGAGGATGCAAACGGATTGATCGCCGCCATCGCCGATTCGCAGTCGATGGAGGCGGCGGGCCTGCGCCTGACCGATCCGCTGCGCGATGGGCGTCTGGGCACGGAAGCAGCCCCCTTCACTGGCATGATCGCGCTTGATGGCGGGTTGACCGGATCGCAGTTGCATGAGCTTTCCACAGACCCGGTGCTGGCCCAAGCCGATCTGCGGGTGGTCCCGTCCTCCAACGGCAAGGCGGGGCGTCTGCGCCCGTTCCTGACCCGGCCGGGCACTGCCTTCTACGTCAATCTCGAAGAGGCCGGGTTGCTGTGCGATCAGCCCTTTACCACCACGCCCGATGCCGCCCGCGCCGTGCTGGCGCGCGGGGCGGCGCGGGTGCTGGTGACCGGCGGCGCCGCGCCCGCGACCGATGCCGACGCGCATGATCTGATCACCCGCGCCCCGCCCGCCGTGCAGCCCCGGCGCGTGACCGGCGCGGGCGATACCTTCATGGCCGCGCATATGGCCGCCGAACATGCGGGCCAATCGCGGGCGCAAGCGCTGGAGCATGCCCTGCAGATCGCCGCCGACCATGTCGCCACACTCTGAGCCAACAAGGATAACCGCCATGCCCCCCCTCCAGTTCTCTGCCGACGTGCAGGCCGCACGCGACGCCGGTCGCCCCATTGTCGCGCTGGAATCCACCATCATCACCCATGGCATGCCCTGGCCCCGCAATCTGGACATGGCCCAGACGGTCGAGGGCGATATCCGCGACGCAGGCGCCGTGCCTGCGACCATCGCCGTGATGGATGGCACCATCCATATCGGGCTGAGTGAGGATCAGCTTACCCGACTGGCCCGCACCCCCGATGCGCTGAAACTCAGCCGTGCCGATCTTGCCGTGGCGCTGGCGGGCGGGCATGCGGGCGCGACCACTGTCGCAGCCACCATGATCTGCGCCCATCTGGCCGGGATCGAGGTCTTTGCCACAGGGGGCATCGGCGGCGTGCATCGCGGCGCGGAGATCAGCTTCGACATCTCGGCCGATCTGCAGGAACTGGCGCAGACGCCTGTGACGGTCGTGGCCGCCGGGGCCAAGGCAATCCTCGATCTGCCCAAGACATTCGAGGTGCTGGAAACGCTGGGCGTGCCGGTCATCGCCTATGGGCAAGACGCCCTGCCCGCCTTCTGGTCGCGCGATGCCGGGCTGGCCGCGCCGCTGCGGCTGGACAGCCCGCAGGCGATTGCGCAGGCCCACCGGATGCGCGCGCGCCTGCGCCTGCCCGGCGGCCAGCTTGTCGCCAACCCCATCCCGCCTCAGGCCGAGATCCCCGCCGCCACGCTGGAGCCCCTGATCGCGCAGGCCCTGACCGAGGCGCAGGCACAGGGCGTCGCGGCCAAGGCCGTCACCCCCTTTCTGCTGTCGCGCATCTTTGATCTGACAGAAGGGCGCTCGCTTGCCGCCAATATCGCGCTGGTGCGCAGCAATGCGCGGCTGGCGGCACAGATCGCGGGCGCGCTGACAGATGCGGCCCGCTTGTAATCCGCCCCGCGCTGCCCCATCTTGCGGCAACACCGAAACACAGAGGGTCAGATGAGCGCTGAGCACGGAAAACGCGGGCTGATCGCCTCGCTGCGTGGCAATTTCCTCGCGGGGCTTGCGGTCATCGCGCCGGGGGTGCTGACGATCTGGCTGGTCTGGAATGTCATCACCTGGATCGACGGGCTGGTGCTGCCGCTGATCCCGCGCCGGTTCCACCCGGAAGCGGCGCTGGGCTGGGACATTCCCGGCATCGGTGTGGTGCTGTTTTTCGTGTTCACACTGGTGATGGGCTACTTCACCAAAGGGTTCATCGGGCGCACGCTGGTGAACTGGGGCGAACGGATTGTCGAGACGATGCCCGTCATCCGCTCGATCTACAATGCCGTGAAACAGATCGCCGACACGATCCTCGCGCGTCAGGCCCCCACTTTCGACCGTGCCTGTCTGGTGCAATACCCGCGCGAGGGGCTCTGGGCGATGGCCTTCATCTCGACTACGACACGGGGCGAGATCGGCGCGAATCTGGGCGCCCCCGGCGAGACGATCTCGATTTTCGTGCCGACCACGCCCAACCCGACCTCGGGGTTTCTGCTGTTTGTGCCGCGCGCCGATGTGATCGAGCTGGACATGAATATCGAGGATGCCGCCAAGCTGGTGATCTCGGCGGGGCTGGTCTATCCCGAACCGCGCCGCACGCGCGCGCAGGTGGCGGCAGCGATCAACCAAACATCTCCTGCAGATTGACGGATGCATGCACGCCCAGATCACCCTTGTGGCGCGCGAGGAATCCCTCGCAGGATTTGCGCCCGGCTTCCTTCAGCGTGTGCAGCAGATAAGGCGTGGGCGTCAGCTTGCTGGTCACCGAGAGCGTGTTCATCAGGTCGTCATCGGCCACCATATGGATCAGCACGTCCTTCATGGTGCCGCGTTCCATCCGCCCCTCGGCGATCAGCTCCTTGACGAAATGGATCGCGCGCAATTCACGCAAGAGCGATGAATTGAAGCTGATCTCATTGATCCGGTTCTGGATATCCTGCGCGCGGGTGGGCACATCATCACGGCGCATGGGGTTGATATTCACCACCATGATGTCATCAGGCAGATTGGCGTGAAACAAGGGAAACAGCGCCGGGTTGCCCGTATAGCCGCCATCCCAGAACGCCTCGACCTCGCCGGTGCGCGGGTCCTTGATCTCGACTGCCTGAAACAGCGTCGGCAAACAGGCCGAGGCAAGGATCACCTCGCTGGACAGCTCATCGCCCGAAAAGACCCGGATCTTGCCGCTGCGCACATTGGTGGCGGCGATATGCAGTTCCGGGCCGTCATGCGCGCAGACACGGCTGAAATTCAGTGACCGCACCACCGGCTCCAACGGGTTGCGATACAGCGGGCCGTAATCATAAGGGCTGGTCACAAGCGCGGCCATATCGGCGGGCGAGACGGGCATCATCTGCTCCATCCAGCTATTGATCACCCCCACAGGCGGCAATGCCTGCGCGATCCAGCCAGTCAGGCGCAGGTCATGGACCGCGCCCACCTGATGCCAGACCCGGTCCAGCAGCACCCGCGCCCCCTCGCGCCCGGCCTCGGCCCAGCCCGCCTTCAGCGCCGCCCCGTTCAGCGCCCCGGCGGATGTGCCGGAAATCGCCGCGATCTCGATGTCGCGCTCCTGTAACAGGCGGTCCAGCACCCCCCAGGTAAAGGCCCCATGCGCGCCACCGCCCTGCAGCGCCAGATTGATGCGTTTTGTCTCAGTCATCTCGATCCCGTTTCCTGCCCAGTGTTTCCTGCCCAGTCATGGCCCGAACTTTTCGTCAGCCGCGCAGTCGCACTGCTACGGTTGCAACACCGCCTGCGCAGGGCGCGACAAGGTCAGCCCGCATCCGCGACGCGACAGCTACTCACTTGGGCACTCACTACGTGCCAGCGCACCAGTCAGCTCCACATCTGCCGACACCGCGCACCCGATTCCCATACGAAACGGCCCGCGCCTGTCATACCGCAACATCTGTCCCAGCCCCGGCCTATGCTTCATCTTGCCAAAAATACTCACATACCACGCCGCACCCACGCGCAACGCTCACAGGGCCGTCCATCCCCCATCCACCGAAATCGTCGTGCCGGTGATCTGCGCCGCCGCGTCCGAGCACAGGAACACCGCCGTGCCACCCATCTGCTCGACTGTCGCAAACTCGCCCGAGGGCTGGCGCGACAGCATCACTTCCTTGATCACGGTCTCGCGGTCCATGTTGTGGGTTTTCATCTGATCGGGGATCTGCTTTTCCACAATCGGGGTCAACACATAGCCCGGACAGATCGCATTGCAGGTGATCCCCTTGCCCGCAGCCTCAAGCGCGGTGGTCTTGGTCAGCCCGACCACGCCATGCTTGGCCGCGACATAGGCCGACTTATACGGGCTTGCCGTCAGCCCATGGGCGGAGGCGATATTGATCACCCGCCCCCAGCCCGCCGCATACATCCCCGGCAACGCGGCGGCAGTCGTATGAAAGGCCGAGGACATGTTGATCGCGATGATCGCATCCCATTTCTCACCCGGAAACTCCTCGATCCGTGCCACATGCTGGATACCGGCATTATTGACCAGAATATCGCATCCCCCGGCCTGTTCGACCAGCGCGCGGCAGGCCGCCGCATCGGACATGTCGGCCTGAATATAGCGGACCTTTGCCCCGGTCTCGGACGCCAGATCCCGCGCGAGCGCGTGATCCTCCTCCGCATCGGTGAAGGAATTGATCACGACCTCGGCGCCCGCCCGCGCCAATTCGCGCGCAACCCCCAGCCCGATACCCGAATTCGACCCGGTCACGATGGCGCGTTTTCCTGCCAGTTGCATCCTGATTGCTCCCCTCGCATGCTGTCTCTGCCCCGCAGCATAGCAAGTGCAGCGTCAATGACCAGCGCCACGCAGCCCCCCGTACCCGGCGCCGGCGCATAAAAAAAACGCCCGCACAAGGCGGGCGTCAGTTATTGAGGCAGGTTTCATACAGGCAAGAAACCTATCGAGCAGTGACTCAGTTATAACCATTCTGCCTGAGCCTTCCAAGCTAAAAGTTTGAAAACTCTGGCAACGCACTGTAGCGTCATTCGCAACCCGCCCTCAGAACACCCCGGAGTTGCACTGATGTCATCCCTTTCCCGCCGTCCTTTCGCCGCGATCATGCTCAGCATGCCTGCAGCTTTCTTGCCCGTGGCCCTGCAGGCAGAGCCCGCGCATGGCATAGCTATGTATGGCGAGCCTGCGCTCCCACCAGATTTTGAGCATCTGCCCCATGTCAACCCCGATGCCCCGCAAGGCGGGCGCATCGTGCAGGGTGAGGTCGGCAGCTTCGATTCGCTCAACCCGCATATCCTGCGCGGACGCACCCCCTGGCAGTTGCAATATCTCGCTTACGAGAGCCTGATGGGCCGCAGCTATGATGAGCCCTTCACCCTATATGGTGTGCTGGCCGAATCAGTGCAGACAGATGACGAACGCTCCTATGTCGAATTCACCCTGCGCGAAGAAGCGCGATTCTCCGATGGCAGCCCGGTCACGGTCGAGGATGTGCTCTGGTCCTACGAGATTCTGGGCACCGAGGGGCACCCACGCTTCCATGGCTCCTGGTCGCGGATCGAGAGCGCCGAGGCGACGGGCCCGCGTTCGGTCCGCTTCACATTCACTGAACCCGACCGCGAATTGCCGCTGATCATGGGGATGCGCCCGATCCTGCAGAAAGCGCAGTGGGAAGGGCGGGAATTTTCCGAATCGGGCACCTCTGTCGTGCCCATCGCCACAGGTCCTTACGTCATCGACCGGTTCGAGGCCGGGCGCTATGTCTATCTCAAGCGCAATCCCGATTACTGGGGCAATGACCTGCCCTTCATGCGCGGTCAGGCCAATCTGGACGAGATTCGCATGGAATTCTTCGGCGATGGCACCGCCATGTTCGAGGCCTTCACCTCCGGCCTTCTGAACACCATGCGCGAGACCAATGCCAATGCCTGGAACACGCGCTACAATTTCCCCGCCGTGCAGTCGGGCGAGATCGTGAAATCCGAAATCCCGCATGAGCGCCCCTCGGGCATTGCGGGCTTTGTGATGAACACGCGCAACCCGCTGTTTTCCGACTGGCGTGTGCGCGAGGCGATGATCCANGCCTTCAATTTCGAATATATCAGCCAGGTCATCAATGACAGCGAGGACCCGCGCATNTCCTCTTATTTCTCGAACTCCATTCTGGGGATGGAGCCAGGAGAGGCNACAGGCCGCGTGGCCAAGTTTCTGGAACCCTTCGCCGATGAGCTGCTGCCCGGCGCGNTGGAGGGCTATACCCTGCCCGTCTCGGACGGCTCCACCGCCAATCGTGCCAATATGCGCGCGGCGTCCAACCTGCTGGCAGAGGCCGGGTGGGAACCCGACGCCTCGGGCCGGTTGCGCAATGCGGATGGCGATGCCTTCCGCTTCACCATCCTGCTGCGTCAGGGCGCGGCCGAGGTCAGCTCCATCGCCGATATCTATACCGACGCGCTGACACGGCTGGGGATGGATGTCTCGATCAGCCAGATCGATTCGGCGCAATATACCGAACGCACCAATGCCTTTGATTTCGACATGACCTACATGCTGCGCGGCCTCTCGCTGTCACCGGGCACCGAGCAAAGGCTTTATTGGGGGTCCGAGGCTGCGGGCCAGCCCGGATCGCGCAACCTGATGGGGGTCGAAAGCCCCGCCATCGATTCGCTGATCGAGCGGCTGCTCAACTCGACCGAGCAGGAGGATTTCATCGCCACCACCCGCGCGCTGGACCGGGTGCTGACCTCGGGGCGTTTTGTCGTGCCGTTCTGGTTCTCGGACCGCGCCCGCATCGCCCATGCAAGCGAGCTGCGCTTCCCCGATGAGTTGCCCATCTATGGCGACTGGATCGGCTTTCAGCCTGATGTCTGGTGGTGGGAAGAGTGAGCTTACCGCCCAGAAACGCAATCAGAATGGCGGCCCAGTCCAAGGGCCGCCATTTCTTGCCATGGCGCACCTGCGACACATAGTCATGTCTGAATTATTAGATATCTGTGAAACTCTCCGCTCGCCGGACTGATCCGGCGCAGTTAGACGAGGAGAGTCTTCATGACCCATAGTATCCGCCTTACGGCAGCCGCCGCCCTCATGGCGCTTGCCACTCCGGCCCTTGCCGACAGCCCCGACTCGCTGGTCACTGTCGTGACATCCGAGAACGCGCAGACCCAGCTCATGGCGATGGTGCTGACCACGCAGGCCGTCGAACAGGGCGCGGATGCGCGCATCCTGCTCTGTGGGCCGGGCGGTGATCTTGCCCTCAGCGATGCGCCCGAAACCGCGACCGCCCCCCAGCCGCCGCAGGATGCCAGCCCGCAAGGGATGCTGCAGATGCTGATGGAGCGCGGTGTCACGGTCGAGGTCTGCGCCATCTATCTGCCCGGCCTCGGCGCGGATGAGTCCGTGCTGGTCGAGGGTGTCGGCGTCGCCCAGCCCCCAGCAATGGCAGGCGCGATGATGGACACGGATGCCCGCGTCTGGTCCTTCTGACCCCGCGCTTTCATCCTTGCACAAATAATCTCAGGGGGGTCGGCATTCTGCGCCATCGGTTCAAGTAGAATGGCGATGGGCCACAGGCCCAAGAGGGGGCGCGAGCGCCCCCTTTACCCCTCGCGGCTTGGACAATCGCGGCGCACTTCGCGGTTCCGCAGCCCTGTTTCCACCAGCATGCAGCGATCGCGCGCCTCATAGTAATATCCGCGCGCATACCACATCACCGCGCGGTCGATATCGCCATCCGCGACCTTCCACGCGCCGCGCAGATAACGCCCGGCATAGGTCAGGTTCACTTCCGGGTCGAGCAGATCCTCGGGCGTGCCGCGAAAGCCCATCTGCCGCGCGGTCTGGGGCAGAATCTGCATCAGCCCCCAATAGGGACCATTGCGCGCGCGGGGTCGGTAATCGCTTTCGCGCTGGATGACGCGATGCAGCAGCGCCTCGGGCAGGTCGTGCTTGGCCGAGAATTCCTGCACCATGCGCCGCATCTCAGGCGTCTCACCGGGATAGAGATCAGGCTGGGGCGCGCGGCTGACTTCGGGGGCGCGCGACCCGCAGGCCAGAAGCGTCAGGCACATAAGCGGCACAAGACAGAGACGGATCATGGCTTATCCTTTCGCGCGCGGGACATCACGCACGCCGATTTCGTCAAGAATGGCATCCAGAGGGTTGATTTCAGGCGTGTTGTCAGCCTTGAGCTGATCGAAGCGCGCGCGCAGGCGGGCTTTCTCGGCGCCCTTGCAATCGTTCCATGGCCGCCCCTGCAGCCCCATCTCGACAACGTAATAGGCAATGAAATGCGGGCGATGCCCATTGCGCAACAGGCGCGCATAGGCGGCGTCCGTACCCAGATCGCGCAGGTCTTCGGCGCTCGTTATCCCGACCTCGGCAAAGGCCCGCTCCATCGCGGGGCCCAGGTTTCGGATCGAACGCACAGGTGTCGGCATTGGCACGCGGAGGGATTGACGCCCGTTTGCGTCGGGCCCGTCAGTGCTACTGTGCCGGGGCGGTTGCGCCCAGTTGTTTCTGGTGCCTTGGGGCACCGCTCGGCAAGATTTCGCCAACAAGATGCCTTGGGGTCAGATCAACGCCCAGTCGGTAAAACGCGTCTGTGCTGTGCGGGCGGCGGCATTGCGCGGATGGCCGGGGCGCGAATCGGCGCTCAAGCTTGGTTGCGCGCCGGGGCGGCGGTGAAGGGCGCGCGACGGGGGCGGCTGCTGGGGGGGCTGTGGCATGGCGTCAACTCCTCATGTGATAATGGAGTTTCAGCAGGCCACAGGATCATGGCAGCAATTCGACGCGCCCGTGACGCCCCTCAGACCAGCGCGCCCTCGGCAGTGATGCGCGTGCGCCCGCCCAGATAGGGGTGCAATGCAGCCGGCAGCGCCACGCTGCCATCGGCCTGCTGCCCGTTTTCCAGCACCGCGATCAGGCAGCGTCCCACAGCCAGCCCCGAGCCATTCAGCGTATGCACGAATTCGGGCTTGGCCCCGGCCTCGCGCCGGAACCGCGCATTCATGCGCCGCGCCTGAAAATCCCCGCAGACCGACACGGAAGAGATTTCGCGATATCGCCCCTGCCCCGGCAGCCAGACCTCGATATCATGGGTTTTCTGCGCCCCGAACCCCATGTCACCGGTGCACAGAACCATGGTGCGGTAGGGCAGTTCCAGCCGCTCCAGCACTGTCTGGGCGCAGCGGGTCATGCGCGCGTGTTCGGCCAGGCTGTCCTCGGGGAGGGTGATGGCGACCATCTCGACCTTTTCGAACTGGTGCTGGCGCAGCATGCCGGTCGTGTCCTTGCCCGCGCTGCCCGCCTCGGACCGGAAACACAGCGTATGCGCGGTAAAGCGCAGCGGCAGCGCGGCGCCGTCGGCAATCTCGCCCGCGACGAAATTGGTCATCGTCACTTCCGAGGTCGGGATCAGCCACCAGCCATTGGTCGTCTGATAGCTGTCTTCGGCGAATTTGGGCAATTGCCCGGTGCCATACATGGCCGCATCGCGCACCAGAACAGGGCTGTTGACCTCGGTCATGCCATGTTCCTCGACATGCAGATCGATCATGAACTGCGCAAGCGCACGGTGCAGCCGCGCGACCGCCCCGCGCAGCACCACAAAGCGCGATCCCGCCAGCTTGCCCGCGGTGGCGAAATCCATGCCCGGCGTGACGCCCGCAATCTCGAAATGCTCGACCGGGTCGAACTCGAAATTGCGCGGGGTGCCCCAGCGGTCCAGCTCGACATTCTCGGCCTCGTCCGCGCCTTCGGGGACCTCATCCAGCGGCAGGTTGGGCAGCCCGTCCAGCATCGCGGTCAGTTCGGTATCAGCGTCGCGCGCCTCTTCTTCCAGCTGCGCGATGCGGGCCTTCTTTTCGGCCACCAATGCGCGCAGGCGGTCGAACTCGGCCTCATCCCCGCGCGCCTTGGCCGCACCCACCTCTTTCGACGCGGCATTCTGCGCGGCCTTGGCAGTCTCTGCCTCGGCAATCGCGGCGCGGCGGGCCGCGTCGCGGGCCAGAATCGCCTCTGACTGCGCGGCCAGCCCCCG
>SL_7KL_010_BRINEDRAFT_10000646_pt1 | contig 16477 bp, 20 predicted proteins | sample SodLak_010_BRINE_FD_10663 | JGI IMG/M metagenome (IMG submission 10663)
CCGGATTCATCCTGGGGTGCCTGGTGCACGGCTTGGGTGGAGGTCATGAAAACTTCTCGCAATAAATCATTCGTCTATTTATTTTTGTACAAAAATAGTTTTATTGCAACTCGAGGTCGAACTGGCGAAATCGCGCCACGGGCTCTAAACAAGTGAGTTGGGGTACCTGCCCCGGCGAGAAACCCGCCTCCCCGCCGGGTGCGAGACGCGCGACCGAAGGCCCCCGAACCCTCGGCGCCACAAGGAGGAACACGGGGCGGGTGTGGTGGTCACACCACAATGCGCCGAGCTCGCGTATCTTGTTTACAACGCATTAGAAACTGCTTATAAACGTTGCCGGCTACGATCAAGACGCAAAGACGCACATTCCGTGTCCGCCCAGGATGGCCTCTGGCGACACCCGAACCGCCCGACCAGAGAGGATCGCAATGAAGAAGACGATGAGCTGGACCCTGGCACCCCTTTCCGGTGCCGTTGCCCTGGCCCTGTTCCTGGGCCCGCATGCCGCTTTCGCGCAGCAAGAAGGCGCAGGCGGCGTGGAGTTTGATTTCTATGGCTCCCTACGCCTGCAGTACGAAGCCGCCGACCCGGAAGGCTTCGACAGCTATGACGGATTCCGGGACGCCTATTCGCGCATGGGCTTCAACGCCAACTACGAAATCAACGAAGGCGTGAATGCCTTCGCGCAGCTGGAAGTCCCGATCGATCTGGCCAATGGCAAGATTCAGGATCCGTTCAATGGTGAAGACGAAGATATTCGTATCGGCAAGATCGGGCTGGACGGGGCATTCGGGACCGTCGCGTACGGTCGCGACTGGATGCCCTATTACAACGCGATCGCCTTCCCGGTGGACATGTTCTACTCCTACCAGAGTGGGTTCGCGACCTACACCACCTTCCGCGAAAGCGACAGCGTGATGTACTACTCGCCGGATTTTGACGGCTTTTCGTTCGCCGGCGCGTACAGCGCTAACTCCGGCGCCGATGGCGATGACCGCTACCAGCTGACCGGTTCCTACGCGGTAGATGACACGACCCTTTCGATCGGTGTGGACGATCTAAACGGCGAAAATAACCAGCGGATCTGGGGTTTATCCGCGATGCACTCGATGGGCCCGCTATCCCTCGCTGCGAAGGTCGAGTACATCGAAAGTGATAACAATGCCGTTGACGGTGATGTCGCTGCCAACATCTACGCGGCATACAGAATGGGTCAACACACATTCCACGGGACCTACGCGAACGTGGACAACTACGGCGAAAACATTTACCACTTGGGCTATGCCTTCAACTGGATGGATGGTCTGACCTTGTTCGCCGAGTACTACTACGAAGAAGAATCCACCGGCGCGGTGCCCGAATTCAAAGCGCGTGACACCGGTACCGACCCGATTGGGTTCGGCACCGGGGATGGCAGCAACAACGCGTTCATGGTCGGGATGCATTACAGCTTCTAATCGCGCGCTACCCGGAAGGGAATACTAGCCCGCACCGAGAGGTGCGGGCTTTTTTGTGTCTGCAGGAAGCCGAAGGGATTCCGACGGCTAGTCGCGGACTGGCGGGGGTGAGGTCTCCGGTCGGCCGGGCTGGGGCATACGGTCGGGGTTGGCCCAGCGCATCAGGGCGAAGGCGAGCAGGATGGTGGGGATGCCGATCAGGGCGGAGCTGGCGAAGAACCAGACCCAGCCGATGTGTTCGGCCAGCACGCCGGTGAAGCCGGCGAGGAATTGCCCCGGCAGGGTCATGATGGAGCTGAACAGGGCGTACTGGGTGGCGGTGTAGGCGCTGTTGGTCAGACTGGAGAGATAGGCGATGAACACCGAAATCGCCATGCCACCCGATAGATTGTCGGCCATGATCGCGAACACCAGCCCATAGGTCTCGGGCCCGAGCGTCGCCAGCCAGGAGAAGGTGAGGTTGGTCAGCGGCGCCAGGATCGCGGTCGCGATCAGCATGCGCATGATGCCGAAGCGCACCACCAGCAATCCGCCCAGGGCCGCACCGGTCAGGGTCATGGCCAGGCCGAAGGCGGCCGCAATATTGGCGATCTCTTCCTTGGTGAATCCGATGTCCAGATAGAACGGGTTGGCCATCACCCCCATGAAGATGTCGCTGATGCGAAAGACCGCGATAAACGCGATAACAACGAGGGCGATGCGGCCGAAACGCTGCCAGAACTCGACAAAGGGGCAGACCACCGCGCCGATGACCCAGGCCTTGAGGTCCCGCCACCAGCCGGTATCCGAGGTGTTGTTGAGGTAATGGACCACGCGATCCTCGAGCCGGGCCGTGGCGGCATCGCGTTTCGCGACCTCGGGCTCGCGCACGATCAACGTGCAGACGACACCTACCAGCATCAGCGCGGCCATGGCGGCATAGGACAGGCTCCAGCTACCGACGGCGGCGATGTGCAGCGCCCCGGCCCCCGCGGTCAGCAGTGCGACGCGATAACCGAACACGTAGGCCGCCGCCATGGCGCCCTGGCGCTCCTGGCTGACGGCCTCGATGCGATAGGCGTCGATGGCGATGTCCTGGGTGGCGGCGCCAAAGGCGGTGAGCACGGCCAGGACCGCAACCAGCCAGAGCTGTTCGACCGGGTCGGTCAGGGCGATGCCGACCAGCCCGAGGATGATCACGGCCTGGGCGAACAGCATCCACGCACGGCGGCGCCCGAATATCCGGGTCAGGAGCGGCAGGGCCAGGCGGTCGACCACCGGCGCCCAGAACACCTTGATGCTGTAGGCCATGCCGACCCAGGACAGGAAGCCGATGGAGGCCAGCTCCACCCCGAGATCGCGCAGCCAGGCGGTGAAGGTGCCGCCGGTCAGCAGCAACGGCAGCCCCGCGGCGAAGCCGAGGAACAGCATCCCGATGACCCGTGGGTGGCGGTAGACCGCCAGGGCCGCGCGCCAGTCGCGGCTCGGGGGACGCTGCGCTTCAGCGACTCCGGTCATGCGCCGACGTTACCGAATGCGAGGAACATGCCCCGATCAGGGCTGATAGTCATAGTCGATCCAGAACGGCGCGTGGTCGGAGAAGCGATCGTCGGTATGGATGTACGGGTCATGCGCGGTGGCCGCGATGCCCGGCGTGGCGATCTGATAGTCGATGCGCCAGCCCACGTTCTTGGCCCAGGCCTGGCCGCGGTTGGACCACCAGGTGTACTGCTCCGGGCGTTCGTCCAGTCGGCGGAACACGTCCACCATGCCGATCTCGTCGAACAGGTGGTCCAGCCAGGCCCGTTCTTCCGGCAGGAAACCCGAATTCTTGCGGTTCGACTTGTAGTTGGTCAGGTCAATCTCGCGGTGGGCGATGTTCCAGTCGCCGCAGATGACCCATTCGCGCCCGTCCTGCATGCGCTCGGTCAGCCAGGGCCGGAAGAACTCCAGGAAACGCCACTTGGAATCCTGGCGATGGTCGCCGGAGGAACCCGAGGGCAGGTACAGCGAGACCACCGACAGGTTGCCGAAGCGCATCTCGGCATAGCGGCCCTCGTTGTCCGCCTCCTCGAAGCCGATGCGGGTCACGACCTCGTCCGGCTGGCGGCGGCTGTACAGGGCCACACCGCTGTAGCCGGGCTTCACCGCATCGACATAGACACTGTGGTAACCGGGTGGATGGAAGGGCTCGCCCTGGATCTGATGAATCTGGGCCTTGGTCTCCTGGATGCAGACCACGTCGGCCTCGGTCCCCGGGAGCCAGTCGAAAAAACCCTTGCGGGCGGCGGCACGGATGCCGTTGGCGTTCATCGAGAGTATGCGCATGGCGAGGAACGATACCGGCGCGCGCACGCGCAGGAAAGGGCCTGGCTGCGGAATCCGCGTGTCCCTGTGTCAGAATACGGCGTTTTACGACCGGAGCACCCCGATGACCGCCCACGCCTTCCTGGAATACGCCCTGCAACGCGACGTCCTGCGCTTTGGCGAGTTCACGCTGAAGTCCGGGCGAACCAGTCCGTACTTCTTCAACGCGGGCCTGTTCAACCGCGGCTCCGACCTGGCCCGCCTGGGCGAGTTCTACGCCCGTGCGATCGTGGACTCCGGCATCGAATTCGACCTGGTGTTCGGCCCCGCCTACAAGGGCATCCCGCTGGCGGCGGCGGTCACCGAAGCGCTGTTCCGCGACCACGGCATGGACCGCCCCTGGGCCTTCAACCGCAAGGAGGCGAAGGACCACGGCGAGGGCGGGAACATCGTCGGTGCGCCGCTGCAGGGCCGGGTGCTGATCGTGGACGACGTGATCACCGCCGGCACCGCCATCCGCGAATCGGTGGACCTGATCCGCGCAGCCGGGGCGACGCCAGTGGGCGTGGCGATCGCCCTGGACCGCGAGGAGCGCGGCCGCGGCGAGCGCTCGGCGATCCAGGAGGTCGAAGCCGACCTGGGCCTGCAGGTCATCCGCGTCGCGCGGCTGACCGATCTCGTGACCATGCTGGAGGATACGGGCCGCGCGCCCGAACACCTGGAGGCCCTGCGCGCGTACCGCGCCGAGTACGGCGTTTAGGAGACGCGGACCGGGGCAGGGGTTTACGCAGGGTGGCGGCATGTGCGCCGATCGGCGCTACAGCAGTTCGGTATCGTCGTGCGAGTAGGCCGGGGAGCAGCTGCAGAGGATGTGCAACGGCTCGGTGCCAGTATTGAGGATGTTGTGCGGCGTGCCGGGATGGATACAGACGGTGTCACCCACAGCCACCGGGAAGGTCTCCTCACCCAGACGCATCTCGCCCTGCCCGCGGGTCACGTGATAGATCTCCTCGGTGCGGGCATGGCGATGCAGGCGCGTGACGGCACCCGGCTCGACCACCGCCTCGGCCAGGCTCTGGGCCGCATTGCCGTGCACGTCAGGGTGCATCAGCTCGCGGATCTCGGAGCCGTCCTTCGTGTCGTAGGCCGGTGTGTCGCTGTAGCGTGTATGCATGGCGCGCTCCCTCAGGCCGAGGCCGGCACTTCCTCGAACAGGAGGCTGCGCCCGCCCATTGCAGAGGGCTTGGGCACGCCCATCAGCTCCAGCACGGTCGGGGCCACATCGGCCAGGCCGCCGCCGGTGCGCAGACGCCAGCGCTGCGAGTCGGTAATCATGCACATCACCGGATAGATTGTGTGCTGGGTGTGCGGGGCCCCGGTCACCGGATCCACGTATTCGTCGCAGTTGCCATGGTCCGCGGTGACGATCGCCGAATATTCGAGCTTCTTCGCCGCATCCAGCACCCGCCCGACCTCACGATCCAGGACCTGGACGGCCTCGATCAGGGCCTCGCGCTTGGCCGTATGACCCACCATGTCGCCATTGGCGAAGTTGACCAGGACGAACCCGTAGCGCCCGCTCTCCATCGCCTGGATGGTCTGGTCGGCGACCTCGACCGCGCTCATCTCCGGCTGCTCGTCGTAGGTATCCACCGACGGCGAGGGGACCATCACGCGCTGTTCGCCGGCGTAGGGCTCTTCCTTGCCGCCGTTGAAAAAGAAGGTCACGTGGGCGTACTTCTCGGTCTCCGCACAGTGGAACTGCGGGATGCCGGCGGAGGCGATGGTGCTGCCCAGAGTCGTCGACGGGCGTTCCGGCGGGAACGCGATCGGCGACAGGAAGCGCGGGTCGTACTCGGTCAGGCAGGTCTCGGAGACCGGGTGAAAGTCACCGCGGTCGAAGCCGTCGAAGTCGTCCATGCCCAGGGCCGCGGTCAGCTGACGCGGACGGTCATTACGGAAATTGAACAGCACGCAGACCGCATCCTGCCCCAGCGGCTCGCCACCGTTGATGATGCGCGGGTTGATGAACTCGTCGTCCTCGCCCGCCGCATAGGCCGCCTCGATCGCCTCGCGCGCGGAACCGGCGGCCTCCCCCTCGGCGTAGGCCATCGCGCGGAAGGCCTTTTCCGTGCGCTTCCAGCGCTTGTCACGGTCCATCGCGTAGTAACGCCCGCACACGGTGGCGATGGCGCCGCCAGCGTTCGCCAGCTCTTCCTCCAGCGGATCGAGGTAGTGGAGCGCGGAACGGGGTGCGGTATCGCGGCCGTCGGTGATCATGTGCACCATCGGGCGCGCGCCCTCGCGCTGGCAGATCTCCACCAGGGCGCGCAGGTGGCGGATATGCGAGTGCACACCACCATCGGACACCAGACCGATCAGATGCAACGGCTGGTCCTTCGCGGCCGCGGCGCGCGCAGCACTGACCAGGGCGTCGTTCTCGTAGAAGCTGCCATCGGTGATCGAGTCGTCGATACGCACCAGGTCCTGGTTGATCACGGTGCCCGCACCCAGGGTCAGATGCCCGACCTCGGAGTTGCCCATCTGCCCATCCGGCAGCCCGACGGCGCGACCACAGGCGTCCAGTGTCGTGTGGGTATGAGTGGAGAGGTACTCGTCGAGGCGCGGCGTATCGGCCTCGGCGTAGGCATTGTTCAGCTTGGACGGGTTCACGCCCACCCCGTCCATGATGATCAGCAGGACAGGGCGGCGGGGGGTGGGACGCGGGTGTGCCATCGCGGGATCATTACCTGGGTCAATGGGTTACCCGGGTATTTTAGCAACTTCCGATGCTTGGCGGGGGCGCAGGCCTGCACAAATACGGCCGCCGGCGCGGTGACTCAGCGATCGCGCCCCGTATTGCCATCCTCCTGCGATGCGTCCGCGTCGGGCTGGCCGTCGTCAGCTAGGCGCTCGCCACTCTGGCTTTCGTCCGCCTCGGGCGCCGGATCGGCGGGGGCGTCCGTGGCGAGTGTGCTCGCGGACCCGCGCTGGCGACGCAGTTCGGCCTGCTCTTCCTCGATGCGGTCGAGCTCGGCGTCCATCTCGTCGTCGGTCAACGGCGTGTACCCGGTGCGCGCGGCGGCGCTCGCGCCCCCGCCGGCGGATGCGGCCGCCGTGGACGAAGTGGCCCGCGTGGTGCCGGACGCCTTGCCCGAGCCACCGGGGCCACCGCGCGGCGTACCACCGCCGCCACCCGGTCCATCGTCGTCCGGACCATCATCGGCGTCGGCCGCATCGTCACCGCCCGCAGTCGCGCGGCGTTGCGCCTTCTTGCGCTCCATGATGCGCGACAGGATCAGGCCAATCTCGAACAGCAGCCACATCGGTAGCGCCAGCAGGGTCTGCGAGATGATGTCCGGCGGGGTCAGCACCATGCCGACCAGAAACACGCCGACGATCACATAGGGGCGCTTCTGCGACAGCTTGGCCGGGGTCGTGGCCCCCATGGAGACCAGCAGGATCGTTGCCACCGGCACCTCGAAGGCAATGCCGAAGGCGATGAACAGCATGATGACGAACGACAGATAGCGCGAGATATCGGTCATCACGGCCACGCCCTCGGGCGCCGTGGCCGTGAAGAACGCGAAAATCAGCGGGAAGACCACGAAGTAGGCGAACGCCATCCCCAGATAGAACAGCGCGGTGGACGACGCCACCAGCGGCAGCGCCATGCTCTTTTCGTGCGAGTAAAGCCCGGGCGCCACGAAGGACCAGACCTGATACAGCAGGTAGGGGATGCTGAGCACCACCGCCAGCAGCAGGGTCAGCTTGAACGGGATCAGGAACGGCGCGGCCACGTCGATCGCGATCATGCTGGTGCCTTCCGGCAGGTGCTGCATCAGCGGGCCGGCCAGCCAGGTGTAGATCGGGTTGGCGAACGGGAACAGGATCAGGAACATCACCAGGATGGCAATGAACATCCTGAGGATGCGGTCGCGCAGCTCGATCAGGTGCGTGAGCAGGGTCTCGGTCGCTTCCGGACTCGGCTCGACCCCCGGTTTGGTCTTGCTCATGAGTGCTTGTCAGGGGTCTGGTCGTTGTGGGTGGTATCCGCTTCGGGATCAGAGGCCTCGCCCCCCCGTGACTCGGCAGGGTCCGGGGTACGCCGTTCGCGCACCGCCGGTTTCGTCCGCTCCGGACGCGGGCCATCGGAGGCGCGCGCCTTTTGCTCGGCGGCCAGCGCCGGGTCGTCGGTCATCAAGTTGCCATCCAGATCGCCCTGGGTGGGCACACGCCGAACCTCGGGCGCATCCGCGTCGTCGGCTGCCTCCGGCGCACCCGTGTCCGAAGCACGCGCCGACGCATCCGGGCTGCGCATGGATGGCTTGTCCCGCACCGCAGGCTTGGCCTTGTTCTCGGCCAGGGCCTTTTGCTCCTTGCCGGAGAGATCCTTGCGGGTCTTCGGCTTGCCCTCGATATCTTCGCGCAGGTCCCGCTCGGTATCCTCGATATCCTCGCGCAGACTGGTCTCGGTCTCGTCCATCATGTTCTTGAGCTGGCGGATCTCGCGATCCTGGCTCTTCAGCATGTTGCGCAGTTCGTCGGTCTGCAGCTCCTGCTCGAAGTCCGATCGCACGCTATGGACGAAACGCCGGGTCTTGCCGACCCAGCGCCCGATTTCGCGCGCAAGCCCGGGCAGACGCTCCGGCCCCACGACCAGAAGCGCCACCAGCACGATGATGATGATTTCCCAGAAGCCGATGTCGAACATGGGCTATCGCTCGAGCCTGGCCGCCGCGCAGGGCGCGCGGCTCAGGACTTCTTGTCCGATTGCGAGGCGTCGGAATCCTTTTCGCTGCTCTTCTTCACCTCGGCGTCGACCACCCGGCCTTCGCTGTCGGTCTGGTTCTCGACCTCGCGCGGCTCTTCGCCTTCTTCGCCTTCCTTCTTCTCGGCGTCGGGATCCTTGACCGCCTGGCGGAAGTTTTTCATCGCCGAGCCGATATCCCCACCCATGTTGCGCAGCTTCTTCGTGCCGAACAGCAGCACGACGATGAGCAGGACGATGAGGAGCTGCCAAATGCTGATACCACCAATACCCATGGACTCTGTTCTCCAGTCATACAACTTTGGGGTTAGCCTGAACGGCGCCAGGCCCATAATCAACTCTGGGGCACACCGGCCACTGTGGGCGGTGTGCTGGAGTCGCTGTTTCTTCGCGGACAGGGCGCAGTGATTGCAGTGTAGCCGCGCCACATGAACGAACGCTTTACAGCCGGCGACTCAATGCGGCCCCCGGGGAAACACCGACCAATGTACAGACTACGAATGGTCGGACCGGCGACCACTGATTTCGCGCGCGGCCTTCTCGGCGACGCCCGACAGACCGAAACGCCGGCCCAGTTCATCGAGGACATCGTCCGGGTGCCGTCCGCAGGCCGCGAGCACCACCAGGGCATGAAACCACAGGTCGGCCATTTCCGACACCAGGGCGTCGGTATCGTCGTTCTTGGCGGCAATCAGCGTCTCCGCCGATTCCTCACCCAGTTTCTTGAGCATCTCGTCCAGGCCCCGGGCGTGAAGCTTCGCCACGTAGGACTGCTCCGGGTCGGCCTGGCGGCGCTGCTCGATCACCTCGGCGAGCGCGGAAAGCACCTCGGCACCACCCGGACGGGGAGTCGAATCGGTCATTGCGCGGCCACCTCGGCATCGTTCGGCCGCACCGGGACACCGGCCGCCGCCATCGCGTCCTTGGCCTCGCCCACCGTGTGCTGACCAAAGTGAAAGATACTGGCGGCCAGCACGGCATCGGCATGGCCCTCGGTCACACCCTCCACCAGGTGCTGCAGCTCACCGACCCCGCCCGAAGCAATCACCGGCACGCCGACCGCATCGCTGACCGCGCGGGTGAGGGGCAGGTCGAAGCCGATACGGGTGCCGTCACGATCCATGCTCGTCAGCAGGATCTCGCCGGCCCCCAGGGACTCCATGCGCTGCGCCCACTCGACCACGTCCAGCCCGGTCTCGCGGCGGCCTCCGTGGGTAAAGACCTCCCAGCGCGGTGGTTCATTCCCCGTGCTGACCTGCTTGGCGTCGATCGCGACCACGATGCACTGGCTGCCGACCCAGTCGGCGGCCTCGCGCACCAGCTCGGGCCGGTGCACCGCGGCGGTGTTGATGGAAACCTTGTCGGCCCCGGCGTTCAGCAGGCGGCGGATGTCTTCGACCGCGCGCACGCCACCACCCACAGTCAGCGGGATGAACACCTCGCGCGCGACGGCCTCGACCACGTGCACGATGGTCTCGCGGTCGTCGCTGGAGGCGGTGATGTCGAGGAAGGTGATCTCGTCCGCACCCTGGGTGTTGTAGCGCCGGGCGATCTCCACCGGGTCCCCGGCATCGCGGATGCCGACGAAGTTGACACCCTTGACCACGCGGCCGGCGTCGACATCCAGACAGGGAATGATGCGCTTGGCGAGCATCTCAGGTTGCGAGGGCCTTGCGGGCCTCCTCCAGGGTGAAGGCGCCGTCGTACAAGGCCCGGCCGACGATGGCGCCGGTAATGCCCTCGTCCTCGCGGGCGGCGAGGTTGCGCAGGTCGTCCAGCGAGCTGATGCCGCCGGAGGCGATCACCGGCACGCGCACGTTGCTCGCCAGGCGCGCGGTAGCCTCCACGTTGGGGCCCTTCATCATCCCGTCGCGGGCGATGTCGGTGTAGACGAAGGCCACCACGCCGTCCGCCTCGAAGTGCTGGGCCAGGTCGATCACGTCGTGGTGCGACAGCTTGGACCAGCCATCCACCGCCAGCTTGCCGTCCTTGGCATCCAGCCCGACGATGATACGGCCGGGGAATTCCAGACACAGGTCGTTCACGAAGTGCGGCGCGCTGACCGCGCGGGTACCGATGATCACGTATTCGACCCCGGCATCCAGATAGGCCTGAACCGTGTCCTCGTCGCGCACGCCGCCGCCGATCTGGATCGGCAGGTCGGGGAAGGCCTTGGCAATCGCGTGCACCGCCTTGGCATTGCGCGGCTGACCGGCAAAGGCGCCGTCGAGATCAACGATATGCAACCGCTCGGCCCCGGCATCGACCCAGCGCTTCGCCATCTCCACCGGGTCCTCGCCGAACACGGTGGAATCGTCCATGTTCCCCTGGCGCAGGCGAACGCACTTGCCTTCCTTCAGATCGATTGCGGGAATGACCAGCATCTTCGACTCCTCACGACGCCCCGGGACCATCACCGTCCCAGCGCAGAAAGTTATGCAGCAGACGCAGCCCGCAGGCGGCGCTCTTCTCCGGATGGCACTGCATGGTGAACAACGAGCCCCGCGCCAGTGCCGAGGCAAAGGTCTCGCCATAATCGGTGCGCCCGGCGACATCGGCCTCGCGCTCGGGCTGCACCCGGTAACTATGGACGAAATAAAACCACGGGGTCTCCGGCAGGCCGTGCCACAGGGGATGCTCCTGCGCCGGCAGCACGCGGTTCCAGCCCATGTGCGGGATCTTCAGGCGCCGGCCATCCGGGCCCTGCATGGCGGGAAAGCGCGCGACCCGGCCCGGCAGGATGCCCAGCAGGTCGACGCCGCCGCTCTCCTCGCTGGCGTCCATCAGGATCTGCTGGCCCAGGCACAGGCCCAGGAACGGGCGGTCGGCCGCCAGCTCCGGCAGCAGCCGGTCGAGCCCGCGATTCGACAGCGCCTGCATGGCATCCCCGGCCGCGCCCTGGCCGGGAAACACCAACCGGTCGGCCTCGCGCAACGTCTCGGGGTCGTCGGTCAACAGTACGCGCTGGTCGCCCGCGGCCTCGTGCTCCAGTGCACGCACGACCGAGTGCAGATTCCCCATGCCGTAATCGATGACGGCAACAGTTTCCATGGCCGGGTCTCGTCCGTTGGTCCGTTACAGACTGCCCTTGGTGGACGGCGTGATCCCCGCGGAGCGCGGATCGAACTCCGCCGCCACACGCAGGGCGCGCCCGAAGGCCTTGAAGATGGTCTCGGCGACATGATGCGCGTTGTCGCCACGCAGGCAGTCGATGTGCAGGGTCATCCAGCTGTGGTTGACCAGGCCCTGGAAGAACTCGTGGAACAAGTCCACATCGAATTCGCCGATGTGCGAACGGCGGAAATCCGCGTGCATCTCCAGCCCCGGACGCCCGGAGAAGTCGATGACCACCCGTGAAAGGGCCTCGTCCAGCGGGACATAGGCATGGCCATAGCGGCGGATACCCTTCTTGTCCCCCAGGGCCTTGGCCAGCGCCTGCCCCAGGGTGATCCCGACGTCCTCCACCGTGTGATGGGCATCGATATGCAGATCGCCCTCGGCGCGCACGTCGAGATCCACCAGGCCGTGACGGGCCACCTGGTCCAGCATGTGGTCGAGGAACGGGATGCCGGTCTCGAGATGGCTTTGGCCGGTGCCGTCGAGGTTCAGCTCGACGGCAATCCGGGTCTCCAGGGTGTCGCGGCGGACAGATGCAGTACGTTCAGTCATGTTCCGGTTCGGGCACGGTAAAAGGTCAGTGTAGCAAGGCTGGCCGTCGCCCGGTATGACACAGGGAAACACGGGCCTATTCACGGTAGAACAGCGTCGGGGCGGACAGCGGCCTCACCCCTTCGACGACTACATGCCGGAGGTCAGCTTCGGCCCCACCAGTAACGCCTCGGGCACCACCGCCTGGATCGCCCCCGGCACTTCAGTGCAAAGCCCGGGCCGCGCGGTCAACGAGACCCACAGGGTGTTCAGCTTCAGGTTCAGCTCCACGAACGCGATATCGTCCCCATAGCCGTTCAGCACGCGCTCGATGGCGCGCGCCCGGGCATGGAGTTCGGAGCGCGGACGCTGGCGCAGCCCGGGGATCAGCATCATGAAGTCCGCCAGCCGGCGGCCTTCGGCGTCGCGCCGGGGCAGGCGTTGCCACAGGGGCTGGTGGGGCTCGAGGAGCAGCGCCGGGCGCAGGGCCGGATCGGCTTCACGGGGCGCGGGGATATCCGGGGACATGGCGGTGCGCTCGGCATGGACCTTTCTGGAGTGTAGTCCACGCCAGAGAGACGCTGACCACAGACACCCGATGACCGGACACAAAAAAGCCGGGGACCAGCCCCGGCTTCTTCAAAGAGAGTGGAACCCTCTTTGTTACCGCACTTCGACGTCGGTCGAGTCGGATTCACCCTTGTTGTCCGTCCAGGAGACGGTCACGGTGTCACCGGCGGCGCCGTCGATCTCGCACTGCAGGAACGGGTTGCGGGAAACCGTGTAGTTCCAGTTGGCGGTAATGGCGGTGTCGCCATTGCGCGCAATTTCCACGGTTTCGATGAAGTGCGGGCCACCGTCGTCGTCGGGGACGAGCATGTCGTGGCTCATCAGCGCACGGATGTTGATAACGCCGTTGCTTTCTTGGGCGCGAACTCGGATAGACATATCTTAAACCTCCAGTAGTGTTCGGATCAGCGGTTGGGGGTCGGCGTTAGCCGCCGCAGCCACCGACCGTGACCTTCACTTCTTGAACCGTCTTGTACCAGGTGTCGCCGGACTTCACGGCGGCGATCACGTTGGAGGACTCGCCCATGCGGATACGGCCCGAGATGTTGGCGTGTGCGCCATCGGCCAGGACATAGTGGGCGGTCAGCGGCTGGTTGTTCAGCTCGACGAACACGGCCATTTCGGTCACGTTGTCCAGGCTGGATTCGACCGACACCGGAACCACGGCGCCGTTCTCGGCGATTTCCGGGGCGCTCAGGGTGACGTCGCCATCGGCAATGTCGCTGGAACCGGTAACGGCTTCAAAGGCGGCTTCAAGGCCTTCGGCGCCAAAGGCCTCGGACGGCCAGGCGGCGAGCAGCTTGCTCGGGGCGAGCAGACCGGCCCCGACGGCGACACCGACAGTACCGGCGGCGAGAGTGCCTTTCAGGAAGACACGGCGCTTGGTGCTAATCATGGATGATCTCCTCTCATCTTGTGGGTCAGATCCGGATTATCCGGGACGTCTTGGCGGCGAACCGCGGTGACGCCTGTTGCTTTGGACGGCGAGCTGCAGGTCTCTATTCCCTGCGGTTCGGGTTCCGCCCCCTGACCAGCTTCAGTGGTCTTTTGCTGGTCTCGCAGATGCATCGTCCCAAACCTGGCTGAATCATTGATGAACGAATCATCGCCGTTCACGATCGGGCAAATTTCGGCGGGCAGATACCGCAGCATCTACCGCTAGCACCTGAAGCCAGGGGCGTATCAATGGCACACTATCGCCTCTTGATGCAACGAACCCCGGATCCGACCCATGTTCTCCTGCAAGGCCCAGTGGCTCCTGATTGCCGTGATCGTCGTGCTCGGCACGATGCAGATGCTCTCCGCCTGTGGTCAGAAGGGCGATCTCTATCTGCCCGATGACGACGAAACCGAGGAGCGGCGCTGAATGGACTACTTCGATTACCACCGCGGCACCCTGTTCTGCGAAGGCGTAGCACTGGACCGCCTTGCCGAGCTGGTCGGCACCCCCGCGTACGTGTATTCCCGCGCCACGCTGGAGCGCCACTTCCGCGCGTTCAGCGAGGCCCTGATCGGCACCCCGCACCAGGTCTGCTTCGCCGTGAAGGCGAACTCCGCGCTGGGCGTACTGAATGTGCTGGCGCGCATGGGCGCCGGTTTCGACATCGTCTCCGGCGGCGAACTGGAGCGCGTGCTGCGCGCCGGGGGCGATCCGGCGAAGGTCGTGTTCTCCGGGGTCGGCAAGACCGCCGCCGAGATGCGCCGGGCGCTGGAGGTCGGCATCCACTGTTTCAATGTCGAATCCGCCCCGGAGCTGGACCGGCTGGAGGCCGTCGCCATGGAGATGGGTGTCCAGGCCCCGGTGTCGATCCGGGTAAACCCGGACGTCGACGCCGAGACCCATCCCTATATCGCCACCGGGCTGCGCGAGAACAAGTTCGGCGTCGCCATCGAGGAGGCACCGGCGCTGTATGCCCGGGTGCGCGACAGCCAGCACCTGGAAGCAACCGGCGTCGACTTCCACATCGGCTCGCAGCTGACCCGCATCGACCCATTCACCGACGCGCTCAAGCGCGTACTGGCACTGGTCGACCAACTGGCCGCGGACGGCGTCGAGCTGGAACATATCGATGTCGGCGGCGGGCTGGGCGTGCGCTACCGCGACGAGACCCCGCCGGAACCGGATGCCTGGGCCAGCGCCCTGCGCGAGGTTCTGGGCGATCGTCCGCTGAAGGTCCTGCTGGAACCGGGGCGCGCGATCGCCGCGAATGCCGGCGTGTTCCTGACCCGGGTGGAATACCTGAAACACACCGAGGCCCATGACTTCGCGATCGTCGACGGCGCGATGAACGACCTGCTGCGCCCGGCCCTGTACGGCGCCTGGCAGGAAATCGTCCCGGTGGTACCGCGCAGCGACACCGAGACCCGCACCTACGACATCGTCGGCCCGGTCTGCGAGACCGGCGACTTCCTCGGCCGCGAACGCGAGCTGGCGCTGGCCGCCGGCGACCTGCTCGCGGTGCGCTCGGCCGGCGCCTACGGCTACGTGATGTCCGGCAACTACAACTCGCGCCCGCGCCCGCCGGAGGTAATGGTCGACGGCGACCACTTCCAGATCATCAACCGCCGCGAGCAGGTCGATCACCTGATGATGCGCGAAAGCATGCTGCCCCGGGATCCGGAGGACCAGGACCCGTCAGGGAGCATCGAGCCGTGATCCCGCGGCGCCCGGAGCCGGAGTTGATGCTGGAGCCGGAGCAGGCCCGTGCCTATGCCGAGGCCGACTTCGCCGCCCCGCACGAGGGTTTCGTCGACGCCTTCGCCGAGGCCTTTCCCGGGCCCGTAACCGGGCCGGTGCTGGACTTGGGCTGCGGCCCGGGCGATGTCTCGCTGCGCTTCGCCACGCGCTACCCCGACTGCGAGGTCGACGGCCTCGACGGCGCCCCGGCGATGCTGGCGGCCGGCGACGCGCTGATGGCCGGGCACCCAGCCGCGGACCGTGTGCATCTGGCCGAAGGCTGCCTGCCAGAGGCGCGCGGACCGCGCGCGCCATATGCCACGATCATCAGCAACTCCCTGCTGCATCACCTGCATGACCCGGCCGCTCTGTGGCAAACCATTGCGCGTGACGGCGCGCCCGGCGCGGCGGTGTTCATCATGGACCTGCGACGGCCGGATACGACCGAGACGGTCCGGGCCCTGGTCGCGGAGTACGCCGCCGACGCGCCGCCGGTGCTGCGCCACGACTTCGAGCACTCCCTGCATGCCGCCTTCACGCCCGACGAGGTACGCGAACAGCTGGCAGCGGCCGGGATCGAGGGCTTCACGGTGACCATCACCTCGGATCGCCACATGACCATTGTCGGCCACCTGCCGGAGACCGCCTGATGCGCCTGGACTTCACCAAGATGCACGGCCTGGGCAATGACTTCGTGGTCATCGACGGCATACGTCAGAACGTGCGGCTCGACGAGCCAACGCTGCGTCACCTGGCCGATCGCCACTTCGGCATCGGCTGCGATCAGATCCTGCTGGTGGAGCCACCGGGCGATCCGGCGCAGGCGCTGTTCCGCTACCGCATCTTCAATGCCGATGGCTCCGAGGTGGAGCAGTGCGGCAACGGCGCGCGCTGCTTCGCCCGCTTCGTCCGCGAGCAGGGCCTGACCGAGGCCCGCGAGATCCCGGTCGAGACCCTCGGCGGGCGCATCGTGCTGCATGTCGAGGACGACGAGCAGGTGCGCGTGGATATGGGGCGGCCGGAGTTCGCACCGGCGCGCATCCCGCTGCTCGCCGAGGCCGAGGCCGA
>SL_7KL_010_BRINEDRAFT_10000647_pt1 | contig 16474 bp, 17 predicted proteins | sample SodLak_010_BRINE_FD_10663 | JGI IMG/M metagenome (IMG submission 10663)
GATTCCGGCCGGTGCACAATCCGCCAGTCGGGCAAAATCCACCGCGGCTTCGGTATGGCCGGCGCGGCGTAAAACGCCACCCTCAACGCTGATCAATGGAAAAACGTGGCCGGGGCGGCGGAAATCGGAGGGATGCGCCTTCGGGTTAATCATCTCTTTGATGGTGTTTGCGCGGTCGGGTGCAGAAATGCCCGTAGTAGTCAGTTTTTTATGATCTACCGAAATGGTAAATGCCGCTTCATCGGGATCGGCCCCCTCGGTAACCATGTAGTCGAGATTGAGCTCATGAGCACGATGGCGGGTTATGGGTACGCAAACAAGGCCGCGACCGTGCTTCACCATCGTGTTGATTGCTTCGGGGGTCGCCTTATCGGCGGCCATCAGGAAGTCTCCTTCATTTTCGCGGTCTTCATCATCTACAACGATGATCATTTTTCCCGCTCGGATGTCCTCAATAGCTTCTTCTATGGTATGAAAAGGAGACTCACTCATGTTAGATCTGTTTTCCGGTTAGCCCGGTATAAGAAATATTACTTCTTATTAGGGTTAACGTCCGTAATTGAGCTTTTTTGAAATCGGGCTTTCACACCGCTGTCAATTTCAAGAAGTACAGTTTCTTCATCGATGGAGTTTACTACACCAAACATACCACCGCCTGTTACAACTTTGTCACCTTTTTTCATTTCACTTACTTTTTTCTGAATCTCTTTTTGCCGCTTGCTTTGCGGACGGATGATGAAAAAGTAGAATACAAAGAAAAGAAGGCCCAGGAAGATCAGGTTAATCATAGCGCCGTCTCCGCCGCCTTCAGGTGATCCCATCAGGAAAAATACATTCAGAAATGTCATATCAAAGTGAATTAGTTAATTAAGATTTGAGCTTTGAAAGATACACTTTTTCCGATGGGTGAGCAATTCACTCTACAGTTAGATTGAAAAGTGAAATTACTGTCCTGATTCCTTTTTAGTGGATAACCCAAACGGGAGGTAGAGCGGGCATGTACCAACAAAACTTGTAGCAATGAAAATGATTGCTAAAACACCAAGGATTGTGGCCACAGTACCGCTAATCAACCCGGTAAAATAGAGCAGTGCTACAATCAATGCGATAATGACACGAACTCCGCGGTCGGCGCTTCCCATATTTTTCTTCATGATATTTTTAGTTTAATTATTGATGATAAATTGAACTCCAAAACCAATGGCCGCTATGATAGCCAGGCAAAGCAGGCAAACAGCTGCAAACTTTATGGTTTTGGTTCGGTTCAATGGTGGAATGTTTGGACTATTCGGATGAATGAAAAACCGGCACAAACTCTTTGAGCGGGAGCGGTTCTGATTTGGATATATCGTTCTTTCCTCGTTCCAGCGTCATTTCATACTTAACCTGATCGTTTCTATAGTAACGCTTTTGATAGTAAATCGGTTTCTCACCAATGGTATACGTAATTCTGTCTATCAAAAAGAGTGGTGTATTTACCGGAATATTCAGCTCCTTTGAGAGTTCATCATCTGCTGCTGTGGCCGACATGCGATAACACCCCTTGGTAATTTCAATATCGTAATCATCTTCAAGAATTGAGTAGATGGTTTTATCCTTTAAGGCCTCTTCAGTTAATAGTTGTCCATAAAAAATCGGAAGCCAGGAGATATCATAAGCGATTGGCTCGCCATCACCAAGACGCAGGCGGCCCACTTGCAGTACCTTTATACCTTCCTCTATGTTGAGTCGTTCTGAAAGCCATTTTGGAGCGGTAATTATTTCGAATCGCTTAACGATGGACGAGGCTTCAAGCCCGGCCTTTTTCATGTCCTCATTGAAGTCCGTCAATTTTACCAGGCTGTGTTTTTTTCGGTCGTCACTTACAAACGATCCGAGCCCCTGGCAGCGATAAATGAGCTCTTCGTTTTCCAGAGACTGCAGAGCGCGACGTATTGTGACGCGGCTCACATCGAACTTTTTGGCGAGTTCATTTTCAGACGGAAGCTTTTCATCCGGCTGATACGCGCCTTTCTCTATCTGTTCAACCAGCCATTGGGTAATTTGAGTGTGGCGAGGTATTCCTTCTTTTAAAGTCATAGTTGTGTTATTTCTTTTGACTCTTAATGTAATAAAATATCGAGTGTACATCAATACATGTGTATACATGTATACTTTTATAAACTGTATACGACCAGAAAACTCTCAAAAACCAATGAGACAATGAAAGACGTTCAAATTGTTACGGGGAAGCTGATTCTGGAAGAATTTGATGATAATAAGGTGCCCTCCTCGTTTCTGATGAATCAGGCAAAAGAGAAATATTCCATGTATCTAATGAAAAAAGAACTACCCCGAAGCCATATTTGCAATCTGGTTATCGAAGAAGGTGATGTGAATTTCCTTGCCGTTTAGCTTAACCATTTCCGTATCGAAGTTTTCAACCAACACATCTTTTTCCGGCTTATCGCCGAATTTGGACTCGGATCAGGAGCAGGCTGCCGTTAAGTTGAGAAGCACCATCAGAGCTATGAAATTCTTCATGATAATCGGTTTGCAATTACAAAATGTAATTCCGGTCAAACTTACGCTAATAGGATGAGACTAAAATCCAGGTACAAAAAATTAAATTTAAATCAGGGGCACCAAACTTACATGATATACAGCAGTTTCAAGCAGAATATTAATTCCCTGTTAAATACCAAGTGCCATGGAATTTATAATTTGTTTTTACAAAAAGGGTGGTTTATTTATTTAGAAATAAATTGCCGCTGCGGTGGTGACGGGTATAAACCAATTTACAAAAGTATGTTAATCAAGATATTTACTGGAAGTTACGATACGGTTACGATTGACCCGTATCTCGATTTTGAACATGGCCAGGGAGTTGCGGGGTTCAGTGTAAGAGGTGCATTCTAAAATGAGATTGCAGTTGTATTATTTAACCACTCGCAAAAAGAGTGTTCTTGTGGAAGAAAAGCGGGGCAAAGTCAGGCTATGAATGGATTCAATAAAATAATTAGTATTTACAGAAAGAGATTCTGGTCTACCTTGAGCCTTCTTTTTCTGTGTTGTTTAACCCCGGTATATGGCCAGAATGCAACCAATGAAATAAAGCCTGAATTCGGATACATACAGATTGTTTCTGAAACAGACTCATTTTATGTGGTCGTGAACCGGGATTACAAAGATCCCAGATTTGTTAGATTTGCAGACCTTGACAGTTTGAAATTAGAGGCAGGAATACAGCATCTCACGATTATAAAACCCTATCATGTCGATATCCGCTTCAGTACAAAAGTGATTGCGGATAGTACAAGAAGGGTTGGGTTCAATATGCGTCAGTTTCAAAAAAACAGAAGAAATAAATCATTAAGCAGCTACCCCAGGCTCTATTGGGGCGGCATGTATAAAATAATCAGTGACAGCGATACGGATCTATACATTGAGAATGAATTTGCTGGCACAGGCAGTGCGGTAATAGATAGCTCCGGTGTATTTGAGATAAGAGGCGTTCAGCCTAACGGGAAATCAATCAGCAGAAGGTTAAGGCTTGATGAGGTAGTAACTTTTGAAAGTATCGACTTTTACTACAGACCGGATAAAAATACATCCAGATTACTAGGTGTAATACCAGGGGTATCTCAATACTATAAGCGTCAACAGTTAAAAAGTGGTTTAATTTTTGGCACTTTCTCCTTGTTAACTGGTTTGGCAGTGAATCAGGAGTTACGCTTAAGAGATGCGAAAAGTGAATTTGAACTTGCGAGAACTACCTATAACAAAGAAACAGATCCGGTTCGTCTCGTTGAGCTCGGAAATCTCGCTGATCAGCTATTCGAGGAACAGCAACAAATTTCGAGCAGAAGGAACTGGCTTATCGCCGGAGTTTCGGTGGTTTATCTGACTAATATTGTGGATGCATTCATCCCGCCAAATAGTGGCTTCAGGGGGGACATCACCTTGGATCCGTATCTGGATTTTAATCATGCCGGGGCTTCTGGAGGAGTTAGTTTTAAAAAAGCTTTTTAGGTGCCATGAAAAGACAGATCTACATCATACTGCCTCTACTCATTTTTTATATTTCACTGTATAGTGGCTGTACTTCGCCCACGGCAGATTTTGAGAGAAGTAATATTAATGATCCATTTTCAGGAAATTTCGAAACAGGAAAGGTTGACGGGATTCAAATATCAATAACCATTGATGGGAGTATTGATATAATATGGACACCTTCTGAATCAGAAATTGATTATTACATAGTTGAAAAAGCTCTTGGAGATTCAATCAGCTTTGAAGAAATAGGAAAAGTACCGGCCGATAGTACGCTTTTCATTGATAATGAATTAAGAGTAAGGGGGAAGACTTTTTATAGAGTGTCGTCCTATTTACAACAGGAGAGTTCTGAGGATATACTGATTGAGGAAAATCAGGCAAGTTTGGTATTTCATGAATTCGGCAACTTTACTACCGAATTTCTTGATTCAGAACAAACACTGAGAGTGAATTTTTCGGCCGGCCATCCTCTTTTTACTCACTTCAGAATAAGATCTGATAATAATATTACCGGGAACCTGGGTGAATCTATTTTAATTGAATCAGGCAGCAGCGAAAATTATTTCATTGATAAACTTGCTGATGTCAAATTTTCACCCAGGGTTTATCAAGTTGAAGCGTATATAAAAGGAGACGATTTTGAAGATTTTGTTTTTAGTATTCCTTTTACATTCAATCCTCTTACAACATTTAGCCCCACAAATTTCGTCGTAAATCCCTTAAATGAAGTTGATTATCTGCTTGAGTGGGATGATAAAGCATTTTTTATTGACGGCTACAGGCTTATAAGAACAGTTGAAGGTTACGAGGAAGAAATTCTTCTGCCGCCCGATATTAGCAGTTATATGGATTCAATACTCGTTGATTTTGACTCTTTAGGACTGAATAGATCCACCGTGCGAAACTACAGGATCGAATCAATAGCCGGAAACACTACAAGCAGCCCTGAAACTTCATCAGCTTTTATGTTTATCGTCCCGCCTGTATTTATTGATAGTTTTCTGGAATTTGAAACAAGCAGTGGGATACAGCTCGAATGGGCATTTAATAATGAGCAGGAGGAAGGCAGCCTTGCTAAAGGTTTTTTTCTTGAAAGAGCGAGGATCACTGACTTTAACCGAGGTGAATTCCAAAAAATTGCAATACTGGATCCTGATTTGAGAGGCTATCTTGACACCGATTTAAATGAAGATGAGTCATATGTTTACCGAATCAGGACGCTCGTGTCAGGATACAGAACAGAAGGTATACAATATGGATTTGGAAAAGTTTTTGTTAAAGATCAGGAAATAAATAGTTCATCCAATCAGGAGGTTTCAATAATTGAAGTTTCACCTGATGGATCGTACATGGCGGTGATTCAAGGTTCTGAACACCTAAATCAAAGTATCGAAATTTATGATTTGAGCTCGATGCAGTTACACTCTACGATCTCATTACCCGAAGATGATATTATTTCTCATCTAAAAATAAGTCCTGATGGAAGTTCAATTTACTTTTCCGTTCCATATCGCAAAGAAATCTGGAGGGCAGACTTTCCCTCCGGCAATAACGAGGAAGTGGTCATACATAATACCATGTTTGATGAAAATGAGAATCTTACTATGGGAATAAGAAGTATAGATGTAAGCAGTGACGAAAGTTATATTGTTGGTTTAGGAGGCAGGGGTCATATTATCAAATATGATTTGAATTCTGGTGAAAGAGTTTGGGATTACAAGAATTATACTACTCCTTCCATTGTCATAGGACCAAATCCCGCGATATCTCCCGATGATAAATTTGTTGCAGGCTCCAGTCGGGAACTTTTCAAATTAAACTTTGATGACGGCAGCTGGGTTGAAGATTATCAGGGACATTTCAACATATTTCGTCACACCGGCTTTTCAGTTAACTCAAGATACTTGTTTACAAGCAGGTATAGAGGCAGTTCATTCATATATGACCTCGAAAGTTCTGAAACATATAATTTCCACCCGGGGCCTACAACTCCTCATCCGTTTTCTGAAAACATCATGCTTACAGGGCACTTTTTGAGAGATTTGGATGAAAATAGAATCATTGCCTGGTTATTGGGTTTTGAAGGCTGGATTTATTCATCTGCATTTATTTCCGAGGATATTATTGTAGTGGGCCTTGAATCTCATATAGAGATTTGGGAATCCGATCAATCAATTAAATGGAGAAGTTTCGGAAAGACTTATGTGGGTGATTAGTTAACGTAAGTTCGAGATAAGGTTACTAAAAAAGCATTAATTGTTTTGTATCCGCAAAGGTCGTTTTCAGACGGAAGCTTTTCATCCGGCTGATACGCGCCTTTCTCTATCTGTTCAACCAGCCACTGGGTAATTTGAGTGTGGCGAGGTATTCCTTCTTTTAAAGTCATATCTAAAAATTTTGTTTACACAAATATAGTGAAAAATTGAGGTGACATCAATACTTGTATTTACAGGTATTTTTTATTTAAATTAGGTTAATAACATAAACAAGAAATTCGGAGCGATGGAAAAATTAAAAACAGTATCAGGAAAGAGTGTTGAACCTCAAAAAGCTCGACCTTATGCAAATCATCATCAGTTTTTAATTATTGGAGGTGGTTCGGCGGGAATTACAATTGCGGCTCAGCTTCAAAAAAAATTAAAGAAACCTGATGTTGCTATTATTGAACCTTCAGATGTACACTACTATCAGCCCATGTGGACATTTAACGGTGCCGGAGTATTTCATAAGGAGAAGTCAAAAAAACTCATGAAGGATGTAATGCCTTATGATGTGGCATGGATAAAAGATTATGTGACAGAGTTTCATCCGGATGAAAACATCGTAGAAACAGAGGCGGGAAAGTTTTTTTCGTATGAGTATTTAATTGTTGCACCGGGTATCCAGGTTGACTGGGATGCTATACCGGGCCTTGCTGAAAACATTGGTACAAAGGGTATTTGCAGTATCTACTCGTACAATCAGGTTGATTATGTGTATGAGTGCATTAAAAAGATGAAAAAAGGCCGGGCGCTTTTCACTCAGCCGGGCACGAAGTTTAAGTGTGGCGGTGCGCCGCAGAAAATCATGTACCTGTCATCCGACGCCTGGCGAAAAAACAACTTATTGGATGATATTGATGTGAAATTTACCAGTGCAGGGTCGGTTATTTTTGGTGTAGAGGAGATTAAAGAGGCGCTGGGGCCGGTGATAGAACGGTATGGCATTGATGTGAAGCTGTTGCACAATCTGAAAGAGATTAAAGCCGATGAAAAAATTGCCGTGTACGATTTAATGAAGGACGGAAAGCCGGTTGGCGAAGTAGAGCTTGAATACGATATGATTCATGTGACACCACCGATGAGTGCACCTGATTTTATCAAGAACAGCCCGCTTGCAGATGCAGAAGGATGGGTAGATGTGGATAAGCATTCACTTCAGCACAAGAAGTATCCAAATATATTTTCGCTGGGAGATGCCGGTAGTACGCCTAATGCAAAAACAGGGGCTGCGGTAAGGAAACAGGCTCCCGTAGTGGCCGGTAATCTGATTTCTCTGTTGCAGAAAGGAAAGATTAATAATGACTTGTCTTATGATGGTTATGGTTCGTGCCCGTTAATTACAGGTTACAACAAGCTGATACTGGCAGAATTTGATTATGACAATAATATGACTCCTTCATTTCCAATAAATCAGGCGAAAGAGAGGAGAAGTATGTATTACATGAAAAAGGATTTACTTCCTATCATGTACTGGCAAGGTATGTTAAAAGGCAGGGCGTAGAGATATGGAGTATAAGTTAACAGGTGGATAGAAAAGATCTATCACACTTGTATTGACAAGTAGATACATATACAGTATATTTGAATTGTAACAATAAAAAACAGATCAATTAATCATGTTAGACTTTTTATATCAACCGTGGCCCTGGTATGTGGCCGGCCCCATCATCGGGTTAACCGTACCCATTTTACTTCTTCTAGGTGGTAAAATGTTTGGAGTTTCCGCAAACCTTCGTCATGCCTGCGCGGCCTGTAATTTCGGGAATGTGGAATTCTTTAATTACGACTGGAAAACAGCCGGTAAATGGAATTTTATGTTTTTAATCGGAACTGTTTTGGGTGGCTTTTTAGGAGGTTACGTATTTGCTAACCCCGAGCCCATTCAATTAGCAGCATCTACAATAACAGATCTGCAGGCATTAGGTATTCAGGATTTTAACGGACTTGTGCCAAATGATCTGTTTGCCTGGGATATGCTGGGTACAGGAGTTGGACTCACAGTGCTGGTACTGGGTGGATTCCTGGTAGGATTCGGAGCCAGATATGCAGGCGGATGTACTTCAGGTCATGCAATTTCAGGTCTGTCTGATCTGCAGCTTGCTTCACTGATTGCCGTAATCGGATTCTTTATCGGAGGCTTGATCATGACATTCTTAATCTACCCAATCATACTTGGTTAATGGAATGAGGGACCTGTCAGCGTCCCGACTGTTGTCGGAATCTGACAGCGTCAAGAAAAAGCGTAACGAAAAATCAAAATATTTTATAACCGAACGCTTTCAGGTCTTGTGGACGCTGAAAGGTTCTAAGACAAATAAAACATGAAATTTACAGAGTATTTAAAATATCTATTGATCGGTACAGGATTTGGTTTTGTACTGGTTAAATCAGAGGTCGTATCCTGGTTCAGAATCCAGGAGATGTTCAGGTTCGACTCCATACATATGTACGGAATTATCGGACTGGCAATAATCGTAGGCATCATATCTGTTCAGATCATCAAGAGAAAGAACATGAAGGATGCTCAGGGTAACCCTATTTCCATTCCTCCAAAAGATGCATCGCAGGTAACCAGATATATTGTTGGTGGATCGATCTTCGGATTGGGATGGGCGCTGTTGGGTGCTTGCCCGGGCCCGATGTTTGCACTGCTTGGAAGCGGTCTGACCATTATGGTGATCCCTATAATTGCAGCACTGGCGGGAACTTATACCTATGGACTGTTAAGGGATAAACTGCCTCATTAAGTTGATCGAAAGCCCCCTCTTGCGTGTCCCGAGCGATTCGGGGAGAGGGGATTTAGGGGTGTGTTGAACAGATTTAGTAAATAAACAAAGTAATCAGATAACATCCCCCCAAAGTAATCACTGAACGTGATTACTTATCCCCCCCTTCAAAGGGGGATAATCTTCAAGAATATTTAAAACAAAACAAAAAAGGTAAAACGACATGTACTTCAAACAATTCTTTGATGAAAAATTAGCACAATATGCATACCTGGTAGGTTGCCAGGCGAACGGAACAGCAGTGATCATTGATCCGATGAGAGATATCGATCAGTATATTGATCATGCAGCGAACCAAAACTTAACCATTACAGCTGCCGTGGATACTCATATCCATGCCGACTACATTTCAGGTCTTCGTGAATTTGCAGAGCGAGGCGTAAAAGTTTACGCTTCTGATGAAGGTGACAAAGACTGGAAATATGAGTGGTTGAAAGACAGCGACTACGACTACGAATTCATGAAAGACGGCGATGAATTCAAAATCGGAAATATCACAATTAAAGCGTGGCATACACCGGGACACACTCCGGAACACCTGAGCTATTTTGTGACAGACGGTGCTGCTGCTGATGAGCCTATGGGAGTTGCAACCGGCGACTTCGTATTTGTAGGTGATGTGGGTCGACCCGACTTGCTGGAATCTGCCGCCGGACAGGAGAACGTAATGGAGCCATCTGCTCGGACACTGTTCGGTACAGTTGAGCAGTTCAAAAAACTTCCTGAGTATATGCAGGTATGGCCGGGACACGGTGCAGGTAGTGCATGCGGTAAAGCGCTGGGTGCTATTCCGGAAACAACTGTAGGTTATGAGTTGAGATACAACAACTCACTCAAGTCCGCCACCTCAGAAGATAGTTTCGTGAACTTCATTCTGGAAGGTCAGCCTGAGCCACCGCTCTATTTCGCTCGCATGAAGCGTGATAACAAAATCGGTCCCGCTCTGATTGGAGGTCTGCCACAGCCAAAACGACTCACTCTTAACGAGCTGAGAGGATTGGTGGGTAAAGAAGAACCAATTATTCTCGATACAAGAGAAAAAGAAGACTATGCAGCAGGGCATATTCCCGGCTCACTACTTTCACCGCTGAACAAGCAGTTTAACACAGTAGCCGGCTCATACATCACCGAAGACGATCAGATCTATCTTGTAGTTAGCGAACATCAGCTTACAGAAGCCGTTCGTGATCTCTACAGAATTGGATTGGATAACGTAGTTGGTTATGTAACTCCAAGAGACATTCTGATGTATAAAGATCAGGGTGGTGAAATGGAGAAACTGGAAACTGTGAATTTTGAAGATGTAGAGGATCTTAACAGCAATGAGCTGGTAGTGGACGTGAGAAAAGCGTCAGAATTTGAGGCATCTAAAATTGACGGTGCTGTAAACTTCGCACATACCAGACTGCTACCTAATAAAGAGAACATTCCTTCAGATAAGAAGCTCTATCTGCACTGCATGACAGGTGGACGATCTGCGGTAGCTTCAGCATTTCTGAAGAGAAATGGATTCGATGTTGCTCTAATAGACGACGACTTCGAAAAATACATGAATAAGGTTAAAGCATAAGTCGAGAGATCAAAAGAAAGGCCGGCAATGCATAATTGCCGGCCATTTTTACTCAAGTGGAGAAATTTAAACAACATATCAAGAAATACGTCCCGATACTGAGTTCAATCGACTCGTATAATAAAACTATTTTTAAGGGAGATCTGAATGCGGGCGTAACCGTGGCTATTATGCTCATTCCACAGGGGATGGCATATGCAATACTTGCCGGACTGCCACCGGTTTACGGTTTATACGCTTCAATTATCCCATTAATTCTTTATGCAGTATTCGGTACATCCAAACAGCTTGCAGTTGGGCCCGTAGCGATGGTTTCACTACTGGTTGTAGCCGGGGTCGGTGAATTTGCTGAAGTGGGCAGTGACCGTTTTATTCAGCTTGCCATACTAACTGCACTTGGAGTTGGAGTAGTTCAATTTTTAATGGGCCTGTTTAAAATGGGCTTCTTGGTAAATTTCCTGTCACATCCGGTACTCAGCGGATTTACTTCGGCTGCTGCAATTATCATAGGGGCAAGCCAGATAAAAAACCTGACGGGTCTTGAGCTGCCGAGATCAAACTATGTACACGAAATCTTAGCCGAGGCTGCCAAGCGAATTACAGAAATTGAGCCGATAACAGCAATTATTGGTATTGGCTCAATAGCTGCAATTATGATACTTCGAAAGTGGAAGCGCACTTTTCCATCTGCACTGGCGGTAGTTGTGGCCGGTACAGTTATTACTGCGGGTCTGGGGCTAAATCAGTATGGGGTTTCAATTGTTGGAGAGATACCAACCGGTTTGCCATCATTCAGCACAGAGTTTTTTAACGTAAATGATTTCCAGGCACTTTTACCGATCATATTGGTGATTGCTCTGGTTAGCTATATGGAGTCTATCGCCGTGGCAAAAGCCATTGCAACCAAACATGGATATAAGATTGACGCAAACCAGGAACTGGTAGCTCTTGGTTCTGCAAATATTGGCGGAGCCTTCTTCCAGTCTTTTCCAACTACAGGGGGATTTTCCCGAACGGCAGTTAATGATCAATCCGGTGCAAACAGCACAATAGCTTCACTGATTAGTGCAGCAATCGTAGCATTAACGGTGCTGTTTTTAACACCGCTCTTCTACTACCTGCCAAATGCAGTACTTGCAGCAATCATTATGGTGGCTGTTGCCGGACTTTTTGATTTGAAAGAGATGAAACATCTATGGAAAACAGACAAGCGGGATTTCGCAATGCTTATGGTGACCTTTGCGGCAACACTTGTTTTTGGCATAGAGGAAGGAATTGCCGTTGGCGTTGTGCTCTCTCTTGTATTGGTAATTTATAGCAGTACAAAGCCGCACAGTGCTGAGCTTGGTCAATTGGGAGGCAGTAAAAACTTCAGGAATATTGAGCGGTTCAGGGATGCAGTTGTAAATGATGAGATACTGATCTACAGATATGACTCCTCTCTCTATTTCGCAAACGTGGAGCACTTTGAAGAGACTCTGAATGCCAGGATGGAGAAGCACGGTGATGATTTAAAGCTCATTATTCTGGATGCTTCTGCAATGAATACGATTGATTCCACCGGTATGCACACAATGGAGGAGATCATCAAAAAATTAAATGAAAAAGAGATTAAGCTATATATATCAGGAGCAATAGGGCCTGTCAGGGATAAGCTCAAAAAGTGCGGAATCAAGGATACGCTGGGTGAAAAAAGCTTCTTTTTCGATGTGAATGATGCGAAAGATCATTTTTACGAAAATGATGAAGAGAACAGGGAGTATGCTCCATATTCATAAACCGGGATTAACCAAACAGATTCAAAAATAGACGATTAAAAAATCATGGAAACTGAGATTATTATTGTTCTGTCCATCATGGCGTTTACCATCTTTATGCTGGTGACAGAAATTGTTCGGATTGATGTTACGGCCATTATTACCATGCTATTGCTAAGCTGGACGGGGATTTTAACTACGGATGAAGCGCTGTCAGGATTTTCGAGTAACGCTGTAGTAGCCATGATTGCCGTGATGATTTTGGGTGAGGGAATAGCCAAAACGGGTATGATGTCGCGTTTTTCGAAATGGTTGCTGAAGCGGGTAGGGACAAAGAAATCGTCCGTATTGGGGTCGCTCTCACTTTCAGTCGGTACACTTTCCGGGGTGATTCAAAATATCGGAGCTGCCGCACTTTTCCTTCCAAGTATTATCGACATCGCCCGCCGTATAAAAATTTCAGCATCTGTTTTGATTATGCCGATCGGTTTCGCGGCTATTATCGGCGGCACGTTAACGATGGTAGGTTCGGGGCATCTGATTTTGACCAATGATCTGCTTGAAAGTGCTAACCTGGAGCCTTACGGACTGTTTGCCGTTACTCCGGTGGGTATTGCGCTGCTTCTGTCGGCGATCATTTTCTTTGTGGTGTTGGGTAAGTACTTTTTGCCACAGGATACATCAGGTGGCGAAGTTGGCATGACCGAGCAGGAAAAAATTGTGGACGCATTTAGTCTNAAGAAAGATATTCGCTATTTCAAAGTTGAGGATGACTGTTCGGCTATCAGTAAAAATGTTGAAGAGACCGGAATCTGGAAAGATTATGGAATCAATATACTGGCATTGAGCGGTCCGGACGGAAAGGATATAAAATATGCTCCCTGGCGTGAAACAGAGATCAGTAAAGGTGATATTATGGCGCTCTATGGTGAGGCGGAGGACCTGAATCGCTATGTAGCTGATCACAATCTTTCAGAAACCAAAGACGATCAGATATTTGAAGGAATTGACGATCCGGAAGAGTCTGGTTTTGTTGAAGTGATTGTTCCTCCACGATCTGATCTGGTCGGACAGAGCATACGGGAGTTCTCTATGAGAAAACGTTACGCCGTAGAGCCGATCATGCTGTTTAGTAAGGGCGAGAGAGTTACGGGTGACTTTTCGGATCACAAAATTGAGTCGGGAGATATATTTATTATCTACGGTCCGTGGAATAATATTAAAAAACTTCAGAGTACCGATCCGTTTGTAGTAGCCACCCCGATTTCGGTAGAGTCGAAGGACAAGTCGAAAACATGGCAGGCGGCCGGTAGCTTCCTTTTGGCTATTGTTCTTGCAATGTCCGGTTTTTCTATCTCCATCTCGTTTTTAACCGGCGCTTTGGTGATGGTCTTAACCAATGTGATGAGCATACAGGATGCCTATAAAGCTGTGGAGTGGAAAGTAGTATTCCTTCTGGTTGGATTGATTCCGCTGGGTGCCGCGATGCAGAATAGCGGTACAGCGGAATTCCTGGCCGAAAATGTGATGAGTATTATTGAGGGCAGTCACCTGCTGGTTCTGTTATTTACGGTGGGAATTCTGGCTACCGGATTTTCTCTGGTGATGTCGAACGTAGGAGCCGTGGTTGTACTTGCTCCACTGGTAGTGGGAATTGGCGTACTTGCCGGGGTCGATCCAAGGCCATTGGTGCTGCTGGCCGCGGTGAATGCCGGTAACTCATTTATATTGCCAACACACCAGGTGAACGCCCTGATGATGTCAGCCGGAGGATATAAAACCAAAGACTACTTCAAAGCCGGCGGCGGTATGACCATTGTGTTCCTGGTCGTCTCAGTAATGTTCTTCTACTACACCTTCTTTTAAAAGGCAAAAGGCAAGAATTGGATTTTTGATTAAATGATAACAAGTCTCCCCTTACAAGGGGAGATTTAGAGGGGTGTCAAAACATTTGATAGGTATGAAAAAAAGTTTAGTCTAAAAATTTATTCTCCTGAATCATTAGCATTGGCAGAAAAAATGAATAGTTCCGTTCAACTTGACTTACCGAGTTCCCCCTTCGAAGGGGGAAATGAGGGGGATGACTCAATTGTAAAGGTAATCCATTTTTAAAAGCTTGTATTTAAATCAAGCCCCGAAAGGGAGGGAGCAGGGGGATGATCATAAAACAGATTGAAAAAACTAATTGCGGTGAATTCGAAGTAGAAAATGAACACTGAAACCATCAAGCTCGGTTTAAAAGAGAACTGGAAGCAGTTCTCCCTGCTGGTGCTGATTAATGCATTTGTGGGAGGGATGGTTGGCCTGGAGCGAACCATCTTGCCGGAAATCGCAGAGACAGAGTTTGGTATTGCAGCCCGTTCGGCAATCTTTTCGTTCATTGTTGTGTTTGGTATAACAAAGGCGGCATCGAACTATTTTGCCGGGCGATTTGCACAGCAGTATGGCCGAAAGAAGATGCTCATTGTTGGATGGCTGTTCGGACTTCCGGTGCCTTTTATTTTGATGTTTGCCGGCAGCTGGAACTGGATTATTCTGGCGAATGTGCTGCTTGGAATCAATCAGGGGCTGGCATGGTCGGCCAATGTGATTATGAAAATCGATATTGCCGGTAAGAAAGACCGCGGTCTGGCAATGGGATTGAATGAATTTGCAGGCTATCTTGCAGTCGGTGTTGTAGCTTTTTTGACCGGCTGGATTGCTTCGGAATTTGGATTGAGGCCGTATCCATTTTATCTGGGTATTGGCATGGCCGTTGTCGGTTTGATCATGTCGATCGTATTGGTGATTGATACTGAACCGTGGGTGAACCTGGAATCGAAAGGAGCGAAAACGAAGAAGAATGAGGGAAGTCTCTTCTGGAAAGCATCCTTTGCCGACCGGAATCTGTTTGCTGTATCGCAGGGCGGAATGACTACGAATCTGAAGGATGGGATGGCTTGGGGAGCATTTCCCCTGTTTCTGGCTGCAGCTGATTTGAATATGGCACAGATCGGAGTGGTTACGGCTATCTATCCTGCATTTTGGGGTATGTTTCAGGTAGCCACCGGAAAACTGTCGGATTATACAGGCCGGAAACAGATGCTGGTTGCCGGAATGCTTGTTCAGGCTGTGAGCCTGCTTATATTTCCACAATTAAACGGATTTTATCAATTTGTGGTGGTAGCGGGACTGCTGGGAATCGGAACGGCAATGGTCTATCCCACATTTATTGCAGCGGTTGCAGATCTGGTTCATCCGCAGGATCGTGCTGAAAGTGTTGGCGTTTACAGGCTGTGGCGTGATGGCGGATACGCAGTCGGGGCAGTATTAACCGGATTGATTGCTGATGCATTTAATCTGTCGTTGGCCATAACGGTTACAGGAGTGATAAGTTTGATGTCGGCACTTGTTATAGCCGGAGGAATGAACAAATTGAACAGACCGATAAAGTCAGTAGAAGGTTGAATTAAATGGACACGATAAACAGTATGAAGTTATATCAGCTACAAAAAGAAATTTATGCAAAGAGTATTAATCGTAACAATTGGAATCATAATTACAGGAATGATCATGTTTAATTTTTTATCTCGATCAAACGACATTGATATCAGTGCCGAGGAGTTCAAGGAGAAGGTAGAAGAGGAGAGAGGAGTGGTGATAGATGTCCGCTCTAAAATGGAATACGATGAAGGACATCTGAAAGCAACCGATCAGCAGATCGATTTTAACGCGGGTGAGTTTCACAACAAAGTGGACACACTAGATAAAGATAAAACCTACTACCTCTACTGCCGTTCAGGTAATCGAAGCGGACAGGCCGCTCGACTGATGAAAACCAAAGGCTTTGAAAATGTTTACAATATTGGCGGATTTGACGATCTGGCCCGAAGCGGTTTAGATACTGAAAAGTAATCCCCGTCAGACCGCTAACCGCAGTCAGACGGATAGATGTTAAATCAAGAATAAAATACTCGTTCCACGAGTTAGCCATCTGTAACCGTCAAAAAGGTTTAACGGGTTGACCAGAAATTAAATGAGGGGCCACTTCGTGAAACTTCGAGACTTCGTGTCCTCGTGGCAGAA
>SL_7KL_010_BRINEDRAFT_10000648_pt1 | contig 16469 bp, 15 predicted proteins | sample SodLak_010_BRINE_FD_10663 | JGI IMG/M metagenome (IMG submission 10663)
CCGTAAACGATGATAGCTTAATTGGCATGGGTAGCATTATTTTAAATGGGGCAACCGTTGAAGAAAATGGTTTTGTTGCGGCAGGCGCAATTGTCCCACCAGGGAAAACTGTAAAATCAAAAACAATAGTTGCTGGAAACCCAGCCCGTGAAATTAAAACGTTAAACGACCGTGACATTCAAGGCATCAAAGAAAACGGCGAAGCCTACATCGAACTCTTAAAAACCCATTACAAATAAAAAATCTGCAAAAATGCAGATTTTTTTATGGCAATTCAACAACTAATGATTCAAAATTAAAGTTTTGCTGAATCTGAATATTACCATTACTTCGAATTCTTAAACGTCCATCTCCATCAAATTCCCAATAAACCCCACCATCATCTTTGGTGATTGAGAGACCTAAAGTAGCTGCATTCTCAGTATTTATTTCACCATCTTCCACAATGATGACACCATCTAGTGTAATCGTTGCGTTTAAAACTTCATCTCCAAATGGATGCTCAGTATCTGATGGATCAATCGTTGTTTCAATTAAACGCCATTGAGCAAACTCACCGACATTATCTCCACTCGGCTCATCACCTTGTGTCCAGAAGTTCGCTTCATAACGGTTTCCATTGAATGTAACTTGATCGCCAGTATCATAAACGTTGAATTCTTGCCATTCATCGACTAAGGCATTCCATCCAACAATGGTACCTGGTTCATCTCCTAGAAGACCATTTTGAATGGCTTCATATTCAATACCTTCAAAGAGAACTATATCTCCTTGACTATATTGGTTAAATGGTTGCCAAATATTGGTTTGTGCTTCCCAACCAAACACGGTCCCTGGTGTCTCACCACTTAAGCCATTAAATAACGCAATATATTCAATGCCTTCAAAGAGAACACTGTCCCCTTCAAAATATGTATTATAGTCCCTATATTCTTCTGTGATTTCTTGATAAGGACCAAATGGTCTTAGTTTATCGCCTTCAGGAGGTCTCGTAAAATCCCCTAAAGCTCTAACTTCCCATAACTTCCCATCAAATGTAAAACGATCACCTATTTGATAATTAACAGAGGGATCCCACTCTGAAACACCTATCTCAAACGTACCAATAGAGATATTAACCATCTCGCTAGCTTTCATTTGGTCAAAGAAAGCATACGCTTTAGTAGTGGAATAGGGCGAACTAATCACACTCACGAAAATAAATATAAAAAGCGTTATGCTTATACGTTTCATTGCGATCCCTCCATTCACTTAGTTACGTTAATAATTATTGACGTGTTGCGTTAAACTCTACATCAAATGTAATATTTTGGTTCTTAACTAAGTCATACTCTGCTTCATCTGCTGGCATATTTAGCTTAACTGTTAATTTGACTTCAACTGGATCATTTTCAATAGTAAGCCCTGTTGGAACGGGAACATCTACAACATGTGCAAGATTAGTATCTCCATTAATAGCTAAGTTGATTACACTAACCTCTAAGTCTAATATTTCGTCTAAATCAATGCTCGATAAAGTAACTGTAAACTCTAGTTCTACTTCTTTTACATCGCCATCTTTTAAGACTGCATCTTCAGGAATTAAGTTACCTTCAGCATAATCATCTAATGATACCGATATAACAACACCTTCACCAATTCCAATTTCAACTTCTTCAGAAGTGGTTTCTAATTGATCCCAAAATGCAAATGCCATTGCAGATCCTCCGAATAAAAATACTACCAATAATAATGCAAATAATTTTCTCATAATAATTCCTCCATTATTTTTTTTCTTAATAGAAAAACCAGCTACCCAAATGGCAGCTGGCTATCTCTATTGAGACCCTATAGTTTTCCGTCGCAAGATCACTCTTGGTTTGGCTTTAACATATTTTTGTATTAAAAAACCAGTTGCCTTTAGTGGCAACTGGCTAACTCATGTGAGTCCCTGTAGTTTTCCGTCCCAAGATCACTCTTGGTTTGGCTTTTACACAAATTTTGGTTTTTAAAAATCAGCTACCTTAATGGCAACTGGCTAACTCTAAAGAGTCCCTATAGTTTTCCGTCCTAGAATCGCTTCTAGTTTGGCTTGGGCATTTAGTTTTTTTACTAAGTAATTAATTTATACCACTAATTGATTACCGTGTCAAGCAATTAACACTTGAATAGATAAAAAACAGTTTAACACTTTCATTAAGGCTTAAACTGTTTTAATTTCTTCAATGGTTTTAACTTGTGTAAAGAAGTATAAATGTTTAGTTATAACTAAAACTATGATGAGTATTCTAATTGGCAAATAAGGAATGGTTATAAAAGGGATGAGTAACATCGTATCCACTAAAATCATAAGTTTGATTTTTCCTTTTTTAGTCATACTTCTAGTTTCAGCGTAGTTCTTTAAGTATTTCTTATAAAGCCAAGTCCCTGTAAACCACTTATGAAACTTTGTTGAACCTTTTGAGTAAAAATACGTAGTTAACAGTAACATAGGTGTGGTTGGTAAAAGTGGCAAGACAATCCCTATAATCCCTAAAATCATGAAAAATGTCCCCAAGGTTATGAATAATGACTTACGCATCATCTAATAAACGCTTTTCGCCTTTTAAAGTTTTAATGTCTGTAATATTTTGTGTCATTTCTAATGTCCCTAAATAGTCGCCTTTTTTGTCACGAACCGCAAAATATCTAATGTGGATAAATTGTCCGCGCATTTGAATCCAAAAAGATTCACTATCTTTTTCACCTGATTTAAATGCGTCAACAATTTTTTCTACGGTATCGACACTGCTAGGCGGATGACACATATTGACATGACGACCTAATATCTTATGAGGGCGTTCAAAGATTCTTTCTTTACCTTGGGAAAAATACCGCACATGGCCATCTTTATCGACAAACGTCATATCTAGGGGAAGGGTATTTAGCATTGCGTTAATTTCTTTTGGAAAGAGGCTTCCTGCATCAAATGGAACTTTTTTAGCGTCAGTTATGGTTATGTCTTCTTGAGTAGATGATTCGGTTGGTTTTTCAGGATCAAAACGTGCACTTGGTGGATTTAAGAAAAACCCTATTTCATCGCTTGCTTCATCGATTTTGATAAAATTATATAAATTCAATTGTTCACTTAATAAAGGAATTAAAATATTATTTTCTTTAAAAACCATTTCTTCTACTTGATGAATCATTGTTTCAAAATCATCTTTTACATCTTCAACTTCTGCATTTGGTTGATTTAAAGTATCTCTTAAAGTATCTATCTTCTCACGAATTTCATCATCAACACCCCACATGACTTGTGGTGGGGCAGTAATGCCTTTTTTCTCTAAGTATGGAAAGAATAATTGTTCTTTTCTAGTATAATATTTTTTGATTTCATTTAAACGATCTAACCCTACACGTAACATTAAAATGGCGTGATTCCCATTTTGTTGTAAATACGGTTTAATTTCTTTTTTAATTAAATCCATAAGCCAATCATTTTCTACTTTTAAAACATTTAATGGGTGTCCTAATTCTTCTGAGAAATCTTTTGCATGCAAGTTTTCTACACTGCTCCCCATCACATTGGCATGGAGATCGCATAATTTTTGGATTTCTTCAATGCTTACATTTTCTTCTTCTACTAAGGCTTTTTCAATTTGAGAAATTTCTTCTGTTGAAACACTTCCAAATTGTTCTTGGAAAACTTTTTTTATGGTTTCTATATCTTTTTTATTATCATGCAAATCTTTTATTAATTGTTTAAGGGCTTCTTTTCTTTTTAATGATTGATTGTTTATAAGTTCACTCATGGTATCACTCCTCCATGATTAGTATATAAAAGAGGCCAGTGTTTTAAAAAAGAAATGGCCTCTTTTATAATATATGATTTAAAAGGGGTAAATTAGTTTTTGGAAACTAATCATTTTTAGGTTCAACCACTAAAAAGCCATATTTATTCGCAACTTCTTGTAAGGTTTCTAAAGGAATTCTTTTGATTTTAATCCCATGTTTTAATGGGGTAAACCGCCCAACGGTATTTAACATGTTTTTATTCATCACTTTTTTAAGGCCTATTTCGTTCATAACCTTTTTAAACGCAGGATGTTCTTCGACAATATTTTTTACCGTATCGTTAATATTGATCGTTATCATGATGAAGCCTCTAAATGATTGCTTAGCCATTGTTTCATACGTGTTTCACTATTTAATGTATTACTTTCTTTTAGTTCAGTGATGAAATGGGATAACGTTGATAATATATTTAAGTGATTTTTCTCATCTTTTGCGCCAAAGACAAACATATGGTGGATCGACTTGCCAAAAAACTGAACACTTTTTTCACTGTATAAATAAGCGATGAAAGGTTCTTTAATATATTCATATCTTTGCGCATGTAAAACAAGCGTATCTTCAGTGATTGCCATGTAGGGTCCATGTTTATGGATCACATCCACAATCTCTTTTAAATAAAAGCTTTCAAAAACCCCTTCTGTTAAAAGCGTGTTGGTTGCTTTATAAAGGCCCTCTTCAAAACTTTCTAGTGCGTTTTCTTTTACGTAAGAAAACCTAATTTTCTTCATTTCATCACCTAATTTCTTGTTGACTTCTTTTAAGTACAATCGCTCCAATGGGAGTTTTTTTATAGTTATCATAAAATTCTTGATGTTTTTTAAAGCCGATTTTTTCATAAAACTTTCTTGCGTCATTATTTTTATAGTTGACATGCAAATAAAGGGTTTTAGAGGATTTTTGTAATAAATCAATAGTTTTTTCCCCATATCCTTGTTGTTGAAAATCTGCCTTAATACTTAATGTCAGAATATAGGTCGATTCTAAGTCCATATCCACCCTTAAAATTCTTCTAATTTTACGAATCGCAAAAAAACGTTGAATCGCTTTAAAAAAACCAAATTGTTTAAACCCCTGTTTAAAGGTATTGCTTTCCAATTCTTGACGTCTTGCGCCAGTATAATTCACCAAGACCCCTATTAAAGTATCATTATCTTCAATGACTTTAACGTGTGGTTTTGAAAAAATCGTTTCCCTTTCTGTATCACTAAGTAGATGCATAATGTTTTCAATAGCGAGTGCTTTTTCACCAAATAATATCTCGTAGGTTGAAGGATCGGCTTGATAAATTAACGATGACACTTCATGTTTATCATGCTTTTTAAAATCAAGTGGACTCAATTTCAAATGCATCACCCCCTTATATTTTAGCATATCAGTGATTTTTACCATAATTTTTTCGCTGTCTCTATGCAAAAGTGTTTCTTTTCATGTATAATAAGAATGAATTGTTAGGAGGATGAGACATGCCAAAAAGAACACGTGCGATAGATACAGAATACAGACACGCTCTTACGAAAGCGCAGTGTTATGAAATAATGGATTATTTGCAAGTACAGTTTTCCGATAAAACTGATATTCATTATAACTATTATTTTGATACACCCAACGGACAGCTCGCTGAGCGTAACATTACATTAAGAGAAAGAACGATCCGTAAGGAAGGTCATATTTCATATCATTTGACGTTGAAAATTCCAACGATAGATGAGGGAACTTTTTTAGAATACCATCAACGTTTGAGTGAAAAAGAAATGCGTTTACTCGTTTATAACGATAAACTCCCTGATGGTGAAATTAAAGAGCTTGACTCGATTCACGGTGGAGATATTCGTAATGTAAACATGATACGTGTTAACCGTGTCAATGCAACGTATAAAAATGTTGAGATCTTCTTTGATAAGATATCTCACCGCGGAGAAACGTTTTATGAAGTCGGTTCTAAAATTAATCATAGCGGAGAGACCTCTAAGGAAGAAAAGTTATCTGAATTTAAAGAACTGCTTAAAATATTTAAGATTGATTTCAAGCAAGCGAAACGTCGTAGCCTTAAATACCAATAAAAACTTTGGGTCACCCCAAAGTTTTTTTATGCATTTAAAGCCTTAATTCAATCAATCTTTTATATAATATAATTAATTATAGGAGGGTTAATATGTCACTTATTCATGAAACCATCGTTTTACCTAACGGATATCATATGCCTAAGCTTGGCTTTGGCACGCATGCAGTTGATAAATCAGTAGCTTATGACGTGATTAAAGATGCTTTAAATGTAGGGTATCGCCACATTGAAACTGCCCCTATTTATTTAAATGAAAAAAATATCGCTAAGGCGTTAAAAGAATCAAATATACCTAGAGAGGATTTATTCATTACCTCTAAAATACCTCCACACATTAAAACCTATGAGGGGGTTAAAAGAGTCGCAGAAAGAATTATGAAAAATTTAGCAATTGATTATATTGATTGTTTGTTGATTAATGCCCCAACACCTTGGGGCAAAGAAGATGAAGACTACTCTTCAGAAAATATTGACGTATGGCGCGCATTAGAATCGCTTTACAACGAAGAAATTGTTGGTTCAATTGGCATATCCAATTTCACCGTCAATGATATCAACAATTTAATTCCACACGTCACCATTAAACCCCATGTGCATCAACTTGGCATCTTTATTGGGCATACCTTAGATGACATTGTAACTTTTTCAAAATCATTAGGCATGGTGATTCAAGGGCATTCTCCTTTAGCTAGATCAAGACTCCTAAAGGAAGAAATTGTAAAGGAGTTTGCTGAAAAAGAAAACCTAACTCCTTCACAACTTGCCTTGCGCTACACGATTGAAAAAGGGGTTTATCCAATTGTGAAGACAACTTCCATTGAAAGAATGAAAGAAAATATTATGCTTGATTCTCCTTTAAAACCTTCAACGATTAAAACATTAGATGCTTTGTCTAAAGACGTAAGAGATTATAGCCCCCCTAACGCTAAATGGGTACTATAAAAGCGATGCAGTTCAAAACTGCATCGCTTTATTTATTCTATAATTTCACTTGCCACAATGACATTTTGATTAAATGTTGGTGTGTACATATAATATCCTCTTAAAGTCACTGCTTGATCTAAATAATCAAACCAAAGCGATTCCGAAGGGTCACGAGCGATTAAAAAGATTGTTTCATCAACTGTTATAGACATATCAATTCCTGAAGGTGGAAAACTTAAAACACCATCGACTTCTATAGCTTTTAATCCTACAAATGGATCACTTAAAGCCAATAAATCTTCTAAAGTGACGGTTTCACTACTTGGTTCATTTACAGGGGTCGAACTCAACGTTTCAAACACTGGGTCTTCAAGCCAAATGTGACCGTCTGTTTCATTTAAGTTGCCACTGACTTTAAAAGTTTCACCCAAAGATAAATACACATCTAATTTATTATTCTCAATTAAGAAAGCTCCCGTTCCATCACTTACAACCATATCATATTCACGTGTTGTACCATCTGCTTTAACCAAAAATGTGTACGTTTCATTTTGATCCAACAAGGCATCTTCAATTGATGTTATAACATAATCTTCGACTACGAATGTTTCATTCATTTGATAAGTCAAGCCATCTACTAGAATCTCTATTTGAATTTGGTAGGTTCCTACCTCCTCAAATCGTAATAACAAGGTTTCATCAGAAATCATAATGACATCATTTGAATCACCAAACATCAAAGTATATTCAATCGTATGGGATAAATCTTCAAACGCAAGCGGTAGAATATAATCACGATTTGGTCTATAAATATCTTCTAAGGATTGATTAAGTAACTTTTCTGAAAATAACATTTGATCAAACGATTGAAACATTAAAACTTCTACCGAAGAGATTTCTTCTAAGTAAGTCCCTACATATCCTTCATGTGCCCCTGAACCAATATAATCACTAATGAGTAAATCAATCGTGATTTTTTCACCAACATAAGATTCCAAATCTTCAAAAGCTAAGTGAATAAAGTTTATTCCATCGCTTAAAATATAAGGATAAGCATAGTGGTCTCCGCGTAAAATAACACCTTCAAATGTTTGAATAACTCCATTGGAAGCCTCAATGGATGTATATAATGTTTCGATACTTAAAGGTTCAAAGGTTATGTTCGGTTCATAGGTTTGATCATTTTCTTTCAAAAGACGATCAACGACTCCATAAAGAATATTATCTCCTTTTGTAAAAGACGCTTCTATAATATAGGTATCATGTAAGGTAAATAACCCTTGATTGTGAGTTGTTAACCATACACTTTCTGAGCTATTTCCAAATAATAATTGATTGCCATCTACGTAAAGCAAAGCCCCTTCTAAAACGACTGTTTGATTCGCAGCAACCTCAGAAAAACCATCTATTGGGCGCCCTTTTAATACCCCTTGATAATCAATGACGACACTTTCATCATTTAAAACAATCGTTAATTCTAAATCAATAATTTGATTGCTTTCAGTGTATAAGAATTGATCATTTTCACTATCGTAATAATGTGCTGACTCACCACTGATTAAAACATCTAAAGTAGCGCCAAAAAATGGATCGGTTCCTGATATTTCTAATGCATCGCCTACATTAAACGTTTCAGTTTCTAAAAAATGTAACAATATATTGGATAAAAGATTAAGTTTTTCTGAATCATTTAAAGTAACTTCTTCCATGGAATCAATCTCTGGAAGATATATCAACGCCTGTTGATTTTCATAAGTTATTATCGTAAATCCAAACGAAACATATGGATGGGATAACCCACTCAACAAGTCATCATATGCCGTTGAGGCACTCATATTTAAAATAGGATAAATCCTCTCATTCACATAATCAAAGAGATTGACTTCTCCCCCTTCAATAAATATAAAACCTTCGGTGGTGTATGTTTCACTTTGCATATCTAAAGAATCAATCGATGGAATCATCTCGACATCAATTGGTGTGATAGGTTCTAATACACTTGATTCAAAGGCCTCAATACTCTCAACGGAATCAATTACCGCAAATCCATCATACGCCAAATTCGCAACAACTAAAACATTCTTATCTACGGTGTCAATTTCAAACGGATCATTTATCAAAATACTCACTTGCGCAGTATCATCTCTTAATACATAAAAATACTGATCAATTTGATCTAAATATTCACCATGAATAATACGTCCTTCAATTTTAGCAGCGGACAATTGATATTCAAGAACTGTTTCCAGTGTATTGACCGCTTCAAGTGACGTAATTTTAGGATACAATGTTAGATCATAAGCAGGCATGGTTTCATAATCTAGTTTTTCCTCATAATCGGAATCTAAATAAAATCCGATAAAAAACATATCATCATAGGTTAAATCTAAAGGATCTTTATAACTCAGTTCTATACTCTCTTTATCGCTATTTTCAAATGAGATACTGTAAGTTTTTGGTTCAAATGTTGCGAGTAAATCTAGATGAAAATTAACACTTTCCCCTTCTAAAGTGAACCAATCAAATACAAATCCTCCCATCTGTCTACGCCAGCCTAAAAACTCATAGCCTTCTTGATCTGGGGCATCTGGAAAACTTAGTGTATCTCCCTCAGAATAGGCTTGATCAAAATATATCTCATCATCAACATAATAAGTGACGGTATAAATACTACCAAACCTTGCATAAAGCGTTATATCATTAGGGTGAACAATTTCTCCAAAATACCGCGTATCAAAAGTGTCTTCTAAGTACCACCCTATGAAATTATCAGCTTCTTCTAAGTTTGGTAAGGTAATGCTTGTGTCATAAAGAACCTCCATACTCTCAACCGTGTATGACCCAGCTTCAAAAGTAATCGTATACGTATTTTGTTCAAACCCTGCATAAAGCGTCATATCACTTATAACACCATCATCTTCATATAAAAATGATTCAATAAATATATCACTGGTATACCAGCCTGTAAAACTATACCCTTGTTTTTCAGGTGAATCTATTAAACGAATACTATCTTGTTCTAAGACAATAATTGTTTCGATGACATCGCCATCAACATTGAAGTCAACATCCAAATATTCTAAGTACTTAGCAAAAATATAAGTATCTTCTACTATCTCACCTTCAAAATCAAAAGGCACATCAAACATAGGGGTTTCAAACCACCCGACAAACTCAAAGCCTTCCCTTATAAGAAGTTCTGGCTCATCAACAGTTTCTCCACTTAAAACACTAACTTCTTCTAACGGATTTCCATCCAAATAATCAAAATAAACCGTATATTCCTCATCGTCTTCATCAATGGTTATGGCTTCCCATCTCGCATATAACGTAAAGTCATCGGAAAACTCATCAAGCAAATCAAACGAAAATGCTTCAAGATACTCATCATCAACATACCATCCTAAAAAGTTATACCCTTCTTTGGTCGGTTCACTAAAAGCCGATGGTGGATCATTTTTAATTACGACTCTAGGGTTTAAAACCGTACCGCCTCCACTATCAAATGAAACTTGAATTTCTTCTTCGATGGTTTCATCGTTTCCACATGCGGCTAATATAAACATCATAAAAACAAACATAAAAACTAAACGCTTCAAATAAATCCCTCCTTTAAACACCCAAATAGGTTGTTAGATAAAATAAGAATACGTCTATATAGTTTGAAGTTCAAACTATATGCACCGTTATGACCATTTTTTATAATTAACTAATTTTTTTATAAAAAAAAAGACGCCGAAGCGTCTTTATGTTATGTGGTCATAGTGATATATACTTTCAACATCCTTATCCCCTCTACCCGAGAGATTCACAATAATGATTTTTTCTTTACTTAAGGTTGGGGCAAGTTTAATCGCTTCACTGATCGCGTGCGAGGTTTCTATTGCAGGAATAATCCCTTCTTTTCGTGATAACAAATGCAGTGCATCGATGGCTTCTTGGTCGGTTGCGCTTTTATAAGTAACGCGGTCTATAGATTCTAAATAGGCGTGTTCTGGGCCAACGCCTGGATAATCAAGTCCTGCTGAAATACTATAAACAGGTGCTATTTTATCTCCATCCATTACCACTTTCGTATTCATCCCATGAATAACGCCATGAGTACCTTTGCCCATGGTAGCGGCGTGTTTTTTCGTATCAACGCCTTTACCTGCGGCTTCAACACCAATCATTTTAACATCATCGTCTAAAAAGGTTTGAAATAAGCCAATCGCATTAGAGCCCCCACCAACGCAGGCTAATAGATAATCAGGCAAACGATTTTCTTGTGATAAAATTTGTTGTTTGGCTTCGCTGCCTATGACGCCTTGGAAATATCTAACAATTGAAGGAAATGGGTGCGGTCCTACGGCGCTCCCTAAACAATAAAAGGTATCTTCTATGCGTTCTACCCATTGACCAATCGCATAATCAACCGCATCACTTAATGTTTTTGTGCCGCTTTCAACGGCTGTAACTTTTGCGCCTAACATCTCCATGCGGTAGACATTGAGTTTTTGACGGTCCATATCTTCTTTGCCTTGGAATATTTCACATTCCATTCCAAACAACGCCGCAGCCGTTGCGGTTGCAACCCCATGTTGACCAGCTCCAGTTTCCGCAATTATTTTTTTCTTACCCATTCTTTTTGCGAGTAAAATTTGACCGATGGTATTGTTGATTTTGTGTGCGCCTGTGTGGTTTAAATCTTCGCGCTTTAAATAAATTTTAGCGCCCCCTAATTGCTCGGTTAAATTTTTCGCAAAATAAAGCGGAGATTCTCTGCCTACATAATGCGTTAAGATGTCTTTAAACTCCTTTTCAAATGAAGGATCTTCTTTTGCTTCTAAAAAGGCTTGTTCCAGTTCATTCAATGCTTCTTTGACCATTGGGGGGACATATTGCCCTCCAAATTCTCCAAATTCATGTTTTTCTTGCATAGTCATTCTCCTTTAAATTATATTTTTGAGAGACCATCATAAAGCGTTCAATAAAAAAATCCCCTACACAAAAATGTGTAGAGGACGAGTTTTAGTCGTGGTGCCACCTCATGTTTCGCTTAAAAAGCGCTTTATTTAGGTACAATCATACCTTAGCTCTATAACGGGAGCGCCCGTGATGCCCTACTTTTTTCAAGCATCCTCTCACAGACCCATTCAATATATTCAACCTTATCAGTTCTCACCAACCACTGACTCTCTTAAAAGGGCAAAAGTATCTACTCTTTCTGCTTAACGATTTACTTAAGTATAACGCTACTATTTAAATAAATCAACCTTTACGTTTTTGAAAAGGGTTTCTTTGCGCGATCAAGTAACCATAAATCCGCTAAAACAATGGCTAACATATTTTCTAATACAATGCCAACGCGCCGTGCGATACATACATCGTGTCTACCTTTAATGGTTAAATCTTGAACATTTTTACTATCGGTATGATAGGTTTGTTGGGTTTTTTTAATACTAGAAGTTGGTTTTACCATCACTTTAATCTCTAAAGGATTTCCGTTACTTATTCCACCACTCACTCCACCAGAATGGTTGGTTTTTGTCTTTCCGGTATCATCAACAATCGCATCGTTAAAGTTTGAGCCTTTAAGCTCAATTCCTGAAAATCCTGTGCCAATTTCAACGCCTTTGACTGCGGGTACACTGAATAACATTTTCGCAATTTCACCATCAAGTTTATTAAAGTTCGGTTCGCCGAGTCCAATAGGAAGAGGTTCTGTAGAGAGTTTAATAATGCCTCCTACTGAATCATTTTCTTTCGCAATTTGATCTAAATATTCATCCATTTTGCTCATATCTTTTAAAGACCCTACTTGAATGAGTTCATGGTTTAATTTAAACGGGAGCATCTGTTTTGCGATACTCCCTGCGCATACTAACGCAGCGGTAAGTCTACCAGAAAATCTGCCCCCACCGCGGTAATCATTAAAGCCACCATATTTTTTATATGCCACAAAATCCGCATGCCCAGGACGGGGATGTTTTTTAAGTGACGAATAGTCTTTAGAGCGTACATCATGGTTTTCAATTGTGATATGTACGGGCGAGCCTGTTGTGTATCCATTAAAAACCCCTGAGGTAATTTTAAACGCATCTTTTTCTAAACGCGTTGTTGTCCCTATAGCACCTGGTTTTCTTTTTAAGAGATCGTCTTTAATTTTATCTTCATCAATTTTTAACCCTGGCAATACACCATCAATCACGACGCCTATGGCAGATTGGTGACTTTCTCCATATAAAGTAACTTTGAATAAATTTCCATATGAGTTCATATTATCTTTCCTCCTTAGGGGATAAGACTTGTCCACCTAAATGTTTAAAATCCTCAAAAAACATAGGATATGATTTTGAAATACACGATGCGCCTTTAATGGTTAGTGGTCCATTTGCTTTAAGGCTAGCNATTGTTAGCGCCATNGCTAATCTATGATCATCGTGTGCATCAAACGTTTGATTGCCTTTAAATTGTTTGACGCCTTCGATGATTAAGGTGTCTTTTTCTTTAGAAGCTTTTGCGCCTAATTTTCTAACGATATCAATCATCGTATCTAAACGATTTGACTCTTTAAACACAAGACGTTTTAATCCTCTAAAGGTTGTTTTACCTTCAATTTGCGCCGCTAAAACCATTAAGATTGGGCCTAAATCAGGAATGTCTGTTAAATCGATTGTGGTTGAGCGTAAGTGACTTTTTAAAACATGGTATCCACCAAGTGTATTATCATAAGTGATATTCCCACCCATCGATTGAATAATGTCTATAATCAACTTATCTCCCTGTAAAGACGATGCATTTAAATCTTTAACGATGATATCGCCACTCATAATGCCTGCGACGATGAAGAAAGCAGCTTGAGAATAATCGCCTTCAATTTTTAAATCACGAGGCTTATACGTTTGATTGCCTTTTATAAAAAATTGATTCGCGTTTTTTTCTACTTCAACGCCAAAATATTTAAGTGTATCAAGCGTCATATCAACATAATTTAAAGATTCTAAAGGGGTCGTTAACGTAATGGTTGAATCTTCTTTTAATAAGGGAAGTGCAAATAATAACCCACTGATAAACTGTGAAGAGATATCGCCTCTACATTTAAAGTGGCTGGCTTTTAAAGGCCCCTTTACCTTTAACGGCAAATAATCTTGACTTAAATACTCATAATGAACAGTGTCTTTAAAGTTCTCTTCATAAACATCTAAAGGTCTTTTAGGGAGTCTTTCTTTGCCTTCAAAGGTAATATATTGATCAAACAATAAAGCAATAGGAATCATAAAACGTAAGGTTGAACCTGATGCGTTCGCATTTAAGGTTTTGGGCGTTTCTACTTTTAATGGTCCCCTAATGGTTTCACCCTCAACAAAAGCGCCTAAGTTTTTTAACATCGATTGTGTAGCTACGATATCATCACTTTTTAACTGATTCGCTATATTAGAAATCCCTTGTGCCATACTAGCCGCAATTAAGGCTCTATGGGTTTGTGATTTAGAAGGTGGAGCGTTAAGCGTTCCTTTTAACGTTTTACCTGATACGGTTTTGTCCATACTTCATCATCCTCTTTAATCGCTAAGATGCGTGGATTTTCAATACTGTTTAAGACAATAAACTGCATGCCTTTTGCGGTTTGTTTTTTATCGTGTTTTACGTGAGTGATATAATCACTTCGATTTAAAAGTGGCATGCTTACCAACTCATAATCGAGGAGTAACTCTTTCACACTTTCATATAAAGCATCATCATGGATCCCTTTTAACGCCCCAATTTCTAAAGCCATTAACATGCCATAACTAATGGCTTCTCCGTGTAAAAAGGTTTGGTAGTTGTGTGCTTTTTCAATCGCGTGACCAAACGTATGCCCGAAATTTAAGATCATCCGTTTGCCTTGGTCAAAGGGATCAGCCTCAACAAAATGTTTTTTTACATTAATTGATTTTTCAATCATTAAAGGCGTAACGTCTTTTGAACGTTTTAAATCTTCATAAAGACGCTTATCGCCAATTAAAGCCGCTTTAATCATTTCTGCTTGACCACTTCTTAATTGTCTTTTGGGAAGGGTATTTAAAAAGTATGTATCAATAAACACAAACTTAGGATCGTAAAACGCTCCAATTAAATTTTTTCCTTCTTTTAAATCAATCGCGACTTTTGAGCCAATCGAACTATCGACTTGAGCGAGTAAAGTCGTTGGAATTTGTCCATAATCAATGCCTCTAAAAAGCGTTGAAGCAACAAATCCTGCTAAATCTCCAACGACACCGCCCCCAAACGCAAGCAGTAAATCATCGCGTTTTATGCCTTTTTCAAGCAACTTTTCAACGACCCATTGATACGTTTTTAAACTCTTAGACGCTTCGCCTGGTTCAATGGTCACAATTTCTACCTCAAAGACACTCAAAGTCCTTTTAATCATGGGTTGATAATAATGCATAACATTGTCATCGCTGACGATAAACACTTTGTTGCCTCTTAAGTGATGCTTAAGAACTTTAGGCAAGTAAGCTATGATATTTTCACCAATCATAAATGATTCATTCATATTTGGCACGTCCTTTTTTCCCTTTAAGGAGTAACTGTTTTAAAGTGGGTTGATCATGGTTAATAATCGCGTCTTTAATGGCTTTCAAGTTACTTTCAAAGCCTTCAATCATCTTAACTAAAGCGTCTTGATTATCTAAAAAAAGTTCACTCCAAAGCGTTTCGTTAATATTCGCTATTCTTGTTAAATCTTTAAACGAATCCCCTGTCGCATGTATCGTTTTATCTGATGGGCTAGCGTTTATAAGGGCTGAAGCCATAACGTGTGTCAGTTGTGAGGTATAAGCAATAAATTCATCATGGGCTTCTTTACTTAAGTAAGTAACATTGCCAAACTCTAAAGCTTCGCTTAAGTGTTTTAAGCGTTCATGGTCTTTGTCTTTCGTATGACGCGTCTCACAAATGATTAAATTTGCGTTTTTAAATAGTGATCCTTCTTTATAATCATACCCTACTTTTTCTTTTCCTGCCATAGGGTGGTGCGTTAAATAGCTAAGGTTTGAAGGATAAAATGTTTCAATATTTTTTATTAAAGACGTCTTAACCCCACACACATCGGTGATGGTTTGATTTTCCTTAAATTTATGATGCATCGCTTTTAAAAATTCTATGGTGGCGTTGGGATAAAGCGCAATGATAATTAAATCAACATGACTTAAATGATCTAAGGAACTATTAGACTCAATAATTCCATCTTCTTTCGCTTGGTTCATCACGCGCTCATCGTGATCGTATCCATAAACTTCAAAGCCATCGTGCGAAAGCTTTAAAGCGTAAGAGGCGCCGATTAAACCAAGGCCTACAATAAAGACTTTCATTCCATCACTTTATCAAATAATGTGACTTGTTTCTTTAAATCATCCATCAGTTTAATGAAACGTTCAGGTTTTAAAGATTGGGCCCCATCACTTAAGGCTTCTTCTGGTTTAGGATGCATCTCAACCATTAATCCATTCGCCCCAACGGCTAAGGCAGCGAATGATAATTTATCAATCATTTCCCATCTACCTGCGGCATGCGAGGGATCAACGATTATTGGTAAATGTGACACCTCTTGAACCGCTAAAACAGCGCTTAAATCTAAAGTGTTTCTTGTGTAGGTTTCAAAGGTACGTATCCCTCTTTCACAAAGAATCACGTTTTGATT
>SL_7KL_010_BRINEDRAFT_10000649_pt1 | contig 16444 bp, 17 predicted proteins | sample SodLak_010_BRINE_FD_10663 | JGI IMG/M metagenome (IMG submission 10663)
TAACTAAGTATATTAAAGGTGAGTATGTGTAAAAACTGCTCACCTTTTTTTTATTTAAATAATATGCAAGATAGTATTAGGATATGGGATTGTGGAAGTATAAAATATGTTTGGAGGAATAATTAATTTCAAGATTTTCTGTTTTAACGTATAATTAATGATAGAAACATAAGATATTATACTTAAAACAAAAATCAAATGGCTTTTATAGTACCCGATGGAATCTCACGAGGAACACATGCAATGGAACCAAAGTTGTCCCATCGCTTTTTGTTCTCTATTGATAGTGATCCAACAACAAAATTGACATGTAAGAGTGCTCAACGCCCAACACAGAATTCAAATGTAGTTCAAATTCCTCACCTTAATAAACCCCGTAAGACAAAGGGTATTACACAGTGGGATGCAATTAATGTTACATTCTTAGATCATATTGCACCGTCTACAACTCAGTATTTGTGGGAATGGTTGATGATGCATAGTGATACATATAGTGGTAGGGATGGGTATTCGGCATTCTACAGGCGAGAGGCAACTTTAGAGATGCTCGGCCCAGGAAATGATATCGTTGAAAAATGGGAATTCCACAACGTATGGATGTCATCAACATCATTTGGAGATACAAATTGGGAAACAGACACTCCAATGGAAATAAACGTTACACTTGAGTTTGACGATGTTTTCCTCCGCTATTAATTTCTTTTTATACACTTAAAAGAATTTTACCTTAGAAACAGTTATAGTTCAAAGGAATCACTTGATTGGGGTTCCTTTTTTTATTATATTAAAAATAAAAACGTTGACATGGTTGATAATATTGAGTTATTAAAGAAGTACATGAATTTTTCAAATCCTGAAAAATTTTATTATTTGCAAATTTTACGTAGAAAAAAAGAAAACAAAAATGCTAAATCTGTAAAAACTATTCAAAATTTCTTCATTCAAAATGAAGAATACTTTGATCGTAAAATAGAACCTATTAAAGAATTATGTGACTATTTCAATGCACGTGCTTATCTGAGAATGAATAGGAGATCTTATAAAGATGTAGCATATGAAATGAATGTGAGATTAGCCAAATCATTAAAACATGAACAATATAATCATGTGTCAAGTATTTTTAGTAAAGCATGTGGTAATGTATGTTCGGAAGATAATAAAATTTGGGTAATTGATTTAGATGGTGATGAATGTTTACTGTTGAATGAAGTAAAAGAATATATTGGTAAACTACATAGTGAAGTGAGAAATAATAATTATAAAATCATTACGGATGTACCAACTAAGAATGGCATACATATTTTAAGTAATCCGTTCAACTCAAAGAAATTTTCTGATAAATATGATTCTATTCACATACACAAAGATAATCCAACATTAATGTATTGTCCGTGAACGAAATTGAATCGTTTTATTGTTTTGATAGTAAGAAATTCTTAGTGAAAATTAATTTTCCATTATAGTTATAAGAAACAGAAGATAATAACCGATATGATTAAGTCTTTAATAACTACATTAACAGATATACCTTTTCAGAAAATATTTGCATTTGTATTTTTTGTTATGTATATTGAATATATTAAGAAGCGACATACGGTATTATCACATCTTTATTATATAACGAACCAAGTTAAATCATTTTTTATTAAGTAAGTTTTTACAGGTTTTTTAAATGGAAAATCAGAAGGAAGAATTAAGGAAAAAGACTCGTTCCTTAGAAGAAATTTTAGAGTCAACACCACATACAGAAGTTAATTTACCATCAGAGGGGATCATCTATCCAAAAGATAATATACTTTCAAAGGGAAAGTTGCATATTCGATATTTGAAAGGAAAAGATGAAGAGATTCTCTTATCGCCAAAAAATTTAAAAGATACAGGGTTTGCTGATCTATTACTTAAACGTGTAGTATTAGAACCTGATTTCAATGTATTGGATCTATCTATTGGAGATAAGATGTATTTACTTTTAGCAAGTAGAATATCATCATTGGGTGATGAGTATAGGTATAAACATTTTGAATGTAATTTTTGTGGACATGAAGAGGAAGATATTAAGTTTAAAATATCTGAATCTATAAAAGATGCTCCTAAAATTCATGATCCTATACAAGAGAATAAGAATGTATTTGAAACTACTCTACCCATGTCGGGGGATGTAATCAAAATGAAGACGATTACAGGTCATGACATGAAACAGTTTGAGAAAAAGTCGGAGAGCCTAAAAAGAGTAGGTCAAGAACTTACAACAATGAATATGTTGTCTGTATTAATTCTCGATACATCTGCTATAAAAGATGAAGAAGTATCGGAGGGTAGACTTTTAAAGTATGTAGATGATTTAATCATGGGAGATATAAACGCTCTCAAAAAGTTCTTGAGGGAAATTAGGCGAACGCCTGAAGATACAATAACATACAAGTGTCCGAAATGTGAGAGAAAACAGGAGATTCCAATTAGTTTTGGATTCGACTTTTTTTTTCCTGAGTACTGACGCATTTAGAGATCAAGCTCTCTTTTTAATGAAAGAGACAAGTAATGGATATATAGATATATTAAATATGCCTACAGATTTGCGTATTAAACTAACTTTGTCTATATTGGATATGAAGAAGTTAGAGAAAAAACAGTTGGATGATATGAAAGCGGATTTATCCATTCAACACAAACGAAAAAATTAGGTGATATTATGTGGGGATGTTTAACGATATTTATTGTATATATTTTTACTTTAGGGGGTCTGTTAGGGGGATTAGAAGCTATGGGAGTAGATACAGAATCAATGAACCCTATAATAAGTGTTATTTTATTAATCGTATCATGGTTTATATCTATGTTTATAATGAAAATTATTGTTCTTTCATTTGGGTTTGGAACGGTGAACGATGTTAAAAACAATAGGGTGTTTTAAATAATAAATGTTTCTCATAGCGAACATGCCCTCCGAAGGTGGTGTGATTAATTTCACATCACCTTTTTTTATTTGGACATGTGTATATAATTAGGTGTAGGAAGAAATTATTATTTAAAATTTATATGCATGTTTGGTCAAGGTGGATCATTATTTAATTTATCATTAGGAGATTTAGCTAAATTTTTAGAAAAGGCTAATGCTGATCCTACACGTAAAATAACTAAAGAATTAAAAGAGGTTCGTGGTAAATTAAAAAATATTGACGATTTAAAGGATGCTTCATTAAAACAATTAGAAATAGATAAGGAATTATTAGAATCCACTAAAAAGGGATTAAGAGAGAGAAGGGATGAATTATTACAACAGGAGAAACGGGCAAAATTAGATCAAGCAACAAAACCAAGACGATCTATAAGAGATGTGATAGATGATATGACAGGTGGATTTGTAGATTTTAGAAACATAGGTGCGGGTACAGCTATAAAAACTACAGGGGCATTAGTAGGATCAATGATTGCACCACCTTTAGTTGCAATGTCTACTATGAACGATGTGATTCAGGAGATTGGAATTAATAATGAACAACTCTTAGATACATTTATAGATATTAATGCAGAAACTCAGGATATTGCAGATAATTCTGAAAGGTTTAGAGGATCAAGTAGAGGGCATTTACAGACTTTAATTTCAGCGGAACAGATATATGGAACAATGGCAGATGTTTCATTGGATACGTTGGATACTATTGAAGCATTCCCGTTTACATTAGGACTAACAGTTGAACAGGGTCGGGAATTTTTAAATACTATGCGGGGAATTACAGCCGAAGGAGCGGATTTCAATGCAAGTATGATTAGGTCTTTAGGATTGTTATCAGAATCTTCAAATATTCCAATGGGATGGATGATGAATGATATATCTGAAAATGCAGAATTTTTTGCTCAACGATCAGGTAGGGGCATGGAAAATATTGCTGAGTCAGTAGTACATGCACGAAGATTGGGAATTCAAATGGGCACTATTGTAAATATGCTCAGTGGATTAGACACGGTGGAATCTGTAATAGAATCTCAAATGCGATTGAGTTTATTTACAGGTCGACAGATAAATCTCCTTGATTCAGCTACAGCTAATTTTATGGGGGATACTGAAAAGGCAACAACATCACTATTAAAAGAAATTGAAAATATTGATGAGGCAACATTTAATTTACCATTTGTAAGAAAACAAATGGCAGAGCAATTAAATGTGTCAGCTACAGAAATGAATAATATATACGAGTCAGTTAAACGAATTGGTGCAGAATCTACAGCTATGGATTTAGGATTTACTGATGACTTTGAATCATTTAGAGATATGACAACGGGCGTTGGTATGAGTCGAGTTCGAAAATCATTAACAGAGAATATTCTGAACCCTGTAAGTAATGCATTATCAGAAAATACTCGATTATTAGATAATATGTTTAGAGGCACTGCAAAAGTAATTGACTTAGTTGGAAATTCAATTATAGCACCATTTATGGAAAAATTTCCTCAATTAATACCTGTAGCAACAGCCATAGTAGGTACTATGTCTGCTATCGGATTAGGTAATACATTACAATTAAGACAGGTTAGTTTATTAGAACAGATACGAAATGCCGTATCATTTCAAGCGATGAAAAGTGGAATGGCTAAGGGGGGAAGCTTTTTGGGAAGAAATGCATCAACAATAGGTAAAACGGCATTAGGACTTGGAGTAGCCCTACCAAGTGCTATGGCTTTTGCAGGTGAAATGGGTAAAGAGGATTCAGATGATGCGAATATGGCAACATCCGTAATGTCGGGTATTAGTACAGGTGCAGGAATAGGATTAATTGGTGGTGGTAAAGGTGCATTAATTGGTGGAGCAATAGGGGGGGCAAGTGGTGCATTGGGTCATTTAGCAGTACATGGTGGTCTTGCTGAAGGTGGAATTGCAACAACTCCAATGTTATCGCCTATTGCTGAGACCCGTCCTGAAGCAGTTATCCCACTTGATTCATCAAAGACCAAAGAGATGATGACGCTTAACTTAACAGATACTTCAATAGAGAAGCTTGCAAGAGCGATATCTAAAGAGGATACAAATATCACAATTGACTATCGATACAATGGGAAGAAGATGGATGATTCCGAACAATTTTTTGATGAAATTAGAAGATAACCCATAATTAATAATAGAATATAATCATACTGAAAACAAATTACGATGGAAGAATTTAAAAAATTAGTCAAACAAGCACGGGATAATGTAGATCAAAATCAGATCGGAACAGATTCCCCTGTAACATTTAGATTTGGCGAAACTGTACACTTTACAGATGGTGGAGCGGTGAACGGTTTATTTAAAGTAAATGATAACGGAGAGCAAGAAAATGGTCTTGAAAAATCTATTTATTCTGACGGATCATTGGAGAATCGATCAGGATTTAGAACCATCATTGAAAAAAATATTACTAAAAACAAACGATCTTCGTAATGTCGAGAAGTAGAGAAGAATATGCCAAATTGGTAGACGAAGCACGAAACAACGTAAACCAAAACTCCATAGGAGGTGATGAAGAAAGAGTTGTCTTCCAATTTGGTTCTTCTACAAAGTTCGGAGATAAATATTGGACGAAGAAACCTACGCCAAAAATAAACACAGGTTTTTCCTTTCTTACAGAAGGTTTATTTAAATAATTTTTATTCACTTATACACCATTTACCTAAATGTCAAAAACGTTTGACGCTAATAAAGCTATAATAGAAAACTATGTTTTTGAAGATGGCGACCTAACAAAATTATCAGAGTTTGTCGCTGAACAAGGGAAACTACATTCCTTGAATAAAATGTCAGGTAAATTATTCAACCCGTTGGGATTCTCAGCTAATTTAGTTAACCTATCAGAGAACCCAATAATAGAACAAACACTTACCAAAGCTGTAAGTGAAGTTACGGGTAATTCGGGGATATTAGATACGTCAGATGGTCAAACGTTTTCTCGTGTACTTGATAATGATGCAGAGTCTATTCAAATTAGAGATGCGGAAGTATTAAAGGGACAGGTAGGAGGTGGAGGTTTTATATCTTCTGCATTAAGTTCAGTTTCACAAGCATGGTTGAATAAAGTGAGTCAAGCTGTTCCCTTTATAGATGTAGATGGACATAAATCGATTATGGCTCAGTCATTGGCTTATACAAATGAGTTATTTGATGAGAATTTTAAGGGGAGTCAAACATCATTAGTTGATTTATATGAGAATGAAGAGGCTTCATCAGATTGGACTACAAATATAGATCCTATTGGACAAAATGCATTAAACTATACACATGATCTATATTCATTATCTCAAATAGATATACTTCGTATTCGGAGGTTAATTGAGGATGTTAAACAAGGTGTATACGCACAGAACATAGCCGTAAAGAAGCCGAAGAGTGTACGGGAGCATGAAGACTTGGATAATATTAGTAAGCGCGTTAGAAGTCGATTTTCAGAGGCAATTAGTGAATATTTGGGATTATCTCAGGAAGTGCGTAATGAAGATTATTTTGTAAGACGTACAGCGGAATATACTCCACCACAAAAGGGGGGTAAATTACTTTCATCAGGTAGTTATTTTATCAGAGATGTTGAGGAAAAGTTTTTTGATATTGTGTTTAGTTCAGGGCAAGTAGGATCTATTGAAGATATGGATCAATTACATAATGCCTTGATGAGTGATTTCATTGATTTAAACACATCAAACTATACATCGTCAAGAGATTCATTAGACTTTGAAGAAGTAAATAGTAATAAATTATTTACTAAAAAAGAATTAAATAGGTCTAATAATCATAGAAGTTTATTTAATGTAAAGTATAACCGTAATAGGGATATTCGAATAGCAGATAGAGAATCGATTAATGATTCTTCATTTTCTGAAATATTGAATATGTATGATCCTATTAATGATGATCCTATTATGGTACGGGATATCTATCAAGGGGAAGTTGGTGATGAGTTTGATTTAGACAATTTTCTATATATGAGGTTTGAAGATGTCCGTACAAATAATTCAATCTTCCTCAAACCATATATCGATGGTCTAACGGATGATACACAAGCAACTTATGACGAAGGTGATTATTTGGGACGGTTTGAATCAGTGCCAAAATACAGAAAGACAACAGGTAGTTTAAATTTTTCATTTGTAATGCATTCAGCAACTCCACGAGAGATGTTAATGATGTATAAGAAATTGGAATTTATTGAATCATTGAACTATCCAATGGCTGATGCGAACTTCAGACAAGTAAAGAACCCGTTGATTAGATTTTCTCTTGGAGATTTATATAAGAATAGAGGTGGATACATTACATCATTTTCAAAGGCAGTAACGGATGGGGAATCAGCGTGGGAAACTCGTAAAGGATATTCAGCACCAAAATTGATTCGATGTTCAATTACTATACAGAAGTTCAATGATCGAATGCCTTATTATCCTAAAGACTTTGACTTTAGTGAAAGAAATGAATATACTAACTTCGATATAAACTATGAAGAATAATGTATAGAGCAAGAATAAAACACGATGAGAAGACAGGTAATAGACTACAATCCTCTCAGGTTTTAAAAGAGATACCTGATAGTGATAATGATGTTTTTATTGAGATTAAAGGTGGTGAATCACTTAATATGTTAGCACGAAAATATTATGGTAAAGATGAATATTGGAGAGTATTAGCTCATGCAAATAATTTAACAACAAATTTTCCAAAGGTGGGTACAACTATTAGAGTGCCACAAAATCCAAGAATGGAATTTATTAAAGAATAAGCCAATTATACATGGCAACGAAGTTTACACAAATAGTAGGACAACCTTTTTCTAAACCTGTACGTGCAGAGTTTGAAAGGCGTAGAAGTTTAGATCAGAATTATGATACAATAAGTGAACTATATCAACCTTATTTTAAAATAAAAAGACTTAAGAGTTTACAACCTGTAACATCTATGCGAACACCCGAAGAGGATGATTATATGACGGGTAGATTCTCGTCATTAGGTAAAGTATATGATGAAGGTGAATATGACATTGGTTATGGGATGGATAGTTTAGAGGAAGATAGTGAATTAAAAGGGTATCCTGCAATTACATCTGTAACATTTGAATTGGAGGATTTTACTTTTTATAGAGCAACAATAAATTTCGAAATACCTGATATTACATATTTTCAAGAATTCAGAGAGAAGTGGCTACAATTCGGTGCACCTATTGAAATGGAGTGGGGTAGATACTCACCTGTAGAATTTGAAGAGGATTCGAATGAAGACATATTACCCAATTTAGAAAAGAGGATGGGAAATGTGGTGAAATTCGATTATGGAATGGATGGCGGTGGGAAAGAGATATCAGGAACGTTAACAGTATATTCCGTGACGTGGTTACCTGTATTACAAGAAGGTACTTCAGAAGAACATGAATCTGAAGAATTCAAAAAAAGAATGAAATATTTACATAAAGAAATTTTTAGAAATCCTGTAGATATTTTAAGTGGAACGGATTATGGAAATATGGAGATAGTAAGTCAAAAACTAAGAAATTTTGCACCTTTAGGGAATCCCCAATCACAGCATAGCCACTTGTCAATAGCAGAAGCAGGAAAAGCAATAACGGATCAAGAAAATAATGACGAAGTAAATGTACGTGATTTACTATGGGGCGTTATTAAACGTGGTAAAACAAGGGGAGTAATTCAAGGCTCTATGTTTACAGATGGAAATGCGGAGGGGGCAAGTTTCACTACAGAAGCACAAGATTTTGCAAGGGTCAGAACGGATGAGGTGGATAGGGATGAAGAGTTATTGCAAAATTTTTTCGATAAGGAAGTATATAAAATTATTGAAAGGGATTATTCAAATGTTAAAAATGTAGAAGAATTTATAAATTGTCACTTTGATTTGGATTCGAAGGAATATGGCACTGATAGATATCATTTTATTTCTTTTCGTATGATAGAGATCCTTTTAAATTCGGTAATGTCAGGTAATAGGGTTAGAAAACGAAAGGGAATTTTTGAAGGAGACTTATTTCATTTTAATTTAACGGGTAGTATTATAAATAATATATCTTTCAGGGGTATAAGAAGTAGAATGCCTGACAGTGTGATAATAAATCCACGGGATAATAAATACATACAAAATGAAGATGGTGAAATAATTAGAAATAATTCAGAGGGGGAGCTATATGTATCGGGTGATATATTTATTTCAGCAAATGATTTTTATAGATTGATAGACCAATCTAAAAATGCATACTCTTTTGTATCTAATTTATTAGAACATGTAAAAAATGCAACAGCAGGAATTATAGATTTAGAACAAAAGAGGGAAGATGGAATTGTAGAAAATGGTAATATTATTATAAACGGGATTGGACTTATAGATTCATCTCAAATACGGGATAATGGAACTGATAATTATATAACATTTAATTTACATCACCCAAAAGAAAAACTTCAAAATTTTTCATTAAATACTGAAATCGCAGATGACATATCCAATATGATATTTTTTAGATCAAGGGAAAATATCGAAGATGAAAATGATGGAGAAGTGGGCGATTTAAATGAGATATTTTTATTTTCAGATCAATATAATTTATGGCACTTTATTGATAAATTTGAGGAAGATTATGGTGAACAAATTCGAGATGATATTAAAGCTGTGACATATGAGGGTGCTAAATTTCATAGGTTTCCTGAAATTGAAGAAAAATATGATGTCGAAATACATGAAGGTGGAAGAGTGACCATTAGTGGATTAAAAAATGTTCATGATATGGATTTATACGAGATTAGAAAGGATTTATTGGATAAATTTGAACGTAAATTTGATGATGTAAATGCTAAAACAAGACAGCGTACTATAGAAAATATTGATGAAGATACATTTAGTAATGAAAATTATATAAATGTAGGAAAAGATTATATTATTAATGCTTTATCTTACATTTATATTTATATGTCTCAGGAAGTAGAAAAGGGTAGAGTTGAATTCTATTCAAATAATAATTTTAGAATACCCTACACTGTTTCGTTTGAAGTTGATGGTATTGCAGGTATTATTCCATCTCAAGCTTTTAAAGTTGATCTTACAAATTTCCCCGTTGAATACACAGATCAAGAGTCAGCATTATTTGTAGTTACAGGTCTTTCACATACATTTGAAGGTAATAGTTGGGTAACTACTATTAACGGGTCATTTTGGATTGATTTCAAAACAACCACATTTTTAAATAAACATAAGCTTGGTGGTACAGGGGATCTTCTTACAACGGAGTATACTAATATGCTTTCTGCTATGCAGATAATATTTACAGAAAAGATCACCGAAAATTTGAAATTGGAAAAAGATTTTTATAACTTACTTAGAACAATGGATTTTCAAGGTTATATAGAATCCAATGATAATTTATTGGAATTTATTCATCCTACTAAGTAAGCGAATAGGTAATTTATGAACCATCTTTTATTTCCGATTTTTAATCGGTTAGTGAACCCAACAAAAATATTGGGCATCACATCTATAAATTCGGATAAAGAATTTACATTTCACAATATTAATTTTGGAAGTGACACCCCATTCTACAGATATGAGAAGGAGAATGTCAATGACGTATTAAATTTATATGATGACAATTCTATTACCCTATTTAAAAAGGGGTACTATACAGTAAAAGATATAGATCCAACATGGAAAAAGTGGAAGAATTGGAATTCGTTGATGTGGTTTAAGGGTCAAGATATTGTAGATTCTTTTTATAACCCCAAAAGATATGTATATTTTCCTTTGGCATATTATAGTAGACTATTAACGGATATAGCTAATTGGAAACATTTCAATAAGGTCTTTGGAATTGACTATGATGACAATATAGAACATCTTATTGAGGCGTCTTCACGGTTGGATGGATATTACACATTAGATGGACAGAAGTATTATCAGTATTTTGATCACCATACAAAGGGGGCACGATTCAGAGATGTAATATCCAATAGTATTTCCATTGAAAGAACTACACGTGAACGTATTGATGCTAAAGGTATTAAAGTATATGTTGATGTCGATTCGTATCACTTAAGGATTATAAATGAAGTTTTTGATGGTGGAATGCCAAGAGATCAACGTGGACATGATTGGTTAATATCGGAAGTATTTAAAGAAGGTAAGGAACCGCCTGAAGACGAACAGAAGAAATTAATATTTACTTCTTTATATTCAGGTAATTTTAATATGTTACCATGCGATTGGACAGATAAACTATCACGAAGTTTATATAAGTTTAAATCTCCATTAGGACGAAAGAAAATTCCATTTAATTACATCATTCAAGAAATGGATGTTTTACGTATGAGTAAAATTATTAATAAACTTTCTTGCAATGAATCAAAAATTTTATTATATTTGTATGACGGTTTATTATTCGATGTCAAACCGAATTATTTAGAAGATTTTTTGGAAGTCTGCTCAGACGTAATTGACTTCCCCTTTACTGTAAAAATTGGTGAGGAAAAAATTAGAATAAATTATTCAGAAAAAACTTGACATTTACATAATTACTTAGTACCTTATAAATCGATTGTTAAAGTGATCGGATGATCACAAAAAGATACATTGCTATTCTAAGATATATTGTTATTACGACAGTCTACTAAGGCAGACAAACCAACAAAACAACAACAACAACAACAAGACAACACGTAATAACAAAACAACATATATTATGAGTAATTTTGACAAAATGAGATCTCTCCGTGACTCACTAAAGAGCGGAAACAAGAGTAAAGTTATCTATTTTAAAGATGACACGAAGACGATGATTCGAATCTTACCTGTGAAAGGGAAAGAGATTCCATTCAAGGACGCTTTTGTTCATTATCCTTCAAATCAAGTAGTACCAAAGACAGTTTTTTCTCCGAAATCAGATGGGGAAGTAGATGCACTTGAAAACTTCTTAAATGAAGAGTTGAATAAAGGTCATCAACCACCTGAAACATTTAAGTTTCTAATTAATTTGAAACCTGTACCTGTAGTAATTGTACCTGTTATTGAAAGAAATAATGAGTCAGCAGGTGTACAACTTTGGGTGATGGCACAGAATCAATTTGATTCATTCGTAGAATCACTATCTAATACATTTCATCCTAAAACTCCACCTGATATTTGGAATATCGAGGAAGGGTTTGATGTAATTGTGGATGCTAAATCAAAAGAAACGACAGGTAAAAAGTATCGTTCTATTGACTATGCAATTGCACGAGATGCATCACCACTTCAAACTGAAGGGGTAACAGACTCTCAAGTGGATGAGTGGTTAAATGATCAACCATCATGGGAAGAGGCGTATCCTAAAGCAACAAACGAGGAACTTAAAGAGTATCTAAGAAATCATTTAGAAGGTGAAGACACTGACGATGATGAAGAACTCGATGATGATCTCGCAGGATATGCGACTGAAGAAGAACTCGATGATGCACCTGATGAAGAAAAATCAGACGTGGTAAAGGATGCCCTAAATAAATTTAAGGGACAAACAACATCAGAAGAGGAAGATGATACAGACGCTCAAGAAGAACAAGAGGAAGCTGTAGTAGAAGGAGAGGAAAAGAATCCATTTGCTAAAAAAGGTTAATTAGGATTCTTAAATTATGGGATCATGGTCACATTATCATAATGTAATCGTGATCCCTTTTTATTAACAAATATAAAATATAAAGATTTATGTCTAACAAGAAAGTAACATCAAAAGATTTTACGGATTTATTACAAGGCTCTCTCTCAAAAGAATTTAAAGATTCAGCAATGACCTTTCGAACACCCGAAGATAGGAGTGAACGTATAAATCCAACATTGTATCTATCAACAGGAGATCCTGTGTTAGATTTGATTATTTCCAATAAAAAGAACGCAGGTATACCATTTGGACGATATGTAAATATCTATTCAGATTCGGGACTTGGTAAATCATTACTCGTCCAAAAACTTATTGCAAACATCCAAAAAATGGGTGGTACAGCCGTATATTTTGATACAGAGGGGGGTATTTATTATGAATTTATGAAAGTTCTTGGTGTAAAAACTGACGAATTAATATACATTGATGATGCCAACGCTGTTGAAGATATATTCCAAGCTATCATTCAAATTATTGTAACCAATATTGAAAATGAAATTGATAATCCATTGCTCATTGCAGTTGATAGTATGACAGCTACAACAACACGAGATGGGGCAAAATTGGATACTATGGAGCAGAAAGGCTATGGTGAGGGCGCACGGAAACAAAAAGTGTTGAATGACCTCTTTAGAAAAGCCCTGACCAAAATTAAACAGGATAATATTATCCTAATTACAACGGATCAGATTCGTGATAAAATTAATGCTTCTCCATGGGAACGTAATTGGAAAAATACAGCAGGGTGGGCGCAGAAATTCTACTCTGATATCCGACTTGAAATGACTCCAAGAGGGGCTATAAAAAATAAAAATAAAGATATCATTGGTAATAAGGTGAATATCAAGGTAGTGAAAAGTCGTATTTCACCATCCGATAGAGATATGAACACGTTTATCTATGGCACACGTGGATTAGATAAATATAAATCTTTGTTGGAATCAGCAAAGGATAGAAAAATTATTAAAAAAGGTAGAGATAAAATTAAATTCAAAATTGATGGGGAAGAGTATCGAAAAGAAAATGGGAATCTTCCAACTGAAATGGAATTTAAGCGCATGTTGAAAGAGGATAAGGTCATTTATGATCTTATCTACGATCAATTAGCTGAAAATATGATTATCGAATATGAGTATGAAGATGAACTCATTAACGATGATGAAAATATAATTGAAGAGGATACAAAGTCCGATGAGTAATAAGGATATGAAAGCCAAACTCTTTAAGAATTTTAAAGAGATGGAAGATAGTTTGGATAATCCTGAGAGGAAAGTGGTAGGTGATACCACTCTCCTTTTAGATATTAGTTACTTATTTAAGGCACACTTTTCAGCAAATACAGACGTAACAGATATGGGCGTTCCCATTGCAGGTGTTACAGGTGTAATAAATAACATATCAAAGTTTGTTGACAAGTTTAATGCGTCACAAGTTATTGCGGTTTTTGATGGAGTAAAATCAAGAAAAAGACGCCAAGAAATTTTAGAGTCTTATAAGGGTAATAGAGATAAATCTTCAAACATTCAGTCAAAATTTGACATGGATACAGACTCACTCTTGGAATTGGATCGATTACAGAAACAAGTGTTGTATGAGCTACTTGGATTACTACCTGTGAAAAGATTATATTACGAAGAACTTGAAGCTGATGATATAATTGGTTATCTTACGAAAACTCATTTCTCAGATGAAGAGGGTAGACGGATAATTGTTTCCGCTGATAANGATTTCTATCAACTAATTGATGATCATACAGAGGTATATCATCCAAGAAAGAAGTTGGTAGTGAATAGACATAATTTTAGAGATCAGTGGGACACATTACCTGAAAATATTATATACTACCGTATTATTGAAGGTGATTCTTCAGATAATATTAAGGGTATAAAAGGATGGGGCACAAAGACTATTGAAAAATTCTTTCCTGAATTAAAAGCTGAAGAAATCGATTCGTTTGACGATTTTCAAGAATTAATTACATCTAAAAGTGCAGAACTATCAAAGACGAAAACAGGAGCTAAAATTCTCAATCAAAGAGAAGTACTTCCTGATAATCATATTCTTATGGATCTATCACGAACAATGTTATCACCTGATGAAAAAATGAGTCTTAAGAAGGTAATGCAAAAAGAAACGAAAAACACCCTCCAAGATTTTTTCCGATTTAAGCAACGTTGTGCGGAATTACAATTGAATGATAACATCTACATGATGAGTATACAACGATTATTTAACACATTAAAATATTAGAATGAATGTCAGAAAGAGAAATACAGAAGTTCGACTACGGAGAAAATTTTCAGAAAAAAGTAATTGTAAATTTATTATTTGATGATGATTTTTTATCTAATAATTACAAGATAATTGAACCTGAATACTTTGATACGTATAAATATCATTGGACGATATCAAAGATTCTTGAACATTACGATCAATACGCATCACCACCAACATACGATTCCCTTATTATTTATCTGAAAAATGATAAGACATTGGAAGAACCAATGAAAGAATCATTAGTAGCATTTTTTGCAACTGTATTCTTAGATAAGAAGAATCGTAAAGAGTGGTTAAAAGATTTTGAACATGTTCAGAAGCATACCCATAAATTTTGTTGGGAACAGAACATGATCAATGCACTCCATGAGGCATCAAGACTTGCTAAGAGTGGTGAGTATGAAAATATTCTATCTGTTATCGAGAAGGCAAATAATGATGGTAATGAAGTTAAACGTGCTATTGATTATGATAATGTCGAGGAACGTGCTAATGAAGAGTTCAGAGAAGGTCTTATGCCATTACCATGGTCTGCACTGAATAAACGTATTGGTGGTGGTATTGGTAAAGGTGAATTCATTGCATTGGTTGGTGGAATGGGTTCAGGAAAGTCTCTCATAGCTTCAAATATGGGCGTAGGTGCACGTAAAATGGGACAGACTGCGGTACTATATTCTCTTGAATTGAGTGCCAATTACATACGTCATAGAACAGATGTAATTCTTACACGCACACCTGCTGAAGAATTGGAGAAAATGAAAAAGCGTGATAAGGAGGAGTATTCAAAATATATTCGTAAGCACTTGAAAGAGTTAGATCCAAATGGTAAATTGCTTATACAGTATATGCCGACAGGATCTACAGTAAATGATCTTAAAGCGGATGTGAAATGGTTAAAAGCACAGGGTCATGATATTGGTCTTGTGATTATTGATTATTTGGATAAGATGAGTCCTATTGAAGGGAAACGTGGTAAACAAGGATGGGAAGTTTTTGAAGATATTACAACTGAATGTAGAGATTTCTTATGTAGAGAAATGGGCGTTGCAGGAATTGGTATGGTTCAGGGTAATACAACATCTTTAGATGAGAAGCAAATTACAGCATCATCGACATCAGGTGGTGCACGTAGATTACATCCTGCTGATATCGTATTGGGATATGCTCGACCACCTTCACAGAAGAATTCGGGAAGAGCCAACTTAACCATTATAAAGAATCGATTTGGAAAGGATGCTCTTACGATGCCTGTAGTAACAGATTATAATGTCGGGTTTATTGATGTAATGGATGAGGAATATTATCATACAGAAGAGTCGGAAGATCAGACAGAAGATAAGGAGGATATGAAGAAGAAGCTATATGACAGTTTCCAAAAAATGGAAACGAGAGATGAAATGTCAAAAGTTAATTTAGAAAAACAACAATAAAATGAAAGTACTTAAATTTTACGGAACATGGTGTCAACCATGCAAATTATTAGATCCAATCTTTGAAGAGATTGAAGAGAACTATGATGTGGATATTAA
>SL_7KL_010_BRINEDRAFT_10000650_pt1 | contig 16412 bp, 14 predicted proteins | sample SodLak_010_BRINE_FD_10663 | JGI IMG/M metagenome (IMG submission 10663)
CAAGTCGATGTCATCCATCAGCCACTCGAGACAATCTAACGGTGTGGTGGGATTGAAGACCACGCCGGCCTGACAGCCCTGCTCACGAATCAGATTGAGCGTGCGGTGCAGGTGGTGGGTGGACTCTGGGTGCACACTGATTAGGCTGGCGCCGGCTTCGGCGAAATCAGGGATCAGACGGTCGACTGGCCGAGTCATCAAGTGCACATCAATCGGGGCGGTGATGCCATGCTGTCTCAAAGCCGCGCACACCAATGGGCCGATGGTCAAGTTCGGCACATAGTGGTTGTCCATGACATCAAAGTGGATCCAGTCGGCACCGGCTTTGAGCACGGCGTTGACGTCATCACCGAGCCTTGCGAAGTCGGCAGACAAAATCGATGGCGCGATCATTAATGGTTGCATGGCTTAGGTTCCACTTATAATTTGGGTTGCCGTGGTTGTCAGACCGTCAAAACACATAGGGCATTGTACCCGTGCACAAGAGTGATTACCCCATCCCAGACCTGGAACTGGTGCATCAAGGCAAAGTGCGTGATGTCTATCGGGTTGACGAGGATCGTCTGTTGATCATCGCCAGTGATCGCTTGTCGGCATTTGATGTGGTGTTGCCTGATCAGATTCCTGGGAAAGGCGAGATTCTGACGCGCATCTCGCGTTTCTGGTTTGATCGCTTCACCGATCTGGTCGCCTCGCACCGTGATCCGCACGATGATGAGGCGGGCTTGGCTGAGGCGCTGGGTGATACCGATTTGGCGGGCACACTGAGTGGCCGGGCGATGTTGGTCAAACGCCTGCGGCCCTTGCCACTGGAGGCCATTGTGCGGGGTTATGTGGCGGGCTCGGGTTGGAAGGACTATCAGGCTTCGGGCAGCATTTGTGGCATTGACCTACCTGCCGGGCTGGCGCAGGCGGATGCGCTGCCTGAACCGATTTTTACGCCGTCCACCAAAGCGGCGGCGGGTGCACATGATGAGAATGTCTCGTTTGCCACCTTGCAGTCGACCATTGGTGCTGAGCGGGCCCTGCAGATTCGGGATGTGTCGCTGGCCATTTATCGGCGTGCCGCTGCCTACGCGCGCGAGCGGGGCATTCTTATTGCCGACACCAAGTTTGAGTTTGGGACCGATGGTGAGGGACGGCTACATTTGATTGATGAGGTACTGACGCCTGACAGCTCGCGATTTTGGCCAATGGAGCACTGGCACTCCGGCATCAGTCCGCCGAGTTTTGATAAGCAATTCGTGCGGGATTACTTAGAATCGATTAACTGGGATAAGCAAGCGCCGGGGCCGCACCTGCCGGCTGAGGTGATTCAGCAGACACAGGCGCGGTACTTGGAAGCCGCGGAACGACTGCTCAACTGAAACCAGCTGAGGTAAACTAATATTTATGACTGCTCCCTCTGCCCACCGCCCACAACNCGCTGGTTCTGGCGATCAGGCCTGTGCTGAACGGCGCTACACCGTTCGACGCAGTGATCTGCCGCTAAGCTGCCCCATGCCAGAAATGGCGGTCTGGAACGCCCATCCGCGGGTGTATTTGCCCATCGAAAAAACCGGCCACGCACTGTGCCCCTACTGCGGCGCACAGTATGAACTGGTTGACGACTGAGTCTCTGGCGCATGGCGCCCCCATCCACACAAGCCTCGCCTCACCGTTCTGCTGATTCATCTGATGACTTGAAGCTTTGGTCGGTCACTGAGCCCGTCTCGGCACTGATGTTGCCCGCTGGACGAGGGTGGTCGCAGGCGGTGGGTGTGGTGTTATTGATCACACTGAGTCTGGGCTTGGTGGTGCCTAAGGTGGCGGGCACTGGGTTTTTGTTGCTGGCGGTGATGGGTGTTGTGTGGCTGAGCTGGCGGCGGCTATGGGCGGCGGGTGACTTACATCCCCTTGAGCACTTGTTTGTGCTGCTGATTGGGTTTTTGGTTGGCGTCTGGGTGCTGGCTTGGGGTTGGAATGGGTTTGACCCTGCGGGGTGGGATAGCGTGGGTCGAGTGTTGCGCCTGCTGTTGATGATTCCGCTGTTTTTGATGTTGCGCCGTACGCTGCATCTTGAATGGTTTTGGTGGTCGGGCTTGGTGGTTGGTGCCTTGCTGGCTGGTGGCTATGCGTGGTGGCATGTGCTCACTGGACAGATCGGCGAATTTGAGGGGCGTGTTGGGGGGGTCACCAACCCGATTTACTTCGGTGGCATGGCGTTGGTCTTCGCCATGATGCTGGTGGCACGTGCGGTGGATGTTGTGCCGAGTCCGTCATCGATGGCGCTGCGTGCTGTGATTTTTGTTGCGGTCTTTATGGCATTGTCAGCCTCTGTACTGAGCGGCTCTCGAGGTGCTTGGTTCGCCTTGTTGCCGATCGTTGTTTTGTTTGCATTGACCTTGGGCCGTGCCTTGCCACCGCGATGGCGGATTGGAGTGCCACTGGCACTGTTGATTGCTGCCGCGTCGGCACTGATGTGGCCTGGTCTGCCGACAGCGGAGCGATTGGCTGAAATTGGGCCAGCACTGAGTGCCGCATCGCAGGGTGAGGTCACGGTTGATGCTTTGGGACGGCGGCTGGTGATGTGGCGGGTGGTGTTTGAGGAATGGCAGGGCCATTGGTGGTTGGGGACAGGGCCTGGTGTCTTTGAGCGGGCTTTGCTCGATGGGATTGAAAGAGGTCAGATTGATCCCCTGCTGTCTGAGTATCGCCACCCACACAGTCAGTTTCTGTCGGCACTGTTGGAGACGGGGCTGGTTGGGTTAATGGTGTTTGTGATGCTGTTGGCGGTGGTGGTGCGGCGATTTTTGTTGCTGTGGTCGGGCGGTTTGGCTTCGACCAGGCTGCTGGGTTGGTGCGGTCTGGTGGCGGTGACGGTTCTGGCAGTGATGGCGCTAAGCGAATCCATTTTTGAGCGCAATATTGGCATTGTTTGGTTTGGCCTGCTGATCGGCGGCAGCATGGGGTTGCTGCAGGCCAACCGGCGTCGCGAGTTGTCTGCGATGGATTCAGGTGCAGCGAGTTCGTGGCCAGTGGGCAAGCGACAGCATTCCCTCAGCGTCATGATCATCGCACTCAACGAAGCGGACCGCATAGCGGATTGCTTGAAATCGGTATCTGGGTGGGCGGATGAGGTCATTGTTCTGGACAGTGGCAGCACGGATGGCACGGTTGAATTGTGCCGTCGATACACCGAGCACGTGCACAGCACTGACTGGCCGGGTTTTGGTTTGCAAAAACAGCGGGCGCTTGAGGCCACTCAGCATTCGTGGGTGCTTTCGCTGGATGCGGATGAGGCGGTGAGCGAGGAGCTCAAGGCGGAGATTGATTTGGCTTTGTCGGTGGCTGAACCAGACTGCCAAGCCTACAAATTGCCCTGGGCAACGTGGGCGTTTGGGCGCTGGTTGAGGCATGGCCATTGGGCGCGGGCACCGTTGCGATTATTTCGTCGCGATGGTGGGCGATTTACGGATTCCAGTGTCCACGAACGCGTTGTGGTGCCGGCTGAATCTCGGGTCGGCCAAATGGAAGGGCCGTTGTTGCATAGGCCCTATCGCAATCTTGCCCATGCCCGTGAGAAATTGGCCAACTATGCGCGTTTGCAGGCCGCTGAACGGTCACAGCGGCGGCGATTGCCGGCCCTGCCACTGGAGCCCGAACTGCGCGCCAGCTTCAACTTCATCGACAACTACTTATTGCGAGCCGCATTCATCGACGGCCGCGCCGGCCTTGCCTTGAGCCGACTCACCGCCGCTTACACCCGCCAAAAATACCGCCTCCTGCGGCCGAAAGACTAGGACACCCATGATTTAAATTCAGGACACCCATCATCTCAGCCAAGCCCACACCTTTGTTTCATGGGTGTCCTGAATTTAAATCTCCTGAATTTAAATCATGGGTGTCCCAGTTTCAGTACTGAACACCGGGTGTGGATTTGAAGCGGCGGTGCAGCCACCAGTATTGGGCTGGGGCACGGCGGATGTGGTGTTCGAGGAAGGCATTGAATCGAGTGAGATCGGCGATCGGGTTGCTGGAGGGGAAGTTTTCCCACACGCGGTCGAGATGGACGACAATGCGACCGGTCGTTTGATCAAGGATGGGGTACATGCCCATGACGCGAGCGCGGCCCAGTTTTGCGAGTTCAGGCACGGCCTTGATCGTGGCCGCATCCAATCCAAAGAAAGGTGCCCACGCACTTCTCTGAGGACCGAAGTCTTGATCAGGGGCATACCAAAGAATGCCGCCGCGTCTGAGATGGCGAACCATGCCGCGCAGGTCGTCTCGCTGAAGCAACCCTTGCGAATACAAGCGCCTGCCCTGGTTCTGAAAAGCCTCGAGTCGCGGATTTCTTAAGGGTCGATAGATGCCGGTGATGCTCAGCCCCTGTGCGGCAGCCGCCTCAGCCACCAAGCGCGCACCCAACTCCATGGCGATGGTGTGACCGGTCAGCAAAATCAAGCCTTGGCCTGACTGACAGGCCTCCGATAAATGATGACTGTCCTCAACTGAACCGTACTCTGGGCCAAGTGGGCCTTGGTGGGTCCAACTGTGAGCAAAGTCAGTCAAACTCTCAGCCAAATGGCGAAAGTGCTGATGCCGGATCGACTCGCGTTCTGCCGAGGTCAACTCCGGAAAACACAATTCCAGATTTCGATCAGCAATGTGCCTGCGCCGACCCATCAGCTGCATCATGGGCCAGGCCAAGACAGCGGTTATACGGCGACCGCTCCTCAAGGAGCGATTGCCCAACCAGCGGATCATTAGCAGCAATAGCCGTGTCATGGTCAGCATTATGACGCCATCAACCTCATCCTGCAGATGCCGATCCAGTCGGTAATCAGCTACACTCCCACAGCAATGTTGTGGATCTACCGCCTTATTGTTTTGCTACTGCTGCCCTTGGCACTGCTTCGGCTTCGTCGTGCTCCAGATGAAGCGCTCAACCACTCATGGCGAGAGCGCTTGGGTGATCTCCCAGATCAACCAAACTCAGCGGTGCAATCGAAGATCTGGCTCCATGCCGCCTCTGTAGGTGAGGTGAATGCGGTCAAACCACTGGCGCAGCGTCTGTTGGACAGTGGTCACCCTCTGATGATGTCAACCATGACGCACAGCGGCATCCGCCATCTTGATCAAACCCTCACGCATCCAGAACTGAGCACCGCACTCGCGCCCCTCGACACGCAATTTGCCGTCCAGCGTTGGTTGAAGCAAGTGCGACCAGCAGCGGTGATCATTGTTGAAACTGAGCTTTGGCCAGAAATGCTGCATCAATGCCATGCTCGGCAGATCCCTGTGATTCTAGTGAATGCCCGACTCACCGCAACGGCCGCTCGCCGCTATCGATGGATTAAGCCGCTATTCAAACCCCAGCTGGCGCGTATCTCGTTGGCGCTGACTCAATCCGAAGCAGACAGTCAACGGTTTATTGACCTCGGCCTGCGGCCTGAGGCACAAACTGTGGTGGGCAACCTCAAGTTTGATCAACCCGATCGCGGTCTGTGCACAGTCAGTGATGGCATGCAGTGGCTGACTGACACTGCAACAGAACGCAAGTGTTGGGTGGCTGGCAGCACCCGATCGGGTGAGGACAGAATCATGTTTGAGGCGCATCGATTGATTCAAGCCGATCACCCCGATGCACTGCTGATTTTGGCGCCGAGGCATGTCACACGCAGCGCCGCAATCCTAAGACAAGTCCACGCCCATGATTTGAAGGGCATGAGATTGTCACAGTGGCAAGTGTCGCCGGTCACCACCCCCCCAGACGTCATTATCTTGGATGGGATTGGCGAGCTGACGGAGGCCTATCGTTTGGCTCAAGCCTGCTTTGTGGGTGGCAGCTTGGTCCCTGTCGGCGGCCACAACTTGATCGAACCTGCAGCCTTGGGCAAACCCGTCCTGAGTGGCCCCCACCTCAGCAATCAAGCTGAGGCAGCACAGTGTTTAGATGCCAGTGCCGCGCTGATTCGCGTTGATGGTGCCGGGCAGCTAGCCGCCGAAGTCAGCGCGCTGCTCGCGGATACCGATCGGACTCGACAACTGGGGGGGCGCGCTAAAGCTGCGCTGGCCAGCCACCAAGGAAGCCTCGAGGCGACGCTGCAATCGATTACCCCATTGTTGGGCGGTTCAGCTCAACGCAGCAATTGATTCACACGACGCAGATCAGACTCATCCAGCAGCCCAGCGGCCTGACGCAAGCGAAGCTGATTCAAGATGAACTGGTGACGAACATTCGAGTAATCACGCTGAGCTGAGAAGAAGCGCTTGTTCGGCGATCAGCACATCAATGATCGTACGAGTGCCCACTTCAAACCCAGCATTGGTGGCTTCCAATGCACTTTCCGCGGAGACCAACGCTTGGCGAATGGCCTCGACTTCCTGGATGCCAGCAACCACACCGCGATAAGCAGACTCCGTCTGGCGAATCACCGCCCGCTCAGTTTGATCACCGACCTCTTCGACCACTCTCAGTGCAAAACCCGCCTGACGGCGACGTGATTGGGTAGCAAAGCCCTGAAAGATGGGCACAGTGAGCACAACGCCAGCTTGCCAAGACTCTGTCTCCAGTGCCAGCGTACCAATTGGGCTTTGCGTCTGCGGATCACGCGCGACAAACTCATTGTTGACGTTGCGGCTCAAGGTTGCGGTCAAATCCAGTGACGGCAGATGTCCGGCACGCGCCACGCGCAGATCTGCTTGCGCCGCATCGCGCTGACTGCGCGCACGCTGTACTTGCGGATTGGACGCCAGCGCCATACGTACCCAGCGGTCAGATCCCACCGGATCCGGCGACTCAAGTGGAATGTCGTCAATCAGCCGGGCATATTCATCGAAATACACGCCAGCCACCTCGCGCAAAGCCTCTCGCGCATCCTGCAGCCGATTCTCAGCCACAATCGCACGCGCCCTGGCACCGTCATAGACTGCACGCGCTTCATGCACATCGGTGATGGCCGATAAACCCACCTCAAAGCGCTGCTCCGCCTGTTCAAACTGCCGGCGCAGCGCCGTCTCTTCTGAGCGCGCGGAGGTTAGGTTGTCGAGGGAGGTCAGCACATCAAAATAGCGCTGAGAAACGCGCAGCAGGAAGGCCTGAAAAGCCTCTTGAAACTCAGCATCGGCGCTCGCTAGTTCGGCGCGACTGCGTTGCAGACGGCCATAGTTGGCATCGCTGTACAGGCTTTGTCGAAGTTGAATGCTTAAGTTCTCTTGATCAATGTCTGAGGAGGGCAGCGTGGTGCCAGCCACCTCTGGGGTTGAGCTGCCCAAGGTCCGACTTGCTGTACCAGAGATCTGCGGTAACAGCGCCGCACGTGCTTGCACGGGACTCTGCCCGGCCACATCCAAGCGACGTTCCGCTGCGCGCAATTCCGCATCATGCGACTGAGCCAATTGGTAGACGCCCATCAGATCAACCGCATGCGCGGAAGATGCTGCCATCAGCAAGCTTGTACATACCAAAACTGAGAATGCTTTCATTGCCACGGTCACCTGTTCAATATGTGGGTGTTCGACTGTCCAATCGAATCAAAATTCAAATCAAAACTCAAAAGTGGGTGGATCTTCTGCACCGATCAGGCGGGGCAAGTCAGTCTCAAACAGGCTCTGCGTGTCCCAGCGCCGTGGCTCTGTCTGGCGCATGCACACCGCTTCCATCGCCGGTGTTTGTCCACAGACCGCAAAGATCAGGCCACCCGTTTTGACCAATTCCATCAGGCGGGGTGGCATCACGGCAACTGATGCCGTCACGACAACCGCATCAAATCGGTCGGAGAAATCACCACAATGCAGACCATCTGCCTGGCGCACCTCAACATTCTTGACCCCTGCCCGCTCAAGCTTCGTAGCCGCGCGCTCGGCCAATTCGGGGAAGATCTCCAGTGACACCACTTCAGCACCCAGCGCCGACAAGCAAGCACTGATAAACCCTGATCCCGTGCCTATCTCGAGGACGCGCTGGCCGGCCTGAATATCGAGGCCTTGCAACATACGCCCTTCTTCAACCGGCTTCATCATCACTTGGCCTTGGGCCAGCGGAATACGAACGTCGGTAAAGGCGAGGCGGCGGTAGCGCGAGGGCACGAAATCTTCTCTGGGCACGGTACGCAGCACGTCGAGCACCCGGTGATCGAGCACATCCCAGGTGCGCACCTGTTGCTCGACCATATTGAAGCGGGCTTTTTCTAAATTTAGAGCCATGGGCGCTGTTCCGCAGGACCAATTACGTTGAATGCAATCATTATTGTAACGCTTCTCAGGCGGCCACAACCGTGCCGCAGGTCATGGTTGCTGGCTACCCGTTCCGTCGTATCATCAATACGGACATGAAATCAAAACCCCTACCCTACTGTGATCGGCTCGGCCAGCGGCCGCTGGAGGCCGTCCAGCTGGCCGTAATCCATGCCACGGAGCTGCCAACGCTGCAGGAGGCTCGGGCCTATGGGGAACAGATTCACTATCGCCAGACAGACACTGGCAATAGTGGACATTACTACATCGACCGCGATGGCAGCGTGGAGTGCTGGGTTCCACTGGAACGCACTGCACACCATGTGCGTCACTTCAACCAGCATTCTGTTGGCATCGAATTGGTCAATCTTGGCCGGTTCCCGAACTGGTTCCATCAGTCGTCACAAAGCTGGCAAGAGCCGTATTCAGAGGCGCCACTGACGGCCCTTGAGAACCTGCTTGGCCTACTGAGGCAAGCCTTGCCCTCGCTGCGTTACATCACCGGTCATGACCAGCTCGATTTGGAGAGGGTGCCCGCCACCGATGCACTGCAGCACCTTGATGGGGATGGGGTCAATCGAGTGCGCCGCAAATTAGATCCGGGGCCACTGTTTCCATGGCCGCGCCTTGTGGCTGCAACCGGGCTTGATTTTATCGCCGCAGGTGATCCAGTTCTCACCACGCTCAGAGATCAAGCCTCCTGACTATTTTCGCTGTAGCCCAGTGCCGCGTACGTGACTTCACTCAGATCCCGGCTCAACCCGTCGCGTGCGGCCAACTTCTCCAGCACCGCTCTCATCGAGCCGCCCTGAGGGTCATCGAAACGCCGCCAGCGCCCCAGTGCAGCGGCCAAGCGCGCCGCCAGCTGCGGGTTAAAGCCATCCACATCATCGATCACCCGACCGAGCAGCCGATGCCCCGCTCCATCCGCGCGATGAAAAGCAGCGCAATTGAGGACACCCATGGTTCCAATCAATGCCCGAACCTTGTTGGGGTTGTGGATGGCAAACAATGGGTGTCCTAGTAATTCCTCGATCCGCTCGACGGTTTCAGGCCGCGGGCAGGATGCTTGAATGGCCAGCCACTTATCGATAACCAACGGCTGATCTTGGAACTGGCGTTGGAACTCGTCTAGCAAGGTGTCTGCGTTATCAGCCCCTTTGTGCACCAAAACCTGCAACGCAGCCAAGCGATCGGTCATGTTGTCGGCCTGCTCGAAGCGCCGGGTGGCCAGTTCAACCAGTTCCGTCTGATGAGCCACCACTGAACTGGCGCCCAGACCAGGACACCCATCAAACAATCTCGCCAAAATGGTGTTAGCCAACGACCGCGCCGCCATGGACTCAGGCGCCAACGACCAATTCTGTGGCTGTCCCAATCGTCTAAATCGCGCCCAGAGCTCATCGCTGAGCGCGCGACCGAGGTGGCCGAGTAGCACACTGCGCTGTTTATGGATGTCCAGGATCTGCGGCCGCTCAAATTGCTCGGCGAGCTCTGCTTCGGTTGGAAGGGTCAGCATCTTGGCTGCCAGTGCTGGATCCAGATGCTCATCAACCAAGATGCTGTGCCAGGCTGAAGTCAAGGCATCCATGGCCGGTTCCCTATCTGCATGTTGATCGAGCATGGCGCAGAGGGTGGCCTGCGCTAAGCGGCGGCCTGCCAGCCAACGACAGACTGGATCCGTATCATGGCCCGCCAATCGACTCAGGTCCTGCAGGGCCCACTCAAACTCAAGCTTCACCGGCGCCGAGAGTCCGCGCAGTAATGATGGCAACGGCTGAGCACCCAGCCCCTTGAATCGCAGCTGTGTTGTTTCTTCCTTTAAAAGGACAACGCGCGATAACGGACCAGGTTGACTTTCTTCAGCCAGCGTGACCGGCAACGGCTGATTATCGGCGCCTAAAAAGCCCATCGTGATGGGGATCTGAAGCGGGCCAATGGTCGCATTCTCATCATGAGTGGGCAGTTGCTGCCGCAGGGTCATCACCCATTCATCGCAGGTAGCATCATGATGGGTGTCTATAACTACAGTGGGGGTGCCGACTTGGTCATACCAGCGCATGAACTGACTTAAGTCTTGGTTTGAGACAGCAGCCATGGCAGCGACGAACTGATCACAGGTTGCGGCTTGTCCATCGTGCTCGCTCAAATAGCGGGTCAGGCCAGCATTAAACTGTTGCTCGCCCAGCATGGTGTGCAACATGCGGATCACTTCAGCGCCTTTCTGATAGACCGTTGCGGTGTAGAAGTTATTGATCTCCTGATACCGCTGCGGTCTGATCGGATGTGCCATGGGGCCATCATCTTCGGGAAACTGCCTAGCCATTAGACCGGCCACATCATTCACACGCTTGACGGATCTGGAGTACATGTCACTGGTAAACTCCTGATCACGGAAAACGGTCAATCCCTCTTTCAATGTCAGTTGAAACCAGTCGCGGCATGTCACGCGGTTGCCGGTCCAGTTGTGGAAGTACTCATGGGCGACGACCGACTCGACCGCTTCAAAATCATCATCGGTTGCAGTCTCCGGCGCAGCCAAGACGTAACGTGAGTTGAAGATATTAAGGCTCTTATTCTCCATAGCACCCATGTTGAAATGGTGGGTGACGACGATGTGATAGATGTCAAGGTCGTACTCGAGCCCGAACCGTGATTCATCCCATTTCATGGCGCGCTTCAAGCTGGCCATGGCATGGCCGAGCTGTTCAAGATTGGCCGGTTCGGACCAAATGCACAGGCGAACGGTGCGGCCACTGGCTGTCACAAACTGATCATCGAGTGAGACCAATGGACCGGCGGCAATGGCAAACAAATAACTGGGCTTGGGAAAGGGGTCTTCCCACTCTGTAAAATGCCGACCATCTGGCAACACCCCCTCATCGACGCAATTGCCATTGCTCAGCATGACTGGGTATCTCGCCCGATCCCCCTCCAATCGAACTCTGAACTTAGCCATCACATCGGGACGATCTGGGTACCAGGTAATTTTTCTGAATCCCTCCGCCTCACACTGGGTCAACAGCAGCTCATCCGCGGCATAGAGTCCCTCCAGCGACTTGTTCGTGGCTGGATGGATGACAACCTCGGTGGTAATTTGAGCGCGAGTGGCTCCGATTTCGATCAATAAATCGCCCTGATCATTGAACTGCCACTGTGCTTTTGGCAGTGGCTGGCCATTGACACCGATGCGCTGCGTATCAAGGCCCTCACCGTTGAGGCACAAGGGCGTGGAGTCCGGTGATCCCTGACCCACCCAGACGGCCTCCAAAACAGCCTCAACCTTGCTTTCATCGGCATCCAGCACAAGTCGGAGGCTGACGGCCTCGATCTGCCAACTGGGTGGTGCGTAGTCTGATCGGTACACAGTATGTTTTGGCTGCGCCATTTGAACCCTTTTCGGCATTTTGCACTGAGATGTGTGGGCGGCTTCAGATAGGCACGCTATCATACAGCGATGGACGACATGGCCCGGCAAACCCCCGACCGCAGCGATGCGCAAAACGCTTACGAGCGTATCCGCCAGACTGTCGTCCGAACACCGCTGATGCGGAGTGATCAGATTGATGCGCTGACTGGTGCTCGGGTGTGGTTTAAGTGCGAACAGCTCCAACACACGGGTTCATTCAAGTTCCGTGGCGCCAGCAACGCGGTGGCGCTTTTGCCTGAAGATTGCCCTGGAGTGGCCACCCACTCGTCAGGAAACCATGGGGCTGCGCTGGCCTTTGCGGCGAGAGAACGCGGCCTCAGCGCCGACATTGTGATGCCAGAAAACGCGGTACAAGCCAAAATGGAAGCCGTGCGCCGCTTCGGTGGCCGCGTCCATTTGTGTGAACCGACTCAATCCGCCCGTGAACAGCGTCTGGCTGAGCTCGCTGCCACTGGCTTGGCGGTAATCCCGCCTTTTGACGACGCACGCGTCATTGCTGGACAGGCCAGCTGCACCTTCGAATTATTGGAGCAATGTCCGAACCTCGATGTCATCCTTGCCTCCGTCGGCGGCGGTGGCTTACTCGCCGGCGCACTGCTGGCCAATACAGGACACCCATCATCTCCAAGGTCAGGTTCAAGACCAGGACACCCATCGAATTCAGTGGGATCTGCGGAATCTGGCAGGACCGAAGTCATGGGTGTCCCAGTGTTGGACGAAACAATGGGTGTCCCAGTGTTTGGCGTAGAGCCGGAGGGAGCAGATGACACGGCACGTGCCTTCGTCAGTGGCCAGCCGCCGGCGGAGCATCATCCGCAAACCATGGCTGATGGATTGAGAATGCAGGTCGGAGCCCTGAACCTGGCCATCATTCGTGACCATGCTGCGGGCATCATCACCGTGACTGAGCGTCAGATCGTTGATGCGATGGTCATGATCTGGACAGAGCTCAAGCAGGTGGTAGAGCCCTCAGGTGCTGTGGCCTTGGCCGGCCTGCTGGCCAAACCAGCACCCTTTCAGGGCCAGCAAGTGGGCATAATTCTGTCGGGGGGCAATCTGGATCTCGCGCCGAAATTACGGAAGTGGCTGGAATGAAACTTTGGTTAATGCGCCATGCCCAAGCAGAGCCCTGGAGCACTGATATTGCCGCAGATCAGGAGCGAGCACTTAGTGCCAGAGGTCGACTGGACTGCACAGCCCTAAACGAATGGCTGCAGCAATATCCCGAGCACCGAGCCAACACCATTCTGGTCTCACCCGCTCGCCGCACTCGCGAAACCGCCGAGCGAGTTCTGGGCAGCTTGCACGGGATCGCGTCCGTCATTTGTGATCCGCTGTGGGCAGCCAGCCCAGATGAACTCAAAAGAGTGATCACACTGCACGCCGACAGTCCCGAGCCCATCATGTTGATTGGACATAATCCGGGCCTATCGGAGTTACTGGCATGGCTGACTGACTCAAGCTTTGGCAACATGAGCCCTGGCACGCTGGTGATGTTGGATGTGTCGGTGCCGCTGCATGCCGGCTGTGGCGAGATCACCCTGAGCGTTCAGCCCAGCGACTTAACGTAGCAAGCTGCAATAGCTTCTAAACCGGCCTGATCCTCAGCACTGAATCGGTCATGCTCAGGACTGTCAATGTCCAGCACGCCTAGCAACTCACCGTTCTGAAACAAGGGAATAACCAACTCAGAACGTGAATTCGGGTCGCAAGCAATGTGCCCCTCAAACGCATGCACGTCGGCCACGCGCTGCGTCTGGCCTGTTCGCGCAGCAGCGCCGCACACTCCCCGCTCGAGGGCAATTGACACGCAAGCCGGCTGACCCTGAAATGGCCCCACAATCAGCTCCCCGTCCTCATAAAAATAAAAGCCCACCCAATTGAGCGCCGGCAGCCGCGCGTACAGCAAGGCGCTCAGGTTGGCTGCATTGGCAATCTGATGCGTATAGCCCGACAACAGCGCCTCGGCCTCGGCCAGCAAGCGAGGGTAGTCGGTCTCAGACGCTATCTCAGGGCGTGTCGTAGTATCCATCACCGCGCAAGTCTACCTCAGCGGCAGACAAAATCGTGGGCGTCACAAACACCAGCAACTCACGGCGCTGATCATCCTCACCTTGCCGCCCAAATAATCGCCCAACAAACGGCACAGTTCGAAGCCCTGGCACACCCGATTGAATCTGGTTGCGCTGCGCCTGAAAAATCCCGCCCAACACCAGTGTCTGGCCCGCCGCAATCACCACTTGCGTATTGACCTGCCGTGTGTCGATCGACGGCACCGTCCCGCCGCGTCCAGTCTGAAAAATCTCTCCCACGGTGTCTTGTTTGATCGATAAATTCAATTGCACCCGGTCCTGACTCAGAATGAGAGGGCGCACGCGCAACTCCAAGGCGGCTTGTTTGAATTCAATATTCACCGCACCACCTTGCGCACCACCTTGAACCGACTCAAAGGGAATTTCCACGCCCTGCTGAATGAACGCCTCTTGCTGGTTCGCAGCCACCACCCGAGGCCGCGACAGCACTTGACCATGCCCTTCGCTCTCTAACGCGCTCAGTTCCAAATCCAATTGATGGTGTGCGGTCATCACTGTCAGCGCTTGGCGCACCGCAGCCGTTGCTGGCAGGTCAATCGAAAGGCGATCGCTTAAATCCGCTGACGAGGACTGCAACGCCTCGAGACTCGCTGCTGAAGCCCACCCAGATAAAGACCCTTCACCTAATAATCGATTTACACCAAACCGTACCCCCAACTGTCGATTGAAGTCCTCCCGCGCAATGACAATCCGAGACTCAATCAGCACCTGCTGTTCCGATCGATCGAGGCGCGCCAGCAATGCCATAACCGCCTCCACCCGGTCCGAGGCATCCGTGACTAAGACGGCATTCTGCCGCACGTCAGCGGTGATTCGCCCTCGCTCAGAGAGCAACCCCGCGTCACTGTGCGACAGACTCGACACCAACTCAATCAGCGTCGCCGCCTCGCGATGCTGGACCGCAATGACTTCTGAACGCAGCGGCTGCGTGCGCTCATTGCGATGCGCCTCCTCAGGGGTACCAACCCAGAGCAGGTCACCATGCCGCTGTTGCACCAACCCAGACATCTGCAGCACCGAGCGCATCAATGCGCCAGGCGCCACCTCATCGACCTGCAAGCTAATCTGACCCGCCACCTGCGCAGACAACACCAGATTGATGCCGTCGAGCTCCGCCAGCAGTGTCAGCAGGTCGCGAAGTGGCAACGCGTCACCGTGTACCGCAATCAGATCATGGTCAACTTCATGGCTTGACCCCGACGTCAAGCCAACTTGACCCAAGGTGCCGAGCAATAGCACACCTAGCCACCACCGCCTCATCGCTCGCTCCGCCTAACCGGTCGAACCCATGCATCACCAACGCCCTCCTGTCGCACCGGTAGCTCGACTTGCGATGACCCCTGATCGGCGTGACCATGGAGGACAATGCTACGGTGATCAATGCCGGCAATCACCCCGCCATCGGCGCCCAGCAGAGCCCCCAAACCGCGCCGCTGCAGCGCCATGTCACGGGCCGTCACCAGCACCTCCCACTGGCCCTGACGCCTGACCACCCCAGCAATGGTGAGTTCTGCCAGAGGCAATTGCGCCAAGGGGTCCTCAGGGATCGTTAAGGCAACGGCCCTGTCTGCTTCAGCAAATGGGTTCCTCGCCAACGCATGCGTCGGCCACGGTGACCGCTCCATGCTCGGCTGAGGGACTGCCGTCAGCGTCAGCGTTACCCGCAATACCGGAGACAGCGTCTCAACATCCGTCTCAATCTGCGTCTCTGGTTTGGTATCGGCAGCCTTAATTTCTAGTTTGAGCAGACGCACGGCGGCATCTGACTGAGCATTCAATGCCCCCACCCACTGCTGCCATTGCACCCAGTCGGTATCTGCTGTTGCCGTCAACCTGTCACCCATAAGGCTAGACGTCACCACTGCCGACATCGTTTCTTCCAAATCGTCCTGCCAATGGCGCAACAACGCAGTTGTCTCATCACGTGTTGCCGCCATAACCGCGCGCTGATCTGCGACATCACGCCGAGCAGTCTGCCACTGCTGAGTGAGCTGACGCTGATCAACAATTAACGCGTTCCGCTCTGCCAGCATTGGCGTGACAACAAAGTAGCCTGTGACGACCGTCGGCGCCGCAAAGGTCATGGCCATAACCGACACGCGCAGACCCAGTGACGCAAGCGCCAATCGCCCCGGCCCCAGGGTTTGCAGCTCAATCCACCAACGCATTGTCGTGCTCCGAGTGCAAGGCCAGCAGGCTCGATAACTGGCCGACCATCACAGCCTCAGTCAAGCCCTGAGCTTGCTGCGCAGACACCTCGATATTGGCCTCCCAAGCGCTGGCCCAAGCTGCCACAACAGCTATCTCAGGCGCCTCAAATTGCAACTGCCAATGATCGCTAGACTGGTACCACCGCAGCGCCCTCCAGCGCACCCCCTCGGGCGTTGTCGATGCCAGCTCATCCAACCACTGGCCAGAGTCAACCCAATGCTGCCCAGCTTCAAACTCAGGTAGGGCTTCAGTCAAGGCATCACGCGCAGCCAGCACTTGATCAAGCTGCTGATTCAAGCCCTCATTGACTGCCACCAGCGTCTGAGTGTGATGACCCATGACCACAACGGCACCGGCATTGAGGAGCACCACCGTCACCAGTAGACCGAGCAGTAGGACGTTGAAAGTGCGACAGCGCTGGCGTCTGAGCTGCGGCCGCCAAGGCAACAAATTAACGGTGG
>SL_7KL_010_BRINEDRAFT_10000651_pt1 | contig 16405 bp, 13 predicted proteins | sample SodLak_010_BRINE_FD_10663 | JGI IMG/M metagenome (IMG submission 10663)
CCGCGGCGGCTGCCACACCGCCGGGATTGTCCTCGACGGCGACACACGCACCGGCAGGCTCGGCGAGCAGCTCCAGGGCGACGCGATAGACCTCGGGATCCGGTTTGGGCTGCTCGACCCGGTCCGCGTCGAGCACGAACGCCAGCACACCGATGTCGAGTTCGGCAGCATCGAGCACGGCGGTCACGTTCGCCGGGGAGGTCGTCGTCGCGACGGCGACCGCGATCCCGCGCTCGTGTGCAGCTCGGATGCAGTCGGCGACACCCGCCCGGGCGACGACCGGCGACGAGGCGAGCAGTTCGTGGAAGCGGTCGGTCTTGGCGGCGTGGACGGCTCCCGCGTCGACTGCGTCCCCCCGCTGGGCCGCGTACGTCGCGATGCGATCGACACCACCGTTGCTGGTGAGCAGGTCCCGGTACAGCGCACGGTCCCAGTGCCAGTCGAGTCCCTTCGAGGCGAATGCGTCGTTGAAGGCCTGGCGCTGCAACTCCGAGGTGTCCGCGAGTGTGGAGATCGAGCCGAACAGAATGGCGGTCATGGCTACCTCGGGGTCGGGTGGGACGTCGTCACGGCGGTCGGGTGCGTCGGCCCGGCCCTCGCTGGATGTCGTCGGGGGTCGAAACGGTGGGTCAGGCGGCCGGGCGCGCGGTGGTGCNCTCCGGCGCATCGACCTCGATCTCGGCCGGCGGGTCCTCGGCCACGGTGGCGGGGTCCTCGAGCCCGACGTCCCGACACAGCGGCTCGATGCCGATGCCCTGGCGCGGGTAGCCGGCACAGATGGTCCGATAGTCCGCCAACGCCGCGGCGAGCTCGTCGCGGTCGAGTTCCTCGAGGTAGCCGCAGGTACCGATGGCGCCACGCGGGAGGGGGGCGACGAGTTGGCCGCCCCGCTTCTGTTCGACCTTCTGCTGGGCCTGCCAGACCAGTTCGGTGTCAGCGAGCACGTCGTGCCACAGGCTCAGCCCGAAGTCGGACATCAGCGTCAGGATCCGGTGCAGTGATGCCTCGTCGATCCAACCCCGCCGGTGGCTCAGCAGCGCACCGAAACCCATACCGATGGCGACGGCGTGACCATGGAGCAGGCCCGCGGGGATCTCGAACCCGGGTGACCAGGTGTGGCCGTAGGCGTGGGGACGGGCCTGGTGGGTCTCGTAGAGATTGTCGTATTCGGCTTCGACGTAGCTGCGCATCGCACCCGCCAGGATGGCCTGCGCCGCGGGGGCCAGCCGGTCGGCGAGGTCCGTACCCGTCGTGCCGAACCGGGTGGTGACGAGTTGCGGCCCGGCGTCCTCGAGCGCGGTGAACAACGCCGCATCCTTGACGACGGCCATCTTGATGATCTCCGCGACCCCGTGGCGCAGCCACCCCTCCCGCATGGTCGCGAAGAAGGTGCGGTCGGTGATCGACAGGATCGGGGCGTGGTAGGCCCCGATCAGGTTCTTGTAGCCGAACCCGTCGCAGCAGGTCCGCGGTGAGGGTCCGGCGTCGATCCCGGCGACCAGCGAGGTCGACAGCATGACGTAGGGCGTACTGCGGTGATACAGCGCACACGCCAGGCCAGCGGTGTCGCTGAGGACCCCACCCCCGGCGACCAGGACCGGCTCCGTGCGCATCACGCCGAGCCGCTTGAAGTCGCCCAGCATGCGCTCGACGGTGCGGATGCCCTTGTCGACCTCCATGGCGCGGTAGACCAGCGTGTGCAACTCGATGTCGTGGTGGGCGAAATATGCACGGATCGCATCACCCCAACGCTCGTCGACGTTGCGGTCGATGACGGCGACACACCGCCCCGTGGCGGCGTAGACATCACGCAGCAGCGGCTCGTCGGGGTGCAGGACCCCCTCGACGACACGGATGGAGGTGAAGGTCCGGTTGGTCATGACGGCTTCGACGAGGTTGCCGTCATGGCTGCTGACCACGCTCCCCTCGCTGAAGCGGTAGGGCGAGGTGGCGTAGCGGGCATGCGGGTCGGTCGTGACCAGCCGGTCGGCGACGCCGCGCCAGTAGTCGCCGTCCGTACCGTCGCGCAGGGCGTCGACGAGCCGTCGATCGCCCAGCGGGGACCGACGCAGCCGGTCGCCGAAGTCGTGCCAGGCGGCCGCGCCGGCGGGATCGAAACCGGCGAGCAGTTCGTGCATGAGGCCGGCGAAGGTCGCCACCGACGCGGACAGTGACGTCCGCAGTCGACGCAACGCCGGCAGGGAGCGCAGGGCGTCCCGCGCCGCGAGGTCGTGGCCGGTCGACTCGGCGTAGGCGTCGGTGTCGAGCACCGCCAGCAGCAGCGAGCGGACCGCGGCGGAGTCCAACAGCCTGTCGAGTTGTTCCTCGAGCCCGCCGATCGCGGTCGGGACGGGCCCGGAGGCGACCAACTCGTCGACCCTCTGCACGACGCTGCTACGGGATGCTGCCATCGGCTCGTTGCTCCTGTCGACCGACCGGACCACGGCGGGAGGCGGAGACACGATCGCGATTCCCCGTCAGCGCCAACCGGTGTTCGGTGACGTCGGCGGCAGGTATGACCGTGCGTTGCGACGATCTGAGCGTGGGGGTCGGGTGGTGGCGCTTGACACGCTTGCGGGGCCTCTCTACCGTGCAAACTGAGAGCAAACGATTGCAACACATGCTTGACGACCGGGGACGAGGGAGACGTTTCGTGGGTTCGAGTCGTGCAGAGTTCGCGCAGACCAATATTGCGGCACCGGGGATCCAGTCGGTCGACTGGGAACAACGGGTCGACTTCAACCGCCTGCGCGAGTACCGCCTCGCGCGGACACGCGAGGCGCTCGACGCCAGCGAACTCGGCGCGGTCCTGGTGTTCGAGAGCAGCAACATCCGTTACCTGACCAGTACCCACCTCGGTACCTGGGGATACAACAAGACGGAGCGGTGGGGGCTGTTGACCCGTAGCGGCGAGCCCTGGCTGTGGGACTTCGGCTCCGCGGCCAAGAACCACCGGCTGTACTCGCCCTGGTTGGTCAGCGAACACTCGCGGGGCGGCAACGCCGGACTCCAGGGTGCGATCTCACCCGACAGCGGGCTGCCCGAAGCCGCGGCGCGGGAGATCGCGGGGATCCTCCGCGACGAGGGTGTTGCCGACATGCCGCTGGGCGTGGACGTCGCCGAGATCCCGTTCCTGCGTGCCCTCGAGGGTGCCGGCATCAAGGTCCACGACGGCCAGCAGGTGATGCTCAACGCCCGCGAGATCAAGAACGTCGACGAGATCATGCTGCTGTCGCAGGCAGCGGCCATGGTCGACGGCGTCTACCACGACATCTATGAGGCGCTGAAGCCCGGGGTGCGCGAGTCCGACATCGTCGCGCTCGCGACCAAGCGGCTGTTCGAGATGGGCTCGGAGCAGGTCGAGGCGATCAACTCCATCGCCGGCGAGCGCTGCAGCCCGCACCCGCACGTGTTCTCGGACCGGTTGATCCGACCCGGCGATCAGGCCTACTTCGACATCATCCACGCCTTCAACGGCTACCGCACCTGTTACTACCGCACCTTCGCGGTCGGGCGTGCCAGTCAGGCGCACCGCGATGCCTACAGCCGTGCCCGCGAACTCATCGACGTCGCCATCGACGCGGTCAAGCCGGGTGTCGGCACCGACGAGATCGCCCGGTTGTGGCCCGACGCCAACGAGTTCGGATTCGATTCCGAGATGGAGGCGTTCGGGCTGCAGTTCGGTCACGGGCTCGGGCTGGGGCTCCACGAGCGACCGGTCATCTCCAAGCTCAACTCGCTCGAGACGCCCGTGGAGATCAAGGAGGGCATGGTCTTCGCGCTCGAGACCTTCTGGCCGGCCGGGGACGGTCACTCGGCCGCACGCATCGAAGAAGAGGTGGTCGTCACCGCCGACGGCTCGGAACTGCTGACGCTGTTCCCGGCCGAAGAACTCGTCGTCACCAACCAATACTGAGGGACGGTCATGACAGCCACGGAAACACCCACCGAAGCTCCGCCACGCCCGGACGCTGATCCGCAGGACGTGCAGCTCGCGCTCTACCGCCAGGTCGTCCGGCTCCGGCGGTTCGAGGAGCGGGCCTACCGGCTGTTCATGGAGGGCCTGGTCAAGGGCACCTCGCACCTGTCGCTCGGGATGGAGGCCATCGCCGCCGGGTTCGGTGAGGCGATGCGCGACGACGACTACACCTTCTGCACCTACCGCGGGCATGCGCACACCTTGGCGCGGGGCACCCCGATGGCCGGTGTCATGGGTGAGCTACTCGGGCGCGCGAGCGGCGTGTGCGGTGGGAAGGGTGGCTCCATGCACCTGACCAGCGTCGAGCACGGGGTGATGGGGTCCTACGCCATCATCGGGGCCCACCTGCCCATCGCCAACGGTGCGGCCTGGTCCGCGCAGGTCCGCGGCAGTGGGCAGGTGGCCGTGTGCTTCTTCGGTGACGGCACCACCAACATCGGGGCCTTCCACGAGGCGCTCAACCTCGCGAAGGTGTGGGAGTTGCCGGTCGTCTTCGTGTGTGAGAACAACCTGTACATGGAGTACACCGCCATCGGCGACGTCACCGCCGTCGAGCACCCGGCCGCGGACCGCGCGTCGGCCTACGGGCTCGAGTCCATCATCGTGGACGGCAACGATCCCGACGCGGTCTACGACGTCGCGACCACCGCCATCGAGCGCGCACGCTCCGGAGGTGGACCGTCGCTGATCGAAGCCAAGACCTACCGGCACGGCGGGCACTCGCGGGCCGACCCCGGTGACTACCGCCCACCGGCGGAGGTCGAGGCCTGGCTCGAGCGGGACCCGGTCCCGACCTACCGGACCCGGCTCGTCGACGCCGGCGTGGACGAAGCCGTCCTCACCGAGATCGAGGACCTCGCCCAGGCCGACGTCGACGCCGCGACCGAGGACGCGAAGGCGGCACCGACCCCCGAGCTACAGGCGGCCTACCGCGACGTGTGGGCCGATGGAGGCGCATCATGGCGGAACTGATCACCTATCGCGAAGCGGTCTCCCGGGCCCTGGCCCAGGAGATGCGCCACGACCCGTCCGTGTACTTCATCGGCGAGGACGTCGCCGCAGCCGGCGGGGTCTTCAAGGCCACCAAAGGCCTGTACGAGGAGTTCGGGCCGCTGCGGGTACGCGACACGCCCATCTCCGAGGAAGCGATCCTCGGTGCCGCCATGGGAGCGGCGATGACGGGCCTGCGTCCGGTCGCCGAGATCATGTTCTCGGACTTCCTGGCGACCTGCTGGGACCTGGTCGCCGTCGAGATCCCCAAGGCGCGCTACATGACCGACGGGCAGGTCAGCCTCCCGCTGGTCATCCGCACCGCCAACGGTGGCGGCCTGCGCTTCGGGGCACAGCACTCCCAGGCGGTCGAGAACTGGGCAATGGCGATCCCCGGCCTCAAGGTCGTGGCCCCGTCCAACCCCAAGGACGTGATCGGATTGCTCGCCGCCGCGATCCGCGATCCCGACCCGGTGCTGTTCTTCGAACAGAAGTCGCTCTACCCGACCAAGGGCGAGGTGCCCGACGGCGAGATCGTCGACGAGCTCGGGGTGGCGAGCACGCTGCGGCAGGGCAGCGACGTCACCATCGTGGCGCTCGCATCGATGGTCCCACGGGCGGTCGAGGCCGCGGACGAACTCGATTCGATGGGCATCTCCGCCGAGGTCATCGACCTGCGCTCGCTGGTGCCGCTCGACACCCGCACGGTCATCGAATCGGTGAAGCGGACCAGCCGGATGATCACCGTCGAGGAGAACCCGCGGCTGTGTGGCTGGGGCGCGGAGATCGTCTCCATCGTCGGCGAGGAATGCTTCTGGCACCTCGACGGTCCGCTGACACGGGTGACCACCCCGCACATCCCGCTGCCGTCCGAGGCCGCGCTCGAGGACGAGTTCCTCCCGTCGGTCGCCCGGATCGTGGAAGCCGCACAGAAGGTCGTCCAGGCGTAGCGCGTCGACCAGCCCCAGCGCGCCGGGCACCCCCGGCGCGCTGTCGCGTCCCGGTACGGCCGGACGTCATCGGCACGGCCGGGTCCGATCGGTGTGCCGGGTGCCCGTGCGCCCGCCTTGCCCGTGCGTCGGCCTTGCTCGAGGTGCCGGTGGCCGATCAGGCGTCGCTCCGCGATCGGCTGCCGGTCAGCTGGTCGAGATCCACCCGAGGGTCGAATGCCGCGGCACCAGTTCCGGCGGTAGCGACAGGGTCATGAGTTCGTCGGGCCCGTTCTCGACGACGTTGATCGCCGTGTCCGCGGNCATCCGCCCGAGTTCGTAGCCGGNCAGTTTGATCGTCGTGATCGGCGGATCCGTGAACGCGGTCATCGGCGTGTCGTTGTAGCCGACGATGGCGATGTCGCGGGGACACGAACGGCCCTGCTCACGCAACGCCTGCAGCGCACCGAAGGCCATCAGGTCGTTGTGCGCGAACAGGCCCGTGGGCAGCTCGTCGGCCGTTGCGAGCAGCCGCTCCATCAGGCGCCGGCCCTCGTCGAGCCGTGGGCGACTGGCCGCGTCGGCGAGTTCGTGGACGGTGATCCCACTCTCGCGCATGCGTCCCACGAACCCGTCACCACGGCCCCGGAAGGACGACACGTCCCGGGGGCCGTGCAGTTGGGCGACACGCCGGTGGCCGAGTGACAGCAGGTGGTCCGCGGCCAGCCGTCCCCCCCGCTCGTCGTCGTGGGTGATGGCTGGGATGCCGGCTCCGGGCAGGTGGCGCACGGCCAGGACCAGTGGAATCTGTTCCTGGGCCTTGCGCAACAGGCGTTCGTCACCGCTGCGCGCGCTGGCGACGATCACCGCGTCGACGCGTCGTGCCAACAGGTGGTCCAGGACCCGGCTCAGCCGTCCGTGATCGTCCTGCGTCTCCGCCATCAGGGCCATCAGGCCGCGACCCTCGAGGTGGTTCTCGACGCCGCGCATGAACGGTGCGTAGAAGGGGTTGCCGAGGTCCGGGACGACCACGCCGAGCGTCTGGGTCCGGCCGCGGCGCAGGCCGCTGGCGACCGCGTTGCCCTGATAGCCGAGCTGTTCGGCGGCGGCTCGTACTCGGGTGCGGGTCTGGTCGTTGACGAGCGCGCCGCGGTCCGGATCCAGGGCCCGCGACACCGTCGACACGTGCACGCCGGCTCGCTCAGCGACGTCCTTGAGCGTGACCTTCGGCACGGGCGGCTCCAAACGATGACTGACGGATGGTTGGGGGGCGACCAGGGGCCCACCTGTGGCCGTCGTTGCGTGGCTGCCCTCGCCCCACCGAAACAGCTTGCCACCCTAGCGACGGCCGATGCAGCCTTCGTGCGGCGGGTGGATGACGGTTCTCGATCGGGCTTGACAGCCGATGTGCCCGAGCTTAGAGTGCAAAAAAGAGCAATCGTTTGCGGTCGCCACGCGACCCGGTGAGAAACCTTCATCGACGCCGAGGTGGGAACCTCGGGGTGCCGGGCGGCGGCTGGGATTCGGGCGGGAGGCCCGAGGATGTGGGTGGCGGTCGGTGTACCGACCAGTCGCGACGCACATCCCTGACCGGTGGAGGGAGACCGACCGGATGAGCGATCAACTCGCGGTGAACACGGACCCGGGCGCGGCGACGCGTCCGGTGGTCGAAGCCGTGGGCATCTCCAAGGCCTTCGGCGGCGTCCAGGCCGTCGACGGTGTGAGTCTCGCGGTAGCTCCCGGCGAGATCCACGCCGTCGTCGGCGAGAACGGGGCCGGCAAGTCGACGCTGATGCGCACCCTGTCGGGCATCATCAACCCCGACAGCGGTCAGGTGCTCGTCGACGGCGTGGCCCTCGAGGGCGGCGACACCCGGGCGGCGCTCGCCGCGGGCATCTCGCTCGTGCACCAGGAGCTCAGTCTGGTGCCCGAGATGACCGTGGCCGAGAACATCGTGTTGGGATCCACACCGACCAACGCCGGGTTCACCAATCGTCGCGAACAGCGTCGCATCGCCGCCGAGGCCCTCGAGGAGATCGGCGTCAGCGTCGACCTCGACGAGAACATCTCGCGGTTGTCCATGGCGCTGCGGCAGTTCGTGGAGATCGCCCGCGCCGTGGCGCGCAAACCGCGGGTTCTGATCCTCGACGAGCCGACCGCCACCCTGACCCCGGCCGAGACCGACTACCTGCTCGACATGCTGCAGCGCCTGGCCGAACGCGGCCTGGCCATCCTCTACATCTCGCATCGCATCCCGGAGATCTTCCGTATCTGCGATCGGATCACGGTGCTGCGTGACGGTCAGCACGTCGACACCGTGGATGTCGCCGACACCCAGCCGGATGCGGTCGTGAAGATGATGGTCGGCCGCGAACTCGAGGCCACGCTCGGCTCCCGGCGCGATGCGCGACCCGGTGAGGTCATCGTGTCCGCGAAGGGCATTCGCGCGGCGGGGGTCAACGGCATCGATCTCGAGGTGCGGGCCGGGGAGATCGTGGGCCTCGGTGGGCTGGTCGGTGCGGGTCGCACCGAACTCATCCGGGCCATCCTGGGCGCGGATCCCCGCAGCGCCGGTGACGTCACGCTCACCCACGACGGCAAGGTCCACCGGATCAACAGCTATGGCGGGGCCATCCGGGCCGGGTTCGGCTACATCCCCGAAGAGCGGCGCACCGACGGGCTCGCCCTCACGATGTCGGTCACCGACAACATTGCGTTGCCCAATCGTCGCTTCCTGTCGCGTGCCAGCATCCTGGAGCGCTCGCGGATCAAGAAGTTCGCGAAGAAGCTCGCGGACACCGTCGGGCTGCGCCCACCGGACGTCACGCGCGAGGTCGGCCAGTTCAGTGGCGGCAACCAGCAGAAGGTCGTGCTCGCCAAGTGGCTCGGCCGGGAGCCGGTGGCGATCGTGCTCGATGAACCCACCCGTGGGGTCGATGTCGGTGCCAAGGCCGAGATCCACCGACTGGTCCGGGCTCTGGCCGATGATGGCAAGGCCGTGCTGGTCGTCAGCTCGGATCTCCCCGAACTGCTGGATCTGTCCGACACGATCCACGTCGTCAGGGACGGCAAGATCATGGGAACCCTGGCCCGGGACGAAGCCGACGAGGCCAAGGTCATGGCCCTGGCATCGGGTCAGACCCTCGGTGCCGACGCCGGTTCCGACGCGACGCCGGAGGGCGAGCTGTGAAGACCGAGAAGCCTGTCCAGGACAAGCCGGAGGGGAAGCCCGCGGCAGCGTCCGGCCAGACCTCCGCCGAGCCGGGGATCGAGGAACGCGCCGGCACGGTCCTGGAGTGGATGGCCGACCGCGGCATCTTCCTCTTCACGGCCGCGCTCATCCTGGTGGCGGCGGTCTTCGTCGACGGGTTCGCGTCGCTGACCAACATCACCGACGTGTTCAACCGGGCCGCACCCATCGGCATCGTCGCCGTCGGCATGACGTTCGTGGTCATCAGCGCCAACTACCTCGATCTGTCCGTCGTCGCCCAGGTCGCGACCTCCGCGGTCATCCTCATCGCCGTCAGCAACGAGTACGGTTTCGTGCTCGCCATCCTCGCCGCCATCATGGTCGCGCTGCTCTACGGCTTCGTCAACGGGGTGGCCGTCGGTGTCTTCAAGGCGAACGCGGTCATCGTCACCCTGTCGACGACCTTCATCGGGCTCGGGCTGCTGCGCTGGTTCAGCGGCGGCAGCATCTACTTCGGCCCCCCCGACGGCGCGGTGCGCCTGTTCGGGAGCACGCGCATCGGACCGATCCCGTTGTCCATGGTCGTGCTCGTGGCGATGACCCTGTTGCTGTCCTTCGTGCTCAATCGCACGACCTTCGGCTTCCTGGTCAAGGCCTACGGCTCCAACCGTGAGGCCACGCGTCTGACCGGTGCCAACACGTCCATGGTCGTGATCGGGGCCTTCATCATCACGGCGCTGGCCGCAATGGTGGGTGGCTTCGTGCTCGCGGCCTTCTCCAACACGGCTGTCTCGTCGATGTCCGACGGCTTCGACTTCCGTGCGCTCGCCGCGATCATCGTCGGCGGGACCAGCGTCTTCGGGGGTCGGGGCAGCGTGCTGCGCACGCTGCTCGGGGTCGTGTTCGTCAGTGTCCTGACCAACATCATGGTCCTGTCGGGACTCGGTTTCGGGTTCCAGCAGATGGCCATCGGGTTGTTGATCGTCGCCGCGGTGTCCGTCGACGCCCTGGCGCGGAAGGCGAGCGTCTCATGAGCACCTCCAACCCGACGCCGACCACCGAACAGGAACAGCCGCAGGTGCTCGAGCTCGGTGCCGGTCCCGGTGGCCTCGTGGCGCGCCTGCGCGCCACGATCGCGCGACGCACCGAGGGGCGGGCCATCGTGCTCTTCGTCCTGGTCGTCACCGCCGTGGCCTTCATCGAGCCGCGGGCGCTGACCTCCTACCCGGTGACCCTGGGGCGCATCGCGCTCATCGGCCTCGTCGCGCTCGGTCTGACCGCGGTCATCCTGATGGGTGAACTCGACCTCGGCGTCGCCAGCACGTTGGCCGTCTCCGGGGTGATCATGGCGAGCTTCGACAGTCTCGTCGTGGGTATCACCGTGGCGCTGATCGGCGGTCTGTTGATCGGCATCGTCAACGCCTTCTTCGTCGTGATCGTCGGGATCAACTCGTTCATCGCCACGCTCGGCATGCTGTTCTTCCTGCGTGGTGCGGCCTTCGTGATCTCCGGCGAGCGACCGGTCCGGGTGACCAACGCCGATGCCGCGCTGGAGTTCGGACGGCCGCTCATCGGTCCGATCAGCCCACGGATCATCATCTTCGTCCTCGTCTTCATCGCGCTGCACGTCTTCGTCACCCGGGTCCGGGTCGGTCGTGAGTTCTACGCGGTCGGTGGAAACCGTGAAGCCGCCTACGACGCCGGTATCCCGGTCGTGCGACGGGTGTTCACCGGGTTCATGATCTCCGGCTTCGTGTCCGCACTCGCCGGCGTGATCAACGCGCTCGAGCGCACCGCCGCCGATCCGACCGCCGGTGGCACCGTGCTGCTGGCCAGTTTCGCCGCAGCGATCATCGGTGGCGTGCTGCTCAACGGCGGGCGTGGCTCGATCGTGGGCGCGCTCCTCGGAGCGGCGACGCTCGGGATCCTGCAGATCTCGCTCACACTCTCGGGTGTCCAGGTGGACGTGCAGAACATCATCATCGGGTCGGTGCTTCTGCTCGCCGTGATCAGCGATCCGGCGACNGTCCGGCGCGTGCTGACCAAGGCCTCGAGCTTCACCAAGGCCCGTTCCAAGCCTCAGCCTGCAGGTTGAGATCGACGCCCGCCGGGAACCGGTGGGTGCTACGTACCAACAGGGAGAACCAAGACATGATCACACGCCGCTTCCGATTCGTCGGGCTGCTCGCAGCCGGCGCATTGATTCTGGCCGCCTGCGGGGGGGCGGACGACGATGCCGCTACCGATACGGCCGACGATGACACCACGACCGACGCCGCGGATGACGCGGATGACGCCGACGCCGACGGCGAGCAGGCCGGTGACCCGGACGGTGAATTCGAGGTCTTCGCGCTGCTGCCGCAGGGCAGTGACCAGCCCTACGGCACGACCTACCTCCCACCGATGGAGGAAGCGGCGGCGGAACTCGGCATCAACCTGACCATCACCAACTCGCAGTACGACGCGGACACCCAGGCCAGCGAGTGCGAGGTGGCCGTCGCCGCCCAGCCGGACGGCATCATCCTGTGGCCGGCCGTCGGTGACACGATCCGACCCTGTCTGGCTGCGGCGAACGACGCGGGCATCCCGGTCACGATCACCAACTCGGACGTCAACCCCGAGGACGCCGACCTCACCCGTGGCTACTCCGGGCCGGACACCTACGGCCAGGGCGTCGCGTCCGCGGAACTGATGTGTGAAGCCGCTGCCGGTGAAGAGATCGGCATCATCGTGGTCAACGGGCTGACCGGGAACTCGACCGCGATCAACCGTCGCGACGGGTTCGTCGACACGGTCGAGGCCGAGTGCCCGAACGTGGAGATCCTCGCCGAGCAGCCGGGTGACTGGAACGCCGACGACTCGCAGATCGCCGCCTCCGAGATGCTGACCGCTGTCGGTCCGGAGAACGTCCAGGGCATCTACGCGGCCGACGACACCATGGCCGCCGGGGCGATCGATGCGGTCGTGGCCCGTGGGTTGGACCTCAACGATCTCATCATCACCTCGATCGGCAACACCTTCCTCGGCAACCCGCTCGTGGTCGACGGCTCGCTCGATGGGACCGTGTTCCAGTCGTCGTCGTGGGACGGCGAGAACGCCGTGACCACCATGTACGAGATCCTCACCGAGGACCCTGCCGAGCGGATCGTCCGCTTCATGCCCCAGACGAAGGTCACGGCTGCGAACGCCGACGACCCCGACGTGGCCCCTGAGTGGTAGACCGACGCAGAAGGTGACATACCCGGTGGTCCCGGACGGCGTGCGCCGTCCGGGACCGACCGGTCCCCGGTGCGGCCCCACGACGGGCTCCTCACGGAGCCATCGCCAGCATCGGAACCACAGGACCCGACCAACGAAGGGAATGGCGAGCGATGGATACGACACGGCTCAGCGGCAAGCACGTCCTGATCACCGGCGCGGCCCAGGGCATGGGTGCCGCGGTCGCCAAGCACTACGCGGCGCAGGGCGCGAAGGTCTGCCTCGGTGACATCAACGTCGAGGGCGTGGAACAGGTGGCCAAGGAGATCGAACGGGACGGTGGTGTGGCAACCCATGTCGAGTTGAACGTCACCGACCAGCAGCAGGCCGAAGCCGCCGTGGCACACACCGTGGAGGCCTTCGGCAGCATCAACGTCCTGCTGAACAACGCGGGCATCAACAAGCCGCTGTTCTTCCTGGACATCACGCGGGAGAACTACCAGAAGATCATGGAGGTCAACGCCTGGGGCAAGCTCAACGTCATGCAGGCGGCGGCCCGCCAGATGAAGGCCCAGGGGCCGCAGGACGCCCCCTACAAGATCATCAACGTCGGCTCCATCCTGTCCCGTGACACCTTCGACGACGTCGTGGTCTACGGCATGAGCCAGCACGCGGTGCTCGCACTCATCAAGGGTGGCGCGAAGTCGCTGATGGAGCACAACATCACCGTCAACGGCTACGCCCCCGGCGTGGTGCGTACCGAGATGTGGGAGCAGCTCGACCGTGACCTGGTCGAGATCGGCAAGTTCGACAAGCCCGGTGAGTCCATGGACAGCCTGGCCGAGAACATGATCCTGATGAAGCGCTACTCCTACCCCGAGGACATCGTCGGCACGGCGTCGTTCCTCGCGAGTCCGGAGAGCGACTACATGACCGGTCAGCTGCTGATGATCGACGGCGGGATGGTCATCCACTGAGCCCGCTCCGGGCCGGACCTCCGGCCCGGAGTCGCCTCAGCCGGCGTCGAGTTCACTGACCGACAACGCGCCACTCACGATGCCCGCTGCCGCGACACTGAGCTTGGTGTTGGTGCGTCGCGCATAGCCGCGTAGCAGCTCGAACGACGCCTCCATCGACAGTGACTGGCGCTCGAAGATGATGCCCTTCGCCTGTTCGATGGCGATGCGGCTGTGCAGTGCATGCTGGAGCTGAGCCGCGACGGCGTGTGACTCCAGCAGCTCGCGTTGTTGGAGTAGTCCGATGGTTGCCACGTCGGCCATGGCCTGGACCACGGCGCGGTTCTGCGGACCGGTACCGCCTGTCATCGTGTGGAACAGGTTCATCGCACCGAGCGCCGTACCGCGTAGTCGCAGGGGCACCGCATCCACGGATCGGAACCCACTGTCGAGTGCCCTGGGTGCGAACAGTGGCCAGCGTTCGAGTTCGCGTTGGAGGTCGTCGACCGCGATGAGGTCGCCGGACCGGAAGCAGTCCTGGCAGGGACCCTCCTGGCTCTGGACCTGGAACAGCTCGAGCAGCTCGGTCCGTTCGTCGGACGCGGCGATGAAGCGCAGGTCGTCGGCCTCGTCGACGAGCAGGATCCCGACCTGGGAGGCGATGCCGAGGCGCACGACCCGTTCCGTCAGCGATGAGAAGAACTCGACGAGGTCGAAGTCCTCGATCAGGGTGTCCGCGAGGTCGACGAAGGTGTCGACGAGTTGACGCTCACGCGAGCCGTCGGTGGTCGGGCTCGTGGTGTCCATGGCGATCACTTCCTGGGTTGCCCGCACCGCTGGTGCGGGATGGATGTCGACGTGATGGCGTTTTCGGCGTGGTTCAGATGTCGTCGAGGCGGATGCGGCGGCCCACGACGTCGGCGGCCAGCTCACGAAGACTGCGGTCTTCGGCGAAGGCGCGGGCGCGCAGCACGGTCAACGCCGCAGCCACGGTGATGTCGAGTTGCACGGACACGACCCCGGCGGCCTGATGGATCTCGATGGTGTCGATGGTGTCGTTGACCAGGCTCGTGACGGGACCGTCGAGATCCAGTTCCCAGCGGGGCTCGTTCATGACGTCGAGTGCGAGTCGAGCGAAGACCAGGCCGTCGGAGTGCTCGTCGCCGCTGAGATGGCCGACGAGGTCGCGGTAGACGGTCAGGGCACCGAGGTGTGACGCGCCCTGGCGCAGCGGGAAGGAGAACACCGCCCGCAGTCCGACCGCGCTCGCTGCCGGCCCGAACGCCGGCCAGGTGTCATCGCGCTCCACGTCCGGGACGAGCACGGGCCGTCCGGTCGCGCTGGCCGTGTACGACGGTCCCTCCCCGAGGTCGGTCTGCAGGGCCTCGGCCTGTTCGGCCCCGGCGGTCGCGGCGACCGGCTCGAGCAGTTCGTCATCACCCGTGACCGCGAGCGCGAGGCCGACACCGGTCGCACCGAGTCGTTGTTCCACCGCACCACAAAGGCGAACAGCCAGCGAACCCGGCGGTTGCTCGGCGATTGCATGGACCGCCCGGATGATCCGGTGCTGCTCCACCATGGACTCCCGTCGGCGAATTGCCAAGGGGTAGGCAGGCACGTCGTTGGAATCACCCTAGCGGTGTTCGCCACCGGTGTGTCGTCGAGGTGGCCGGGATTCGCTCGCGGTGACGCGCACACCGACACGGGCCACATCGCCGGGCGATGCGGGTGTATGGTGGTGGTCTCGCTGCTCCTGACCCCGGCCGCACGTCCGCCCTCGGCGGGCGGTCAACCGAGGGTCGGTGAGCAAGATGGGCGAGTCGAAGCACGGAGCATCGCGCGGGGCCGGCGACGGTATGCCCCCGATCGAGTTGCACACCGCTCTCGAGGACCTGCTCGCCGTCGTGGCCCATGAGCTGCGGGCACCGCTCGCCGTGGTCGCCAGCGCCGCGGAGACGGTCAGTTCCCGCGATCTCCCACCGGAGCAGCTGACCGAATTGCTGCAGGTCATCCGCCGCAACGCGGATCTGGCCATGCTGCTCACCGATCGTCTCGGGCTCGCCCGCGACGTCGAGCGTGGCGTCTTCGACCTCGATTCGGTCGAACTCGACCTGGCCGTGCTCGTGGCCCAGACGGTGGGCGACCTCGGACCGACCATCGCCCGGCACCACCACATGACGGTCATCGAGTCCGAGCCGGCCACGGTCGTCGCCGACGAGACCGCCCTGCGGGAGATCCTGTTCAACCTCCTGCTGAACGCCGTCAAGTACAGCCCGAAGGGATCGACGATCCGGCTGGCGGTGACGGTCGTCGAGCAGCGCTGCGAGGTCGCGGTGATCGACGAGGGTGACGGCGTCGCCGCGGCCGATGTCGAGCGGATCTTCGGCAAGTACGAGCAGGTGGGTCCTGGCGCAGGCGGCGTCGGGCTCGGTCTGTTCATCTCCCGGGGCCTGGCCCGGGCCAATGGGGGCGACCTCCGCGTCGAGACGCTCGCTGCAGGAGGCAGCCGGTTCGTGCTGTCGTTGCCCGCCGCCGTGCTGGTGGTACCCGACGGGCGGATCGCGGTCAGCTGAGCCACGCGCGGGCGGCGGCCCGCCCGCGGTCGACCAGGTCGTGGCGCAGCTGTGGGGACAACGCGAAGTCGAGCGTGGAGACGTCACTGGTGTCGACGAACACGGTGCGTGCGAGCATCGCGGGGTCGTCCAGGTGGCGCTGGTCCCACGAGTTGACGGCGGTGTTGAGCAGCGCGTTGAGATAGCTGAACGGCCCGTCGACGGGGTGTCGGACCGTGAAGCCGTTCGGTTCCGCCATGGCGCTGAGTTTGAGCCCGATCGTCGGCCAGCGCGACGGCCGACCGTCGTGACGGTCGAAGACGTCGATCGGGAACCGGGACAGCAGCCCGCCATCGACCAGGACCGCTTCGCGGCCGTCACCCGTCCGTAGCCGTACCGGTTCGAACGCCAGGGGCAAGGCAGCCGACGCCGCGACCGCATCGGCGACCGACATCTGTCCCGGCTCCAGCCCGTAGTCGGCGGCGTCCCACGGCAACCGGACGAAGCGGCCCCGGGTGACGTCGGCTGCGGTGACCACCAGCCGGAACCGGCGTTCCGGACGCAGGTCACCGTCCGGATCGTCGAGCCGGAGGTCGGCGAACGTCCGCACG
>SL_7KL_010_BRINEDRAFT_10000652_pt1 | contig 16398 bp, 16 predicted proteins | sample SodLak_010_BRINE_FD_10663 | JGI IMG/M metagenome (IMG submission 10663)
TCGAGGGCACCATCATCGTCGACGTCCGTCAGCCTGAGGAGGTCGAGGAGAACGGGGTCGTCCCGGGCTCCATCAACATCCCGCTGCGTGAGCTGGCCCAGAGCCTCGAGTTCATCCCGAGCGATCAGCCCGTGATCGTGGTCTGCGCCGCCGGTTGGCGCGCGGGCATCGCGACCTCGTCGCTGCGCATGCTCGGCTACGACAACGTCCTCGGCTTCCGTCCCGGTGCGCCCGGCTGGATCGCCGACGGCAACGAGCCGACCTTCGAGCTGATGGAGATGGAGAGCTTCGGTGAGCCCGACTTCGTCGACCCAGATCTGCTCGCCGAGGTCGACGGCTTCCTCTCCACCCTGCCCGACGGCTGGCTGATCGCCGGTAGCGCTGACGAGGTGCTCGAGGCTCAGGAGGCGGGTGCCACGCTGGTGGACATCCGCCAGCCCGAGAACTTCGAGGAGGGCTTCGTCGAGGGTGCCCTGACGATCCCGATCCGGGATCTGGCCGCAACCGAGGAGATCCCGACCGACACCAACGTCATCGCCTACTGCCAGAGCGGTTGGCGCACCGGCCTGTCGATGCCGATCCTGCACCTGCTCGGCTACGACAACGTCACCGGCTACGCCGGCAACTTCGACGGCTTCGTCGACGCGGGTGCCGTGACGCAGTAAGCGCTGCACACGACGCGGGTGGGGGCGGCCTTCGGGCCGCCCCCACCCGCGTCAGCCGTCCTCGCGCGCGGCGATGACCTGCTCGATCCACTGCAGGCCCGCGATCGCCGTGGGCAGCCCGCAGGTGGCGATCGCCAGCATCGCGACGTGGCGCAGCTCCTCCTCGGAGGCGCCCGTCGCCAGGGCCTTGCGGGCGTTGGAACGCACCGCGCCCTCCGCGACACCGCCGATCGCAAGACCCAGCTTGACCAGCCGCTGGGTGCGCTCGTCGATCGGGCCGGCGGCCTGGGTGGCGGCGCCGAGGCCGTCCATGGCCGCAGCCACCTCCGGGAAGCGCTCGCGGTAGTCGGCGTAGATCTCCGGCACGTGCTCGGTCATCGTGGGTGTGCTCCCGGTCGATAGCGTGCGACCACCGTAGACCACCCTCCGCCCACCGTCCCCCGTCCACGACCGCGACCGCGCAGACCGTGCGCAGCAAGGTGACGTCGATGCCGGTCCTCGCCCTCGTCGGCCACTCCGGCAGCGGCAAGACCCTGCTGGCCGAACAGGTCACCGCCGCCGCGGTCGCCAGGGGGCTGCGGGTCGCCTACGTCAAGCACGCACCCCACGGCTTCGAGCCGGGCCGCCCCGGATCCAACAGCGAGCGCGTCCGCGAGGCCGGCGCCGACCCCGTGGTGGTGATCGGCCCGAACGGGCGCGTCGAGCTGACCGGCGGCGGTGAGGACCCCCTGGCGCAGCTGCTCGGTGGGCTGCGTGGCGACGTCGTGCTGCTCGAGGGGTTCAGCGCCAGTCCGTGGCCGAAGGTGCGGGTCACCGCCCCGGGCCAGGAGCCCCGCGAGGTGGCCGACCCGGTGCTCCTCGAGGTGGTGCGGCACGGGCCGCGCTGCACCGACCAGGACGTCCAGGCTGTCCTCGACCTGTTGCACGAGCACCGCTTCGCGCGCGGGACGGACCTCGCGAGCGTGACCGCCGACGGGCAGGAGGTCCCCTTGCGGGGGTTCGCCAACCAGGTCGTGGCGAGCACGCTGCGTGGCCTGACCGCCTCCCTGCGGGGGGTCGACGACCCCGATCGGCTCCGCGTGGAGGTCGAGCGCCACCGGTAGCTGGCGTTCGCACCCGCGTGCACGATGCAGCGAGCGGGTCCGTACCCTGGGACGCGGACCGCGTCGGCACGGACCGCGCCGACGTGGATCGCTCCCCACGAGAACGGTACGGGCTCCCATGGTCCCAGAGGTTGCTTCCGACCCTGCCGAGGCCCGCGTGCTGCTGCTGCGGGCGATCGCCGACCCCACCCGGCTGGCGATCCTGGAGCGGTTGTACCGGGCCACCGAGCGCTGCCACCGCTGTCTGGAGCGCGACCTGGATGTCCCTGCGAACCGGATGTCCTTCCACCTCAAGGTGCTCCGGGACGCGGGGCTCGTGGACGGAAAACGATCCCGCCGGCGGGTCTGCTACCGGATCGCCGACGGCGCGCTCGAGACGCTGCATGCCGCGATCCCGGGACCGCCCTGTGCGGGGCCACAGCCGGACGCGGATCTCGTAACCGGCGACCCGACGCCGTGCGCCCGGGACGTCCACGAACCGGTGTGAGCGTCCCTGCTGCGGTGTCTGGCGGCTCCGCGAGCGTAGGCGCGGGGACCGGACAGCCGGTCAGGGTTCCCGGCCGGGTAGCGTGGCGCTGCGGAGGAAGCGATGGCAGCAGAGCACGAGCAGCGGGACGAGGTGCCGGCCGAGGGCGACGGCGACGCCGACGTGGGCGTAGAGACCGGTGGCGCTGCTGACGACACCGCGGAGGAGGGCCCGCTCTCCCTCGACCCCCTCGACGAGATCCCCGACGGGGAGCTCCCCCTGGAGGACCTCGTCCCGGAGCGACCCCTGGAGGCGATGGCGCCGATGCGCCGTCCCGCCGCGCTGGTGGGCACCTTCGTCACCGGTGGGGTGATGGGCGCCGCCGAGGTGGTCCCCGGCTTCTCGGGCGGCACCGTCGCCCTCGTCGCCGGCATCTACGAGCGTCTGGTGGCCAACGTCCGGCAGGGAGCGAGGACCCTGTCGCTGCTGGTGCGCGCCCGGCCCCGGGACGCGTGGCGGGCGCTGCTCGCCATCGACTGGCTGTTCGTGCTGGTGCTGGGCGTGGGGATGCTGACGGTGCTGTTCAGCGTCGTCGGTCCGCTGTCGGCCCTGCTCGAGGACCGCCCGGTGGAGATGTCCGCGGTGTTCATCGGGCTGGTGCTCGGCGCGGCGGTGGTGGCCTCCCGGCGTCTGCGCACCCCGAGCCCCCTCCACCTCGGTGTCACCCTGCTGGCAGCTGCGGTGACCTTCGTGGCGCTCGGGTTCAGCCCCGGCACCATCGACCAGCCCAACCTGCTGTTCCTGATGTTCGGTGGAGCCGTGGCGGTGACCGCCTGGATCCTGCCGGGGGTGTCGGGGTCCTTCCTGCTGCTGCTGATGGGTCTCTACCCGGCGGTGGTGGCCGCGGCGGCCGACCGCGACCTCGGCATCCTGGCGCTGTTCGCCATCGGGTGCGTGCTCGGGCTCGCGGCCTTCTCCACCGCCCTGAACTGGCTGCTGGCACGCGCGCACGACCTGGTGTTGGCTGCGCTGATCGGCCTGATGGTCGGCAGCGTGCGGGTGCTGTGGCCCTGGCCGTCGGAGGCCGGCGTGGGCGGCTCCGCGGAACTGGGTGCCCCCGTCGGCAGCGAGGTGTTCCTGGCCGCCGCCCTGGCGCTCACCGCCTTCGCCCTGGTCTACATGGGCGGGCTGTCGGCCACCGCGGTGCAACGCCGGATGGAGCGGTGGCGCACGCGCCGGGCGGAGCGCCGCGCGGGTGGCAACCTCGCCTGACGCACGGAGCCGTTGCGGCTGGTGCCATCAGTCGGTGGGGAGCCGACCCGCTGCGATCGCCTCCGCCCAGGCAGTGGCTGCCGCTCGGCAGCCCTCCACCGTCGGGACAAGGGCCAGTCTGAGCCACCCCGCACCACCGGGCCCGAAGGCGCGGCCGGGGGAGGCCACGATGCGTTCGTGCAGCAGCGCCTCGGCGTAGGCGGCGTCGTCGCCGCCCGGGGCCCGGAACCAGAGGTAGAAGGTGGCCTGGGAGCCTGACACCTCGATGCCGTTGGCGGCGAGGTGGTCGAGGAGCACCTCGCGTTTGGCGCGGAAGACCTCCCGTCGCTCGTCGACGTGGGTCTGATCGTTCCACGCGGCGATCGCGGCGGCCTGCACGAAGTCCGGGGAGGCCGTGCCGATGTGGGGGCGCAGGACCTTCAGGCGTGCGATCAGCGCGGGGTCACCCGCGATCGCGCCCGAGCGGTAACCGGTCATCCCCGAACGCTTCGACAGCGACACCACCGCGAGCACGCCGGTGAGGTCACCGTCGCAGGCCTCGAGCAGCGACGGCGCCGGGTGGTCGAACCACACCTCCTGGTAGCACTCGTCGGAGACCAGCAGCAGGTCGTGGGCACGGGCCACCGCCAGCTGCTCGCGGTACCAGCCGAGGTCCGCGGTCGCGCCGGTGGGGTTGTGTGGGTGGTTCAGCCACGCGATGCAGGCCCGGTCGAGCCGCTCGGCGGGCAGGTCGGTGAGCGACAACCGCCAGCCCCGCTCCGGGGTGAGCGTGACGGGATCGGACACCCCGCCGGCGAACACCGTCCCGCTGGCGTAGGTCGGGTAGCCCGGCTCGCCCCACAGCACGTGGCGGCGCGGCCCGGCGGGGTCGAGCACCGCCAGGGGGAGGTGGAAGATCGCCTCCTTGCTGCCGGAGGTCGGGATCACCTCGGTGTCAGGATCGACCACCACACCGTGGCGGCGGGCGAACCAGTCGGCCACCGCGCTGCGCAGGCCGGGCTGGCCAGCAGCGGTCGGGTAGCGGCTGACCGGGCCGAGGGCCTCCATGAGGGCCGAGCGGATCACCTCCGGCGTCGGCTCGTCGGGGTCGCCGATCGAGAAGTCGTGGAGCGCGGCGCCGTCGGCACGCAGCTGCTGGGCCAGCTGCTGCAGCCCGGCGAGCCGGTTGCCGCCGAGCTGCTCGAGTGCGGGGTTGGAGGTGACCATGGCCGGCAAGCCTACGCCGAGCGGTCCGGGGCCGGGTCACCGCTAGGCTCGCCGCCGATGGATGAGCACACGCGGACGATCCTGGTGCGGTGCACCGGGCGGGACCGGCCGGGGATCACCGCCGGGCTGCTCGGCGTGCTCGAGGGCTCCGGCGCCGAGCTGTACGACATGGAGCAGGTGGTCGTCCGCGGCCGGCTGACCCTGGACCTCTCCATCGGCCTCGGCGGCTCCGACGACGTGCTCAAGGAGCTGCTGTTCCACGGCTGGGAACAGGGGCTCACCCTCGACTTCGAGGTGGTGGAGGCGGCCGACCCGCCGACGCCCTGCGTGCGCTCCGTCGTCACCGTCATCGGTCAGCCCCTGACCCCCGGGGCGCTGCGCGCGGTGACCGGCGCGATCGCGGAGGCCGGGGGCAACATCGACCGGATCGTGCGCCTGGCCCGCGAACCCGTCACCGCCTTCGAGTTCACCGTGCTGGACGGCGACCTCGACCGGCTGCGCGTCGCCCTGGTGGACGCGTCCCGGGAACAGCGGGTGGACGTCTCCCTGCAGCGTCAGAACCTGGAACGGCGGGCGAAGCGGCTGGTGGTCCTCGACGTGGACTCCACCCTGATCCAGGACGAGGTGATCGAGCTGCTGGCCGCCCGGGCCGGGTGCGAGCGCGAGGTGGCCGACATCACCGCGCGGGCGATGGCCGGTGAGCTGGACTTCGAGGCGTCCCTGCGCGAGCGGGTGGCGCGGCTCGCCGGGACCCCCGCGAGCGTGCTGGACGAGGTCGGTGACAGCGTGCGGCTGACCCCCGGCGCACGCACCTTCGTGCGGACCCTGAAGCGCCTCGGCTACACCGTGGCCATCGTCTCCGGCGGCTTCACCGCGGTCACCGACCGGCTCGCGGCCGAGCTCGGTATCGACCACGCGGTGGCCAACGAGTTGGAGATCGTCGATGGCGTCATCACCGGTCGGCTGCTCGGCACGGTGGTGGACCGGCCGGGCAAGGCCGAGGTGCTCAAGCGCATCGCCGCCGCGGAGCAGGTGCCGGTCGAGCAGACCGTGGCCGTCGGTGACGGCGCCAACGACCTCGACATGCTGGCCACCGCCGGGCTCGGCATCGCCTTCAACGCCAAGCCGGTGGTCCGCGAGCAGGCCGACACCGCGGTGAGCGTCCCCTACCTCGACGCCATCCTGTTCCTGCTGGGCATCCGCCGCGACGAGGTGGAGGCCGCCGACGCCGCCGATCCGCACCTGCGCGCCAGCGACTGCTGAGGCCGGGCGGCCGGCACGGCATGTGGACGCTGCGGGCGGGGCCTGCCGGCTGGGGCGGCGTGCCGGATCACCCCGGCGGCGTCGATCCGGGTATCGAGAGCTGCATCGAGGTGGTCCGTTCCAGGACGTCGGTGCGTCGGGTCACGCGCATCCCGGCCCGGCGGTAGAGGGCCACGGCGCCGTCGAGGGTGACGTCGTCCACCTCGAGGGCGACACCGGTCAGGCCACGTGCCCGGAAGGTGGCGAAGGCCGTGCGCAGCAGGGCCATGGCCACACCGCGGCGTCGCCACGGCGGGACCACCCCGAGGTCGCGGACCAACCCCTCCTCCGCGGCGAACTCCGTGCCGGCGCGGCACACCGCGATGGCCACCACCTCGGGCGTGGGGTGGCCGTGCTCGGCCAGCAGCACCAGGCCGGGATCGTCGCCGGGGGCACGGTCGCGCAGGAAGTCCTCGCGTCCGATCGGTAGATGGGTGGGCACGTCCGCGAAAGCCGCCCGGTGGGTCCGCCACAGCACGTCCTCATCGGCGCCCGGCTGGAAGGTGCGCACCGTGACGCCCTCGGGCCACCTCGGTGCTGGCGGTGGTGCGTGCAGGTCCAACCGCAGCTCCAGGAGGTGGCGGACCGGGGCGAAACCCCGGGACCGGAACCACGCGTGCTCGGCCGTCGTGGCGTCGACCAGGGCGGTGCGCACCCGGACGTAGCCGGAGGCGTGCGCTACCGGCGTCGGGTCCGGGGTGCCCGCTGCGCTGTCGCTGTGCGCTCCGGGCGTCGGGTCCGGGGTGCCCGCTGCGCGGTCGTTGCGCGCCTGCGAGCTGGCCGCGGCGGTGAGGGCGGCGCGGCCCGTGGCCACCGCCCGGTCGAGCAGGAAGCTGCCGAGCCCCCGGCCCCGGTGGTCGGGGTGGACCTCGCCTTCGAGGTGGACGACCGCCTCGCAGGTGCCCGTCTCCGGGTCCACCTCGACGTCGACGGGGGCACTGGCGTAGGCCAGCAGACGCGGTGCTGCTGCGGCGTTGTCGGGATCGTCGGTGTCGGTCGAGAGCACCAGCACGGCGTCGTCGAGGTGGTCGAGCATCAGCCATCGCACCCGCAGGTCGTCACGCCGCAGCGGCGGGGAGTTGCCCGGGCGGGCGGCCGCGGCGGTGGCGAACAGCTGCACCACGGCGTCGAGGTCGGCGTGGGTGGGCGGCCGGATGACGAGGTCCGACACACCCGCCGCGGCGGCGGTCGTGTCGTCGTGCTCGGCGGCGGGTGGACAGCTCACCCGGCGAGCGTAGGGCCACTACCCTCCCGACCCCGGCTGAGCGGCATCGTCCGCTGTCGACCGGTCGCTCCCGTCCTGCTGGAGGAACCCGTGGCCCGAGTCACCGTCTACCACCTCACCCTCCCCAAGCGGCTCCCGCTGATCGAGGAGGACGGGCTGCGGACCCGTACCGACCTGTCCGGGCTGTACGGCCCGCCGAGCGCCTTCGACAAGGCCGCGCCCGGTGTCTACGCCAACGGCAAGCGCGTGAGCGGCTGGGTGTCCCTGGACCACGCGCGCACGCGGGTGGCCGAGCTCGGTGGGGGACTGGTCAGCTACTCCGTCGACCCGGCGCGGACCCTGGCCAACCGTGCGAGCGTGCGCGAGGGGGATCCTGACGCCTACTGGGGGAGCGCCCGGTCACTGAAGGAGTGGCTCGCCGACGGGGACGTCCCCGACGATCTCGAGGTCCATCAGAACGTGCCCGTGCGGGCCAAGCGTGTGCAGTTGCACGCGCCGATCGTCACCCCGGAGCAGCTCGGTGCGTACGCCGAGGTGGTCGCGGAGGTCGCCGACGAGGACCGGCTCTCCGCCAAGGCGCTGATGCACCTGGCCGTCATCGCGAGCGACGCCGACTTCGACTCCACGGACTTCACGGCCGCCTGCGCGCTGGCGTGGCGGGACGAGCCGGACCCCGACCGGCTGATCCGCGAGCTGGTCGAGACCGATCCCGACAAGGTCGTCAGTGCCGTGCTCGCGGAGCACACCGCCACGGCTCCGGAGCTGATCGCACGGCTGCGCGAGGTGCTGGAGGAGACCCGCCGGTGGGCGGACGAGCAGGGCCTCGACCACGGCCAGGGCCTGTTCGCCCGGACGGCTGCGGTGCTCGACGAGCTCCCGGAGCACGTGGCCTGACCGTATGCGTTGCCGGACCAGCAGCCGGTGCGGTGCGGCGCCGGGCCGGCTGCTGTGCGGCTCGGCGGCTTCGGTGCGCCTCGCTGGCTGCGGTGCGCCTCGGCGTCAGAGGCTGACGATGTTCAGGTGGCTGACCCGGGGCTGCTCGCTATCGCCCTCGAGTTCGAAGCGGACCCGCTGGCCGATGCGTAGTTCCCGCAGCCCTGAGGCCACGAAGGCTTCACGGTCGAAGGGCCGTTCCTTGAGTCCGTCATCCAGCAGACTGCCCTCGCTGGTGTCGGGATCGAAGGTCTTGATGGTGCCCTGCGGCATCGTTGCTCCTCGCGACCTGGCCACGGGTCAGGCAGGATAGCTGTGCAGCGCCCCTGTTCCCGCCCGAGGAGCCACCATGTCCACCCCGCAGCCGCCGGACCCCGACCAGCCGCCGCCGACGCCGCCCCCCGGCGCTGATCCCTCGTCCGGTCACGGCCGCGGTGGCACCGGGGCCGGTGCGTCGAGCTCCAGCGGCGCCGGTTCCGGATCCTCCGGCGGGTCGAGCGGCGGGTCCGGTTCCTCTGCCGGGTCTGGTGGCTCCGGTTCCGCATCCTCCGGCGGGTCCGGTTCCGCATCCTCCGGCGGGTCGTCCACCGGGGGCGCCGGGACGGGGGGAGCGACGCCGGAGGAGCCCACCGGTGGGCGCCGAGGCTCCCGGCGGTCCTCCACGGCCGATACCGGTGGTGGCGCTGCCGCCTCAGGGTCGGGTGACGCCACCACCTCGACGGAGGGGACAGCCGAGGAGGTCGCTCCGCCGACGCCCTTCACCCAGCAACTCGGCCGCGTCACGATCATCGTGCTGGCGGTGCTGTTCGGCGTGTTCGCCGTGGCGAACAGCCAGCCGGTCGACTTCTCCTGGGTGTTCGGTGAGACCACGGTCCGACCTGACCCCGATGGTGCCGGGACGATCGGTGGCGTGCCGCTGATCCTGCTGCTGCTCGGCGCCTTCGTGGTGGGAGCGCTCGTGGCGTTCCTCACGGAGTTGTACGTGAGCCGGGCCCGCCGGGCCCGCAAGGCCGCACAGCAGGGTGGCGATCGCAAGAAGCGGGGGTGAACCCGGCACGGCCCGGCGGTCACGCGCCGGGCTGCGCCCTCGCGCGAGCCGGCTCGTGCCGCCGCTCACGCGCCGGGTTGTGCAGCGAGGTGACCGTCAGGTGGTCGTTCGGCTGCATGGTCTGCGGGCCGGTGGGGTGTGCTGCGTGGGGTTGTGCAGCGAGGTGACCGTCAGGTGGTCGTTCGGCTGCACGTCTCGCGGCCGGTGGGGTGGGCCGCGTCCGCGCGTCCGCGGGGTGGTGCGGCGGGCCGCGTGGGGTTGTGCAGCGAGGTGACCGTCAGGTGGTCGTTCGGCTGCATGGTCTGCGGGCCGGTGGGGTGTGCCGCGTGGGGTTGTGCAGCGAGGTGACCGTCAGGTGGTCGTTCGGCTGCATGGTCTGCGGGCTGAGGTGTGCCGAGCCCCGTCCTCACCCCACCGCGGCCAGCCGGTTCCCCCCGAGCAGCCGCGGCAGCAGCGCCGCGGTCGCCGCCCCGAGCTCCACCTCGTGCAGCGCGGCGAGGTCGGCGAAGGTGTCGACGTCGTGGAACAGCCCGTCACGGTCCAGCGCCCGGCCTCGCACCCCGGCCCGGGCCGCCAGCTCGAGGTGGCGGCGCGCCGAGTCGGGGCCGTAGGCGGTCTCGATCACCGAGCCGGGTCGGCGGAGCAGCGCCCCGGTTCCACCCGCGGCCGTCGGCGCGACCACCACCTCGGCGTCCACCCCGAGCACGGCGGCGACGTCCCCAGCCTCGATCCGGGGCAGGTCTGCGGACACCACCAGGATGTCCCGACCGGCACCGACCCTGCGGCACGCCGCGGCCAGGACGGCGTCGAGCCCCGGCGCACCCGGCGGGTCGGCGACCGCGTCCACCCCGAGGTCCGCAGCGGCCTGCGCCGCACCCGGTCCGCCTGCGGCCACCACCACCTCGGTGATGCCGCCCGCGGTCAGGGCCGTCACGACGTCGCGCAGCATGGCGACCGCCAGCGCCGAGCGCTCCACCGGGGACAGCACCGCGGCCAGCCGGGTCTTGCCCACGCCCGGAGCGCGGAGGGGGACCAGGGCCAGGGGAGCGGACATAGCGGGAGAGGCTAGCCCGGCTCCCACCGCGCCCCTGTAGTGTGCGGAACGGGAGCACGGGCGTGGGAGGTGCCGGGTGGGTCAGGTCGCGGTGATGGGTTCGGGCTCCTGGGGGACCGCCTTCGCGGCGCTGTCCGTGGACGCCGGTGAGCAGGTGACGCTGTGGTCCCGCCGCGCCGAGGTCGCGGGGGAGATCAACGCGCAGCACACCAACCGCAGCTACCTCCCCGACGTTGCGCTGCCGACGGGGCTCGTGGCCACCGATGATCCGGCGGCAGCGCTCGACGGCGCCGAGGTGGTCGTGCTCGCCGTGCCCTCGGTGGGCATCGAGGAGCAGCTCGCCGCGTGGGGGGACCACATCCCCGCCGACGCCACCCTGGTGAGCCTGATCAAGGGCGTGGACGTCGACACCCTGCGGTTCGGGAGCCAGATCATCGCCGAGGCCCTCGGCTGTGACCCCGACCGGGTCGTGGTGGTCAGCGGCCCGAACCTGGCCCGCGAGTGCGCCGCCCGCCTGCCTGCGGCCAGCGTCGCGGCCAGCCCGCAGCTGTGGCGCGCCGAGCGGGTGCAGGCAGCGGTCATGGCCCCCTCCTTCCGGGTCTACACCAACCAGGACAAGGTCGGCGTCGAGGTGGCGGGTGCGGTCAAGAACGTCATCGCCATCGCCGCCGGGATGGCCCACGGCATGGGCTACGGCGACAACACCAAGGCGGCGGTGCTGACCCGGGGGCTCGCGGAGATGACCCGACTGGGGGTGGCGCTCGGCGGGCAAGCCCTCACCTTCGGAGGGTTGGCCGGGGTCGGTGATCTCGCAGCGACCTGCACCTCGCCGCAGTCTCGGAACCGGACGGTGGGGGAGCGGCTCGGTCGTGGGGAGGCCCTGGCCGACATCATCGACTCCATGAACATGGTCGCGGAGGGGGTGAAGTCATCGCGTGCGCTGCTCGGGCTCGCGGAGCAGGTCGGGGTGGAGATGCCGATCACCCAGGGCGTGGTCGCGGTGTGCCACGGCGGGCATGATCCCACCGAACTCGTCGGGCTGCTGATGTCCCGCGAGGCGAAGCCGGAGATCTACGGGTTGTGAAGCGAACGTCGGGTACGGCAGCGGAGCGATCGGTCGGAGCGGCCGGCGCGGCCGGGGAGGGTGGGGGTTCGTGAGCGACACGGGGATGGTGGTGGTGTTGGACGGACCGACCATGGTCGGTCGCACGACCACGCTGCACGGCCTCCAGCGGGCGTGGCCCGAGGTGCGGTCCGGTCCGCTGCTCGAAGCGGGCCTGGACGCGGCCCTGGCCGCCTTCGGGCCGAGCGCACGCCGCTGGGCGGAGCTCGTGCTGCCGAGCGCGCCACCGCCCGACGCCGCGCACCCGCGGGTGACCTGGGGCCCCCTCGGCCGGGAGCTGGTCGCCGGGATGCACCGCGTGGCCGCCACCTGGGCCCGGGCGGGGATGGACGTGGCCATGGACCACACGCTGTTCAACCACGCCACCGTCGCGGACCTGCAGGCTGCCACCGAGGGCCTCGAGGTGCTGCACATCGGGCTGATCTGCGACCCGGACGTGCTCGAGGACCGCGAGCTGGAGGCCGGGTCGCGCACCCGCGGGCTTGCGGTCGCGCAGCTGCGGGCCCACCGCGAGGAGGTCCGTCCGGATCTGGTGCTGGACACCACGGAGGCGACCACCGAGGAACTGGTCGAGGTGATCCTGGCCGAGGTGGCGGTCCGCACGGGGGCGTGAGTCCGGGGGCCTGCGACGAGCGCGGGGCCCGATGGCCGGACCCGCCGGCGGCTCACTCCACCTCGATACCCAGCGCCCGCACGATCTTGCCGGTCTGCTCCATCACGCCCTGGGTCAGCTCCTGCGCGCCCGGACCGACCTCCTCGATGCGTGACCAGGCGTCCGCGACGTCCTCCGGAGAGGGCACGTTGTCGAAGGTGGCACCCTCGCCCTCGAGCAGCGCCACCCGGGCCATGTAGCCCCCGCCGACGGAGAACACCCGGCCGGTGTCGGTGCACGCCTCGCTGGCGAGGTAGGCGACCAGCGGGGAGACGTACTCGGGCTCCAGCCGCGCCAGCAGCGCCGGCGGCATGATGTCCTCGGTCATCCGCGACCTGGCCACCGGGGCGATGGCGTTGGCGGTGATCCCGTACTTCGCGCCCTCGATCGCCAGGGTGCGGGTGAGCCCCACCAGCCCCAGCTTGGCTGCCGAGTAGTTCGACTGGCCGAAGTTGCCGTACAGCCCCGACCCCGAGGTGGTGGAGATCACGCGTCCGTAGGACCGCTCCCGCAGGTGCGGCCACGCGGCACGGGTCACGTGGAAGGCGCCGAGCAGATGGACCTGCACGACCGCCTCCAGCTGCTCCGGCGCCAGCTTGGCGAAGGAGACGTCACGCAGGATGCCGGCGTTGTTGATGACGATGTCGACCTGGCCGAAGGCATCGATCGCGGCCTGCACGATCGCCTGACCGCCCTCCCAGGTGTGGACACCGTCGTGGTTGGCCACCGCCTCGCCACCGGCGTCCACGATCTCCGCCACCACCTGATCGGCCATGGACGCGTCGGTCCCGGTGCCGTCCCGTGCCCCACCGAGGTCGTTGACGACCACCTTGGCGCCACGGCTGGCGAGCAGCAGCGCGTGGCTGCGTCCGAGCCCGCCGCCGGCCCCCGTGATCACCGCGACCCGCCCATCGAAGTCGATCGCTGCCATCGTGCATCCTCCCAGGTCTCGTCGCTACCCGGCGGGAACCTAGTGCCACGACGCCAGCCGCCGGCCACCCGCCGGTACAGCCGAGCGGCGCTCGGACCAGCTCAGCCCCGGGGGATAGGCGAAGGTTGCGTGCCCGACGCGCCCGGCACCTCATCGAGGTGGATCACGACATCTCCGAGGGCGGTCCGCGCCGCCGGGTCACAGGAGCCGGTGACGGTCACCTCGAGCCCGGCGTCGTTGTGCAGGCGCAGTGATCCGCCGTGCTGGGCCGCCACCTCGGCGACGAAGGTGAGGCCGAGGCCGAGCCCGGGGCGGGGGTGCTCGGAGTCAGCCCGGTAGAAGGGCTCGGGGACGTGCGCGAGGTCCTCGGCGTCGAGTCCGGGCCCCGCGTCGTGGACGCGCAGCGTCCACTGGCCCCCGCCGTTGCGCAGCGACAGGTGCACGAGGCTGTCCGGCGCGTACTTCTGGGCGTTGGCCAGCAGCTCGTGGACCATCCGTCGTAGTCGTGGCTCATCGCCCCGTGCGAGCACCGGTCCCGGGATGTCCAACCGCACCCGGTCGGCGATGTCCGAGGCGGCCACGGCGTCCACGACGAGGTGGCCGACCTCGGTGATCTGCCGCGGGGCACGGTTGTCCGACGGCTGCCCGGCTCCGCCGAGGTTGACCACATCGTCGAGGAGCGAGGACAGCCGGGTGGACTGCTCCACGATCGCGCGTTCCAGCTCCGATCGCGTGGCGGGGCACAGGTCCGTCGGGTGGCGACGCAGGGTGTCGGCGGCGCCGGTGATCACGGTCAGCGGGGTGCGCAGCTCGTGGGAGATCGACGTCACGAAGCTGTCGCGCAGGGTCACGATGTCCCGCAGCTGCTGGGCGGCGGCACGCTCGGCGTCCGCGACCGCGGCGAGCGCGCGTTCACGGTCCTCGCGTTCGGTCACGTCGGTGACCAGGGCCTGGAAGAGCGGACGCTTGGAGTCGGGGTGGACCAGCGAGCCGGACAGCTCGACGTCGCGGCGATCGCCGTCCGCTCGGAGCACGGTGAAGCGCTGCGGCCAGGTGGCCTGCCCCGGCTCGAGGAAGATCGCCTCGAGGCGGGGTCGGTCCGCCGCCTCGACCACGCGCAGGGGGAGGTAGGGATCAGCCAGGAACGCCTCGGTGGGGTGCCCGGTGATGTCCTGCATGCCGCGGTTGACGAACAGCGCCCGGGGCGGGTCACCGAACTCGACCAGGAGCACACCGTGCGCGCTCGCCGCGGCCAGCTCCTCCCAGCCACGCCGGGTCGCCTCGGTGTAGCGCAGGTAACGGTGCACCAGCAGGAACAGGGCGAACCCGACCAGCGTGACGTAGGCCAGAGCGACGACCGTGCGTGCCGTCATGGGCTCCACAGCCAGCCGATCGGCGAGCGCCACCGACCACCGGGGTGCGGAGATGACGAAGGCCGCGGTCAGGATCGTGGCGGCAGCCATCGCAGCAGCCACGACGGTGGTGGCTGCCCGTCCGTCCCTGACCGGCCGTTGCATACCCACCTCGCCTCGGAGCATCGGTGGTTGGTCCAGGGACTTTAGCCTCTAGTCTGCAGTTGTCCAGAGCTGATCTTTGTTGTTCAACGTGTGCGGCGTTGTTCGTGTGCCCTGTTGTTGTGCGCGTTGCCGCCGGCGATGTCTGTGCCCCTGTGCTGTCCGCGCCACCTGCGCCTCCTCGCACGCTGCCGACGTCCTGCGCCGTTAGGCTCCTGCCACCCCGACGCCTGAGCCCCGTGGAGCCGACGTGGAACCGTCCCTGTCCCGGCTACCGGGCGGGTTCTCCACCCGTGCGGTCCGCGGTGCGACCCAGCTGCCGGCGGTCACCGAGCACCCCGTCTCCGCACCGATCTGGCTGTCGTCGACCTGGGGCGTGGCGCGCTCGGAGGAGCTCGGCGAGCTGCTCACCGACCGGCGCGACGGCTACGTCTACGGGCGCTACGACAACCCGACGGCGACCACCCTCCACACCGTGATCGCCTCCCTGCACGAGGCGGAGGCGGCCTGGTCGCTGGCCTCGGGGACGGCCGCGCTGCACGCGACGCTGGACGTGCTGCGCGGCTCCGGCCGGGTGCTCGCCACCTCGATGCTGTACGGCGGCACGTGGGCGCTGCTGCGGCGCCTGGAGCGGGACGCCGGGTGGCGGATCGACCACGCGCCCATCGCCACGGTGGACGACCTTGACGCGGCGTTGACCCCCGAGCACACCGTGGTGCACGTGGAGACGGTCGCCAACCCCGCCACCGTGGTCACCGACCTGCCGGCGATCGCCGCACGCTGCCGGGAGCGCGGCGTGGAGCTGGTGGTGGACAACACCTTCGCCTCGCCCTACCTGTGCCGGCCCGTCGCCCACGGCGCGACGGCGGTGGTGGAGTCGGCCACCAAGTTCCTGGGCGGCCACGGTGACGTCGTCGCGGGTGTGGTCGCCGGCGACCGGACCCTGATCGAGCGGGTCCGGACCCACACCTTCGAGCTCGGTGCCTCCCTCGGTGCCTTCGAGGCCTGGCTGGTGTTGCGCGGGGTCCAGACCCTGGCGCTGCGGGTGCGTGCCGCCACCGCCAACGCCGACGCCTGCGCCCATGCGTTGGCCACGGCGGCCACCAGCAGCAGCGACGTCGAGGTGGTGCGCTACCCGGGCCTGGTCGACCATCCCCAGCACGCCCTGGCGACGCGGCTGTTCGACGGCCGTGGCTACGGCGCCCAGCTCGCCTTCGACCTGCCGTCGCGCGCCGCGGCGGCAGCCTTCGCCGACGCCTGCGAGGTGTTCGTCCGGGCCTCCTCCCTCGGGGGGACCCACTCGCTGGTGCTGCACCCGGCCTCCACCAGCCACCGGCAGCTCGACGAGCAGGCGCTCGAAGCTGCGGGGCTCGGGCCGGGCACGGTCCGGTTGTCGATCGGCATCGAGGACGAGGCGGACCTGCTGGCCGACATCGACCGTGGCCTGTCGGCGGCACGCCGGGCGGTGGCCGCGGGACCGGAGGGTGACGCCCCCCGGACAGCCGAGGAGTCGACCAGGTGAGTGGAAGCAGCGACGTGAAGCGGGTACTGGTGCTGTTCGGCGGCCGGTCGGCGGAGCACGAGGTGTCGTGCCTGTCCGCCACCTCGGTGCTGGAGGCCATCGACCGTGATCGCTACGAGGTGATCACCGTCGGCATCACCCGTGACGGGCGGTGGACGCTGGCCGACGGTGTGCCTGCGGTGACCGGTGATCGGCAGCTGCCGGAGGTGGACGAGGACGGCCCGACCGCGGCCCTGGTCGGCACCCGCAAGGGTCCGATGCTCGTCCACCTCGATGACGCCGGTGGACGGGTCGCCACCCTCGGCGCGATCGACGTCGCCTTCCCGGTGCTCCACGGCCCCTGGGGGGAGGACGGCACCGTCCAGGGCATGCTCGCCACCGT
>SL_7KL_010_BRINEDRAFT_10000653_pt1 | contig 16389 bp, 16 predicted proteins | sample SodLak_010_BRINE_FD_10663 | JGI IMG/M metagenome (IMG submission 10663)
AGCCTATGTCGCCGCCAATGCCGGGATCGAGGTTGTTCTGATTGACGCCAGGCAAGAGGCGGCGGAAAAGGGCAAGGCCCATGCCGAGGGAATCCTCGACAAGGGCATGAAGCGCGGCAAGGTCACCGAGGCCAAGAAGGCCGAGGTTCTGGGCCGGATCACGCCCACGACGGATTATGCAGCACTTGATGGCTGCGATCTGGTGGTCGAGGCCGTGTTCGAGGACCCGAAGATCAAGGCAGAGGTGACGGCAAAGGCCGAGGCCGCGCTGCCCGAGGGTGCGATCTTTGCCACCAACACCTCGACCCTGCCGATCAGCGATCTGGCCAAGGCGAGCAGCCGTCCCGAACAGTTCATCGGCATCCATTTCTTCTCGCCCGTGGACAAGATGATGCTGGTCGAGATCATCAAGGGCCGCGCGACGGGCGACCGCGCCGTGGCCAAGGCGCTGGATTTCGTCCGCCAGATCCGCAAGACCCCGATCGTGGTCAATGACGCGCGTTTCTTCTACGCCAATCGCTGCATCATTCCCTATCTGAATGAGGGGATGCGCATGGTACGCGAGGGCGTCTCGTCCGTGCTGGTCGAGAATGCCGCCAAGCTGATGGGCATGCCGCTGGGGCCGCTGCAACTGGTTGATGAAACCAGCCTGGATCTGGGCGCCAAGATCGCCAGGGCCACGCGCGCGGCCATGGGCGATGCCTATGCCGATGGCGATGTCGATGAGGTCGTGTTCTGGATGGTCGAGCAGGAGCGGCTGGGCCGCAAGGCGGGCGCCGGGTTCTACAGCTATGATGACAAGGGCAAGCGGCAGGGCCTGTGGCATGGCCTCGGCGCGCAGTTTCCGCCCGCAGAGGACCAGCCCGACCTGATCACGGTCCAGCACCGGCTGATGTTCGCGCAGGCGCTCGAGGCTGTGCGCGCGCTGGAAGAGGGTGTCTTGACCGATATCCGTGAAGGCGATGTCGGCGCGATCCTGGGCTGGGGCTTTGCGCCCTGGTCGGGTGGCCCCTTCTCCTGGCTGGACATGCTGGGGGCGGGGTTCGCCGTCACGGTCTGCGACGATCTGGAAGCGCGCTTCGGGGCGCGGTTCCACGCCCCGGAGCTTCTGCGCCAGATGGCGTCAGAGGATCGCGGCTTCTACAGTGCCCGCGCCTCGATGGCGGCGTAACGATACCGCTNACCCGGTCCGCCCAGTGNCGGGCCGGGTGCACCCTGCGCTGCGTTCCAGTCGATCAGGNCGCGCAACTCNGCAGGGGGCAGGCGCAGAAATGTCTCTTGCGGCTGCGGCAGCGCNTCGGTCAGGGGNGACAGGCTGCTGTCGGCATGTGCCANNGTCAGCATGTCGCCCTGTGTCAGCANCACCTCTTCCTGCTCGAATGACAGCATCGACAGGGTGATGTCGCTGCGGACNGCNCGTTTGCGGATACCGCGATAGCCNGACAGCAGCAGGCTGGGCATCAGCACGAACGGGTCGCCATACAGCGCNTCGGCCGTGTCGGATTCGATGATCACCTCCTGCATCGGCATCAGTAGCAGGTCGCTGCGATTGCCCAGNACGCTNTTGGGCACGAACATCACGAATGCCTTGCGGTCGGGCAGGGTGTCATGGTGCAGCGTGACCGAGCGGTTGGCGACAACCGGGCGGCGGCCATGATCAAAGGTCATGACCATGTCGCCGGGGCGGATGCTCTCGACCGGGCGCCAGCCGTTTTCGGTATCGACCAGCGTGCCCGGCAACAGCCCGTCCTCGCGGATGGCCATGTCGTAAAAGCTGGCTGATGTAAGTTCACTCAAGGGATCCTGCGCAGTGGCGTGCCCGTCCCTGCCGCCTGCGCGCGAAAACAGAGTGCGTTGGCCGATCTTCATGAACATGGTCCCGAACCTCTCTAATCAATTGGTGGATATGCCCGTCTGGTGTCATTAACCATTAACTATCCTTAAGGTTGTGGCGCAAAGGCGAAAACAACTGGGCATTTTCGTGTCAGAGCGCGCCGGACCGGCAAGGACGTGGCGGCAGGGCCTTCCCCGTTTCGTGATGTCGCCAGGCGCGCGCAGATGCGACGGCGCTGGTCTTGTCGGGCGACATGGGGTAGAAATCAGAAAAAGAACAAGGGCAGGCAAGGCGGCATGACCGCGCTCGACAAATACGCACGGCTGGAAGGCGCGGGGCTCTGGACGGCATCGTCTCAGGACCAGCGCCGTGATGTCGTCGTCAGCTTTGGCGAGGCAACGCTCGTCATCTCGGACAGCCGCAGCATGCGGGTTCTCAGCCATTGGTCGCTGCCTGCCGTGGTGCGGCTGAACCCCGGCAAACGCCCCGCCCTCTACAGCCCCGATGGCGACCCCGGCGAGGTGCTGGAGCTTGATGATGACTGGCTGATCGACGCGCTGCAACAATTGCAGGCGGCGTTGCAGCCCCGTCGCTCGGGCTTCGCGCGGATGCGCCGCCCGATCCTCTTGGCGCTGTGCCTGATCACGGTGATCGGCAGCGCCCTGATCATCCCCCCCGCACTGATGAGCCATACGGCAACTGTGGTGCCAATGGCGCAGCGCGTCGAATTCGCCGAACGCGTCCGGCTGGAGCTGATCCGCGACGGCGCGCGCCCCTGCCAGAGCGCCTATGGCGACCCGGCGCTGGGCGTGCTGCAACGCGCGCTGTTCCAGTCGCCCGCGCGCATCGTCGTCATGCAGGACCTGCCCGGCACTGTGCCCCGCGTGCAGCATGTGATGGGGCGGCTGTTCATCCTCGATGCGCGGCTTCTCGACATGGCCGCCAGCCCCGAGGCGCTGGCCGGGGCCCTGCTGGTCGCCGCCCAGCGCAACGCCGAAGAGGACCCGCTGCGACCGCTCCTGCGCCATGCGGGCGTGATCGCGACCTTCCGGCTGCTGACCTCGGGCGAATTGCCCGAACGGGCTGAACAGGGCTATGCGGCGGCGATCTATGGCGCCGCGCTCTCGGTCCCCGATCTTGACCCACTGCTGGAACGGTTCAACCGCACCGATCTGTCAACCCGCCCGCTGGTCGACAACCCCGACACGCTCGACCCGGCCATCGCCACGCTGGGCCCGGATCTGCGCGCTGCCGATCCCAAGGCCGCTGATGCGCGCGACACCGCCCTTCTCAATGATGGACAATGGGTCAGCCTGCTCAACATCTGCGACGGCTGACACCACCTGCCATTTCATCTTTGCAAAAATATCCTGGGGGAGTCCTGCTTGCAGGGCGGGGGCAAAGCCCCCATACCCCGCCTGGTTGCAGCCTGACCTGCAGGGCGCGTGTGCCCGGCTCAGCCAATGGCGGCCTGTTTTACCTCATCATCGATATGCGGCACATATTGCGCGAAATTCTCGGCAAACATCGCCACCAGCTTCGCGGCCTGCGCGTCATAGGCATCGGGATCATCCCAGGTGCGGCGCGGGTCCAGCAGCACATCGGGCACGCCCGCCACTGCCACCGGCACATCAAAGCCGAAATGCGGGTCGCGGCGGAACTCGGCCTGGCGCAGGCTGCCATCCAGCGCGGCGGTCAGCAGCGCGCGGGTCGCCTTGATCGGCATGCGCGACCCGGTGCCATAGGCGCCCCCGGTCCAGCCGGTATTGACCAGCCAGCATTCCGCCCCGGTCTGCGCGATCTTGTCCTGCAAGAGCTTGCCATACACTTCCGGGCGGCGCGGCATGAAGGGCGCGCCGAAGCAGGTCGAGAAGGTGGGCGTGGGTTCGGTCACGCCCTGTTCGGTGCCCGCCACCTTGGAGGTGAAGCCCGACAGGAAATGATACATCGCCTGCGCCGGGGTCAGCCGCGCGATGGGAGGCAGCACGCCAAAGGCATCGCAGGTCAGCATGATGATGTTCTTCGGCACGCCCCCCAGCGATGTCTCCGAGGCATTCGAGATCGCATCCAGCGGATAGGCCACGCGGGTATTCGCGGTCAGGCTGTCATCCGCGAAATCCAGCTCCAGCGTCTCTCGGTCAAAGACCATGTTCTCGACCACCGACCCGAAGCGCGAGGTTGTCGCGTAGATTTCGGGTTCGGCCTCGGGGTCGAGATTGATCGTCTTCGCGTAGCAGCCGCCTTCGAAATTGAAGATGCCGTTTTCGGACCAGCCATGTTCGTCATCCCCGATCAGGATGCGCGAAGGGTCGGCCGAAAGCGTCGTCTTGCCGGTGCCCGACAGCCCGAAGAACACGGCGGCATCATCGGGATTGTCCATCGCGTGATTGGCCGAGCAATGCATCGGCATGATCCCCTTGCCGGGCAGCAGGTAGTTCAGCAGCGTGAACACGGCTTTCTTGTTCTCGCCCGCATAGGCGGTGTTGCCGATCAGGATCAGCTTGCGGGTCAGGTTCAGCGCGATCACGGTCTCGGACCGGCAGCCATGGCGTGCAGGGTCGGCCTTGAAGCTGGGGCAGTTGATGATGGTGAATTCCGGGTCGAACCGGGCCAGTTCATCCGCCTCGGGGCGGCGCAGCAGGTGGCGGATGAACAGCCCGTGCCAGGCCAGTTCGGTGACCACGCGCACATCCAGCCGGTGTTCGGGNTCGGCCCCGCCATACAGGTCCTGCACGAACATTTCGCGCCCTTGCAGATGGGCCAGCATATCCGCTTCCAGCTGGTCAAAGGCCTCGGGCGTCATGGGGGCGTTGTTNTCCCACCAGATCGTCTCCTCGACCTCGGGGGTGCGGACGACGAACTTGTCCTTGGGCGAGCGCCCGGTATGCGCCCCGGTCGAGACCAGAAAGGCGCCACCCTTGCCCAGATGCCCCTCGCCGCGNGCGACGGCNTCTTCGATCAGGGTTGGTTCCAGCAGGTTGTAATAGGCGCGCGCAACTCCGTTAATGCCCTGATCTTCCAGCATCTTATTCGGGTTCGCTCGGGTTGGTGCCATNCTGCCTGCTCCATTTGGGGTGCCGCGGCTGGTTGGGGTTGGGCCGGGTCGGTTGCGTGTTCAGGGTGCGGGGAAAGGGCAAAATACCGCCCTTTTGGTCTGCACCCATCGGCTATAACACCCCGATTGCGGCAAAGCATAGGCTGGATTCAGATCGTTAGCGCAATCACCCTGACGTTAGCGCAATATCAAGACTCCGCTGACATCAATGTGTTGCTGATCCGCACAGGGCGCGTGCGAATCAGGCAGGCTGCGCTTGGATGCAAGGGTATTTTGTTGCGTTTGAAAGGGAAATGGGCGATTGTATGTCAAAAATAAGGCGATTTCATCGCGAGAGAGCAGTTGAAAAGGGCATCCCATGCCGAAAATCGCGCTGGTCGATGACGACCGCAATATTCTGACGTCTGTTTCCATCTGCCTCGAGGCTGAGGGATTCGAGGTCGAAACCTATAATGATGGCCAGTCCGCGCTGGATGCGTTCAACCGGCGCATGCCGGATATGGCCGTGCTGGACATGAAGATGCCGCGCATGGACGGGATGGAGCTGTTGCAGCGCCTGCGTCAGAAAACCCAGATGCCGGTGATCTTCCTGACCTCCAAGGATGATGAGATCGACGAGGTTCTGGGCCTGCGCATGGGCGCGGATGATTATGTCAAAAAGCCGTTTTCGCAACGGCTGCTGGTCGAACGCATCCGCGCGCTGTTGCGGCGCAAGCAGGCCAGCGAACTGGCCGCCGAAGGGGCCGAGGAAGCCAAGATCCTGGTGCGGGGTAATCTGGAAATGGACCCGCTGCGCCATCAGGTGAAATGGAAGGGTGAGGATGTCACGCTGACGGTGACCGAATTCCTGCTGCTGCAGGCGCTGGCGCAGCGCCCAGGCGTCGTCAAGTCGCGCGACCAGTTGATGGATGTCGCCTATGAGGATCAGGTCTATGTCGATGATCGCACCATCGACAGCCATATCAAGCGCCTCCGCAAGAAGATGCGCAGCGTGGATGAGGAATTCTCATCCATCGAGACCCTGTACGGGATTGGCTACAAATATAACGAGGCCTGACAGGTGAGACCGGGGAGGACCCCTATAACGAGCGGGTGACACAGTGCGGATGGAGGCGATAAGCGCACGAACCGATGTCGTGCTGGGCGATGACTGGGTCGGCCCGGGCGATACGGTCGAGACCGAGGTGCGCGACAGCCGCGCCCGGCGCGGGTTGTTCAGCATTTCCGCCTCGCCGCTTGCGCGCAAGATCGTGCTGTTCAACCTTGTCGCGCTGGTCATCCTGATCGCGGGTATCCTGTTCACCAACCCGTTTCGCGACTCGCTCTTGCGTCAGCAGGAAGAGATGCTGGGCACATCGGTGCAACTGATCGCCGATATCGTGTCGGCCAATGGCGATCTGGAAGCCACGCGCGATGTGATCGCGTCGGAAATGTCGCTCGATCAGCGGTTCGAGATGTATTTCATCGGCCCGGACGGCGCGTTCATGGGTCATCTGCGCGGCACGGCAGAGCCTGATCTGGCGGATCTGCCCGACCGCTCGACCGTGATCAGCGACACGCTCGCGGCGATCTGGTCGGGCCTGTCCTTTCTGACGGACCGCGGCCGCGATACGGGAAGCGAGGAAGAATTCAGCCGCATCGCGCAAGAGATGTTCGATCAGAACCTGCGCGGCGAACCGGCCCGCCACACGCATCGCGAGATGCGCGGAGGCATGTGGCTGGCGGCCAGCGCCCCCGTCGTGCATGATGGCGAGTTCGCGGGCGCCGTGTTCCTGCGCCGCGATGCCGAGGATACCGCGCGCCTGATGCGCCATGATCACGAGCAGGTGCTGCAGTTCTTCCTGATCGCGGTGCTGGTCTCTATCGGGCTGAGTTTCGTGCTGGCCTCGACCATTGCGAACCCGCTGGCAGATCTGGCGATGGCGGCGGAACTGGGCAAGCGCCGCGATGCACGCAAAAGCGCGCCGGGGGCGCGGGTGCGCATTCCGGACCTGTCGGGCCGCCCCGATGAGATCGGCGATCTGTCGCGTGCGATGCGCGGTATCGTGAATGCGCTGTATGACCGGGTCGAGGCGAATGAACAATTCGCCGCCGATGTCGCGCATGAGATCAAGAACCCGCTCGCATCGCTGCGTTCGGCGGTCGGCACCTTGCGCATGGCCAAGCGCGAGGATCAGGTCAACCGCCTGCTGGATGTGATCGAGCAGGATGTGCGCAGGCTGGACCGGCTGGTGTCGGACACGTCGAACGCATCGCGGCTGGATGCCGAACTGGTCAAGGAGGAGCAGGAAGAATTCGACCTGGTCAAGCTACTCAACAACCTGTGCGAGCACCTCTCGACCGAGGCTAGGGACAAGGGTGTGGAATTCATCAACGCGCTGCCGAAAGAGGCTGTGATGCTGACCGGGCTTGAGGGGCGGTTGGCGCAGGTCTTTGTCAACCTGATCACCAATGCGATTTCCCTTTGCGAGGATGGTGATGCCGTGCGGGTCTGGGCGCGGCAGCGGCAGGACCGGGTGCTGATCGTGGTCGAGGATACGGGCCCCGGCATTCCGGACAACGCCCTGAAAAAAGTGTTCAAGCGGTTTTATTCGCAACGCCCGGTGCAGCAATTCGGCAATCATTCCGGGCTGGGGCTGGCGATCTCGAAACAGATAGTCGAGGCGCATCAGGGCGTCATCTGGGCCGAGAATATCCGCCCTGCCGATGCCGGACCCGACACCCCACCCATGGGCGCGCGTTTCGTGGTCGGCCTGCCCTTGTGATCGGGGCGGACGGGACGGGGCTGGTGCATGGATCATCGGTAGCGTTTGAGCGCCCTGAAGGGGCGGTTGGTGTGCTTATCACGGGCCATAGCGGGACGGGAAAATCCGAGCTGGCGCTGGAATTGATGACGCTTGGTGCGCGCCTGATCGCTGATGACCAGACGCATTTGCAGCGCGAGGGCGGGCTGATCCGGCTGAGTTGCCCGGCCCCCATCCGTGGCCTGATCGAGATACGCGGCATGGGGCTGCTGCCCGCAACACCTGTCGCGCAGGCCCCGCTGCGTGTGATCGTCGATCTGGACAGGCGCGAGTCCGAGCGCCTGCCACCCCCGCGCTGGCATGATGTTGACGGCATCGCGATCCGGCTGTTTCGCAATTGCGCGAGCCGGGCTTTCGCGATGGCCATCCGGCAATATGTGCTGCATTGTGAATGGATTGAACTGGAAGGCAAACCGGTGTGAGCCAGCCATCTGTGACCCGCCCTGCAACAGACCGTCTGGTCATGCTGACCGGCCCTTCGGGCGCCGGGCGCAGCACGGCATTGCGCGCGCTGGAAGATGCGGGGTTCGAGGCGATCGACAATATGCCGATCTCGCTTGTGCCGCGACTTGTCGCTGGCCGGCTGGAGCGGCCGCTCGCGCTGGTGCTGGACCCGCGCAACCGTGATTTTTCGGTCGATGCGCTGTTGTCGCTGGTGGCGGAACTGTCGGGCAGCCCGCGGTTCGATTTTGATCTGGTCTATCTGGATTGCCCGGTCCCCGACCTGATCCGCCGCTATTCCGAGACGCGGCGCCGCCATCCGCTTAGCCCCGAAGGGACGGCGCAGACCGGGATCGAACTGGAATCGCGGCTGCTGCAACCGGTCCGGCTGCGCGCCGATGTGCTGATCCCGACGGCCGGGATGACACCGCATGACCTGCGCGCCCGGATGACCGAGATTTTCGCAAGCGAGGATCAGGGCAGTCTGCAAGTGCAGATCGAGAGCTTTTCGTATCGGCGCGGCATCCCCACCGGGGTCGATCTGGTGTTTGACTGCCGGTTTCTGAACAACCCTCACTGGCAGGCCGATCTGCGTGCGCTGGATGGGCGCGACAATGCGGTCGCCGACTATGTGGCGGCTGATCCGCGCTTTGCGGATTTCTTCGCGCGTGTGCATGGCTTGATTGAAAGCTTGTTGCCGGAATACTCGCAAGAGGCGAAAAGCCAGTTGACCATCGCTTTTGGCTGTACAGGGGGGCAACACCGATCCGTTGCAACAGGCGAAAAACTGGCGAATGCGCTTGCGCAGGGGGGGTGGCGCGTGTCTAAACGGCACAGGGAACTGGAACGGATGGCCGCCCAGGCGGCATGGACGGCAAAGACGTAAGGTCAGCTCGTGATCGGGATCGTGATCGTGGCACATGGAGGTCTGGCGCGCGAGTATCTCGCCGCCATCGAGCATGTGATCGGCAAACAATCCGGGATCGCGGCCATTTCCATCGAATATGACCATGACCGCAGCGCCAAACAGGCCGAGATTTCTGCGGCGGCGCGGGCGGTCGATGCAGGGGCAGGGGTGGTGGTGGTGACCGACATGTTCGGCGGATCACCCTCGAACCTGTCACTTCCGGCCTGTGCCGGGCCGGACCGACGCATTCTTTACGGCGCAAACCTGCCGATGTTGATAAAGCTGGCGAAATCGCGCGAGATGGGGTTGCAGGCCGCGACCTCTGCCGCGATGGAAGCAGGGCGTAAATACATTAATGCGATAGATGTGGGTGGTTAACCCGGGCAAGGGATCTGGATGACGGAAATCGAGCTGGATATCACGAATGAAAAGGGGCTGCATGCCCGCGCCTCGGCCAAGTTCGTCGAGGTGGTCGAAGCGCATGACGCCACTGCCGAGGTCATGAAGGACGGCATGAGCGTGCCGGGCGATTCCATCATGGGCCTGTTGATGCTGGCCGCGTCCAAGGGCACATCCATCCGTGTCCGGCTGTCGGGCAATCAGGCCGAGGCGCTGGGCGATGCACTGAAAGCGCTCGTGTCGGATCGGTTCGGCGAGGGGATGTAGCGGCGCGCGGCGTTGCGCGTCAATGCGTCCAGACCTGCCGCCGGTTGGTGGCGAAATTGTCGCCATAGCCGCCCGGTCGCAGATTGGGGCGGCGGGTCTTGGGTTCGATCACGATAGCGTCGATGCCATGCGCCTCGGCATAGGCTTTGGCGGCGTCGCGATCGTCAAAGCGCAGGCGCACCTGCGAATCCATGTCGCCAGAGCTTGTCCAGCCCATCAGCGGGTCCACCTGCCGCGCCTGTGCAGGCGAGAATTCCAGCACCCAGTGATTTGTCTTGGCGGTGCCGGATTGCATGGCAGTGCGGGCGGGGCGGTAGATACGGGCGCGCATGGCCGACCTCTCGACAGGAAAACTTCTCTCGCGTTATCGGCAAAAACCGGATGGGGTGCAAGGGTGCAGACGGCAAAGGGTCATCCGAAAGGAGGGAACGAGGAGTAGTCTTCCGGTGTCTGACCTTTTGCCGCCTGCTTTCCACCAGCTAGCGAGCGCGCGCCGCACAGCAAATGAAAAATGCGCGCCTGCGCGCCTTGAGCGCACCTCTGGTGCGGCGCCGCCCAAGCGCCATGCAAAAGCCCGGCAGGACGGGCTGTCCTGCCGGGCCATCTGCGTAGTTACATGCCCGCCTCAGACGCTCAGGCAGACATATTTCATTTCCACATAATCCTCGATCCCGTGCTTGGACCCTTCGCGCCCCAGCCCCGATTGCTTGACGCCGCCAAAGGGCGCAACCTCGGTCGAGATGATGCCGGTATTCACGCCGACGATCCCGTATTCCAGCGCTTCCTGCACGCGGGTAATGCGGCCGATATCGCGGGCATAGAAATAGCAGGCCAGCCCGAAGATCGTGTCATTGGCCTGCGCGATCACCTCTTCCTCGCTCTCGAACCGGAACAGGGGTGCCAACGGGCCAAAGGTTTCTTCCTTGGCGACCTTCATGGACTGGGTAACGCCCGTCACCACGGTCGGTTCAAAAAAGCTGCCGCCCAATGTGTGGCGCTTGCCGCCCGGACGACTTGTCCGCCATGGTCGAGCACGTCGCGGATGTGATCCTCGACCTTGACCACGGCCTTGTCATTTATCAGCGGGCCGGCCTGCACGCCGTCTTCCATGCCGTCGCCCACTTTCATGGCGTCAACGGCCTTGGCCAGTTTCTCGGCAAAGGCATCATAGACGCCCGCCTGCACATAGATGCGGTTGGCGCAAACGCAGGTCTGACCATTATTGCGGAACTTGCTCATCATCGCGCCTTCGACGGCCTTGTCCAGATCGGCGTCATCGAACACGATGAAGGGCGCGTTGCCGCCCAGTTCCATCGAGCATTTCATGACCTGATCGGCGGCCTGACGCAGCAGGATGCGGCCCACTTCGGTCGAGCCGGTGAAGCTGAGCTTGCGCACCAGCGGGTTTTCGCAGAATTCCTTGCCGATATCCGACGACCGCGACGAGGGCACGATCGACAGCACGCCCTTGGGCACGCCTGCGCGTTCGGCCAGAACCGCCATGGCCAGCGCCGACAGCGGCGTTTCGGCGGCGGGGCGGGCAACAAAGCCGCAGCCTGCGGCCAGCGCCGGGGCCACCTTGCGCGCGATCATCGCATTGGGAAAGTTCCACGGCGTGATCGAGGCCGCGACCCCGATGGGCTGGCGCAGCACGGTGATGCGCTTGTCGGCCTGATGCCCGGGGATGGTTTCGCCATAGATGCGCTTGGCTCTTCGCCGAACCACTCGACGAAGCTGGCGCCATAGGCGATCTCGCCGCGCGATTCGGCCAGCGGCTTGCCCATCTCGGCGGTCAGGATGATCGCCAGATCCTCGGTATTCGCGACCATCAGATCATACCATTTGCGCAGGATCTGCGCGCGCTCTTTCGCGGGGCGGGCGGCCCAGGCGTGGCGCGCGGCCTCGGCGGCCTCGATCGCGCGCGCGGTTTCGGTGCGCGAGAAATCGGCGACACGCGCGACCACATCGCCGCGTGCGGGGTTGATGACATCGAAGGTCGCGCCGTCATCCGCCGCGACCCAGTCGCCCGCGATCAGCCCGCGGGTTTCCAGCAGGGTCGGATCGCTGAGCATGCCGGCAAGGTCGGTTTTCTGGTCGAGCATGATATCTCCTCATGAGGTTCTGCGCGCTGCGGCGCGTGAAAGCAGGGCCCGGACGGGGCCGGGCGCGCGTGCAGGAATTGATCTGGGGTGACCCTAATGCTTTTCGCAACCAGTGTCACGGGGGGCGCCGGGTGCCCACTGCGCAAGGTATTCTTAATCCCTTTGGCGCAGAATGCAGCTTCGAGACAGAGGTGATGCCAGCCCCATGCCCCCCGCGCGCACAAAAACCGACCCCAAGGAGGAAGCATTCTATGCCCATCTGGTCACGCGCCATTCTTCGGACAGTGTGGTGATCTCGGACCCGGATCGCCGCGCGCTCTGGGTCAACCCGGCCTTTTGCGCGCAGACGGGCTATACGATCACCGACATTGCAGGGAAGGAGCCCGGATCAGTCCTGCAGGGGCACGACACCTCGCCCGATGCGATACAGGCGATCCGGCATGCCTGTGCGCAGCGCCGCGAAATCCGGGTCGATATCCTGAACTACACCAAATCGGGCACGCCGTTCTGGGTCGATCTGCGGGTGACGCCGGTTTATGATGCCAGCGGTCGGCACACGCATTTCATCTCGACCATGCGCGACATCTCGGAACGCAAGGCGCTGGAACAGCAGAATGAGGAAATGCGCCATTCCGAGGAATTGCGTCAGGCCGAACGCCATCTGCTCGCGCTGACCAGCGAATGGCTGTATTCGGCCAAATCCTATGACGAATTGCTGATGGTGATTCAGCGCGCCATGCACACGCTGATCCCCGAGGCCGATGGCGCGCTTTATATCTATGATGATGCCCGCTCCATGCTGCATCTGGCGACAAGCTGGGGCACAATGCCGAATTTCACGCCCCATATGCTGCCCGATGATTGCTGGGCGCTGCGCCGGGGGCGGGCCTATGCCTATGGGCTGAAGCCGATCCAGTTCGTCTGCGATCATGTCGGAAAGGGCGCGGCCCCCTATTTCTGCCTGCCGATCATCGCGCATGGTGAAACCATCGGGCTGTTGCATCTGGTCTTTGACGGGTTCGAGGAGGGGGGGTTGATGCGCCACATGCGCGACGAAGTCCTGCGCAACCGTTGGGATATCTCGCTGATTTGCGGCGAACAGATCAGCCTGGCGGTCGCCAATGTCCGCTTGCGGCAGGAATTGCATGACCGGTCGGTGCGCGACCCACTGACCGGGCTGTGGAACCGGCGCTGGTTCATGGAACGCGCCCTGCGCGAGGTCAGTTGCGCCATCCGCGATCAGGGCAGCCTGTCGCTGATCGCGCTGGATGTCGATCATTTCAAATCCTTCAATGATCGTTTCGGGCATGAGGCGGGCGATGCCGTTCTGCGCGATGTCGGCGCCATCCTGCAGCAGGCGGGCAGCGACAGCATCCATCCCTGCCGTGTGGGCGGTGAGGAATTCACCCTGCTACTGACAGGCCACGACCTTGAGGATGCCGCCAGCCGCGCCGAAACCCTGCGCCAGAGCATCGCCGCGCATCGGTTTTCCATGCCGGGGCTGGCGATGCCGCAGGTGACGGCCTCTTTCGGGCTGGGCGTGCTGGGACGCGACGGGCAGCGGCTGGAAGAGGTGATGAAAGCCGCTGACACGGCCCTTTATCGCGCCAAGTCCGAAGGGCGGAACCGGGTCGCGACCACCAGCGCCGGGTTCGCCCTGCCGGGCGCGGAGCCGCAGCCAGAGGATGAACCGCGACGCAATGCGCCGTCATAACGTCCCGTAACCGCGCGCGGAAATTGACATTCCGCAGCCCCGATCCTATCACCCAAAGGTCGGATCATTCGAGATGACAGACCACAGCATGAGTGAGACCTCAGACAGGGCATCGCGCGGATGCCCCGCAGCAGATACAAGGCGCAGGCTGCGCAGACTCCGGGCTGCATTCGGGCCGTGACCCCCGGTGCCCCTGGTTGCGCACAGCACAAGGGGGCTATTGATGACCATTCAGACACCGCTGAGCGAGATGAAATTCGCCCCCGATGCCGAAACGCCTGGCATCGATGCCGCCTTCATCGCGATAGAGGTCGCGCGACTCTTGCAGGAAAACCGCGCCGATGCGGTCAGCGAGTTTCTGGTCGGTCAGGAAATGGCCGATATCGCCGCCCTGATCGAGGAGCTGGAACGCGGCCCCGATCTGACGGTCCTGCGCCTGTTGCCGTTGCATGATCAGGCCGAGATGCTGGGCTATCTGCGCCCCAGCTCGCAGGTCGAGATCGCAACCCGCCTGCCCAAGCCCGAGCTGGTCAAGCTGATGACCGCGATGAGCCATGATGAGCGCGCGGACCTTTACAAACAGCTTGATGAGGAAGCGCAGGAAGCCATCCTGCCCGCCTTTTCCAAGGCCGAGCGAGAGGACCTGCGCCGTCTGGCCGCCTATGAGGAATGGACCGTCGGTTCGGTCATGACCTCGGATTACGCCACGCTCAAGCCCGAGATGACCTCGACCCAGGCGATTGACGCGCTGCGCAGCCAGGCCATCGACGCCGAGACGATCTATTACGCTTACATCATCGATGATGACCGCGCGCTGATCGGCGTGGTCAGCCTGCGCGATCTGCTGACCGCGCGCCCCCGCCAGCGCGTGTCCGAGATCATGGATACCGAACCGGTCTGGATCCGCGCCGAAGAGGAACAGGAAGCCGCTGCGCGGATCATCGCGCGCTATGACCTGCTGGCGCTGCCGGTGCTGGACAATAATGACCGGCTGGTCGGGATTGTCACGGCCGATGACGCCATGGACGTGACCGAGGAAGAGGTCACCGAGGATTTCTACAAGGGCTCCATCGTGCAGCCCATCGAGATGTCGGTGGCCGAAGCCACGATTGCCACGCTTTACCGCGCGCGGATCTTCTGGCTGGTGCTGCTGGTCTTCGGCAATATCTTTTCCGGCGCGGGGATCGCCTATTTCGAGGATACGATCGCCGCGCATCTGTCGCTTTTGTTCTTCCTGCCTCTGCTGATCGCCTCGGGCGGCAATGCGGGCACGCAATCGGCCACACTGATGGTGCGCGCGCTGGCCACGGGCGATGTGCGCCCCGCCGATTTCGGCAAGCTCCTGTCGCGCGAGGTCGTGGTGGCGCTGACACTTGGCATCACGATGGCGGTCGCGGTCTCGATGATCGGGGTGTGGCGCGGCGGTCCGGAAATCGCGCTTGTGGTGGCGCTGGCCATGGTCACGATCGTGCTGATGGGGGCGCTGATCGGCATGTGCCTGCCCTTCATCTTCGCCAAGTTCAACCGCGACCCGGCCGCGGCTTCGGGGCCGCTTGTGACCTCGATTGCCGATGTGCTGGGGGTGTTGATCTATTTCACCATCGCGGCGCAGCTTCTGGGGCTCTGAGCGCGGCTTGCATTCGGTGGGGCGACCCGCTACGTCCGCGCCAAGGCAGCGAAAGGCAGGATCATGGACGCAATTGCAGCTTTGCGCGCGAAATATCTCGGGCAGACCGATCAGGCCAGCGATGCCGACGCGCTGGAGGCCGTGCGCCTCGCCGCGCTGGGCAAGAAGGGCGAGATCAGCCTGAAGATGCGCGAACTCGGCCGTATGAGCCCCGAGGAACGCCAGATCGCCGGTCCCGCCCTGAATGCGCTGAAATCCGAGATCGATGCCGCGCTCAGGGCCCGCCGCGCCGCCCTTGATGACGCCGCGCTGGAGGAACGTCTGAAAACCGAATGGCTCGATGTCACGCTGCCCGGTCGCCCGCGCCCGATGGGCACGATCCACCCGATCAGTCAGGTGATGGATGAGTTGACCGCGATCTTCGCCGATATGGGGTTTCGCGTCGCCGAAGGCCCGCAGATCGAATCCGACTGGTATAATTTCGACGCGCTCAACATCGCGCCCGAACATCCTGCACGTCAGGAACATGACACGTTCTTCATGCACCGCGCTGCGGGCGACAACCGCCCGCCCCATGTGCTGCGCACCCATACGAGCCCCGTGCAGATCCGCGCGATGCAGGCGCAGGGCGCGCCCATCCGCGTGATCGCGCCGGGCCGCGTTTACCGCATGGACATGGACCAGACCCATACGCCCATGTTCCATCAGGTCGAGGGGCTGGCCATCGACCGTGACATCACCATGGCGCAGCTGAAATGGACGCTCGAGGAATTCTGCCGCGCCTTTTTCGAGGTCGATCAGGTCGAACTGCGCTTCCGCGCTTCGCATTTTCCCTTCACCGAACCCTCGGCAGAGGTCGATATCCGCTGCTCATGGGAGGGAGGGCAACTCAAGATCGGTGAGGGCAATGACTGGATGGAAATCCTCGGCTCCGGCATGGTGCACCCGCATGTGCTGCGCGCGGGCGGGATCGACCCGGACCAATGGCAGGGCTTTGCCTTCGGCATGGGCATCGACCGGATCGCGATGCTGAAATACGGCATCCCCGATCTGCGCGCCTTTTTTGAATCCGACCTGCGCTGGCTGCGCCATTACGGATTCCAGGCGCTCGACCAGCCTTCGCTGCCCGCGGGCCTCAGCCGATAACCCTTTCATCTTTGCCAAAATATCCACGGGGATTTTCAAGGGGGATGTATCCCCCTTGAAGCAGGGGGGACTGGCCGCAGGCCAACCGGGGGG
>SL_7KL_010_BRINEDRAFT_10000654_pt1 | contig 16381 bp, 16 predicted proteins | sample SodLak_010_BRINE_FD_10663 | JGI IMG/M metagenome (IMG submission 10663)
AGCATTTGTAATTTACATATTTTTTCTTTTTTATCTCATTTTTTTATATTTCAAAAACATATTTGAAAAAAATTTGATATAAGAGAATTAAATTATTTGTAATAAAGTCTAAACAGATTATTTTTATATAATTGACAGATTATTCTGTATAATTTATAATGCAATTTGGAGAAATTTCATTTTGTAAAAACAAAGGATATAATTTGAAAGATGATAACCATAAAAAAACTATTCTGGATGAATTAGACAAAAAATTTAATTTCAAAATCATTCAAAAACATCATGAAAAATTCGATATTTATTCAGAAGTAACAAAAAAAAGAGTAAATAGTGTCCCTCATCTTGTTTCCACAAAAACAAATGGTAATCCTTACTTGTTATATTTGACAAGACATCATCATACAAATCAATGTCTATTTATAGATAAAAAGATCCAACATGGATATTTTACACCACGTATGATTATGGTAAAATTATGGTTTAAGGATAGCCTTTTTGAAAATACATTATTTGATGGAGAGATGATTAAAGATAAAAATGATAATTGGATGTTTGTGATCAATGATATTATTGCCAAAGAAAACCAACCTTTATCAAAATTAAAATTAGTGGAAAGAATAAATATTTTGTATGAAACACTAAAAAATTCTTATTATGACGATGATAGCGCATGTTGTTGTATTTCTGTAAAAAAATACTTTCGATATGAAGATATTCCTTATATTATCGATGTATTTATCCCAAAATTAAACTATACATGCAGAGGATTATATTTCAAACCAATCTATTCTAATTTTAAGGATCTTTTACTCAATTTTGATGAATCTTTGATTAAAAATGTAACAAGAACTAAATTTACAGACATGAATCAAAAATCTTTTTTCAGTCATAGAAGTGAAATTTCTGCTAATGATTCTCAACAAAAAGAAATAAGTCAAGCAAATATCAAAAGTGAAGAAAAACAAGAAAAACAAGAAAAACAAGAAAAAGAATTTGGGTGCTGTGTATTTTCTGTTCGTAAAACCAAAATGCCAGATGTATATGAAATGCAATCTATATCACATGAGTTGAACACATATAATCATGATAATTCTGTTATAGAAATTGCTTGTGTACAAAATAGAAATACAAGTAATACGATGCGTTCAATTTTTAATACGCTCACATTTTTGGAAAAAAGAAATATGATGTGTGAGTTACATCCAAAATTTAAGAAATGGGTTCCTATGTATTTGATAGAATAAAAAAAATATAAATTGACAAAAATATTTAATCATCATCACAGAAGGTACATGGAATATCTTTTTTTTCTTTAAAGTAATCTGCTATACTTTCAAATAAATATAATAATGAAGGAAGAGAAAAAAAAAGAATTACACTTGTAAAAAATATAAGTTTTATCAGTTGTTTTCTCATTTTAATTTCAATAAGGTATCAAAATATATTTATACTTTATTTTTATTGAATATATCGAATAGCATTTGATATCATTTCTCTTGAATACGCAATATCCAGATTTTTCTCACTATTCAAATTAATAAATATTTTATAAATGGGATCAGAATCAAACTTTTCAGAATTTTCATTTAAAGGATAAATAATATCAAAATTAAGATAAATATTTCCTGTAATTAGGAAAGATAGCCTCTTTGTGAATGTAATAGAATTGAGACATGTTGTACTTGGAAACACATGAAAAGGTTGTTTTTGTTTGTTGAATGCTAAATGAATAACTGGTTTTTCTGTATCGATAGCATAAAATTTCAAATTTTTTAAATAAACATCTATATTTTGTCCTTCTTTTGATTCTTTGTTTTCTAAAACAATGTTTTGGTGAATATAAGTACGAAAAGATTTTTTAAAATATTTGTAAGGACATTTCTTTTTAGAAATTTTTAATAGTGTTTCTAAGAAAAAGGATTCTGATACAGATATAACAAATTCTTTCATTAAATTTGCTTCTTTTTGATCATTGTTTTTTAAATCTAAAACTAAATTTTTGGGATCACAAATACAAATTTCAGAATAAGTGATTGAATCATCTGTAATTTTGGGTGATTTTTTGTGCTTAATATTAAAGATTTCAGTATTCACTTTTTCTTCGTCCCAACATTCGTTGTTCTCAAAGGTATCCATAATTTTAAATACTTTCATATGAATATATAAAATCAAAAGTATTTATATTGTTTCAAATTTTTATACTTATTATGAAATTGGTAAGTATTCTATCCCATCTTCGAAACGTGAATATCCAGATTTTTGTATATCCAAAAATTCACACATAATATTTCTCAAAGATTGATTGTGTGCTAAAAAGCAATTCATTTGTTCTTCATATTTATTTGGAAAAAGTGATTTCAATTGTTCGATCATTTTTTCGTATATTTCATCCAAATTATTTTCAACTTTTTCTACAAAAATAATTTTTCGATTGTTTTGGTTCAATAGAAAAATAACATCTTTTAGATTTTCTACATTAAATTTTCCAATATGATAAATATTGGAGTGAACATGAGATGCACAAATAAATCCTTTTGTCATGTTTTTTTTATATTTGTTTTGATATTTGTTTTGATATTTGTTTTGATATTTGTTTTGATAGATAATGATTATATATTAAGTAATTTCAATTTTTTTTGTTTTTCATTCTTATGTATTTTTTTTGTAAATTTTATAAGAAAAAATTGAATATAAGAATAAATTTGTTAAATAAGTTATAAGAAAGTATGATGTCTTTACAAAAAGAAAGACAACATATTCGTGATACAATTAAGAAAAAAATTAATATTCTTACCCAAGAAGAAGTCGAAGATTTAGAAAAAGGGATTTATAATTGGACGATTATTTCTTCTGATAAAAACGATATTATCAAAAATTGGGAAAATACACGTTTCACATCTTTATATTTCAACAAAGCCATTTCTGTAACCGCAAATTTGGATCCAGACTCATATGTTGAAAATGATTCTTTACTTAAAAGACTGAAAAATGGTGAATTTAAGCCACATGACATTCCTTTTATGAAACCTTATCAGATCTTTCCAGATAAATGGAAAGAAGTTGTAGAAAAAAAGAAGTTGAAAGAAAAATCGATTTTTGAAGATAAACCAGAAGCTATGACTGATCAGTTCATGTGTGGTAAATGTAAGAGTCGTGAATGTGTTTATCGTGAGGTACAAATTCGATCTTGTGATGAACCTATGACTATTTTTATCAAGTGTATCAAATGTGGTCATAAATGGAGGATTGGATAAGTAGAAAACAAAAAAAAGCAAATAATAATTTTAGAATTTCAAGGGATAATCATATCTTTAATTCTCCAAAATTCTTTTTTTCCGTTTGATAGAGGACGCATTATAACAAATGGAATCGTGCGCTCTTCTAACTCTTTCATGCAAATTTCTCGAATATTTTTCATGTCATCTACATTACAAGTTGGAAGAGCTCCTCGCGCAAGCTGTTCTAACCTTGTTCCGATAATTTTTGTTTTTTCATATTTTGTCATAACATTACGTGTTATGTTTTTAGATGGATCGTATTTTTCCATAATATCTTGAAATGTTTCAATATTTTTAATATCTGATGTGATTGGACTTGTAATAGGAGATGTCATTTCTATCTTATTTTTTACTTTTTTACTTTCTTTACTTAAATATTAAGAAAGATATCTTTATATACAAATCCTTAAATCTATAAAACATTTCAAATTTTTAGTTTTCTAAAACTTTGAATGTAATTTCCAAAAGTGTTCACAATGGCAACAAAAGTATAAGTAACGCATATTTGATTGGTCATAACGAACACAAATAACTTCAGGTTCTTTCCATTCAACTCCTATCTTGGATTCTTTATTCTTCTCACAATTTGGACAAGGAATATTATTGACACGAGGTAAAGTCATGTCATATTTGATATTTTTAGTTTGATATTGTTGAAATGATCGAATATCATCAAAATAATTGGTGTGCATGATGCATTTTTCATCTTGTTCTGATGTTTTGGATGTTTTGTCATATCTTTTAGTAAGAACTGATTGACTAGATGATGCATTTTGAATATTTTCTGTATAATTGCAATTTTTACATGTATATTTCAAATTATCCATATTTTGTCCATGAATATTGACATAAAGCATATTTTGACATACTTTACAAAATTTCATCTTTGCTTTCTAAATATTTTGTCTTATATGTTTTACTTATATCTTTTCTTTATATTAGATTCTTTCAATTTTTTTAACAATATTTTTATTTAATACAAGTTATTTTTATCAATTTTTGCGTTTACAATAGTTCAAAAATATCATGGTAATATTCTAGAAAACAAAATGATTAATCTTCATGTTTATATTTTACATTGTAAAGTTTTAGAATCACGTAAAGGTCTTTGTGAATCATTACGTAAAAAGTTAGAAAAAGCATCATCATTTAAGCTTATAACTTTTGATTATATCGAAAAATATGATGTTTCAGAATTAAGTAAAGAAGATGTAGAAAAATACGTAAATTTAGAAAAATCTCCGACTATCACACCATTTGATGTATTTTTACAAGGAATTCACATCCGTAAACTTTCTAATGCACTCAAACATTATGAAGCATTGAAATTAGTGAGTGAAAAACCTCAAAATGATTTTGGATTAATTTTAGAAGATGATGCTGTTTATAGTGAAAATGTTGAAGAAAGATTGTCAAAAACAATTGAAAAATTAATAGAAAACCCTGACAATTTGAAATGGGATCTCAACTTTTTAGGATTTCCTCAACCTGTTTCTTCTGATAGTAATATCAAAATATCACCTGTCCAAACTGTATTTAAACTTCTTCCTGATATATCATCTTATTTAGTAAGACCTGCAAGTGCTCTTGAATTAAGTAAACATTTTCTACCTATACGATTTCAAACAAATATCCATTTTTCGTATTTAACTATGGAGAAAAGAAAAGGTGAATTCAGCTATACAATGTCTACACCAAATGTATTTGTCGATGGAAGTAAATTTGGTGTATATTTAAGTAGTATAAAGCCAAATAACAAACTACTATTTAATCAAGATTATACGAGATTGTATAAGATGGTACATGAGAAAGATACATTTACAACAGATGAAATAAATGAATTTTATAAGATATTTGAATCAGCTAAATTTAATACACATCCAGAGTTTCAAACAGTTTTAGGAAAGTTTGAAATGAAACAAAAAAATTACAATAAAGCAAAAGAAATATTCGACAAATGCTATGAATTATATGTAAGTAATGATTGTTTGTTAAATGGTGAAAGCGAATTCTTGGAAACTTATGCACATTTATTCAAATACTTACAAAATGATATATCATAAATCACAGATCATAAGTCAAAATAATCTTCTATTTCAGGCATTCTGACATCACAAACGACAATAAATAATCCTGAGTTTAACTTTAGAGGAACATTTTGTAACGGGTCTACACTCAAAGTTATTGTATCTAATTTACCTAAAACAAGTGAATAAGGTTTTTGTCCTTGTATTCGTATTTTAGTACCTCTTCTTATACTACGATTATAATGAAATATATACCAAACTATTTCATTATCTAATGTTTGACTTCTATTACTCGTAAGACCAAAAAGTGAAATAATATATAAACCTGAAATGCTAACATGAAAAGTTCCTGTTGAATTATTTACAGATTCTGTGATTTTATCTATAGTGTGATTTTTGAAAATAAAAGGTGAAAAGTTCAGATAAATATTTTCTGTGTTTAAAACAATAACACCTCTTATATCTTGTCTTAAATCCATTCCATCTAAATTAATTTTTTTTGCATCGATTGTTTCTGTAAACATTGTTCTAAAACGTAAATCTTCATTTCCAATATCAATTTGTTTGTCATATAATGGTTCAACATTAGATGTAAGAAACCCAAAATGTGTAATATCATCTATAAATTCACCATTTCCGACAAAGTTACTTGCTTCTATTCTTCTCACTTCTATATTATCTGTAGAAATATTGCATGTATTAAAAGTACCATATATAAAAGGTGTAATAACATGAATTTCTCTAAATATATTAGAAGGTGATCCTATGAATACTTCTGCTGTGACTTCTGGATAAATAGTATTTTGTATAACAGCATGTTTTATAGTAGATTCTACTGTATAAGATATCCCTGTAATAGATGTATTTATTTGTAAATCTATATTTCCCATTTTTAACATGATATCTTCCGAAATATCATACTCTAAATTTCGGACATATTCGTTTGCAATGGTTATAATCTGTTCTAAATCTTCAGGAAATGTTTGGTTAGTTATGCGTAATTCTTTTGTTTCTACTTTTCCAGATGATATGAAATTTCTGGCAAATACATTTCTAAAACGTCTAAAATCTGTTCCAATATCTATATTTTCATTTACATTAGGAATTAAGTTATATTCAAAATTATCGTAATCTGTTTCTTCTATAGGTAAATTAGCAAGCAAACTTCCATCTCCTATAAAAGACCCTGCAAAAGTGACAGCGTTCACATTATTTGCATGAATTTCATTGAATCTTCTTCCTGCACCCCCTATATCTATATTTGCTTTTCCTGGGAAAACTGAGTTTTGTAGACGTGTTAAATCTAAATAATTACCAGATCCTAAAAATCGATCTGCTGTAATATCATTTTCAACTTGAATATTAGATGCATTAATTCCTGCGAATGATTTATCTTCAACTTCTTCACCTGGAATAAGTAAATGGTCTTTATTAAAAACATACCCATTGATTATTAATTCTCTTGTATCTACAGTTCCTTCTAAACGAATATTAGATGAGTAAATTTCATGTAATGGTTTTAAAGGTGTCCCAATGCTAATTTCATATGCATTTTTGGAGGTAATTGTATTTTGGCGTGTATCACGTAAAGAATTAATTGTCATATTTTTTAATTCGATAAATAGTTTATTCTCTTGTAATTCTTGTATAAAAAAGAAAATTTAATCAAACAAAAGTTTAGCTTTTCCATCTCCAATTTCTAAAATATTATATGATAGAGCATATACTTGAATAGAAACTTCTTGTTCACCATCTAAATCATTTGATTCTAAATCTAAGAAATAATCATCATGAAGTTCGATGATAAGTTGTGCATTATCTACACATGAAAAATTAAATGTTCCAGAGGGTTGATGTGTCTCAGGATTAAGAGCAAAGCTATATACACATAAACCTGTATTATCAGGGATATTACTGTGATGTTGAAAAGGTTGAACTAAATTGAAATATTCTCCTGATAATTGTTTAAATTTATCTTGTCCATTTATTCGTAAAGTTACATTTTTTATAGGATTTGCATTATTTTTATAGCTATAGTTGAACCAATCTTTAGCATCTGGCTCTCCAACATCACCTTGAACAACATTTCTCACCATCCAATAAATTTCTTTCACATTGTTTTTAAACATTAGATCTATTGTATTAATTAATTTATCAGTCTTATTTTCTGTATTTATTTGCGTTTGATCGATCAAATATTGTCGTTTTGTTGTTTGAACTCTTTTTCTTTCGTCAATATCTAAAAAAATATAATCAGTTATAACACTTACATCTTCTAAAGGTACATAATTTGTATTTCCTATAGTTATTTCGTTAAAATCACGTAATTGTAATTTAATTTTCACTTCATGCATATCTAATGCTATTATGGGTAAAAATGCACTATCCGCTTTATTAAACCAAAAATCTAATGGAATGAAAATGTTTCTTTCTTCTTGAGGTTCAACTTCGTAACCAATCATAAAATCCAAACCATTTCTTTTACTTCCACCACCTGATAATTGATTTGTACAATACAAACTTTCACCTGTATGGATATCAATTCTTTGTCCACCTATTTCAATTTCAACAAACTTTATCATTGCATGACCTATATTTGAAACCCATTGACTTGATTGATTATTAAGATCATCTGATAATCTGGGTATTTTAAAACGTAAATACATTCGTGCAACTAAATCACCTTTTCTTTGAATGATACATTCACTATATTTTCCCCAATCGACAACATTGTTGAAAATTAATTCTTCTGTTTGAATGGAGAAATTTGTGTGTCGACGATATACTGATTTAAAAAAAGATACTTCTGGATTTCCTATAAGAAATTCATCTTGTTCACCTCTTGCTTGAAGTTGAAATATACCAATTGTCATTTGTTTTAGCTCTTATTTGTGTATTTACAGTATAAAAATGGATTAATAAACGAAAATGTTTTAATAATCTTTCTTATATGAAAAATAACAAAAAAATAAAGGTAAAAAAGCACATAATAATCAATTATTCATATCAAATATTTCTTCTTCGAATCATTTTCCTTTTTTTAGATGAATTATTTTGAGAATTATCTTCTTGTTCGTTATTATTTTCTTCGTTATTTTCCTCAAAACTCTCCTTTTCTTTTATATCTTCTTTATCTTCTTTATCTTCTTTATCTTCTTTATCTTCTTTATTTGTTTGTTTATTTTCTGATTTATCATTAGGTTCTAAGAATTCTTTTTCATCTAAAGGTAATTTATCTTCTTGAACAATTTTTAGCATTTCATCTATTTGTGATGTATCTAATTTAGTTTCTTTTTGATTATCTGGTTCTTGTTCTTTATCATTGTTAAAAGCAAAAATATGAGATAAATCTTGTTTTAATGACTTATCTTCTTTTGGTTTTCTTCCTCTATTTTCTTTTACTTCTTTAGGTTCTTTATTTTCTGTCTCTTTCTCTTTCTCTTTCTCTTTCTCTTTCTCTTTCTCTTTCTCCTTTTCTTTTTTCTTTTCTTCTTTTGCCTCTTTTTTTTCTTTTTCTTTTATTTCTTTTTCTTTATCTTTATTGTTTTCTTCAATAGATTCTTTTTTGACTGTATCATTTTGACTATTCTTCATTTGCATATTTTCAAAATTTTTTAATTTATTGTCCATAACAATTTCATGATGAATCATTTTATCTTGAATATGTTCTAAATCCTTTTTTAGTTGTGTTATCATTAATTCGACTTTTGATTCAAGTGTCATAAATTTATCATCATTATCATTCATTTTATTATTTTCCATCGATTTTTCTAGTACTTGAAGTTGCATACATAAATTACGTAAATCTCCATTAAGTTCTATTATTTGTGATTTAGAAGATATATGTGAAGATTTAAGTTGATGTACATCTTCAAATATTTTTTCGTATTTACAATTTTTTTCTTTAAGTTGACTTATTTCTTTTTGCATTTCTTGAAGTTGTTGATTGTTTTGTTGCATTAATTTATCCGAATTTTTACTTTGATTAGACATATTACTTCCAAGTTGAATAGAAGATAAAGATTGACGTAAACTTTTAGTTTCATCTAAAAGTGATACATTGTTTTTTTTAATTTCTCGGGTATTATTTTCCAAATAATCAACTCTTTGCATTACACTATCTAAAGAATCAGTAAGATCATCCGTTACTTTTTTTCCATTATGAACGGGTAATTCATTTGAGGTTTGTTTTTGTTCTATTCCTCCTTTTTCAATATGTTCTACACGTTTTTCTAATTTAGTAACACTTGTTAAAAGTTTATTAATAACAGAAATTACACCTTGCATATTGTTTTATTGTGTTATTGCCTTTTTCTATAATAATCGTCATCAGAAAAAAATAAAAAAATAAACGACAAAATAAAAAATTGATTTCATATAAGATTTACTTCGAATATAATATAAATAGAAATAACAAGAAAATCATAAAATGATTATTCCAATTCGTTGTTTTACATGTGGAAAAGTTTTGGCGGATAAATATAATTATTACATAGACAAAGCCAACAAAATCGATGAAAATCACCGTAAAGAAATGCTCAAAAAATTTAATGAAGATTATGATAATAATACACAAATTTCTTTACACAACGCTGAAAATGAAGAAAATGATAAGAAGGATATGATGAAAACATATAAATATATTGAAAGCACTTATAAAAAAGATATTTTAGATGAATTAGGTTTGAACAAAATGTGTTGCAGAAGACATATGATAAGCAATGTAAATATGAAAATCTAAATTTTCAAATTATTTACTTTTTATTTTTTTGATTCATTCGAAATAAATGAATCAAGTAAATGAGAAAAATTGAAAATAAAAAATGAAAAACTAGTATAGATAAAGAAACTTTGTACCAATGTTTCAAAATTATTCGACTTTATTGAACCTTTTGGAAAATGACAAACTATCGAGAGAAGAGACATATAATGCTCTTATGGCAAAAGAAGAAAATGTTCTTAATATATCTTCACGTATTTCTACTCAAGAACACGAAAAAAAACAAGATAAAGTTTTATTTTTGAATATAACTTTATCGGAACTTATAGCCCGTTTTGCATATACATTTCAAAATATATTCACAGAAATTGTGATCGAAAAAAGATTTGATGAAATTCCTGTTATATTGTTTAAAAATGATCGTAAATTTTATGTAGGTTTAATGCTNTTTTTAATTTCATTATTTTTGCTGATTTCACAAATATAATATTAATCTTCCTTTTTTGTTTTTTGTTTTTTTGTTTTTTTGTTTTATCGATCAAAAGAAAACAATTCTTATAGGTATAAAAGTAAGAAGAAACAGAAAAGAACAAAAAAATGATCCTTGCCCCAAATTTTAATGGAAATATACAGGTATTTTACCTGACAAGTGCATTATCTATATTCTTTCTATTTCAAAAAATAATAACATATGAAAATAAGAATTATATAAGTGTATTTATAATCACTCTTGGTTTATTATTATATGAAGTTTATCAAAGAAGACAATTCATACATTCTGAAATTTTCTTAAAAAAAGAAGATTTTATAGATGATTTATTAGAGAAAACAAAACAACAAGATGTACAAGAAGGAACAACAATAAAAAAATACAAATTAGCATCAGCTTTACTATCTAGTGAACGCGTTTTATGGTCAGCATTACAAAATTTCAAAAAATATGCAGTGAATGAAGAAAATGCGTATAATCATATTTTGATATTAATTGTGAGATATTATGAGATATATGGAAACTATTTAAAAAACAAGAATAAAGAATATTCTGCAAATGTAAATATTCATGATATGCTTATGAAAAGACAAGAAATTATGAATGCAATACAAGAAATGCATCTCCAAATGCATATAAATGATAAAATGAATAAAGTTTTTGAGGGATTTTCTATTGTTGTCTTGGCATGTTTAGATAAATGTATTCGTGTTTTACGTAAAAAATATAAAATGTTTCATGAATCTGCACCATATGCATTTAATTTAATGGGAGATGAATTACAACTTTATTGAATTTATTATTTGCGTAAAAAATTGATAAAAAATTATTCTTTGTACTTTTATATGAAAAATGTCAGAATTAAATAATGATCAGAAAACACAAAGATCAAAGATATCACAAGCTAAAAAAATAAAACGTGGTTTATCATTTAAATCTTCATCTGAAAGTGATAAATCAGATAATCATTCACATCATTCACATCAAACATGTCATCGTATAAATTTTTTACCTTCTACACAACAATTTTCCAAATATTTAGAAAATAATTTTGTGGATGCATTTAATTATGATGTTCAAGGGTACTTTGATAAAATATCACAATTGACACATGTCGATTACTATGATATTTTTATGCATTATATTATTGTGGATGAGTCACAGAAGAGATTGAAAGATAAATTTCAACAATTTCTTACACACAAGTGCATAAAATTTGAAACAAAAAAGATTGATTTAGATAATTTATATGAAACATGTGATACTGATGAATTACAAACATTGCTTCTTATGTCCATTTTATATTATTTTACGTAATAAAAATAATATCACATACAATCTGACATCTGTCCATTACACACCATTACACACCATTACACCCCATTACAAATAATTATATTATTCTAATGTGAGATTATCTTTTAGAATATTGTCATCATCTAAGTCTTCATCAAAATTATCAATGTAATCATCAAAATTGTTTTGCATAGCAATTTCATCGACATCCATTTCAGGACTAATATGAAATTTAGTATCGATACACATTGTTTTTAATTCTTGAGTAAAAAGTTTAAAAGCATGAGGAATTTCTATAGGCGCAAAATCTAAATGACCATTATAGAAATTTAATTTTGAATTTATATCACCTATCATCTCACCTGTTTGTTTATCTACGTAAAACTTATTTTTATCAGATCTTTCCATCATTGATTCTTTTATAAAAGACATCATACCATGTGCTACAATAGCACTCGATTCCATCTCTCCAATTTTTAAACCGCCTTCATTGGACCTCCCCTTGGTTGGCTGCATTGTCATTCCTTGGATTTTACCTTTATTTCTATAATTTATTTTATCAGAAACCATATGTTTTAGTCGGTAATAATAAGTAGGTCCAAAGAAAATATCAGTTTTTATTTGATTTCCTGTTTGACCATCATAAAGAATTTCATTTCCATATCTTTCTAACCCATTTTTTTCTAATTGATCAAAATAATATTCCAAATCTGTATTTTCAAATGGAGTTGCATCGATAAACATACCTTCTTTTACAGCAACTTTGTTTAATACACACTCCAACAAGTGTCCAATTGTCATACGAGATGGGATCGCATGAGGATTTATGATTATATCAGGGACAATTCCATCTTTTGTAAATGGCATCGATTGTGCTGGTAATATTAATCCACAAATACCCTTTTGTCCATGTGTAGAACTTGCTTTATCTCCTAATTCTGGTGTTTTAAACTTGCGTAATCTGATTTTCATATCACGTAATCCAGTTGTATAATTTTGTTTAACATAAACTTTATCTATTTTTCCTCCTAAAGTTTTATCTGCTACATCAACTAAATTTGTATATTTCTTATTTTTTGAAGAATTATTAGAGAAAATATCATCTAAAGACTTTTCATTATTTTTTCTCTCAAGAATATTATCTTCTTCACGTATTCGACCCACAATAACATCTCCTTCTCCTATTGTTTCGTTAATTTTAGGATATCCATTTTTATCTATTTTTTTATAATTAGCATACTTTGTTATTTCTATCGGTTTTCCTTGCGCTTTTAATTCATATGGATTAGCAAATATAATACGTTCACCTGTTTTTTTATTACTTTCTTCATGTGTAATATATGATTTAAATGCAGTTATATTAAACATACCTCTGTCTATAGAATCCTTATTATAAATAATCGAATCTTCTTGATTATATCCTGTATATGTCGCAATAGCAACAATTAAATTTTCACCATTAGGCAATTGTGATAAATTGAGATAATCAACATAACGTGTAGATGTTAATCTCTTTTGAGGATAATGAAGAATATAAGACATAGTATCGATACGATTATTGTAATTACTAGCATATATTCCTATAGCTTGTTTTCCTTGTGCGCCTGAAAATATATTTCTTGGTGCTTGATTATGATTTGCAAAAGAAATTGTAGAAGTATAAGCACTTAACATTAAAGAAGGGTGAATCTCTAAATGAGTATATTTCGCAAGATCTCCTTGTTGAGGTTTCAATTTTAAATCTTTTGGCATCATGGCTATCATAGATGTATTTACTTCTTCAACATCCAGAAATTCTAAAGGAGCGATATTTTGTTGCATTTTATGAGCAAAAAATCGTCTCATTTTTACTTTATTTTTTGTATCGCCATCATAATCAAAGTAGTTTTTAGGATCTTTAAAAGTATCATCATAAACATTAAATTCTTCCGTTTTGATTGTTTTTCCTTTAGCTAATAAATACCAATTTGGTTTTTTATTCTTTTCATCCAAAGAAGATAGAAAAATGCTTTTTATTATGGATTTGTTTTTAAATAAATAAGGAACTTGAGATTCTTTATCTACAATAAGTAATGGACGTGTACATCTTCCTTCATCGGTTAATATATTTATTGATTTTCCAATAATATTCCATGATACAGATGTAAAAATATTAATCATTGCATTTCGTCTTAATAAACGTATAAATTCAACAAATTCATTTGCTTCTTTCTCATATATAACACCAATCCATGTATTATTTATCATTATTTTAACCATTTGAGAAGAAAGAGAAGAACCTCTCAATAAATTTTCTAAAAAGATTATATCGAAATATTTTGTTATAGCTTTTAAAATTTGATTACTTTTTGTTTTAAAAGAAATGTGGCACATTATCGCTAAATTTTTAATAAGACCTATATTCTGACCATCAGGACTTTCTACAGGACACATTATTCCAAATTGTGACGTATTTAATTCATGAGGTTTTCTAATTTTCACACTAGGATCCATAGGACTAGATACACGTCTTAAATGAGACATAAATGCTATAAAAGAAATGCGATCTAAATCTTGAGAAATTCCTGATGTTTCTTTTCTTATTCCCCATGATCCTTTAAGAGATCTAGTAAATCCATCTGATATAATCATTGGATTAAATATATCATTTTTATTAGCTTCTGTTACGGAACGATTAATGACATCTCTAGCAAACCAATTTCCTCCCATGTAGTTACTATCTAGTTTTCCATAAACATGATTACGAAATTCATTATAAAAATCTTTAAAAAGATCACCCATAAGAAATCCTGAAATAGCTACACGTCTAAACATATAATTATCACGATCTGTAGGAAGATCCATTTTTAATGCTACACGAACAATTTTATGTACAATATGTCCTAAAAACATAGCTTTAGAAATATTATAAATTCTCTTGTTTCTATCGTTTTCTTCATTTGTAATTCCTGATTTATCGAATTTTGCAAAATCATAATCTATATTTGGAAATAAATGTTCATTCATAACATATTCAACGTTTGATTCTGTTCCATATTCCGTAAACCTTTTTACATATTTTAATGCTTGATCTTTAGTATATACAATATTTCCATCAGTTATAGAAGAGTAAAGAAAATCTAAGAAAAGTTTAGCTTCATCTGTTTCTAAATTTGAACCAATTATACATTGAAGAATATCTTGATCGCTTTCTATACCCAAACATCTAAATAATACAAATAATGGAATCTCTTTCTTCAAATGTGGTATTTTGACTTCTATTGCATTTGCTCTTAATCCTTTGAAATATTCATGTGAAAAAACATTAAAGTCTATTCTTTTAGGAAATACAGAACTTTCTTCCGAAATACAACGAATAAATGCATTATATGAATACTTTTTATCATTAGATTCATGAATAAACACTTGATTTGTTATATTTCTTTCTTGTGTTATAATAACCTTTTCTTTTCCATCAATAATAAAGTATCCACCTTGATCATAAATACATTCTCCCATCTCTTTTAGAATATGATGGTCTTTATTGGATAAAATGCATAATTTACTGTGAAGCATTATAGGTAAACGACATATTTCAACCTTTTCTAATAATGTTGTTTCACCTTTTTCTCCATTATTATAATGGATTATTTCAATATCACAATATAAATTCACAGCATATGTCAGATCATGAAGACGAGCATCATTTGGAAACATTAAGCGTGTGTTTCCTTCATTTGTAATAGTTGGATGATCAAAATAAATACCAGTATGATCTTTTTTTCCAACATATAATTCGATACGATGCTTTTCTGTTTTCTTGTCTTCTCTTGTTTTTCGTAGAACAATTGGATTCAATGTTTTTAAGACACGTGGTATCATATGCTCTACAAAATCATTATAAGAATCTAAATGATGTTTGGTGATAAAATACTTGTTTGTTTCAAAGTAATTTTTCACCAATTCCCAAAAAATATCTGTTTTCATTTATTTGATGAAAACATAATTTTATTTTACTTTATCCTTATTTTTATAAAATATTTCATCCTTATTCTTATTCTTGTTTTTATTATTTATTTCATTTTTTTGACTGTTTAGATAGTTTCGATGGTTTCGATGATTTAGATGATTTCGATGGTTTAGATGATTTAGATGATTTTGGTTTTTCATCTTTTTTTTCACGAGTTACTTTTGGTTTTCTTACATGTTTTTTACCTCCAGATTGAGTAAAACTTGCTATATTCAGTCCTAAATCACTACTTGTACTTGGAAGGGTAGCTGTAGTTGGTATTGGGTTATTACCATAATAACTACTCGATACTTGTGAAGATAAATTATGTACTGATGGGTTTATTTTTGACAAAATATTATCAAATCCGGATGATGCAAGATTTGGTTCAGGAAAACGATTAGATCCTGGAGCAAGTGTGTGTAAATCTAATTTAGAAGTACCAATAACACATTCTTCTGTTCCTGGATTAGTACTATAAAATATAGGATTTAAATCTCCTCCTTTTTGTCTTGATTTTGTTGAGGATTTTGATTTTTTATCAGATGTAAATGGTTTACTGCTTGATTTTGTAAATGGTTT
>SL_7KL_010_BRINEDRAFT_10000656_pt1 | contig 16352 bp, 17 predicted proteins | sample SodLak_010_BRINE_FD_10663 | JGI IMG/M metagenome (IMG submission 10663)
GTGGATCGCAGGGCTTCTGGCCGGCATAATTGCAGCCGTTGCTTTCCTCATGGGCCTTGGAAAGCTGATAGGTGGTGCCATCGCTTATCTCGAAGAAAATCTGCCCCAAATCTCATGGGCTATCGAGATGGGTATCTTCGGATTGGTTGTGGGTGCGGTAGCCGGCTGGATTAGTGGTAATACTCTAAAAGAAACTTTGCAAATTTCAGATAGTGAACCGGTGCTGAAAGGTCATGATAATTAATTATCGGTTTTTTTCACCACGAAGGCACTAAGACTCGAAGCTACGCGAAGGAAATAGTGAAAAAACTTTCGTACTCCCTCGTACCCTCGTGACTTCGTGGCCATCCATGGTGGGTATGGGTAAATTTCAGGCTTCCTATTTTACCACGAAGTCGCGAAGTAGTACAAAGAAAATACCTGTAGTTTCAAGAGAGGTTATCAATATCTGATTTCTCAATCAAATATCTCAGTCAGAATTTTTGAGGCGATCTCTGATTTTTGTCCTGTAAATTCTTTTTGAGTGCCCGGCCCCAAAAGATGGATCGTATTTGTATCACTGTTAAATCCGGAATTTTCACTGTTTAACTGGTTAGCACAAATCCAGTCGAGATTTTTCCTCTCGAGCTTCTGTTTGGCATTATTGATCAGGTTTTCCGTCTCCATGGCAAAACCGATCAGAACCTGACCTTTATTTTTACGTTCTCCCAGCCAGGCAAGGATGTCAGGGTTTTTTTCAAGTTCAATTGTAAGCTCGGCCCGGTCTTTCTTCTCTTTTTGGTCTGAACGGGTTTTCGGTTTGAAATCAGAAACCGCAGCTGACTTAATAAAAATATCCGCATTGCGGTGGCTCTTAATTAACTCGAAAAGGTCGTCTGCTGAGACGAACTGTTCAGATTGTATCCGGTCAGGAACAGCAGCTGTTATCGGGCCGTGAAGCAGAGTAACATCGGCTCCGAGTGCCCGTGCGGCATCCGCCATGGCGATACCCATTTTGCCGGAACTTGGGTTTGATATAAACCGAACCGGATCAAGAAATTCCCGGGTGGGCCCGGCAGTAACCACCACTTTTTTACCTGTGAGTGGCCCCTGAATACGATGATCTTTAATAATTTCTGCAGATCTATTTATAATCGCCTGCGCTTCAGGAAGCCGTCCTATGGCATCAAGTCCGCTGGCCAAATAGCCTTTTTCAGGTTCGAGAATATAGTAACCCATCTCTCCGGCCTGTTCCAGGTTCTTTGATACCGAGGGGCTTTCATACATTTCACCGTCCATTGTGGGACAGATCAAAATAGGGCACCGTGCGGCAAGGAGGGTGGAGGTGAGCATGTTATCGGATTGGCCATGCACAATTTTTGAAAGCGTGTTGGCCGTGCAGGGAGCAATCACAAATAGATCGGCCCATTCGCCCCAGTGAATGTGTTTGGTCCAGTTTTTACCGGGTTGGGCATCGTTGAATACTTCAACGGCTACTTCGTTTCTGCTGAGTGCGGCAAATGTTTCAGAACCAACAAAGCGGGTAGCCGATGGGGTCATGGTAACCCTGATTTCAGCTCCCGCTTTTTGAAAATCACGTAAAAGATAAACCGCTTTATAAGCAGCTATACCACCGGTAACGCCAAGTATGATGCGTTTCCCGGTAAGCATATTTAAATCTCTTTATTTGGGTAACGGTAAGTGACTTTGTCTTCCACCATTTCACTCACCGAACGCTGCGTAGCGTGTGGAAGTTTTTCGAACGCTTTTGAAATTCTCTCCTGCTCTTCGTTGAATGTGAACTCATCTTCATCTTCAAAGCCTTCAAAATATTTAAGCTTTTCGTCGAGCTCCATTTTTTCCTGAGCAGCAATCTGACGGGCACGTTTAGACATCGCAACAATTTTCTCGTAGCGATTACCTTTTTTGCTACCCATTTCTTCTAAGTTGAGTGTTCGAATCGGCATAATAGTGTGTTATGAATTAATAAAATTTGAAACCGTTTCTTTGATCCGGCTATAAGCTGTTTCCAGATCATCGTTGACAATGATGGTGTCAAAACTGGATGCATATTTCATCTCTTTTTCAGCTCGTTCAATTCGAGTTTCGAGAGATTCTTTTGTCTCTGTGCCTCGTGCTATTAAACGCTCTTTTAAAACGTCAAGAGATGGCGGTTGAATAAAAAGAGTCAACGCTTTATCTCCGTAGAGCTCTTTAACATTCAATGCACCCAATACATCAATGTCAAGCAAAATAAAATAGCCTTTATTCAGTTCATTTTCAACGACTGAGCGCAAAGTTCCGTACATCGTGCCGTTGTAGAACTCTTCCCACTCCAGAAACTCGTTGTTTTCAACTTTATTCTTAAAAACATCTTTGCTCAGATAGTGGTAGTGAACACCGTCCTGTTCTCCTTTTCTTGGCTCACGAGTGGTGGCACTGACGGAGAATTTCAGCTGATCAAAATCTTTTAGAAGGCGCTTGGTCATGGTCGATTTTCCGCCGCCGCTAGGGGATACCAGAATCAGGATTTTGCCCTTTTTACTCATAAAAGTAGATGGATAAATTTCAGAATTGAGTTGAACCGCTATTCTATGTTTTGAACCTGCTCGCGAACCTGTTCCAGTTTTTCCTTACCCAGAACAATATGGTGGGCTACTTTTGAGTCGTTCGCTTTGGAACCGATGGTGTTTAGTTCGCGGTTAATCTCTTGGCATAAAAAGTTGAGTCGCCGCCCGACCGGTTCTGCTGCCTCCAGAGCTTCAAGGAAAAACTTGAGGTGAGACTGCAGCCGGATCACCTCCTCGTTGATGTCCATTTTATCAACTAACAGAGCGATCTCCATCTCCATACGATCCGGATCGATCTGTTCCTCAGAAATCATTTTTTTGATACGTGTCTGCAGTTTTTCACGAACCTCCGGAGCCCGTTTATCAGAGATTTCAATCACGTCATCCAGCTGCTTCGAAATACCGGTCACTAAATTCGAAAGGTCACTTTTTAACTCCTGCCCCTCGTTTTTGCGCATAGTATTTAAATTTTCGAGAGCTGATTTAAGGGCATTCTCAGTACATTCCCAGATAACCCTGACCTCTTCTTCATCCTCTTTTCGAGTCTCAAAAATATCATTGAATTGCAGCAGATCGCGAACTGTAATTGGCTCATCAATATTACCTGTACTTCTCAGATCTCTTAAGATGGAGCTGTAGCTTTTCACCAGCTCTTCATTCAGCTTGATGGCCGGCCCTGCACTCTTCGTGCGATCAACATTAATATTCAGATTAACTTTTCCGCGTGAGATCTCTTTCTGAACAAACTCCTTTAGCTTAATCTCCTTATCCTGTATGGACTGGGGCATTCGAACGGATATATCCAGGTAGCGGCTGTTTAATGTTTTAATTTCAACGGTTACCTGATAGCCGTTTGATGAGTGTTCACCTCGGCCAAAGCCTGTCATCGATGTAATCATTCTGAATATTTAATTTGAATGTAATTGACGTTAAAAATAGAAAAGCTTTCTGTAGAAAACACGACCTGTTTGAAACTGTTTTACAGGCAGTTACACTATCTCTTTAAGCGATCACCGATAGAATTTTATCGGCAAGCTGTGCAGCTTTTTCCTTCGTTTTTGCTTCGCTGTATACTCTGATAATCGGTTCGGTATTCGATTTTCTAAAATGAACCCATCCTTCATCAAAGTCGAGCTTAACACCGTCAGTTGTGTTTGGATTTTGTTCTGAATAGATATCCGCTACTTTTTTGAGCAGATCGTCGGCATCCATTCCCAGGTCGTTCAGCTGAATTTTCTGCTTGCTCATTTCATAATCTGGCAGCGAGTTTCTGTATTCAGATGCTTTTAGATCGCGCTCAGCGAGAAGCTGCAAAATCATAGCCGTTCCAACAAGTGCGTCCCGGCCCGGGTGCAGGTCGGCATTGATCACACCGCCATTCCCTTCACCGCCAATCACGGCACCTTTCTCCTGCATCACCTTAACCACATTGATTTCACCCACAGCGGATCGATGGCATGTATGTCCATATTTTTTTGTGATGTCGTCAGCAGCTCGGGAGGAGGAGAGGTTTGTGGCAGTGTCGCCCGGCTTTTTACTCAGCAGCAGATCAAATGCAGCTACCTGGGTATATTCCTCACCAAAAAGTCGCCCGTTTTCATCAACCAGCGCAAGACGGTCTCCGTCAGGGTCGGTTACAACACCGAGATCGCAAGAGCTCTTTTTTACAAGGTCGCAAATTTCTGTCAGGTGAGCGGGGAGGGGTTCGGGATTGTGCGGGAATATTCCGGTCGGCTCGCAGTAAATGCACTCCGTTTCAACTCCCAATGCCTCGAGCAGTGCAGGAAGGGCAACCGATCCGCCTCCATTAACGGCATCTACGGCAACTTTAAAATTTTTACTTTTTATCAAATCCGCGTCGATGTATGGCAGGTCTAATACAGCCCGGATATGGCTGTTAATGGCGTCCGTGTCTTCCTTAACGGAACCAATCTCATCAAAAAGCTTGTAGCGGAACTCCTCCTTTTCTGCAATATCCAGAACCTCTTTACCCTGTTCCGCATCCAGAAATTCACTTTTGTTGTTCAGTAGCTTGAGGGCGTTCCACTGCTCCGGGTTGTGGCTGGCAGTGAGGATGATACCGCCATCTGCCTGATGCTGCAGCACGCTCATGGCAACAGTCGGAGTTGGTGCAATTCCGATTTTAATCACATTGCACCCTACGCTTTGAAGGGTGGCACAGACGATATCCTCGCAGATCTGTCCGGTAACCCTGGAGTCTCGTCCCACAACCACCGTACCGCCATCAAGCCAGGTTCCGTATGCCGATGTGAAAGTTACCAGGTTTTGCGGAGTAAGATGAGAGCCGAAAATTCCGCGAATTCCGGATACTGAAATCATTAATGCCATAAAGCGTGTAAATTTTTTGGGTAGTTTAGTTTAAAATGATGTGTGTTCGGGAAAAGATTAATAATTGAGAGTTCCACTTAATAGGGTGGGTAAGCGCTAAATTAATATTTTCTTTTAATGAATTTGAAGATTTCACCTTCTTCGTAGGAAGGTGATTAAGGGGTGATCCAAACAAGTCATGTCTATGTTAAAAATTTTTCTGAAATAATCTCTTCGTGCTGCTTCGTGTCCTCGTGTCTTTGTGGCAAAAGATTTACTGCCACGAAGGCTCAAAGTCACAAAGGTTCACGAAGTTGACTCAAATAATTAAACCATCCACGTTTCAAATACATCTATTCGGGTAGCCTCACTTCCTGTATTGATATTTTCAATAAACTGTTGTCGAACTTACTAAATAATCGTTACTGTTTTTTTCGTGGCTGCCAGGGTGTTTCCGGTTCGCCGGCTTGCCTGTTTTCATATCTGGCCAGGACAAATAGAAGATCCGAAAGACGATTCAGATAGATTACCGTTTCGGCAGAAATAGGATCATTTTGTTTCAATGCAACGGTATTTCGCTCGGCTCTGCGGCATACAGTTCGGGCCATATGAAGAGTGGCACCGGCAGGAGAGCCGCCCGGGAGAATAAAGCTTGTAAGAGGAGGGAGGTCGGTTTCAAGTTCATCAATCCACTTTTCAAGTTTCTCGATGTCTTTACTGCCAATTCGCTCAATCTTTGTCTCTTTTGAGTGAAGCGTGGCCAGGTCTGCCCCCAGTACAAATAGCTGAGACTGGATGTCGTTTAGAATTTCTTTTCCTTTGTCGCTCAGCGGATGTGTTAACACTAAACCGATATTTGAATTCAATTCATCTACCGTGCCGTAGGCGTGAATTCGCAGGCTGTTTTTTTCAACATTTGCACCTCCGAATAGTGATGTATAACCTTGGTCGCCTTTCTTTGTATAGATCTTCATGAGTTTTTGTTTTTAAGGTAATAAGCTGAAGAGAGATTTTCAGCTACTTATTTAATGTGATACGATTCACCTGTTTTTTCAAAATCTTTAAACAGGTGCAGGTACGGTTTTAGGGCTCCCTCAAACTTTATCTTTTCTGAATCGGGGCAGCCGAACTCGTACTCAACATCTTCAAGATATGTTGAATCAATTTCTATCAGGGTGAAATCGTTCTTTAGCTTATCAATAATACCCTGGTGTTGATAGTCGTACTTAATCTTGTAGGTTTGAACCGGAATCAGCTTTCGCAATCCGGCGGATTGGATACAGAGGCGGGCCGACTCCCCATAGGCGTCAATCAGGCCCGACTTTCCGAGTTTGGTTCCACCATAGTAGCGGACAGATACCAAAATACAATTAACCATTTCTGCAGATTTCAGTGTGTTCAGTATGGGCATGCCGGCTGTGCCTTTAGGTTCCCCGTCATCCTGTTCAAACTCTTCAGTATTGTGGGCACCTACTCGCCATGCGTAGCAGTGGTGTGTTGCAGTTGGATGCTCATTTTTTATTCGTTCAAGGAATTTTTCTGCCTCCGTTTTACTGTTTGCGGGGTAAAGAAAGCCGAAAAATTTTGATCCTTTTATCCGGTAATCACTTTCAAAAAGCTCAGTAACTGTATACAAGAATATGGTTTATTAATATAAGAGGTTAATATCTAATTTAGACCTTTTCTGAATTAGGCATCTGCACGAATCGAAAGCCCTTCCACCTTGCCTTTTATCGTAAAAGAGACGACTTTTAATGAATAAGAAATGGAACAGAAAAATATAGTTGGTTGTTTATTTGAACAATTATCATTCATCTAACTAATCACGTTAATAATAAATTCTACAGTATGCCAAATCTATTACAAGCAGCTACCTCTCAGGTTGGGCGAAAGATCTTAACCGGCCTGACCGGTATATTTCTCGTCTTGTTTATTGCATTTCATCTTGGCGGAAACCTGGCCATCTTCGGGGAAGCAGATGCAATGAATCGCTACTCTATGGTACTTCACAATTTTGGCCCACTGCTCTGGGTTGCCCGAATAGGTCTGCTGGCAGTCTTTGTAATTCACGCCTGGATTGGTATTTCCATCTGGCTGAAGAAAAGAAAGGCACGCCCCAATAAGTATGAAGTTTACAGCAGCAAAGGCGGCCCAAGCAAGCAGAGTCTTAGCTCAAGAAGTATGGCCTTTACCGGTGTTGTCCTTCTGATCTTCGTGATTTTCCACGTTAATACATTTGCACTGGGTGAAACCGGAACCGTTATGATAGACGGTCAACAGACACACGACATTAAAACATTGGTTATTGATACGTTCCAGAATAGTGCATTCTATGCATTTGGATATGCATTTGTTATGCTTCTGCTTGGAACTCATCTGGGGCATGGAATCTGGAGTGCCTTTACTTCTCTGGGTATGAGGAATCCAAAAACATCGGCCCTGGTTTATACAATCGGCGGAGTTTTTGCAGTTATTTTTGCGATAGGATTTCTTTTCATTCCTCTCTACATCTACTTCGGTGGAGGTTGTGAAGCCGCACTTATTCAATGCCAATAATCATTTTGTAAATCTACCTATACTATTATGAAATTAGATCCAAAAGTACCCTCAGGACCACTGGAAAAAAAGTGGGAACAGCATTTACAGGATATCAAACTGGTTTCTCCAAACAATAAGCGTAAGCACAATGTAATCGTTGTGGGAACCGGACTTGCAGGCGCTTCTGCGGCGGCCAGTCTTGCAGAGCTTGGCTACAACGTAAAAACATTTTGTATACAGGATTCTGCCCGTCGTGCACACAGTATTGCCGCTCAGGGTGGAATTAACGCTGCAAAGAATTATCAAAACGACGGCGACAGTGTCTGGCGACTTTTTTATGATACCATTAAAGGCGGTGACTACAGAAGCCGCGAGGCCAACGTATATCGCCTGGCCGAAAACTCAAATAACATTATCGACCAGGCCGTAGCACAGGGTGTTCCGTTTGGTCGGGATTACGGCGGTCTGCTAGACAACAGATCATTTGGTGGAGCCCAGGTATCACGAACATTTTATTCACGCGGACAGACCGGCCAGCAGCTGTTGCTTGGAGCTTACCAGGCGATGATGCGTCAGGTTCATACAGGAAAAATTGAAGATCATCCGCGCCAGGAGATGCTCGACCTTGTTCTGGTTGACGGCAAAGCACGCGGAATTATAACCCGTGATCTTGTAAACGGTACTATTCAGAAGTGGGAAGCCGATGCTGTTGTTCTCTGCACAGGCGGATACGGAAACGTATTCTACCTCTCCACAAATGCAAAAAATTCAAACGTAACCGCTGCCTGGAGATGTCATAAACGTGGAGCCGCTTTTGCGAATCCCTGCTATGTGCAGATTCACCCAACCTGTATTCCGGTGTCGGGTGATTATCAGTCCAAGCTAACGCTGATGAGTGAGAGTTTACGTAACGATGGCCGTGTATGGGTTCCCAGAAAGAAAGGGGATGATCGCCATCCAAATGAGATTCCTGAAGAGGAGCGGTACTACTATCTCGAGGAGCGATATCCAAGCTTTGGTAACCTGGTTCCGCGCGATGTTGCATCACGAAACGCCAAGATGGTATGTGATGAAGGATTGGGAGTAGGAGAGACAGGACTTGCGGTTTATCTCGACTTCCGCGACGCGATTAAGCGAGACGGTAAAGAGACCATTGCCGCTCGATACGGAAACCTCTTCGACATGTACGAGAATATTACGGATGAAAATCCCTACGAAGTGCCGATGAGAATTTTCCCGGCTGTCCACTACACAATGGGTGGCCTCTGGGTTGACTACAACCTGATGAGTAACATACCCGGACTGTTTGTGGCCGGTGAGGCTAATTTCTCCGATCACGGTGCAAACCGACTGGGAGCCAGTGCGCTTATGCAGGGACTTTCCGACGGATACTTTATCATTCCTTACACTGTAGGAAATTACATAGCCGGAGAAGATCTGGAAAAAGTATCCACAGATCATGAAGCGTTTGATAAGGCAGCTAAAGAGTCTCAGGGACAGCTCGATAAACTGCTCGCAGTTAAAGGCGATAAATCCCTGATTGAGTTCCACCGCGAACTTGGTAAGATTATGTGGGATAAAGTTGGAATCTCCAGAAGTAAGGAGGGACTGGAATCGGCCATTGAGGAGATTCGTGCACTGCGCGAAGATTTCTGGAAAAATGTGCGTGTTCCGGGCGAATCCAACTACTACAACAAGTATCTGGAATTTGCAGCCCGAATTGCCGATTTCTTTGAGCTTGCTGAATTGATGGCACTTGATGCACTCGACAGAGATGAGTCATGCGGCTGCCATCTCAGAGATGAGTATCAGACAGAAGAAGGCGAAGCACTCCGAAACGATGAGGATTTCTCATACGTTTCTGCCTGGGAATTCTTGGGTGTTAACGGCAAACTCGAAACCAAACTTCACAAAGAGGACCTTGAGTTTGAATTTGTGGAACTGAAACAAAGAAGTTACAAATAACAGGATTTGATATGAGTACAATGAAAATAAACCTGAAAATTTGGAGACAGAAAAACACCCAGGATAAAGGTGGTTTTCAGGATTATACGCTTGATAATGTGAATGAACACATGTCATTCCTTGAGATGCTTGACGTGCTGAATGAAAAGCTTATCATGGATGGTATAGATCCTGTTGAGTTTGACTACGACTGCCGTGAGGGTATTTGCGGATCGTGTAACTTGGTAATTAACGGCCGTGCACACGGGCCGAAGCATAAAACGGCTGCCTGTCAGCTTCATATGCGGAATTACAGCGATGGCGATACCATCGTAATTGAACCGCCAAGAGCAGCAGCATTTCCGGTTATTAAGGATCTGGTTGTTGACCGTTCTGCACTGGACAGAATTATTGAAGTGGGTGGTTATGTATCGGTTAATACCGGTCAGGCCCCCGAGGCGAACCTTATTCCTGTGAAGAAAGATGTATCCGAACAGGCGTTTGACTATGCAACATGTATCGGTTGCGGTGCATGCGTTGCTGCCTGTCCGAACTCCTCGGCATCCCTCTTTACCGGCGCGAAAGTTGCTCACCTGAACAGTCTTCCGCAGGGACAGCCTGAACGAGATCAGCGAACCATAGCGATGGTAGAGCAGATGGAGAAAGAGGGCTTTGGCGACTGCTCCAACTATGCAGAGTGCGAAGCGGTATGCCCGGTAGGAATCAGCATTTCAGCGATTGCCGAAATGCGAAGAGACTACATGAAGGCAATTCTCTAAGACATCCTTCTTAAAATTAATTACTGAAATTGAAGGCGTGGGTTTAAAAACTTACGCCTTTTCTATTTTTCAGGAGCCTGTTTTCGAAGGGGGATTTAGGGGGATGACCTACTGAGTAATGATTTGGCAAAAAATCATCAAGAAAAATATCTGGTACACATCTTTTATGTATTACGTTTGAGCCGCAGGTCTGTGAATATGTCGTTATTCTGCTATTACCGGAAGTTGACTGTCAGTGATCTGTCGTATAAACTCCTAAATAACAGTTAAAACAGATATTCTGCGACAGGCAGGGCAAGTTGAGTTCTGTCTAATGGTTATATGTTACGCCCTCAAAAACAATTTCGTTGCATGGATACCGTTAATCCATTAAATTGAAAAATGATCAAATCATTCGGAGATAAAGCAACGTCAGATCTGTTTCATGGCAACTCAAGCAGCAAGGTCAGGAAGCTTTCGACCCAAATTCTTGAATCCGCCACCTATAAACTGGATATCCTGAATGCTGCCACTTCTCTTGACGATTTGAGATCTCCACCCGGCAACAGGCTGGAAGCATTGCGGGGTGATTACAAAGGTTTTCACAGTATTCGAATCAACACCCAATGGAGAATCGTATTCCGCTGGCAGGATTCCAGTGCATATGACGTAGTCCCGAAGCATCGGGATAGATTATCACTCATAAACAGAACAGGTGAATCAGTATGATTCCAAAAAACAGAGTAACCACACATCCCGGAACCATCCTGCTCAAAGAGTATCTTGAGCCAATGGGTTTGACTCAAAAGAAGTTGGCGGACCATCTGAATATACCTATTCAGCGGGTTAACGAAATTGTAAGGGGTAAAAGAGGAATTTCGCCGGATACCGCCTGGCTGCTGTCAGAGGCGTTCGATACCTCTCCTGAATTTTGGTTGAACTTACAGTCTATGCACGATCTATCATTAAATCGTCTGGACAGACACATCAAATCCCTGAAAACTGTTCAGGCATAACCAGTATTTCCCTCTGGAGTGTAAGCGTTTGGTTCTTAATTTCTTGTATTTTAAGCCCGCCGCACAACCGCCAAGACGTTATGTTTCTATTCAACTAAACTGCATTTCATTTAGTCCAAACCATTACAAATTCACATTCACCGGTGGCCGGATCCTTTCGTTTCTCAATCTTCTGGAAGCCATGCATCTCGAAACCAAACTATATCCTTCTCTGCCGGATTTTACGATACGCCGTGAACGGCTTGTTGAGAAATTGTGATCTGGTACAGAACCAAAAAATCGAATGAGATACTATCGCTGCCGGAGAAAAATTGATTAAACTTCCGGCAGACAGAGTTCATCTTTATACGGCAGCACGCGCTCCCAAAGGTTCTTCGCTCCCCGTATGCTAGGCCTGTTTCCTTCTCTGCCTCTCTCGCTTCACAGGGGAGGGACCGGTTTACCTCAACAGCCTTTTCCTGTAAACTCTTGAATAACAACCCTTAATTGCAAATGGCAGTATAAACAGATATTCTGCGAGCGGCAGGGCGGGGTGAGTTCTGTCGTGTAATTACTGTCGTGTAATTACTGTCGTGTAATTATAGGTTAGTAGGCTTCAATAATTCTATCGATATGACATGTTCATTATGTAAAAAAACGGATGTTCAACTTCAGAATAGTCATATTATTCCAAAATTTGTTTTTAGATTTATTAAGAAAACAGGGGGAAGCGACTTTTTAAGAACAGCGGAAAACCCAAACAAAAGAGAACAAGACGGATTTAAAAGACCACTTCTCTGCTGGGACTGTGAACAATTACTTAGTACTTACGAAACTGAGTTTTCAAATCATCTATTCTATCCATATTACGACAACAAGAAAATTGTTCTTAATTATGATGATTGGCTGATCAAATTTTGTGTATCAATAAGTTGGCGTAACCTGATAGTGAATAAATTGGATGACGATTTAAAGCATTTAACTCCTAAACAGCTGACGACAGCAAATTTGGCTCTTAAAGTTTGGGGCGATTTCCTGCTAGGTAAAAAACCTAATCCCGGCAGTTTTGAACAACATATATTGCTTCTTGATACAGTTGAAGAGCATACATTTAATCCTGAAAATTTATTTCCAACCCTGAATAGATACTTATGTAGAGCTGTAGACCTCGATATTATGGCAAGCCCAAATCAAGCATTTATATACACTAAATTACCCCTGTTTTTGATTATTGGCATTATAGACATGAAGTCATCAAAAAAATGGATAAATACTAAGGCGAAATTGAAAGGTAAAATCAGTGGAAAAGAGAATAGAAAGATTTCAGGATTAATTGGTGATAGGATAAATGCAGGCGCTGAAAAGATGACTAAAATTCTTCAATCATATTCACCTAAACAGCAGAAGCTAATCGATGATACAATTGAAAATAACATTGAAAGAGTAGCAAACTCAGAATCCTTTAAATCTATGCAGGATGACTATAATTTATTTGGGAAGCGTGTTTTCTTCCCAAGAAATGAAGATAATTAACAATGATTATGAAGAAACTAGAAGCTTTGGGACTATTACTTATCCTTTTTCCATTTGGTTAGCAGGTTTTGGAAGAAGATATAGCAGTATTATCAAGTCAAACTGATAGGTATCAATTACATGAAAAGCTTGATACAATCTGGTTGTTAATGGTAGTCGATTATTACCAAAACCATGCTGATAAAGCTAATCCTCTATCTACTTCAGATATTGACTCACTTAATAAGAATTGGAAATACTGGAGTGGACTTATTGAAGAGAAAGAGAGAGTTACATATCAGTCAAAGGTTTTTAGTGGGGTTCGAATTATACTTTACCTTACAGGTAGTATATTAATTCTTATTCCTAAATTTAGAGAGCCAAAAGTAAAAACTAATAGTTAATTGATAGAATTCATTAAATGTAATTTTGAAACAATTCTTACAGTTCTAACGACTGTGTAAGCTTCCCCATTTTTTTGGTTTTCCAATTGCTGCGAAGACCAAGGCTTGAAATTGAATCTATAATTATGACTGGTTCAAGACGGCGTGGCAATCCTACCAACTATCCTTATGGTACTGATGATAAAGTTTATGCTGATCAATTGAATTATATTTATAACTATGAGATTTCTTTCGAATTCTCTGTTCTTAATAATTCAGAAATAGATGGGTATGATGCTTCGATTGAATTTGATGGAATAGATCATTTAGACATATGGTTAAATGGAAATCTAGGTTTTAGCCCAATCAAAGCACACGACACACAACATTTTGAAGGAAGAATTAGGACAAGTAGAGAAGCTGGTTATTTAAATTCTCCTGAAATACACGAAATACAAAGGGAGATTAGAGATAGGTTATTCATTAGAACTGTAGTTACGAATAAGTATCGTATGAAAAAATTCTACACAATATTTGATGGTAATGAAAATAACTTCTACTTAAGAAATCCAAAATAAAAACAGCCTACTAACAAGGCGATTCAAGCGGACTCGTATAGGGTTTGCAGCCATTATTCCAACAACTCGGCTCGCCGCTTAAACGCTGGGCCGTTAACCACCTGAAACACGGTTCATCAATACTTATGAATTTTCCTCATCGTTAAGTAAATTGCTAATGACATTTAATTCATAGTCCTATGATTACCAAAGAAAAAGTTAAAAAAGAGATTGACAAGCTGTCCGATTCAGAGGTGGAAAAAGTGTACCTATACCTCTCTTCTTTGAGAAAAACGAAGACATTCCCGACAAATATTCGTTCTTTAAAATTGAAAGGGAAACTGGATGGAGAGAATCTGCGATCCATAGCCTATGAGTAAGGTTCTGGTTGATACGAATATCCTTATTTATGGAATTGATGAGGACTCGGCATTTTACAAGAGAGCCCGAAAGATATTGGGGCAAGAGAACTATCAACTCGTCACCACTTCTAAAAATCTGATTGAATTCCTTGCTGTTACAACCAAGTCATCAGGATATAATTTAAGCATTGAAACGTCATTAGAAATTATCGAAGAGATCATACAGGTTATCGAAATTGTTTATCCAACACAGGAATCCATGGCCATATTTCTCGATTTGATGAACCGGTATCAGCCAAAAGGATTGAAAGTTCACGATTTTGAAATTATCAGTATCGGCCTGGCACATGGAGTACAGAAAGTGGCTACGTTTAATACTAAAGATTTTAAATCTGTTAAAGAGATTTCGCTCTCAGAAATATAGGCTCGCCGCTTAGCCACCGAACCATTAACCACCTTCAACCAAAAACAGTGAAATGCGTAGAGGAATATCCTTAACAAAAATACTTATGGTTGCGAGTATTATAATCGCACTTTTATCATGTAATCGAGGGCAGGTTGATAAAGTAAGCATCTTTGAAAAAGAGATTGATTATATTCCTGTTAGCACAGACCAACAGTTTCTTTTTGATAATATTTTTAATCCCAGAAAAATGAGGATTATTGATGGGTTGATGCTTGTCTCTGATTATCAAAATTTTCCTCCTTTTCACGTACTGGAGGTTAATAGTGACGGTTCTTTGAATTATTTGAGAGGTGAGGGTACCGAAGGACGAGGTCCCGGAGAATTTCAACTTGTAGAAGATTTTATTGAGACAGACTCCCTGGTTTACGTATATGATGGAGGGCAGCTAAAACTGATCAGCTATTATAAAGATATGACCCCGGCTCCCCATGATGATATCCAAATGCGAATTAACGGACGCCCCATCACAATGAACGCCCTTTCAAATGAACGTTTTGTAGCCGGTGGTTTATTTTTCAATGATCGGTTTCAGGTATTTAACACTGCAGGGGATATAATTTTGAACGCGGGTGAGCAAATTGTATTTGATGATGATTATCTACCTCGGGAATTGGCCACATCCTGGTATTCGTTTTCAGTTACTCGTACTGGCAAAGATTACGTCTATATCTTCTCCCTGAATGCTAATCTGATCGAAAAATATAATGGAAATGGTGAATTGTTAAAAAGGATTCAGGGCCAAGAATTTGGGCTGCCTAGAAGAAAACTTGAAGTAGTTGATGGACAACAGTTTTCAGTAGATGATGGAGGAAAAGCAGCCTACCTGTGGGTTGATACGGATGAAAACCATATTTATGCTCTCTATTCCGGTGTATTGCATGAAGATCTTGATGGATTATCTGCAAACAAAGTTCATCAGTTTGATTGGGATTTAAATCTTATTAAAGCTTATGAACTGGATCATGACACTCATATGATCGCTGCGGATGGCAATGGAGGGATATATACGTTTATCAGTATAGAAGATGGCACAGAATTTAGGTATCAGAAATTAGAATAATATACACCTTTAAATAAAATGCGGCTTTCGGCCATTAACAAGCGGTTTGTGCGGACGAGTTCAGAGAGTTGTTACATAGATTTAGAATCGTCCTATGCCTACTGCCAAGTTCGAAACCGCAAATCATGCATTAAAACCAACAAATCAAGCGGACGCATTTAAATTTAGTTACTTACATTCAAATACTTAGCCTCGCTTGTTATGCTCCATCCGTTAACCGACACGCCGTTATTCAATCAAACACAATCAAATAAAATGAATAGACTCAAACATCTACACTGCATAACCCTGATATCAATTATCATGTGGGGATGCGGTACACAAGATGAGCAGGAGTACAAAGTGGAAATTGTCGCATACGACTATGCGTTCCAGGCACCGGATGAACTGCCCTCGGGGTGGATTAGTTTTGTTTTAAACAATGAGCAAGCTCATGAAATTCATGAAATAAGTTTTGCCCGTATTCCTGAAGGCATCACATACGCTGAATATTTGGATGAATATATCGGAGCCTGGGAAGTTTTACTGGAAGAGTATCAGGCCGGTGAATTTGAACGCTCCGGTATTTCGGCACGTGTAAATGAACTGCTGCCCGAGTGGGCCGATGGTGTGGAGTATGTGAACGCTCGGGGGCTGGTTTCTCCGGGAAGGTCAGCCGAAAAAACGGTGTACCTGGCTCCGGGACTTTATGCTTTGGATTGCTGGGTTAAAACGGAGGAGGGCATTATTCATATCTCAGGAGGTATGACCCGGCCGCTTACCATCACGGAGGAATCCGCCAATAGCCCTGAACCCTCAGTTGAGAACAGCATCACACTGAATGAACAAACAATCGACGTTGATTGGAATGCTGAAACCGGTTTCCACTCTTTTGCCGTGTGGATGGAAGCAGACTCTGAG
>SL_7KL_010_BRINEDRAFT_10000658_pt1 | contig 16326 bp, 17 predicted proteins | sample SodLak_010_BRINE_FD_10663 | JGI IMG/M metagenome (IMG submission 10663)
TCCAGTGCGATGCCCGGCGCGGGCCGGACCGCGGCGCGCGCGGTGGCCGAGACCAGCACCTCGCCTTCCCGCGCGTTCTGCGCCAGCGCCTGCGCCACGGCCTTGGCCGTGTCCCTGTCGCTGATGTCGACCGGCACATCGATACCGACCCGCGCACCCGAGCTTCCCGCCGAGAGCAGGTTCACCAGTTCAAGCGCACAGCGCAGCGATGGAAGTGTGGTGGCAAAGGCGGCAAGCGCACCCTGCCTGCGCCAGTCGACGCTCAATGCGCCATGCCGTTGGAGCAAAACTTCCAGAAGGTCGCGGTCCCGCGTCTGCGCCTGTCCATCCGAGAGATCATGGACAAGCCCGACAAACGCGAATGCTGGTGTCTGCGACATCGGCTGTACCCCGGCGAAGCGCCGCACGGGTGGTTCGCGACCGGGGTGGGCGCTCCAAAGGAGCGACCACTGACGCACGCCGCTTCTATTTTTCTGGTACCGATTTTGCCCGAAACACCGAAAAAATGCAAACTGACCTCAGGTTTTGCACCGCCGTCGGCTCACGCGCCCGGATTCCGGGCCGAGATCATCCCGTCCACCTCGCGGCGCTGGCGGTCGATGGTCTTGGCGAATGTGGCCAGATCCGTTGACGCTTGCCCTAGCCGTGGCGGATCGGTTCCGGGACGTAGCGGAAGGCATCGCCCTTGCGGCTGACATGGCCGATGCCGGGGAAGGGGAAGTGATAGCCCGCCACCCGCATCCGGTCCGTGGCCAGCATATCCAGCACCCGCCGCCGGGTCTGTGCGCCGGCCTCGGGGTCGGTGTCGAAGGAAAACCCCCAGTCTGGATGGCGGAAGGACACGGCTGCATGGTGCGCCGCGTCGCCGATCACGATGCAGGTCGCATCGCCTGAGGCGATGATGAAGGAGGTGTGGCCCACCGTATGCCCCGGCGTGGCCATGGCGGTGATTCCGGGCAGCACCTCTTGCCCGTCCTCGATAAAATTGATGCGCTCGCGCAGGGGTAGCAGATTGCCCCGCGCGCCCTCGGCAATCACCCCGACGAACCCCCCGACTGCGACGACCTCTTCGCTGGTCCAGAACCCGAAATCCGCTTCCGACAGATGCACGGCAGCATTGGGGAAATTCGGCGCGCCATCGGCATCCGTCAGGCCGAAACAGTGATCCGGGTGGGGATGGGTCACCAGGATATCGGTGAAGGCGGCCGGATCGAAGCCCGCAGCGCGCAGATTGCTCATCAGCTGGCCATGCCTGTCACCCGGATCGAAGCCCAGAGCCGTCCACGCGTCAGGCTCATCGCCGGGACCCGGGGCCCAGCCCGTGCCGGTATCGATCAGCACCAGCCGCTCGCCGGTGTTCAGGATGAGAACGTTCTGTTCCAGCAGCGTCGGTTCGAGGGGCAGAAATACATCTGACAAAACACCTTGCAGCGCATCCGGGTCCGCTTGCGGGAAGTGGTCGGTGGCTGACCCGATGTTCATGAGGCCATCCGACATGACCGTGGCCTCGATATCTCCGATGGCGAAGCGATACCAGGGTGGCTGGCCGAGATCGGGCGTCTCGATACGCGCCCTGGCGGGTCGCGGTGCCAGCCCGGTGAGAACCGCTGGCGCGGCGACAAGGGCGGTCGCGGACATGACACCGTTGCGCATCAGGTCACGGCGGGCGATGGGGCGGCCTTCGGGCATCTTATCCTCCAATTCTATCGTCTGGTGGAAATGGGCTCGGGTGGGTGTGTCGCTGCCACTGTCCTGCCGATGCAGGCGCTGGAACGCGGAATACGGCGCGTTCGAGCAGGCGCGTGGACCGGCCCCGCGCCGCGCTCCGGCCAGGGAAATCCACATGCGGCAAATTGTAGCAGGATTTCGCTCCGCATGCGAGTTTTTCTCAAGAAAACTTCGGTTTTCGACGGTCAATTCGCAGGATTCCGGGCCGAGATCATCCAGGACGAACTGGCCATGACGATCCCGTCGGCCTCGCGGCGCTGGCGGTTGATGGCCTCGGCCAGCGCTTCCTCGATCTGCGGGCGCTTGGCCTCGGCCTCGGCGCCCGCCTCGCGGAAGACTTCGCCCGCCGGGCCGATGGCTAGCTGGAAGTCGATGGCGTCCTGAATGTTGCGGCCCACCAGCACCGGGGCGTCGATCCGCTCGAAGGCGATGTCCTCGTAGCCTGCGATCTCCATCATCTTGCGTGTGGTGCCCTCATCGGCCATCGAGAAGGGGCCGGGTCCGCAGGTGCGGGCATCCTCGCCCGGGGGCGGCAGGAAGCGCAGCACCACATCCTTGGCCATGGACAGCCACGGATTGTCGGCCGGGTCGCGCCAGACGATATGCACCATCCGCCCGCCCGGGCGCAGCGACTTGCGCATGTTGCGCAGCCCCGCCACCGGGTTGGCGAAGAACATGGTGCCAAAGCGGGCGAAGGCGAAGTCGAAGGCGCTTTCGGGCAGCGCGACCTCGGCATCCCCGCGCAGGAAGGTGACATTGTCCAGGTCGGTCTCGGCCAGTTCCGCCTGCGCGGTTTCCAGAAACATGTCGCAGCAGTCGATCCCGGTGACCGAGCCTTCGGGTCCGACGATGCGGGCAAGCTTCATTGCCGTGTCGCCCCAGCCGCAGCCGACATCGACCACGTTGTCGCCTGCGCGCACCGGAAGCTTCGGAAACACGGCTTCGCTGTGATGGGTCAGCCCGCCCACAAGGATGTGGCGGAAACGGTTGAACTTCGGGCCCAGCACCTCGTTCCAGAACTGGACAAACTCGGAATCGGCCTGGGTCTCGGGCATTTCGATCTGCGGATGTGCCATGACAATCCTCCTTGCCTCGGGTGTCTGCGTTGCAGCGGGGTATCGGGGCGCAGCGCGGCAAGCTTGAGCGAGACATGGGGAAAGCGTGGAGATGCCCGGCCCGGCCAAAGCCTGCGCGGGCAAGCGAGGCATCGATACCGACAATGACGGCGCGGCATGCGGCTCAGGCGCGATTGGGACCGAGGGGCAGAAGTTCGCGTTCGAGGAGGGGTTGCTCGTCACGCATCGCGGGCTGTCAGGCCCGTTGATCCTGCAGATTGCCAGCTACCGGACCCTGGGCCGCGCGATCCGTGTCGACCTGTGCCCGGGGCAAGACCTCGCGGTCAAGGCCGAGGCCGTTCGACCCGCACCGGTCGGTCGCTTGCTTTGGCATGGCGCCATTGTCCACGGAGAAGCGGCGATGCCTTCGATCCTGGAGCCGCCGACCAGGCAGTCCGGCAGTCCCCCTTTGGATGGCGGTCTCGTCCCATGGCACCAGGGCCCAGACCGACGGCGGGTTTGGTGTCGCAGACCTGGCCTGGATCGGCTAGAATACTCACCAGCATGAGGAGATCGCCATGGAGATCCGCCCCGCCGGTTCGACCCCGTCACGGCCCGCGCCCGCTGAATACTTCACCGGCACCGTGTGGCAGGAACCGATTTGCGATCCCGGCGAGACCAAAGCTCTGCTGTCGCTCATGGTCACCTTCGCGCCCGGGGCGCGGACACACTGGCACACGCATCCGCTGGGTCAGACACTGCTGGTCGTCTCGGGGTGCGGTCTGATCCAGTGCCGGGGTGGCCCCGTGCAGACAATCCGCGCCGGTGATCGGGTCTGGATCCCGCCCGGAGAGGAGCATTGGCATGGCGCCGGCCCGGACACGGTGATGCGCCACATTGCGATGCAGGAGGTCAAGGACGGCGTGGGCGCCCACTGGCTGGAGCCAGTGAGCGACGCAGATTACGGTCAAGGAGGCGTTTGAGCGCTGAGCGGCGCCTGTTGCGGCAAGTGGCCCTGTCCTCAGGTTGGATGAAGGGACCGGACCGCGGCACCTGAATCGAAGCCCTCACGCATCCCTGAGAGGCGCTTCTCGGCCTGTTTTGTTGAAAAACTCTTCCTTGATCGAGACCTGAACTGCTGATTCAATTCCTGTAATTGAGGGGAGGGTCGACGATGATGGGACCGCGGAAGGAAGTGGGCTCGAACCATGTATGGATGGCTCCCGCGGGGCAAGAGCTATGCGGGAAACTGGGTGACGGGGTTTGAGAGGGTGGCGTACCGTGGCGGGTGCTGAAGCCTGCCAGAACTTCCAAGAGGAACGATACGCCATGGAGAAGACTACCGACATCATCGCCCTTCGTCAGCCGGAATCTGTGGATGATCCGCTGACCGAGATCGCCCGCGATGGCGCCCGCCGGATGCTGGCGGCTGCGCTGAAAGCCGAGGCTGACGCCTTTGTCGCGCAGCATGCCGAAGAGACCATGCCGGACGGTCGCCAGCGCGTTGTCCGACACGGTTACGGGCCTGAGCGCAGCATCCAGACCGGGATCGGAGCGCTCGGCGTGCAGCGTCCGAAGTTGCGCGACCGCGCCACTGATGTCCCGGCCGAGAAGAGGGTCCGCTTCACCTCTGCGATCCTGCCGAAGTGAGCCATGGGCCGCCATCGGTTCAAGGCCCATAAAGCACGCATGGGGGGGGCTCCCCGAAGCGGGCGCGGGCGCGGCTGGCATCCTGTCCCCGCACCAAAACAGAGGAGGACACCATGGCCTACACCACCGCCACAACCAACCTGGAGAGTGGCGCCGCGCTGCCCCACAACGCGAAAGCTGCCGCGACCTGGTCGCTCGGCGGGCGTGACTATGACAACATCAGCTTTGGCGTTTCCGACGCACTTGCCCACGCCGCACGGCGTCTGGCGCCGCAGCCCGGCGAGCGGGTGCTCGACGTCGCCACCGTTGTGCTGAACTGGAGCAAGGCGGCCATCGCCGCCGCGCTCAAGGCCGACGGGTTCCAGACGCCGCATTCCAACCGCGCCCGCCGGACAGGGTCGAAAGCGGTGGGCCGACGCGGGCGACCCGTGGGCTGCAGAATGCGATCACCAGCGGGGTGCGGCGGCAGAAACCCGCAGCCTGAGCATAGGGGGCCGCCAGTCGGCCGGCGATGTGGCCCTCGTCGGCGGCCTCGGGCAACAGCGCGCGGTGGCCGTTGGCGTCACCGGCCAGAAAGACGCCTGTGTCCGCGCTCGGCATCTTACCCGTGTGCAATAGTGATATCGTTGTCAAACTTTCGACTGACCTGGCTCAATTCGCGCTGGGAAAGAACAGCTGCTCGCCTCCCAGCGTGTAGCTGGCGATGGCGTCCTGGCCTGTAGCGGAGGTGATCCAGTCGATGAATATCTGACCTGCTTCGGCCGTCACATGGGGGTGGCGTTCGGGGTTCACCAGGATCACGCCATAGGGGTTGAACAACACTTCGTCGCCCTCGAACAAGATCTTCAGCTCGCCCCGGTTCTGGAACGACAGCCATGTGCCACGATCGGTCAGGGCATAGGCGTTCATCTGGCTTGCGGTGTTCAGCGTCGGGCCCATGCCCGAGCCGGTCTCGCGATACCAGCCGCCCGAGGGCTCCACCCCGGCGGTCGCCCACAGGTTCTGCTCGGCGACATGGGTGCCGCTGTCATCCCCGCGCGAGGCAAAGGGGGCCTCGGCACCGGCGATCGCGCCGATGGCCTCGGCGGCGCTGGGCGCGCCAGCGATGCCCGCCGGATCATCACCCGGGCCGACAAGCACAAAATCATTATACATCACGTCAAATCGCTGAACGCCGTAGCCATCGGCGACAAAGGCCTGCTCCAGTTCGCGGGCGTGGACGAAGACCACATCGGCATCGCCCCGCCGCCCGGTTTCCAGCGCCTGGCCCGTGCCCTGGGCAACAACGCGGACTTCGATCCCGGTCTCGTCCTGGAACATCGGCAGGATATGCTCGAACAGACCTGAATTTTCGGTCGATGTGGTCGATGCGACGGTGATGAAGTCCTGCGCGGCGGCCGGCAGGGCGGCCAGCATGGCAAGGCCCGATGCGAAGCCAAGACTGGTGTTGCGGCGCGTATGTGACATGGTCTTTCTCCCGTTGGTTACCAGATCAGATCACCCGCGAGGAATGCGCGGGCCTCGGGGGCTTGCGGCCCCGCGAAGAATGGCGCGGCGGGGCCATGCTCGATCAGGCGGCCGCGATGCAGAAAGGCCACGTCCTGCGCCAGCCGCCGGGCCTGGCCCAGGTCGTGCGTGGTCATCACGATGGTGATGCCCTCGGCGGCAAAACTCTCGATCATCTCCTCGATGATCCGCGTGGCAGAGGGGTCGAGCGCTGAGCATGGCTCGTCGAGAAACAGCACCTCGGGGCGCATCGCCCAGGCCCGCGCCAATGCGAGGCGCTGCTGTTCGCCACCTGAGAGCAACCGCGCGGGGCGGTCGGCCAGTGGTTCAAGCCCAAAACGCTGCAAGGTGGTTGCAACGGCGTCGCGCCGCGCGCCGCGAGACATGCCCCGCAGCTTGAGCGGATAGTCGAGATTGGCGGCAACCGAGCGGCGCAGCAGCACGGGACGCTGAAACACCATAGCCTGCGCATCGGGCCGCGTGGTGCCATCGGCCCAGAACCGTCTGCCCGATGTCGGCTCGATCAGTCCGTGGCACAGCCGCAGAAACAGGCTCTTGCCCGCGCCGTTCGCGCCCATCACGATCAGCCGCCGCCCTGGCGCGATGCTGAGTGTCAGAGTCGAAAGGAGTGGCTTGCCATCAATGGCAAAGCCGGCGCTGTCAAGACGCAGTGGCAGGATGGCGCTCCCCGTGTCACGCAGCGCGCGCATGGGCGTGCCTTCGGTCGAGATCGTGTCGCCCCTCATCCCAGACGTCCCCGCGCCCATTGGCCCGCTCCCCAGGCCAAGGCATTGAGTGTCAGTGTCAACGCCATCAGGATGATCCCCAGCGCCACGGCCAGCCCCAAGCTGCCGCGAGCGGTCTCCAGGGTGATTGCCGTGGTCATCGTGCGGGTGTGGCCGGCGATGTTGCCGCCCACGATCAGCACTGCCCCCACTTCGGCCGAGGCGCGGCCAAACCCCGCCAGAACCCCGGTCAGCAGGCTGACACGCCCGTCCCACAACAGGGTAGGGACCGCGCGCAGCCGCCCCGCGCCCAGACTGCGCAACTGTTCGCGATACTCGACCCAAAGATCCTCGACCACCGACCGCGTGAGCGAGATGACAATCGGCAGGATCAGTAGGGTCTGAGCGATGACCATTGCCGTCGGGGTGAAGAGCAGCCCCAGATCGCCGAACGGCCCCGAGCGCGACAGCAGCAGATAGACCAGCAGCCCCGCGACCACCGGCGGCAGCCCCATGAGCGCGTTGAACATCACAATCACCGCCGCGCGCCCGGGAAACCGCGCCAGTGCCAGCCCCGCGCCCAGCGGCAGGCCGAGAACGCAGGCGATCAGCACCGCCGTAAGCGTGACCCGCAGGCTGAGCCCGATGATCTGCATCAGCGCAGCATCCGCCGAGGTGATCAGCCCCAGAGCGATACCGAACGGTCCATCCACTTGAAGAATCCTCCCAAAACCGACTGGAAGGAAAGCAAAAAACAGGTTAGGGTTCAAACACGTAATTTTTGCAGAGGATTGCATTAAAGTGCATGAGAAGATTCCTGATACGGCCCCGAGAGCAGCCCTTCATGGGTCTCCCGCCTTGATGACCACAGGCGAGGTGGCCGATTTCTTGCGCGTGCGGGAGCGCACGATCTACGAGATGGTCGCGCGCCAGACCATCCCCTTCACCCGTGCCACGGGAAAACTGCTTTTTCCCCGCCGCCTGCTCGCGGCCTGGCTGGAAGCCCAGACCGAACTGCCCCAGACGGGTATCGCCCCGCCACCGCCGATCTACTCGGGCTCGAACGATCCGTTGCTGGAGTGGGCGCTGCGCCATTCGGGCAGTGGGCTTGCGGTGCTGGCGCGGGGCTCTGCGCATGGGCTCGACGATCTGGTCGAGGGGCGTGCCGTGTTGGCTGGCTTTCACCTGCTGGATCCCGAAAGCGGGCAGTGGAACCTGGCGGCGGCGCAGGCCCATTTGCCCGCCGCCAGCCATGTGGTGATCCACTGGGCCCGGCGGACACAGGGGCTGATTACCGCAGCCGGCAACCCGCTGGGATTGACCGACCTTCGCGACGCGGTCGCGCGCGGGGCGCGTTTTGCCCTGCGTGCCGGAGGGGCTGGATCGCAACGACTGCTCGAGGTGCTGCTGGCGCGTGAGGGGCTGACGACCGCCGATCTGACCACCGCGGACCGCCCTGCAGAAACCCATGCCGACCTCGCCACCTTGATCGAGACCGACGAGGCTGATTGCGGCCTCGGGCTGCATGCTGCCGCCGGCGCGCGTCTGGGGTTCATCACGCTTGTGTCCGACGAAAGCTTTGATCTGGCAATGACCCGACGCGCCTATTTTGAACCGGTCATCCAGTCTTTGCTAAGATTGGCCCGGTCGGATACCTTTGCCAAGCGCGCCCAGCATCTGGGCGGATATGACCTCTCCGATCTGGGAAAGGTTCGTTGGAACGGGTAGCCCAAAGTTGCCGGGAGTTGATGCGTTCTATCGACGACAATGGCGAGCGCGTGTTTTGCAATGGCGGACCTCGACCGCCGGTCGAAGTGATGGTCGGGTTCATCTACGACCATCGAGGGGAACACGGGGTCGATCCTCGTCAGACCCCATCGATTGGCGTAATGTCAGTCGTCTGGATCAACGAGACGAGCCTGTCCTGGAACGCTGCGCATATCGGGCTGCTGATGCCCCCTCGCCGCAAGACAAAGCCAACGGTCCGAAGCGCCGAGGGATCATCCAGTTCAAGTGCGCAAAGGTCCTCATCGATCGAGCGAGTCGCAAGGGCTGGCAGGATCGTTGCCCCGGCTCCGGCGCGCACCAACGCCAGGAGTGAAATGACATTGCGGGCGCTTATTGCCGAAACGTGATCCGGACTGTCTGGATCAAGGCCGGAATTGCCCACAGTCGATTTGTTGCTGATCAGGTGGTGCGCGCGGATGTCCTCACGTGTCAACGGACGCGCCAGCCGCGCAAGCGGATGGTCCTTGCGGCAGACCAGCCGAAACGGGTCATTGAACAGGGCGATGAAACTCAGCCCGGCGCTGGCGTCCGGCTTGCCGCCGATGCCCAGCTCGACCACGCTCGTTTCGACCAGCATGTGCACACTGGCGCTGTCGGTATCCAGCAACTCGATCCTGACACCGGCATGATCTGCCAGCATGGCGCTGAGCACCGGCGGCAAAAGCTGTGCTGCGATGGATGGAACGGCGGCAATACGCAAGACCCCTTCGCGCCCCTCGGCAAGCGCGATGATCCGTTCGGTGGTGCGATCATGTTCGCGCAGCAGGTCCTGAGCGAGCTTGTTCACCTCAACGCCCAGCGCCGTCAGGGTGTGTTTGCGGTCCGTTTCGAACAAGGGGGCGCCCAGGTCCCTTTCAAGCTGCTTGAGCGTCATCGAAATGGCGGAATCCGTTCTGCGCAGGGCCTTGGCAGCGTCGCGGATGTTTCCGCAACTGGCAACGGTGACGAACACGCGCAGTGTTTGGGTTCGGATCATGGTTGTATGCTACAGAAAAACTGAATTTGGTTTCATTTTAATTCGATTGATCTGAACAAGCCAACCCCCATAGCGTGTCGCATCATGACCGACACGACGCTCTCATTGGATCAGGTCGAAGTCCTAGCGCGCCAGACTCTGGAACGCGCAGGAGCTTCCGGGGAACAATCGGCGTCTGTCGCACGCTCCACGCGTCTGGCCGAGCGCGATGGCATCCGCAGCCACGGTCTGATGTATCTGCCGATCTATGCCGAGCATCTGCGCTGCGGCAAGGTTCTGGGCACGGCCGGCCCGGTTGTGTCCAGTCCGCGACCTGCGGCGGTTCAGGTTGATGCCGCGCATGGTTTCGCCCATGCTGCGATTGATGTGGGCTGGCCTGACCTTGACGCGGCCGTGCGCGAACACGGCGTTGCTGCAATGGCTGTGTCGCGGTCCTATAATTGCGGTGTTCTGGGTCATCACGCAGAGCGATTGGCCGAGTCGGGGCTTGTGGGGCTGTGCTTCACGAATGCGCCTGCTTCAATGGCCCCCATCGGGGGTAGTCGACCGGTGATCGGCACCAATCCCTTTGCTCTGGCAGTGCCGGATGGCGCGAGCCGCGCGCGGCTGATCATTGACCAGTCCGCCAGTGCGATTGCAAAATCCGAAATCATCCTGCGCGCCCGCAAGGGCGAGGCGATCGAACCGGGCTGGGCGCTCGATGCCGATGGACAGCCGACCGAGGATGCCGAGGCCGCGCTTGCGGGTTCGATGCTGCCTGCGGGCGGGCAAAAGGGCTTCGGCATGGGCCTGATGGTCGAGATTTTCGCCGCCGCACTGTCCGGCGGCAATCTGGGGATCGAGGCCAGCCCCTTTTCCGGCCCCAAGGGAGGGCCTCCGGGCACGGGGCAGTTTTTCATCGGCATCGATCCGGTGGCATTTTCCGGAGATGGCTTCCATGCCGCGATATCGCGGCTGACAGAAGCGATCATTGAACAACAGGGCACACGGCTGCCCGGTGCGCGCCGTGCCGCCAACCGTGACCGTATCGAGCGTGAGGGCGTGCAGGTCGATGCCGCCCTGATGGACAGGATCAAGGCCGCCTGAGCGGCGAAAAGGAATGGCATGGAACCTGAGGTCCGCAATTTCATCGCAGGCGACTGGCAAGACGGGGCGGACACTACGGAAAACCGCAATCCGTCGGACCTGTCGGATGTGATCGGTCACTTCGCGCAGGCCGATGCCGCACAGCTTGGCATTGCGCTGGACGCTGCGCGCCGCGCGCAAGCCGAATGGGGCGCGACCGGCCCGCAGAAACGTCATGACGTGCTGATGGCGATCGGCACCGAGATGATGGCGCGGGCAGAAGAAATCGGCAGGCTGATTTCGCGCGAAGAGGGCAAGCCGCTGGCCGAGGGCAAGGGCGAGGTTTACCGCGCGGGCCAGTTCTTTACCTATTTCGCCGCCGAGGCGCTTCGCCAACTGGGCCAGACCGCTGACAGCGTGCGGCCCGATATCGAAATCGACGTGCGCCGGGAGCCTGTGGGCGTGGTCGCGATCATCAGCCCGTGGAACTTCCCCGTTGCGACTCCAGCCTGGAAAATTGCGCCTGCCCTGGCCTTTGGCAATGCCGTGATCTGGAAGCCCGCGAACCAGACCCCCGCCAGCGCGGTGGCGCTGACGCAGATCATGGCAAAGCAGGACCTGCCCAAGGGTCTGTTCAATCTGGTGATGGGGCCAGGGCGCGAGATCGGGCAGGCGCTTGCGGAAAGCGCGGGCGTCGATGCGATCAGCTTCACCGGCTCAGTGCCCGTGGGGCGCGGGATCGCGGCGGCGGCTATTCCCAACATGACCAAGCTGCAGATGGAGATGGGGTCGAAGAACCCGATGGTAATAATGGAGGATTGCGATCTTGATCTGGCCGTCACCCATGCCACCAACGCGGCCTTTGGCGGCTCTGGTCAGAAGTGCACGGCGGCCAGTCGGCTGATCGTGCATGAGCGTATCCATGATGCCTTTGTCGAAAAGCTCGTAGCCACCGCGCGGGCGCTGCGGGTCGGTCATGCACTGGAAGACGGCACGCAGATCGGCCCGGTCGTCAGCGCGGACCAGCTTGCGACCAATCTGGACTATATCGAGACCGGCAAGCGCGAAGGGGCGGAACTCCTTTGCGGTGGCACTAGGCTGGAGCGCGCGACGGAGGGGTATTTCATGGCCCCTGCGGTCTTTGCGGGCACGCGCAACGACATGGTCATCAACCGCGAGGAAATGTTCGCGCCGATCACCTGCGTCATCAAGGCCGGCAGCTATGACGAGGCGCTGCACATCGCCAATGACACCGAATTCGGCCTGACCGCGGGCATCATGACCCGCGATCTGGCCCGCGCCACCCACTTCCGTCGCAACGCGCGCGCAGGCTGTGTGATGGTCAACCTGCCCACTGCGGGCACGGATTACCATGTTCCCTTCGGCGGGCGCGGCGCGTCCAGCTACGGGCCGCGCGAACAGGGCCGCTACGCCGAGGAATTCTACACCATCGTCAAAACCTCCTACATCCATTCCGGAAAACCTGCATGAGCCTCCACTTGCATCCGCGCATCGACGCGCTGCAATATGCCAACTGGTCGGAACAGATATTCCGCCAGATGCGCGCAGGCGGGGTTGATGCGGTGCATGTGACGATCACCTATCATGAGAATTTTCGCGAAACGGTCCTGAATATCGAAGCCTGGAACCGCTGGTTCGAGCACTTTCCGGACCTGATTTTTCAGGGCTACACTGCCGATGACATCGAACTTGCGCGCCAGACTGGACGCACCGCAATCTTCTTCGGGGCGCAAAATCCGTCCTGCATCGAAGATGATATCGGGCTGGTCGAAATTCTGCACCGTCTCGGCCTGCGGTTCATGCAGCTGACCTATAACAACCAGTCGCTGCTGGCCTCTGGCTGCTACGAGGCCGAGGATACCGGCCTGACCCGCATGGGCCGCGAGGTGGTGGCAGAGATGAACCGCATCGGGCTGGTGGTGGATATGAGCCATTCCGGCGAACGCTCGACGCTTGACGCCATCGCCCATTCTTCCCGCCCCATCGCCATCACCCATGCCAACCCGGCAAGCTGGCATCCGGCGTTGCGCAACAAATCCGACCGCGTCTTGCGCGCCTTGGCGGAAAGCGGTGGGATGCTAGGATTTTCAGTCTATCCGCACCATCTGCGCGGCGGCAGCGCCTGCACGCTGGAGGATTTCTGCACGATGATCGCGCGCACCGCCGATCTGATGGGGGTGGAGCGTATCGGCATCGGCACCGACCTGTGCCAGGACCAGCCCGACAGCGTCGTGGACTGGATGCGCGCGGGCCGCTGGACGAAGCAGCGCGAATATGGCGAGGGCAGCGCCGACAATCCCGGCTTCCCGCCGATGCCCGAGTGGTTCCACGACAATCGCGATTTCGGGCAGATCGAGGACGGTTTGCGCGCAGCCGGCTTCTCGGCGCCGGATATCGGCGCTGTGATGGGCGGTAACTGGGCGCGGTTCTTCCGCCAGGGCTTCAACGCGGCGCAAGAGACCTGCCGGGAGGCCGCGCAATGAGCTGCGAGGGCCTGAACCCCATGCCACAGGCGCGCAACTTCCGGCGCAGTCCGGATGAGGTGATGCGCCTTGTCCGCATGGGATGCAGCCATCCCACGCGCCTGTCCTTCCTGCGCCAGCTTCTGCGGCGGATGCAGGCCGAGGACTGGCGTTTCGACCGCCCCGTCTGGGAAGTGGACGCGCGCGGCGTGGGCCGTGCGGTTTACCGCGCCATTGGCCCCGTGCGCACCTACAGCCTTGTGGCCTTTTCCCATGATCTGCCGCCCGAGGTGCGCTCGGACCGGGTGATTGCCACCGCCTGGGACGCCACTTTCGCATTGTTCGACGGCACGCCCACCCCTGCCGATCTGGACCGACTTGCTGCCAATGTGCCGCTGCAAGAGGCCGGGCGCATCAGCCCGCGCGAACTCAGCCTGAGCCGCGCCAATCGCTCGGTCCGGCTGTTTGATCATGTCGTGGCGCGGTTGGCAAAAGGCGCGCAACCCGATGCCGCGATGCTACGGGAAACCGGCTATCTGATGCGCACGACGGCGGTTTATGGGTCCGGCAAATTCGGCGCGGCGGATCGGGCCGCGATTGCGCAGCGACCGGAACTAAGCGCACCGTTTCAGGCCGAAATGCTCTCGGTCTGGCTGACGCGCGCCTTCACGGTTGATCTGGTCGAGCATCTGGCCCGCGCGAAGGGCGGTGAAAAGGCCGCCCGACTTTCGCCGGAACTGAAAAGCGGTCTGGGTGTGGGCAATTCCACTGGCCTGGGCATGGCGCCTTTCCTGATCCACCATCCTGTGCTGCTGAACAACTGGATGCTGGCGCGTGAAGAGGCTTTGGCGCGGGTGCGCGCGCAGGCCAGCATCGGCGCTGATGAACTGGCCGGGTTTCAGGCCGCACTGAATGCTGCGCGCGAAAATGCCGACCTCTGGACCAGCGCGCATGACATTCAGCGCGCGAAGCTGGCCGATCTGCGCGATAGCCTTGCACGCATTGCCGCCCATGTCGCGCAGGGCTGGGACCAGAGCGCCGCGCATCCATGGGATGACCTGTGGCGCTGGGGGTGCGAAGCATTGCCATTGGAAGGGCAGGAGGCGCTGCTCGCTGCGATGCTGGAACCGCATGGCGCGTTGATCGACGGGCTGGGCGAGTGCATGGATGCCGATGAGGGCACAGCATTTCCCATCAATGGCGCGATGCCGGTGGGCGAGTTGCGCGCCATCCTGCGCGCGCATTACGACTGGGCGCTGGGGATCGACTACACCGAGCGCGCCCAATGCGCCCGGTTCTGGTATGTGTCCGAGGACAAGCTGGAGCCGCGTCTGGGAGAGCGCCATGAAGAACCCGGCGCCGAGCGCGAGTTGCCGCTGGATACCGGCAGGCAGGCCGCCGCTCTCTGGCAGGCGCTGCAGGATCAGCCCGAGGACCAGCCGGTCGCGCATCTGCTGATGGCAGCGCCGGAAAATCGCCTGGCGGTCCGGCGCGCGCAGATCACCGCGCGGCACCCTTTCGCGGAAATCCGCGACAACCTGATCGCCGCCGAGATGCTGCCCATCGACATTCTGCGCTGCAAACTAGCGTTTTTCGGGGCGACGCGTTTTGACCCGCGCTCGGATCGCTGGGTGCGTATCAGCCTGTTTCAGGACGCGCCTTACCCCGACGACCTGAACGGGGGCGGCGATGAAGCATGATCCCCGGACAGACGCGGGGCTCGATCTGACCTTGTCGGAGATTTCCGCACTGACAACGCGCGCCACGCGCGGGGCCGGTCGCAGCTGGGGCGAGGCGGAGGAAGCCGCCGAAGCCGCCTGCTGGCTGGCCCGCGCCGGTCTGGACTGGGCAGGCGCGTTGCTCGAGGTCTTGCAGCCCCCCGAAGCCGGTGCTGACTGTGCGCTGCGAACGGGCATCGCGCTGGCAGATGCCGCGGCACTGCCCGGCCCGCTCGTGAACACGCCTCTCAGGGTGAACAGCCCTTGCTTCCTGCTGCCCTTTGCCGCGCGCATGGCCGACCAGACCGGGCAGCGGATCAGATTGACGGCTGCAGAGACGCGGGTTGTCCTTGCGCCGGGCGCATGTCCGTTGATTGCCAGTCCGGGGCGCATGTCAGGACCGGCGCAGGTCACGCTTGCGCCCGACCAGCAGGACCAGCCCCCCAGCCCCGACTGGCCGCAAACCCATCGCGGGACGGTCATTGCGGCCAAATACGCGCGCCTGACGCAACTGATGATGGCCTTCACCGTGCCCACATCCGCCCATTCGCATGCCGGGGCGGGCGCGCAGGGGGATGACAACGACTGACCCCCGACCCACACCCAAACCACTCAACAGGGAGAGTGAACCATGAAGAGAACCTTTATCGCCACAGCCTTTGCGGGCCTTGCCCTGCCCACAGTCGCGCTTGCCGATTGCGGGCGGGTTTCAGTTGCCGAAATGAACTGGGCCTCGGGCCAGATCATCACGCGGATCACCGAATTCCTGATGGCGCAGGGCTATGGCTGCGATGTCACCATCGTGCCATCGGCCACCACCACGGCGATCACCTCGCTGGCCGAGAACAACGAACCCGATGTGGTGCCGGAACTCTGGGTCAACTCGGCCCCCGCGTATTTCCGGCTGGAAGCCGAAGGCCAACTGGTCAAGGCCGCGGATGTCTTTGCCGAAGGCGGCAGCGAAAACTGGTGGGTGCCCGACTATCTGGTCGAGGAACACCCCGAACTGGCCACGATCGAGGGCATCCTTGCCAATCCCGAACTGGTGGGCGGGCGTTTCCACAACTGCCCTGATGGCTGGGGCTGCCGGATCGCCAATGACAACCTGGTCATCGCCTTCGATTTCGAAGGTCACGGGATGGAGGTGTTCAACCACGGCTCGGGCGATACCCTGCCAGCCTCCATGGCCGCCGCTTATGAAAACCGCGAACCGTGGTTCGGTTACTACTGGGGGCCGACCGCCGTGCTTGGGCGCTACAACATGGTCGCAGTGGACATGGGGCCACATCACCCCGAAATCCATGAATGCAACCAGACCCAGGAGTGTGCGACGCCGGGCATCTCGGCCTATCCCGCCGCGCCGGTGCTGACCGTGGTCACCGCCGATTTCGCCGAGCGCAAGCCCGAGATCTTCGACCTGGTCAGCAACATCTCGTTCGGCACGCAGGAACTGAGCAACCTGCTGGCCTGGCAGGCGGACAACAGCGCCTCGGCCGAGGAGGCGGCGGTGTATTTCCTGACCACCAGTCAGGACACCTGGATGGGCTGGATCAACGATGAAGCCGCCGAGCGGCTGAGCGCGATCTTCCAGTAAGCCCATGACGGGGCGGGCCGCGCGCAGATGCGCGGCCC
>SL_7KL_010_BRINEDRAFT_10000659_pt1 | contig 16323 bp, 17 predicted proteins | sample SodLak_010_BRINE_FD_10663 | JGI IMG/M metagenome (IMG submission 10663)
CCATAAAAAAGCCCCGCATGAGCGGGGCTTTCTCGTTCCGGGGTTGGCCCCGGAAGGGGGCGCGAACCGATCAGGACCTGCGGTACATGTCCTCGGTGGTCGGGACGTAGCCGAGGTTGTCCTCGCCGATGCCCTTGACCTTCGGTTCGTTGAGGTCGCTAATGCGCACATTGCCGTCCTGGCTGCGCAGGTAGTCGGCGACGCCGTCCCAGATGTCGACCCCGACACCGCCGGGCACGCTCTGCTGCACGCTGGCCCAGCCGGCGACGACGTATTCCTTGTCGGCGTCCAGCTTCCTGCCGTCCAGTTCCATTTCGGAGATCCGGTTGCCGGCACTGGCGCTCGGGTCGATGGCGTACTTCAGGCCGCCGACACGGACCATGTCGCCACCCTGCTGGTAGAACGGGTCGGCGTTGTACAGGTTGTCGGCCACGTCTTCCAGGATGTCCTTGATCTGGGCCCCGGTAAAGGCGTTGCGGGTCATCTCCGGGTAGGTGAGACCGGTCTGGTCCATCACGTGCTCGAATGTGATCGGCATGCCCGGCAACACGGTGGTGCCCCAGCGGAAGCCCGGGGAGAACGAGATCTGCGCATCGTTGTATTCAATCAGGCCATCGCAGATCAGCTGGTCGAAGGTGCCGTTGAAGTTGCCGCGGCGGAACAGCAGGTCCTCGGTGACCGCCAGTTCCTCGGACAGCTTCTCCTCCATGTTGAAGGTCTCGCCCTTCCAGGTGACCTCGCTGTTGCGCATGTTGTGGATGTACGTCGCCATTGCCGGGTCTTCCGGCAGCATCTCGGCGAACACCGGCACCAGGCGGTATTCCCAGTCCTTGATTGCGCCGTCCCGGAAATCGAAGTCCAGCACGCCGACGAACTTGGCGTTGGAGCCGGCATTGGTGACCAGGCAGGTTCCGCCGTCGGGGCGCTCGATTGGCATCGGCTGCGGCACGGCGTCATGGGTATGGCCGCCCATGATGGCGTCCAGACCCTCGACCATGCCGGCCATCTTGATGTCCACGTCCATGCCGTTGTGCGACAGGGCAACGACGATCTCGGCGCCTTCGGCACGCGCGTCGTTGACGGTCTCCTGCATGTCGTCCGGACGGATGCCGAAGGACCACTGTTCGACCATCCAGCGCGGGTTGGCGATCGGGGTGTAGGGGAAGGCCTGGCCCACCACCGCCACGTTCACGCCGTTCATCTCGCGGATCACGTAGGGCTTGAAGATGCGGTCACCCCAGTCCACGTCGCGGACGTTCTGGGCGACGAAGTCGATGCCGGCATCGGCGAAGTCGCCGTTCACGACCTCTTCCACACGGTCCGCGCCGTAGGTGAATTCCCAGTGACCGGTCATGACGTCGATGCCCAGCAGTTTCTGTGCATCGACCATGTCCTGCGCGTTGGTCCACAGCGCGGAGCCGGAGCCGCCGCCCCAGGTGTCGCCGCCGTCCAGCAGGAGGGCGTTGGGTCGCGAGTCACGCAGCTTGTTGATCAGCGTCTTCAGATGCGCAAAGCCGCCTACGCGACCGTACTGTTCGGCCGCTTCCATGAAGTTCAGGTTGGTATAGGCGTGGGCGTAGATGCTGTCGCGTTCGATGTCGTAATGCTTGAGGAAGTGCTCGCTCACGATGTGCGGCGGACGGTTACGCATGTCCGCCACGCCGAGGTTGACGTTTGGCTCGCGGAAGTACACCGGCTTCAGCTGGGCGTGGCAGTCGGTGTAGTGCAGTAGGTGCACATTGCCGAAGCGATCCAGGGTGTCGTAGGGATCACCCGCAGTGCCGCCCTTGTTGTTGCTGCAGGCGGCGGTGCCCAGGGGGAAACCGGCGGCGCTGGCGGCGGCCAGTAACTGCATGAATTCTCGGCGTGAGATGTGCATGAGGAGTTCTACCTCTCTTGTCCGGGTGTATTGGTGGTGGGTTTTCGGGCAGTTCTATGACTGTCGGTAGACGAATGGTCCTGCGGGAACATTCCCCGCGTACGCGGTTTCTATCGCCGGTCCTCGCGCGCCTCGCGTGCGGTCTCTCGGGCCGTGTCGCGCTTGTCTTCGATGCGTTGACGGTCGCGCTCGCTGGCATCCGAGGCGTCCATTCCCGCCTCGAACTGGCGCACGGCCTCCTCGTACTGGGCGCGATGAAAGAAGTATTCGGCCATGGCCTCGCGGCTGATTGCAATATACCCGGCCGCGTCCGCGATGTCCGCCTGCAGGCGCAGGAGCTCCGGATTGGGGGCCGCCTCGCGGCGGATCATGTCGGACAGGATGCGAATGGCGCGGTCGGGCTGCCCGAGGTCGCGGTGGACCCGGGCCAGGCGTTCGCGGATCACCGGGTGGCCGGGATACACCGCGTCCAGATCTTCCAGCCGTTCCAGCGCCGCGCTGTGTTCGCCTTCCTCGCGCAGCAGTGCTGCGAACGCGAGTTCGAGGGTCAGTCCGGGGGCGTCCGCCGCATCGAGGCGTTCGAGCTGTTCGCGGGCGCGGCCGGGTTCTCCACGTTCGAGATAGGCGACCGCCGCCCCGTAGCGCTGCTGGGGCGAGGGGGTGTCCGTTGCGCGGAAGCGTTCCAGGGTTCGCCGTGGATCCTGCAGCGCCTGCATGCGCGCCTGCATCCACTGGAATTCGGGGCCGCGGTTGCGGGTGTCGCTGGCAGCCATCTGGTTTGCGCGGTTGCGGGCGTCGGTGATCCGGTCGAGGGTGACCGGGTGCGTGCGCAGGTACTCCGGCACCTGGTCGCCTACCCCGCGCGAGAGCTCTTGCAGGCGTTCGAAGAAATCGGCCATCGCATTGGGGTCGAAGCCGGTGCCTTGCAGGATCTGCATCCCGGCACGATCCGCCTCGGCCTCGTTTGCGCGGGTGAAATTGATCTGTTGCTGGATGCCGCCGGCCACACCCCCGGTAATGATGGCCGAGCCCAGGGTGGGGTCCACCGCCGAGGCAAGGATGCCCGCCAGGATGGCGAGGCCGGTGGTGAAATTGACGTCGCGCCCGCGCGCGAACATGCGCGCGAGGTGCCGTTGGGTAACGTGGGCGATTTCGTGTGCGACCACGGCGGCCAGTTCGGCCTCGTCGCGGACCTCCAGCATCAGACCCGCATGGATGCCGATAATGCCCCCGGGCATCGCGAAGGCGTTCACCTGGCTGTTGTCGATGGTCAGGAAGTAGAACGGCCCATCGGCGCTGGGTGCGTTGGCCAACAACTGGCGTCCCAGGGAGTCGACATAAAAGACGATCTCGGGATCGGTCACCAGGGGGGCGCTGCGGCGGACCTCGCGCAGCAGGGAGCGGCCGAGCTCGCGTTCTTCCGCCGGGGTCAGTACGCCGCCGGAGGCCTCGCCCAGGTCGGGCAGGGAAACGCCACTGGAGTGGGCGGGTGGTACCGCCAGGCTCGCCACCACCAGAAGGGCGGCGAGCAGGAAACGGACAATAGAAGGCATGCCGCGAGGGCCGGCGGGCGCCGGCCCTCTGGTGTGGGCATGCCGGGGGCGGTCGTTACTTGCCAAGCCCCGGGGCCGACGAATAGGTGCGCATGCTGTCGCGGGTTTCCCACAGCTTCGGCTTGAGCATCGCCGCAGGCACCATGAACTTCTTGCGGTCCAGCACCTTGTGGGTGCGGACGAGCTTGATCACGTCGTCATAGTCCATCTTGAACAGCAGGCCCACGTCGCCGCCGGAGGTGCGCCGCGCGATCATGTAGTTGTCCTGCATGTCGTGCACGTAGATGTTGGCAGGGCGCAGCTTGCCGTTTTCGTCTTTCAGCGTGACGGCATAGTGGCCGTCGACCTGGAATTCGCTCTTGTCCACCGGGATATCCTCCGCGAAGCAATGAAGCTGATGACTCTGCATCAGCGTTTTCTTAAGCGTGGGCGACGATAGCAGAACTTTTCGTCCCGGGCGACCATCCACCTCTCCTCGCTTGGTCTTGTTTGCATTTCCGATCGGTTTCGCTATGCTCCGCGCCCACTCCTTGCGTAGAGCGGCCGCCGGTCAGAGCTCGCGCGACGAGTACGGCATCCCCCGCAAGTGAAAGACCCGGAGCGCAGCGTGTACGGATTTACCGAGATCACCCCGGACGAACTGGAGCAGTGGCGCAACGAGGGCAAGAGCTTTCGTTTGCTGGATGTGCGCTCGCCGGGCGAGACCGGTCGCGGCGTTATCCCGGGGGCAGAGCTTGTCCCGCTGGCCACTTTGCCGCTGCGCAAGGACGAGTTCACCGGTAGCGATGCGCCGGTGGTCATTTACTGTCAGAGTGGGGCGCGTTCCGCCCAGGCCTGCGCCTTTCTCGCCCAACAGGGCGTGGACTGTGCAAGCAGCCTGCGCGGCGGCATTGTCGGGTGGGCCCAGACCGGAAAACCGGTGGTAAGCCCGGATTAGAATTCGGTTGTATTCCGATGCCGATTCGCCTATAAGGGGGAATTCGGTTGATTACCGTTCGGTAATGGCTGCAGCGCACGGGGCCCAACCGAACCGCAGTACACGACTGATAAAACGCACTCAAAGGAGAGAAACGATGGCCAACTTTGACCAAGAACTCGATGCTTCCGGCCTGAACTGCCCGCTGCCGATCCTGCGCGCCAAGAAGGCGCTGGCCGCGATGGACGCCGGCCAGGTTCTGCACATCATCGCGACCGACCCGGGCGCCGTGAAGGACTTCCAGGCGTTTTCCAAGCAGACCGGCAACGAGCTGATGGAGCACAAGGAAGAAGGCGGCAAGTTCTACTTCCTGATCAAGAAGGGCTAAGGCGCTTCAAGTGCTTGATTCGGGGCGGCAATTCGCAAGGGTTGCCGCCCCGAATCCTGAATAACGATGGTTGCCATGCGGTAACTGGATTGGTGCCTGGACGAGGTCTAGGCTGGCTGCGCAAGGTTCACAAGAAACCTGCATCGCCTAAAGCGAAGAGGTGTGAGATATGGCGACATACGCTGAGATGCAGCAAATCTTCGACGATATTCGTGGAGATTTTCGCTACGACCACGAGCTTAACGGCTGCCTGAACTGCGGCATCTGCACGGCCACGTGTCCGTCCGCCCAGTTCTACGATTACTCGCCGCGCGAGATCGTGCAGCTGCTCTGGACCGAGAACGTCGAGCAGATCTACGACGCGATGCAGGAAAAGATCTGGGCCTGCGCCCAGTGCATGACCTGTGCGGCGCGCTGCCCGTTCAAGAACTCCCCCGGTGGCCTGGTCGCGATCATGCGCGAAGTGGCCATCAAGCACGAGATGCAGTCCGCCAAGGACGTGCTTCGTCCGTTCGGCCGCGTCATGCTCAAGCTGATCACCACGGGGAACCAGCTGTCTCCCGATATGATCCAGCCCGATCACTTCCCTGACTGGGGCCCCAACATCCAGAAGGTGGAAGGTGATCTGCGCATCCTGCGCAAGGCGATTCCGGTGAAGACGCTGCAGACGGTCGAGACCGCCTGGGAAGTGTCCCTGAAGACCTCGGTGGAGATGTACACCATCTGGGAAATGACCGGAGTCCTGAAGTCCCTCGAGCTGATGGACGAGAATCTCTTCGACGTGATCGAAGACTTCATCGACGAGAAGCGCGAGGACTACGAAGACTGGCTCGAGGAGCAGGAAGAGGAAGACGACGAGTAAGTCGTCCACCGATTCCCGCATCCAAGACATCAGGAGAAGCGTTATGAGTGAACAGACCCCAGGCAATCACAACCAGAATGGTGAAGGCGCTGGCGCCGGCACCATGAAGCCCGGTTCCCACAACACTGACGGGCAGGGCATCGCCGGTCACGGTTCGTTCTTCCAGTCGACCGATCTGTCGAAGGAAGACGCAGTCAAGGCCACCGACTGGGTGCGCAAGCACGTCGACCGCCGCACCGTCGACCTTGGCGACCGCATGGACGACGTCCGCGAGCACATGTACGAGCTCGAGAAGGACGGCCAGATCATCATTCATCGCATCAACGATGAACACGAGCCGATGTCGGTGAAGACCCTGTTCGGCTGGGACAAGAAGGTCCCGACCAAGCAGCTGTGGCACCACAAGTCCTGTGGCCAGTGCGGGAACATTCCTGGCTACCCGACCTCGCTGCTGTGGTTCATGAACAAGTTCGGCTTCGAGCCGGGCAAGGACTACCTCGACGAAACCGACCAGACTTCCTGCACCGCGTGGAACTACCACGGCTCCGGTATCGGGAACGTCGAGTCGCTCGCTGCGGTGTTCCTGCGCAACTTCCACCAGGCCTACGTCTCCGGCAAGCAGCACGGCCACGAGCTGGGTCATTTCTACCCGCTGGTCCATTGCGGCACCTCCTTCGGTAACTACAAGGAGATCCGCAAGTATCTGGTCGAGTCCGCCGAACTGCGCGAGAAGGTCACCAAGATCCTCGGCAAGCTGGGTCGCCTGGTCGACGGCAAGCTGGTCATCCCGGAAGAGATCATCCACTACTCCGAGTGGGTGCACGTGATGCGTAACCGTATCGCTTCCGAGCTGCAGACCATCGACGTCTCCAACATCCGCACCACCGCCCACGTGGCCTGCCATTACTACAAGATGGTCCACGAGGACGCGGTGTACGATCCCACCGTGCTGGGCGGCAACCGTACCGCGATCATTACCTCCACCGCCCAGGCTCTGGGTGCGCAGGTGATTGACTATTCGACCTGGTACGACTGCTGCGGCTTCGGCTTCCGCCACATCATCTCCGAGCGCGAATTCACTCGCTCGTTCACGATGGATCGCAAGATCCGCGTGGCCCGCGAGGAAGCCAACGCCGACGTGATGCTGGCCAACGATACCGGCTGTGTCACGACCATGGACAAGAACCAGTGGATCGGCAAGGCACATAACCAGAACTTCCAGATCCCGATCATGGCGGAAGTCCAGTTCGCGGCCCTGGCCTGCGGTGCGGACCCGTTCAAGATCGTCCAGCTGCAGTGGCACGCGTCGCCCTGCGAGGACCTGGTCGAGAAGATGGGCATGTCCTGGTCCGAGGCCAAGAAGACCTTCCAGGAGTACCTGAAGGAAGTCGAAGCCGGCAATATCGAATACCTCTACAATCCTGAACTCGCTTACGGGGGCAAGGTCTGATGCAGCAAGATACCGTTCTAGTAGTGGGTGGTGGGCCGGCCGGTCTGGCCGCTGCCGCCAATGTCAACTCGGCCGGCTACAAGGCCGTGGTGGTCGAGAAGGAAGACGTCCTCGGCGGCGCCCCGATCCTGTCGGGTTACGCCAAGCTGGTGCCTTCCGGCGAGTGGGCCAAGGACGCCATTGGTCGCATGGTCAAGCGCGTGGAAGACGACGCCAACTCGACCGTGCACAAGAGCGCCAAGGTCGAGAAGCTGGAAGGCGAGGCGGGTAACTTCACCGCCACGCTGACCAACGGCGAATCCGTCCAGGCGGGCGCCGTGGTCCTGGCAACCGGCTTCACCCATTTTGACTCCATCAACAAGCCGGAGTGGGGTTTTGGCACGTATGAAGACGTGCTGACCACCACCCAGATGGAACAGATGGTGGGCAGTGGCAAGATTGCCTGCCCGTCCGACGGCCGTGTGCCGGAGCGTGTCTGCATCCTGCTGTGCGTGGGCTCCCGTGACCGTCAGATCGGTCGCGAATGGTGCTCCAAGATCTGCTGCACCGTCTCCGCCAACCTGGCGATGGAGATCAAGGAGATCTCGCCGGAAACCGACGTGTTCATCTACTACATGGACATCCGGACCTTCGGCCTGTACGAAGACAAGTTCTACTGGAAGTCCCAGGAAGAGTTCAAAACCAAGTTCGTCAAGGCCCGTATCGCGGAAGTGACGGCCTCGGGCGATGGTCGCCTGCTGGTCAAGGGTGAAGATACCCTGGTCAAGCGCCCGATCATCATCCCGTTCGATATCGTCGTGCATGCCATTGGCATGGATCCGAACGCCGATAACCCCGAGCTTTCCCAGGTGTTCGGTATCGGCCTCGAGAAGCACGGCTTCATCGAGAAGGCCGAGCAGTACACCAACACCTGTGGCACCACCCGCAAGGGAATCTACTCCTGCGGTGCGGCCTACGGTCCCGAGACGATCGACGACTCGATCGCCCAGGGTGCCGCCGCCGGTGGCCGCGCGGTTGCGGATCTGCATGCGCTGGTTCAGAAAGCCGGCTGAGGTCGTCAGCGACGAGGCGGCTTCGGGGCTCGCCCCGGAGCCGCTTGAGGTTACCTTTGACAAGGAGATCCTCGCGTCCAAGCTCTCCACCCTGAAAGGGGCTATCGCCGAAGCGGGCGGTGTCGATGGGTTGGAGACGTTCATCGAGGCCTTGCGTTCGAAGCACGAAGTCTTTGCGGCGATCGTGGCCAAGGGCGACGAGATCGATGCAGAGGATGTTCGGGCCCTTGGGGGGCTGGTCTTTTCGGTTCGCCGGAAGCTGGTCACCCTGATGGCGGAACGGCAAGGGGCCCTGGTGGACGGGGTGCGTGCCCTGGTCCACCCGGATGTTGATGTCAACGACCGCCTCGCCGCATTCGCGGACCTGGCGGCAGATGACAAGAAACTGCGCCGGGCGATCTGGGACTTCGGTGCCGAGATCCTGCATTTTGCAGATCCCGAGGCTGTGCCACTGGCTTGCCGCTGGGTCTGGGATACGTCGACCACGACTGGGTCGTTGCGCGAGTTCATTCGCGCCAACGACACGCTTCGGTCAATCCCGATCGGGGAGTCAGTCGGTGCGATCGAGGGGGCACGGCGCTGGTTTTACGAGGCGCTGGCGGAAGAGGGCTTTTACCGTGACCTGCCGTTTGTAACGGATCTGGTCTGGGTCCAGGCCTATTCGGACTACGCCCGATCGCTGTCGATGAGTTTAGGGATGATCGACAACCAGTTTGGTGGCAAGCAGGATCCGCTCGAGCTGGCGGTGAAGATGCTGGGGATCGATTCCCCGGAAGGTCGCCTGAAAGGAACCGATGCGTCGCTGCATTGAATAACGGAACGAACTTGAGCCTGGCAAGACAGGTTTTCGGAGAGACGTCATGGCAATACATGAAAAAGCACTGATCGAGGACGAACGACTCCAGCAGCACGACGAGCTGGTGGTCGACGGGGTGGATGTTTCCGGTCACTGGAACACCATGATTGCCCCGCGCACGGTTCGCGATTACGACGACGATTTCGAGGCGAAGATCCAGACCTACACGGGTGCGGAGAACGTGCACCGCTGCTGGCAGTGCGGGTCCTGCACCAACTCCTGCACGATGTACGCGCAGAATGTGCAGTTCAATCCGCGCTACTGGATCTACCTGACCCGGCTTGGCATGAAGGAAGAGCTGGTCAAGGACAAGGACATCATCTGGCAGTGCGTTTCTTGCAACAAATGCACGAACATCTGCCCGAAGGACGTGAAGCCGGAAGGCGTGATGAAGGCGCTGGCGCACTGGATGGAAGAGGAAGGGATCACCGAAAAGACCCCGTCCAGCATCTTCGATGAAGAGTTCGCCGATCAGATCTACAAGACCGGCCGCATCGAAGACGGCAAGGTCATGCAGAACTTCTTCAAGAAGACCGGCCAGCCGCTTCTGCAGGAATGGCTGAAGGTGTTCGTCTTCCGCATGATGAAGCACCTCCCGGTGAAGCACCTGATGGCGATGGGCTTCAACACGATTCATACGCCGCGCACCAAGTCCTGGGGCAAGACCGGGGACGTGCTGAAGAGTTACGTGCGCGAACAGAAGGAGGCCGCTCATGGCTAAGGTTGCTTACTATCCGGGTTGCGCACTTGAGGGCTCCGGTGGGCCGTACGATCGCTCCACCCGCGTGCTGGTGAAGGCGCTGGGGCTCGAGATGGAGAACCTGCGCGACTGGAACTGCTGTGGCGCGATGGAGGTGAAGAACGTTCACCCCATGCTGCAGACCTACCTGTCCGCACGGAACATGGCGATCGCCTCCGAGCAGATGGGCATGGACACCGTGATGGCCCCCTGTAACGGCTGCTATCACAACCTGAAGAAAGCCGAGTTCGAAACTGCCACGTCGGAAGACGCGATGAACACCGTGCAGGATCTTGCGCGTCAGTCGGATGACCCGGTCTACAGCGGCGACGTTCGCACCCTGCATCTGCTCGAGTGGCTGATGGAAGAACTCGGNCCGGAAGGCATCAAGCAGAAGATGACCAAGAGCCTGAACGGCATCAAGGTCGCGAACTACTACGGCTGCATGTACACCCGTCCGCGCCAGATCTTCCCGGAGAAGGACAATGGCCCGGGCTCCGACTCCAGCTATCAGCCGCACTTCATGGATGACCTTCTGGGCGCCGCGGGTGCCGTGAACGTCGAATATCCGTTGAAGACGTCCTGCTGCGGTGGTGCGCACACGTTGTCCGATTCCGATACCTCGACCCAGCTGGTGCTGAACCTGCTGCAGTCGGCGGAAGACTCCGGTGCGGAAGTGATCGCCACCGAGTGCCCGACCTGTCACTCCGGTCTGGAGATGCACCAGGTTCGTGCCGAGACCGAGTTCGGCATCAAGACCGATGTGAAGGTGCTGTACTTCACCCAGTTGCTGGGTCTGGCCATGGGCCTGTCCGCGCGGAAACTGGGCATTCACGAGAACGTGAGTGACTCGATTGGCCTGCTGAAGGAGAAGGGGGTCATTTGATCCCTGGACCCATGCCCGGCATGGCCCATCGATGACTTTGGAAGACGGGCGCCTGGCGCCCGTTTTTTTGTGTAGGCACGGGTCCCCGCGGTCCCGGGAATGAGGCGAAACATGGATTGCAACGGCTGCGAGTTTCACCCTGAACTGTTCTACGACGACGAATTCCAGATCTGGCTTCGGCGCGAGGACGACGACACCCTGACCGTGGGGATGACCGACCTGTCGCAGACGATTGCGGGCAAGATCATCCACGTGCGGGTGCGGCGGCCGGGTACGCGGCGACCGCCGGGCAAGCCGGTTGCCACGATCGAAAGTGGAAAGTGGGCGGGTCCGATCCCCAACTTCATCGACTGCAAGATCGTGGAGGGGAACGAGGAGGTGCTGGAGAACCCGGTGCTGCTGAATTCGGATCCCTACAATGCCTGGATTGCCCGAGTCGAGCCCACCAACGGGATCGAGGCCGCGCTGGAGGTGTTCCTGACCGGGGACAAGGCCGAGGAAGGCTACTGCAAGCGGGCCAAGGACGATGACATCCAGTGCCAGCGCAAGCTGCGGTGAGCGGGACCATGGCGGATATCGACAACGATTATTACCTGGACAACGACGAGCAGACGGTCGTGATCATCATGACCTCGGGCCCGTCGACGCCCGGCCGTTGCGCCACGCCGTTCTATCTCGGCGCGGTCATGGCCTCGATGGATGTGGACGTGCACATCTTCTTCACCATGGAGGGCGTGCGCCTGATGGAGCAGGGTGTAGCGGATGATCTGCGGGCCATGGAAGACGGCAAGTTGATCAAGGACTTTATCCAGGACGCAAAACGCGCAGGCGTGCGCTTGCACGTTTGCCAGCCCGCTCTGCCGGGGTATAGAATCGACGCGTCTTCGGATCTCATCGACGATGTCGATGAAGTGAATCGGGCGAGCGAGTTAGCCGACCTGATACTACGCAGTGATAAAACGATAACGTTTTAATTTTCCCGCTTTATTTGAATATTCCTGGAGGAAGACATGGGTGCAGTTCGGGGTTGTGATATTCCGGAAGATCTGATGTACAACGTTGAAAACAACGTTTGGGTGCGCAAGGAAAGCGACGGTACCGCCACCGTCGGTCTGACGTCCTACGCCTGTTCGCTGGCGGGCACGATTGTGTCCTACACCCCGAAGAAGGTCGGCAAGACGGTCAAGAAGGACAAGTCCTGCACCACCGTCGAATCCGGCAAGTGGGTGGGTCCGGCCAAGACCCCGGTCACCGGTGAAGTCACCGAGACCAACGACAAGGTTGCGGGTAACCCGGGCCTGATCAACGAAGATCCCTACGGCGAAGGCTGGCTGATCAAGCTGAAGCCGGAAGACTGGGATGGCGAAATCGGCGACCTGAAGACCGGTTCCGACGCCCATGCGGCCTTCGAAGCCAAGATGGAAGCGGACGGTTTCGGCGGCTGCTAAGCCCCGATCCGGTCCGGGCCGCTGACCCGTTGCGGTTGGCGGCCTCTTTTTTTCGGTAATACCCGAGTAAAACCTTCAAGAAATGCGCCGACCCGGAGACCGCCGATGACAAGCTGGAACGATGTAATCCAGCGGGTAGAGCCCCTCGAGGACGTCCCCGTCGATCCGTTGCTGGTTGATGACCTCCAGCATAGCCTGCAACACGCCGGGGATCCGGGTTCGGTGCACTTTTATACCCCGACCTTCAAGTCCTACCAGTCCAGCGAGCTGGCCGATTGTGGCAAGAGTGCGTGGCCTGCGATGTCCATCACCGGTGGTGATTGCAAGCTGGCCTGTGACCACTGCAAGGCCAAGATCCTGGACCCGATGATCCCCGTCCGCACCCCGGAGGATCTCTGGCGCCAGGTGAATGGTGTGATCGAGTCCGGCGCCCAGGGCATGCTCCTGACCGGTGGCTCGAATCATCGCAACGAGGTGGAATACGACCCGTATTACTCCACCATCCGGCGCATCAAGGACGAGTTCCCCGAATTCCGCATTGCCATGCATACCGCCCTGGTGGACGACGACATTGCGCTGTCCATGGAGCAGGCGGGAATCGATGCGGCGATGATGGACGTCATCGGTGCCCAGGACACCATCACGCAGGTCTATCACCTGCGGCGCAGCGTGGACGACTTCGAGCGCACGCTCGAGAGCCTGGTGAACACCAACATGAAGGTGGTCCCGCATATCGTGATCGGCTTGCACTACGGCAAGCTGCTGGGCGAATGGAATGCGCTCGAGATGCTGGCGCGCCACCTGCCGGATGCCGTGGTGTTGGTGGTGGTCATGCCGTTCTACGCGCCGGCCAGTCGCCCGTTCGAGACCCCGGATGTGCATGCGGTGGGACGCTTCTTCCACGACGCCCGCGCGCGCCTGGGTGATACCTCGCTGCTGCTGGGCTGCGCCCGTCCACCGGGCGAGGCCAAGAGCCAGATCGATAGCTACGCCGTGATGGCGGGCCTTTCCGGGATCGCTCACCCGGCAGAAGGGGTGGTGGAACTCGCCGCGCGCCTGGGCAAGAAGGTGCGCGTGACTCCGGCCTGTTGCTCGATCGCTGTCGGGGACGAGGTGATGGCCGAAGACGCCGGCGCCGCCAGTGGCGTCGAACTGGACCTGGACACCATCGTGGCCGAGGAAGCCCGCCGTCGCGAGCAGGAGCGCAAGGCGCGCCAGGGGCTGGGCGGCATTCGCATCGTCACCGAGGGGGGCGAGGTTGCAGCCGGAGGTGGTTGTCATGCCTGAGCGCGACCAGACGACCCTGCGCATCCTCGATACCGGGCTGCGCCCGGCCGCCGAGAACATGGCGTTCAACCGCGCCCTGCTGGAATGTCATCAGGAAGGCGCATCGCCGCATACCCTGCGCTTTTTGCAGTTCCAGCCCTGTGCCCTGGTGGGGTTCCACCAGAACGTGGACCAGGAGATCAACACCGAGTACTGCCAGGAGAACGGCATCGCCATCCAGCGCCGCATCACCGGCGGTGGTGCGATCTATTTCGATGCCACCCAGCTCGGTTGGGAGCTGTATCTGGACAAACGCTTTCTCGGTTCGGCCGACATGGGTCAGATTGCCGCGCGCATCTGTAACGCAGCGGCGGCCGGCATGCGTTCGTTGGGCGTGGACGCGCAGTTCCGCCCGCGCAACGATATCGAAGTGGATGGTCGCAAGATCTCCGGTACCGGCGGCGCCTTTGACGGCGATTCGATCATGTACCAGGGCACGTTGCTGATCGAGTTCGATGTCGAGGACATGCTGCGCATCCTGCGCATCCCGGCGGAGAAGCTTTCCAACAAGGCCATCGAGTCCGCGCGCGACCGGGTAGTGAACCTCGCCACGCTGCTCGACGAGATGCCCGCACTGGACGTGGTCAAGGAGGCCATTGCGCGCGCCTTCGCCGAGGAGTTCGGGGTGCGCACCGAAGCCGCCGACCTGCTCCCGGAAGANCGCCGCGCCTTCGACGAGGCGCTGGCCGACATCGATTCCGAAGAGTGGGTGTATCAGCGCAACCGTCCGGCGACCGATGCCCCGATGTTCGAGAGCATCTCCAAGTCCGATGGCGGGCTGATGCGGGTGGGCGTGGCGCTGGACCCGGAGCGCAAGCGTCTGAAGCAGCTGTGGATTACCGGGGACATCTTCGTGAAGCCGGCCCGCACGATCGCCGATCTCGAGGCGGCCCTGCGGGACACGCCGCAGGCGGAGATGGAGGAGCGCGTGCGCGCCTTCTTCGCCGAGCGCGACGTCGAGATGCTCCAGCTGAGCGCGGATGACTTCATCGCCGCGATCCAGTCTGCGCTGGCGCAGGCCGAGGTCGAAACGGTCGCGGAATGATGAACGGAACACGAGGTTTTCGCTAATGCTGCCCGCCGCGGTGGATGTGCTGGTCGTTGGTCTGGGCCCGGGCGGGGCCTCGGCCGCGCGTGTGTGTGCCGAGGCCGGGTTGTCGGTGCTCGCGGTCGAGCGTAACAAGGCCTTCGGCGAGCCGGTGCAATGCGCCGAGTTCATCCCCAACCCGATGGGCGCGTACGCGCAGCCCGACGGCGTGTTGCTGCAGCGGATCGACGCGATGCAGAGCTTCCTGCCCTCCGGCGCGGTGGAACATTCCGACTTCCCGGGCCTGATGGTGGATCGCGGCGAGTTTGATCGCGCCATCATCCGTGCCGCCGAGGCGAACGGGGCGCAGCTGGTGACCTCGACTCCGCTGGTGGCGGTGGACGCGGAGCGTCATACCGCCCGGGTGAAACACGCCGGTGCCGAACATGAGATCGGCTATCGCGTGCTGATCGCGGCCGATGGGCCGCATTCGCCGGTCGCCGAGTCGCTGGGCCTGCCGGCCCTGCCGACGGTGCAGACCCGCCAGTACACCGTGCCGCTGAACAAGCNCTACACCGCCACCGATGTCTGGCTGTCCGATGACTACCCGGGCGGCTACGCCTGGCTGTTCCCCAAGGGCCAATGGGCCAATCTCGGTCTGGGCGCNGACAAGCGCATTGCCGGTGATCTCAAGGCNCCGCTGGAATCCCTGCATGCCCAGCTNGTNGANCAGGGTCTGCTGGGCGAGGAGATCCGCTACCGCACCGGCGGGGCGATCCCGGTCGGCGGCCTGCGGGAGTCGCTGGTCGCGGGCGACGTGCTGTTCGTNGGCGACGCGGGTGGCCTGACGCACCCGATTACCGGTGCCGGTATTGCCGCNGCNGTGGTTTCGGGCGAGGCCGCCGGCGAGGCCGCGATCGGCCACCTGGGAGGCGACGCCGAGGCCCTGGCCGACTATGACGAGGACATGCGCGACCAGTACGGGCCGGCGCTGGATCGCGCCTGCGAGCGGCGCGCCTTCCTCAACGAACACTGGCGAACCCCNCGGGCGCAGGAAGATGCCACTCAGCGCCGCGGATGGATTGCATTTTCCGAGTATTTCAACGATGGTGACCGGGCCGCGTAATCGGCCCCGGTCGACGGATGCCTGGCATCCCCGAGACAACGCTGGAGGAATTCCATGAGTGCAAGTGCAGAGGAGATGGTCGCGCCGATCAACTTTTATCGGCCCGACTATCACATCAAGACCCCGGACATGCGTTCGCCGGAGTACGTGCAGATGTCCACCGCGGCCGCGATCACGCTGGGGCTGGTGCCGGGCACCATGCATCGCACGTCCTGCACGCACTGCCTGAACCTCCTGGTCACGTATCCGGAAGGCTGCCGTGCCAACTGCTCCTACTGCGGCCTGGCCCGCCACCGCGAGGAATCGCGGGATTACGCCGACCGCAACTTCATCCGCGTCGACTGGCCGACCGCCAAGTACGACGAGGTGATCGAACGCGTGAAGAACCACGCCGACGCCGGCCAGTTCGAGCGCATGTGCATCTCCATGATCACNCACCCGAANTCCGANGCCGACACCGTCGAGCTGCTGGAGCGCTGGGTCGCCGAGGTCAACCANATCCCGGTNTCGATCCTGTCCAANCCGACCACCATGAGCTATGAAGACCTCCAGCTCCTGCGCGACAAGGGTGCGGACATCTTCACCGTCGCACTGGACGCGGTGACCCCGGAGATCTTCGAGCGCACCCGCGGCAAGGCGGTCGAGAGCCCGCATAGCTGGGACAAGTACTGGCAGTCCATCGAGTGGGCCGCCGAGATCTTCGGTCCGGAGAAGTTTGGCGCGCACCTGATCTGCGGCATGGGCGAGACCGAGGAAGAGATCCTGCAGGTCTGCCAGCGCATCCGTGACCTGGGCGGCCACAACCACATGTTTGC
>SL_7KL_010_BRINEDRAFT_10000660_pt1 | contig 16318 bp, 15 predicted proteins | sample SodLak_010_BRINE_FD_10663 | JGI IMG/M metagenome (IMG submission 10663)
GTTTGTTTAAAACCTATAATTTGCTACATTTGTGGAACAAAAATTTATCATAAAAGCTGATTATGAATCTACACGAATATCAAGGAAAAGAAATACTTAGTAGCTACGGAGTTACCATACAACGAGGAAAAGTAGCCACTACCCCAGAAGAAGCTGTTGAAGCAGCTAAAAAGTTAACCGAAGAAACGGGTACTGGTTGGCATGTGATTAAAGCCCAAGTTCACGCTGGTGGACGTGGTAAAGGTGGCGGTGTGAAATTAGCCAAAAACCTAAAAGAAGTAGAAGAAATTGCAGGTCAAATTATAGGAATGAATTTGGTTACACCTCAGACTTCTAAGGAAGGTAAGAAAGTACATCAAGTTTTAATTGCTGAGGATGTGTATTATCCTGGCGATAACGAACCTGAAGAATATTATATGTCTGTTCTTTTAAATAGAGCTACAGGAAAAAATATGATCATGTATTCTCCTGAAGGAGGTGTGGATATTGAAACTGTTGCAGAAGAAACTCCAGATTTAATCTTTACTGAAGAGATTGATCCTGCTACTGGAATTTTACCTTTTCAAGCTAGAAAAGTAGCTTTTAACTTAGGCTTAAGCGGAAAAGCTTTCAAGGAAATGACTAAATTTGTTACTGCTTTATACAATGCGTATGATGGTTCTGATTCAAGTCTTTTTGAAATCAACCCAGTATTAAAAACATCTGATGATCGAATTTTAGCTGTTGATGCTAAAGTTTCTTTAGATGATTCTGCTTTATTCCGTCATAAAGACTATGCCGAAATGAGAGATAAGCGTGAGGAAGATCCAACTGAAGTTAAAGCCAAAGAAGTTGGTTTAAGTTTTGTAAACCTTGACGGAAATGTTGGTTGTATGGTAAACGGTGCAGGTTTAGCCATGGCTACTATGGATTTAATTAAGTTTGCCGGTGGAGAACCAGCTAACTTCCTAGATGTTGGTGGTACTGCAGATGCAAAACGTGTTGAAGAAGCCTTTAGAATAATTCTAGCTGATGAGAAAGTAGAAGCAATTCTAATCAACATCTTTGGAGGCATTGTACGTTGTGATCGTGTTGCTCAAGGTGTTGTTGATGCTTATAAAAATTTAGGAGACCAAATTAAGGTTCCTATTATTGTAAGACTTCAAGGAACAAATGCTGTTGAAGCTAAGGAATTAATTGATAATAGTGGTTTGAATGTGGAAAGTGCTGTGCTTTTTCAAGAAGCTGCAGATAAAGTACAAAAAGTACTTGCTTAAAACTTTCAACCCTTTATTTATATAATATCACAGGTTGTTTGTATAGTTCAAACAGCCTGTTTTTTTGTGAAAGAATACTTAGTTCTTACTGCTGATAATGAAAATAGTAACAATTTTTAATGAAGAGCTGAAGCCATACAAAAATGGCGTGTTACAGTTTTTAAATGATTTTCATTTATCTGGTGAAACAATCTATTCTGGAACTCGAAATATTTTGAAACAAAAAGCTGTTAAGGATAAAAAGTTTGTTATCAAATATTTTAAAAAACCTCACTTCATTAATCAGTTAGCTTATAAATATTTTCGCGAATCTAAAGCTAAAAGATCTTATTTGTATGCTCAAAAGTTGCTTAGTCTTGGCATAGGAACTCCAAAACCTGTAGCTTATAGGAATAAATTTACGTGGTTTGGATTAGAAAAAAGTTATTATGTTTCTGAATATCAGACTCACGATTTAACTTTTAGAGAACTTCCTGCTATGGAAGATATAAACAAACGAAATCAAATTCTTTTTGAGTTTGTTAAATTTACTCATCTAATGCATGAAAATGGCGTTCATTTTTTAGACCATTCTCCTGGTAATACACTTATTGAGGAGCGCGATGGAAAATTTTATTTTTATTTAGTAGATTTGAATCGAATGAAATTTGAATCCTTAACAAGGCAACAGTGCATTCAGAATTTTGCACGGTTAACGCAGGATGTAGAGATTATTAAAGTGATGAGTCTAGCTTACGCTGAATTAATTCATGAAGACAAAAAAATAATTCATCAACGTTTTTCGAATGCAGTTCAAGACTTTTTTGAAGCCAAAAGAAAAAAACGAGCTTTAAAAAATAAAATTAAATTTTGGAAGAAAATACATTAAACTATAGTTAATAAAGAATGATTAAGCCAGTAGTTTCAGTTATCATAAGCACATATAATTCACCAGAGTGGCTCAAAAAAACACTTTGGGGATATGAATACCAATTATTTAAAGATTTTGAATTAGTAATTGCAGACGATGGTTCAAATTCAGCCACCAAAGAAATAATTAATTTATTTAAGGATAAGTTTAAATACCCAATACAACATATCTGGCATGAAGACATTGGGTTTAGAAAATCTTTAATTATCAACAAAGCTATCATTTCATGTAACGCAGATTATTTATTAATGACAGATGGAGATTGTATTCCTAGAAATGATTTTGTGAGTGTTCATGTTAAATTTGCCAAAAAAGGTTTCTTTTTATCAGGTGGAGCTATAAGGTTGCCGATGAGTACAAGTCGATTAATTGGCTATAAGGATGTGAAACACCAAAAAGCATTTGATTTAACTTGGTTAAGAGATAATGGTTTGGAAAATAAGCCGTTGAAGAATTTAAAATTGACTAAAAATAAAAAAACTAGCCAATTTATGAATATGATATCACCTTCCAATGCTTCATGGAATGGTGGTAATGCTAGTGGTTGGAAGGAGGATATACTAGCTATTAATGGAATGGATGAACGTATGCAATACGGAGGTCAGGATCGTGAACTTGGAGAACGTTTATTAAATTATGGTTTAAAAGGACTTCAAGTTAGGTATTCTGCGGTAGTTGTTCATCTTGAACATGCAAGAGGGTATGCTTCACAAGAATCAATTAATAAGAATAAAGAAATTAGGAAAAAAACTAGAAAAGATAAAAAAATCTGGACAGAATTTGGAATAAAGAAATAATTTAAAACTTTTCCAAAAGTTACATTTGATTTGTTTTTTCGAAATATTTTTTAAGAACTAATAGAGATATAATATCTTCTTTGTCTTTGTCCCAAAACTCTTTCACATAGTTATTTGCATTTGTAATGATTTGCTCAGCTTCTAGAGGGTGGTTGATGTAATAATTTAGTTTCTCTTCTAAATCTGAAAAGTCAGGTTTTATTTCAATATAATGAATATTAGGTAAAAGCTGTCCTTCCATAAACCATGTTTCATAAGTAGGCTTTGGCATAACAGCAATTGAATTAGAAGACATCACCCATTTTAAATTACTGCCTACATCATTTCCTTCAATAGCTAAAATAAACTTATAGTTTAAAAAATTATAAATATTTGTTTTAGGGGTTTTCCATGCCTTTGGACCATTACTTCTTGAATCGGTATCACCTAAATTGCACATCGGATGATTAAAGTACATTTTAAAAAATAATTCACGTTGCTTTTTATTGCCAACTTTACCTCTGAAAAAAAGCTTATTTTCTTTATCTTGAAACTCAAGTTGATCAGTAACTTTAATAAAATGCCTTACCTTGTTGAGCTTTAATAATATAGAATTATGATTATTTCCTGCAACAGGACGACTTTTAAGAATAGAGGGTTTTTTGGGAATATAAGTGATGTCTCCAAATTCATGCGAGAACCTAAACGCAGGATTAAAATATCTCAAATATTCATAAGAATCAAAAAAATATACTTTATTGACAGCATCCTTTAGTTTAAAGTTTTTAATCTTTACACCTTCTTTAATATCATAGTTCAAATTCAGTTTATTGTAGTAGTCAACACGAGCTAGAATTTTTTGATAATCATCCCTTTGTTTTGCTTTCTCTAGTTTTGAGTTAAGTTTTCTCTGGAAAAAATAGTCAGGAATCAGCAATGAACTATAACTTTTTAAATAGTAAATCCATTTTGGATTTTTTCCTGTGTTGAAAGAATTCATAATTATAAAGGCATTTATATTATGTCAATTACAAACATAGGAACTAAAATTTATAATTTCAGTATTTTAATTTAAAAAAGAGGACATTTGGTTATAATAGCTGGTAAAGTTAAGATTTTAACTTTTTTGTGCATGATTTAAAATTTATAGCCTGAACCAAACATAAAGAATCTGTTTTTTTATGCTTATACTTTCGTTTCCAAAATCAAAGTCATCCTCTTACGTGTTTGCAATATTTGTTAAGCCATGGTCGTACTTAATTAAAATTTCATGAGCAAATGACACTAGTCAATTATTTATCACTTTTAAATTTTATTTTCTAGCATTTCAATAAAAATAATTATTTTCGAGCTCTATATAAACATAAATAACGTGTGGTTTACTAAGAATTCAATTACCAGGAAAAATCTGATGGCTTTAACTGGGCTTTTTTTAAGTCTATTCTTATTTATTCATCTACTTGGAAACTTGCAGTTGCTTCTTCCCGAGGAGCAGGCACATTTGCAGTACAACTTGTATAGCGACTTCCTGTCTAATAATTTCTTAATCAAAATTATAGCTTACGTTTTATACGCAACAATCTTAATCCATACAATTGATGCAATTTATTTAACCATAAAAGCTAAAAGGGCTAGCGGAGCAAGTTATGTAAAAGATAAAAGGAATAGAGCAAGCAAGTGGTATGCACGCCAAATGATGTTATTAGGAAGCATAGTTTTTGTTTTTTTAGTAATTCACTTTAAAGATTTTTGGTATCCTTATAAATTTGGATCGCTCCCTGTGGATGCTAATGGTAATAAAGATTTATATACCTTAGTCATTACCTCTTTTCAAGAATTGTGGTATGTAATTGTATATGCCTTGGCTATTTTGAGTCTAGGATTTCATTTATTGCACGGTTTTTTTAGTGCGTTTAGAAGTGTGGGAGTTTATCATCCCAAGTACAATAGTATTATAAAAAGTGTTGGTGTAGCTTTTGCTGTTAGCATGAGTATTGGCTATTTGATTATTCCATTTTATATTTATTTCAATTTTTAATTATGGCAAAGGAAATTTACGCAAACATACCTAAAGGCGATTTAAAAGACAAATGGAGCAACTACAAAGATCAAGCAAAGCTAGTGAGTCCTAACAACCGAAAAAAAATGGAAATTATTGTAGTTGGAACAGGTTTAGCTGGTGCTTCCGCCGCTGCTTCTTTAGCTGAAATGGGTTATCAAATCAAGGCTTTTTGTTTTCAGGATTCTCCACGTAGAGCTCATTCGGTTGCTGCTCAAGGTGGGGTAAATGCTATGAAAAATTATCAAAATGATGGTGATAGCGTTTACCGAATGTTTTATGATACCCTAAAAGGAGGCGATTTCCGCTCTCGCGAAGCAAATACTTATCGTCTAGCAGAATGTTCTGCTAACTTAATTGACCAAGCCGTTGCACAAGGAGTTCCCTTTGGAAGAGAATACAGTGGCTACTTGAAAAATCGTTCGTTTGGGGGAGTGCAAGTTTCCAGAACATTTTACGCAAGAGGACAAACCGGTCAGCAGTTACTTTTGGGTGCTTACCAAGCTTTAATGCGACAAAAAGAAAAGGGGAAAGTCGATTTATATACTCGTCATGAAATGTTAGATTTGGTTTTAATTGATGGTAAAGCTAAAGGCATAATTGCACGAAATTTAGATACAGGTAAATTAGAGCGTCACGGAGCGCATGCAGTGATTTTAGCTACTGGAGGTTTTGGGAAAATTTACTACCTTTCAACTTTAGCCATGGGCTGTAATGCATCGGCTATTTGGCGGGCGCATAAAAAAGGAGCATGGATGGCAAATCCTAGTTGGACACAAATTCACCCTACTAGCTTGCCTCAAAGCGGTCCCTACCAATCTAAGTTAACTTTGATGTCAGAATCCTTGAGAAATGACGGAAGAATTTGGGTGCCTAAAGCTCAAGATGATCAACGTCCACCACATGAAATTTTAGAAGAAGAACGCGATTACTACTTGGAACGTAAATACCCATCATTTGGAAATTTGGCACCGCGTGATATTGCTTCAAGAGCCGCCAAAGAACAAATTGATGCAGGAAAAGGAGTAGGAGCCTTAAAAAATGCAGTCTATCTTGATTTTAAAGATGCTATTTCAGAATACGGAAAAGAAACCATTGCAGAACGCTACGGTAACTTATTTTCCATGTATGAAAAAATTACAGGCATCAATGCTTATAAAGAACCTATGAAAATTTCGCCATCGGCACACTTTTCAATGGGAGGTTTATGGGTAGATTACGATTTAATGACGAATATACCTGGTTTGTTTGCCATTGGTGAAGCCAATTTTTCAGACCATGGAGCCAATCGTTTAGGAGCAAACTCGTTATTGCAAGCCTGTGTAGATGGTTATTATATTGCCCCTTATACACTACAAAATTATTTAGCAGATCAAATTCAGGTGCCTAAAACTGAGGTTTCAGCTGAAGAATTTGAGCAAGCAGAAAAACAAGCACTTCAGCAGTTAGAAAAATTTGTTTCTTGTAAAGGGAATAAAACTTCAGAAGAATTCCATAGAGAATTAGGTAAGATTTTATATGACAAATGTGGATTATCTCGTTCAGCTGAAGGTTTAAAAGAGGCTATATCGAAAATTCAGCAGTTAAGAGAAGAATATAAAAATAACTTATTGGTCCCAGGTGAAGTAGAAGATATTAATAGTGAGTTAGAAAAGGCAGGACGAGTTTCAGATTATATGGAATTAGCTGAATTAATGTGCTTGGATGCCTTAGAGCGAAATGAATCCTGTGGTGCTCACTTTAGAGAAGAATTTCAAACTGAAGATGGTGAAGCTCAACGAAATGATGAGGCTTTTTCATTTACAGCTGCGTGGGAATGGAGCGGAAATCCAAAACAACCAATTTTAAATAAGGAACAGCTTAAATTTGAATTTGTTCAACCTACACAACGAAGTTACAAATAAGTAAGCCCATGAAAATACACTTAAAAGTTTGGCGTCAGAAAAATCAGTATTCTAAAGGTGAAATGCAAGACTATACCTTAACTGAAGTAGATCAAGAAATGTCTTTTTTAGAAATGCTGGATACACTTAATTTACAGCTTGCAAAAAAAGGTGAACGGCCAATAGAATTTGACCACGATTGCCGCGAAGGAATTTGTGGTCAATGTGGTGTTATGATTAATGGAATAGCTCACGGGCCTTTAAAAAACACCACCACTTGCCAGTTACATATGCGGACTTTTAAAGATGGTGATACCATTTTTGTTGAACCCTTTAAAGCTAAGGCATTTCCTGTTATTAGAGATTTGAAAGTAAATAGATCAAGTTTAGATGAGATTATTGCTGCCGGAGGATATGTTTCAGTAAATACAGGTCAAGCTCCAGAAGCCAATAGTATTTTAGTGAGTCATGACGAAGCAGAAAGTGCTTTTGATGCGGCCGCTTGCATAGGTTGTGGAGCTTGTGTTGCAACCTGTAAAAATGCGAGTGCAGCTTTGTTTACAGGAGCAAAAATTGCACAATTTGCTCGCTTACCCCAAGGTAAAAAAGAAAGTGCAGAACGTACCTTGTCTATGGTTGAACGAATGGAAGATTTAGATTTTGGTCATTGTACCAATACCGAAGCATGTCAAGTAGAATGTCCACAAGATATTTCTGTTTTAAGCATTGCACAGATGAATTATGAGTACAATAAAGCAAAGTTGAAGTGAATTTTGAGTAAAACTTGATTATAGGATTTTGAATTATTAATTTGTAGATTTGGAAAAATTTTGAATATTAAAGTATGAAAAATAAATATGTTAATTTTGTTTCTGATGATCACCTAATGAGTTGTATTCAAAACTTATATGCTTCTTATGAGAAAGCTAAAGCAAAGATTTCCAAGAGAAAGTTTTACAATAATAAAATTGATACGATAAAACTAACTTTTGATACAAAATTTAATCAGATCAATGAGGAAAGTATCATAGAAACTGAAATATTACGGCAAATAGATAAGTCTATTAATAACTCTATAGGAACATTTCACGAACAACTACTTGGTGGGATTCAAGGTTATCAAATTGGACAGCAAAGTGGATTTGATATAAAAGCTGAAGATGATACCTTATTTGCTGATATTAAAAATAAGCATAACACTATGAACAGTAGTTCTGCTGAAGCGCTTTTTCAAAAATTAGCGCGTTATGCAGATAATTACAAAACAGCAAAATGTTATTGGGTTCAAATTTTAGCTAAAGGAAGTTTTAATGAACATTGGTCAGGAGATATCAATGGTAAAGAATATAGTCATAGTCGTGTATTTAAAATTTCAGGAGATGAATTTTATGCACTTCTATCAGGTAACAAAAATGCACTTTACGAGTTATACAAAGCATTACCTAAAGCCATAGACGATTTTTTAAAGCTTGTAAAAAATGAATCAACAAAATCAGAAAATTCAGCATTATCTGAAATTAAAGAGGCTACAGAAACATCAGAGAGAACAATTCTTGACCAAATTACTTTTGAGAATTATAGTTACTATCTTGGTTTTGATGATTTGTGATATTGATTAAGAAACTTGATAACGGCATAACCAATTTCTTCACCTAAATTTACGGGCACAGCATTTCCAATTTGTTTATATTGTTGTGCAGTTGAGCCTGAAAAAATCCAGTCATCAGGAAAAGTTTGAATTCTAGCATATTCACGCACTGTAAATGGTCGTGTTTCATCTGGATGGCATCGTTCGGTTTGTTTTTGAGCTGGGCTACAAGTTAAAGTTAAAGAGGGTTCATCCCATCCTATTCTTCTTGCCATTCCTGTTTTTCCGCCACCCAGATAAAAGCTTTTGCCCATATATTCTTTTTGAATTTCTAAAGGCAGGTCACGCCAATATCCTTTAGGAGGTACTAACTCAAGAATTTCTTTTTTATGTTCAGGGTATTTCGCGCCTTCAGAAACAGGTACATCAGAATTATATAATTTACCTTTCTTGAGAGCATCTACTAAATTATATATTTTTCTATGTGGGGTGGGGTATTCAAAATCAATTTTAATATCTTTTCTAACTCCAACTAAAATCAAACGCTCTCTTTTTTGAGGCACTCTGTAGTTGATGGCTTTTAGTACTTTTGCAGGAACAACATTATAGCCAATTTCATCAAGAATAGAAATCATTCCTTGAAGCGTTTTGCCTTTATCGTGACTTAAAAGTCCTTTCACATTTTCACCAATACATAGGACAGGATTAACCTCTTGTATTACTCGTGCAAATTCGTAAAAAAGTGTTCCCCTTGCATCGTCTAATCCTAATTTTTTACCAGCATAACTAAAAGCTTGACATGGAAACCCTCCAGTAACTACGTCAATTTTATTTTTGTAATTTTCAAATTCAAAGTCTTTAACATCTCCTTCTAAAACATTCCAATTTGGTCTATTTGTTCTTAGTGTTTGACAAGCCCACTTATCAATCTCATTTAAAGCAACACATTTTAACCCAGCTTTTTCTAATCCAATGGCTAAACCTCCAGCACCAGCAAACAACTCTAAGACACTATACTCATAGTCAGGTTCAACATAGTTAGAAACTTCATCCTCAATAGCTTCATCAAAAAGACCTCCTAACAATGTTTGAACATCAGATTTTTTATATAACCTATAATTAGAGACAGGTTCTCTAATTGCCTTTAAAATCCCTTCATTATCCCATCTACGTAAGGTTTCTTTACTCTTACCAATAATTTCTGATGTTTCTGCTAATGTTAAATAATCTTTCATATAACCATGTTGTTAAACCTTATACAAGGGTTACAAATATACATATTATTATTAAAAGTATTATCTACTAATTTTATAATAAATTAAAATCCTAAAATCGACCGACTAATCAAGCTTCGTTAAGTCTTTTTTTCATATCTTTAGAATGTAACAAATACAGTTTAAACATGAAAGAAAAAGTATTTAATAGCAAGTCGGAAATTGAAGTTACAGGTCTTAGAAATGCCTTAGCTGAAGCTGGAATTGATAGTTTTACAGTAGATAAAAAAGACAGCTCTTACGCAGGAGCTTTTGGAGATATTCAAATTTTTGTAGAAAAACAGAATAAAGATAAAGCGGAAGAAGTGATTAAAAAATATTTTGAGGATTAGTTTAACTCCTTAAAGTGGTAATTCATTTGGTCCTTCAAGCGATTTGAAGAAGTGAAATTTTTAAATCTGATGTTCGAATAATCATTTAATTAGTAATATGATTGTCAATCAATTTATTAGTTTGAATTGGATTTTTATCACAAAGATTTAATTAATAAGACTATTACGGTAAAATTTACACAGTAAATTAATTTTCTTATTCAGGGTGATAGGTAATTCAGTTTTAAAAAGGAATCTACTTTACTATTTAACGCCGCAATATTCAGATATTGTGTTGAAAGGACTCATGACTCACTGTTAAAGGTACTTCCTAACTTATTTCAGTTTCGTTTACTGACCAACGGAGAAGTCAGGCAGGTTAACAAAATGAGAATAATTTAATTCGGGTTATTGCTTAGTTAGTTTAGCTTTTGATTGCTTAAAAGTTAGCGCTTTTTCTAATATTAATATATTCTAATTTTTTTTATCTAAAAAGCTAGAAGTTTGTAGTTTTATTCCGAAATATTTTCTATTTTGCATTACAAACTTGAACAAACAAATACTTTTTGAAGATGACATCAGTAAAACGATTATTCGATTTCCCATACTACCAATTAGAAAAATTTAATTTAAATGATGCTTTAGTTACCAAATACAATGGTAAATGGGTGTCTTTAACCACTAAAGAATATATAGATCAATCCAATCAACTGAGTAGGGGATTGTTGAAATTAGGTATAAAACCCAATGATAAAGTGGCTATTATCTCAACAAATAATAGAACAGAATGGAATGTGGTAGATATTGGTGTGATGCAATTAGGCGCACAAGATGTGCCAATTTATCCTACTATTTCCAAAGAGGATTATCAATATGTACTGAGTCATAGTGAGTCTATCATCTGTTTTGCTTCAGATCAAGAAGTTTATGACAAAGTAATGGCTATAAAAGATCAGGTGCCTACCTTGAAAGAGGTTTATACCTTTGATGAGGTTGAAGGAGCTAAAAACTGGAAAGAGGTTTTAGAATTAGGTAGTGATGAAACAACCCAAACTGAAGTCGAAAAACTAAAAGAACAAGTGAAGGAAGACGACTTAGCTACTTTAATTTACACTTCAGGAACAACAGGAAGACCAAAAGGAGTAATGTTAACTCATAAAAACATAGTGAGTAATGCACTCAATAGTTCTACGCGTTTACCTTTAGTAGAAGGCCAAGCCAAAGCCCTGAGTTTTTTACCTGTTTGTCATGTTTATGAACGAATGTTACTTTATTTATACCAATACAATGGGGTAAGTATTTACTTTGCTGAATCAATAGATAAAATTAGCGACAACTTAAAAGAAGTGAAACCTGAAGTAATGACCGCTGTTCCAAGGTTGTTAGAAAAGGTATATGATAAAATTATAGCTAAAGGAGCTGATCTTACAGGAATTAAAAAAGCCTTGTTTTTTTGGGCGGTAGATTTAGGATTAAAGTACGAGCCTTATGAAGCTAACGGAGCATGGTATGAATTTCAATTAAAAATTGCCAAGAAATTAATTTTCAGTAAATGGCAAGAAGCTTTAGGCGGAAATTTAGAAGTAATTGCTTCAGGAAGTGCCGCTTTGCAATCACGTCTAGCGCGTGTTTTTAATGCCGCAGGAATTCGTGTTATGGAAGGGTATGGACTAACTGAAACCTCACCCGTTGTTGCAGTGAATGATTATAGAGATAGAGGTTTTAAGATTGGAACAGTAGGTAAACCTATTCCTGAAACTGAAGTCAAAATTGCTAGTGATGGAGAAATTTTAGTCAAAGGCCCTCAAGTTATGATTGGCTATTATAAAAATCAAGAAAAAACTGATGAAGTGCTTAATGACGGATATTTCCATACTGGTGATATTGGTGAAATAGACAGCGAAGGCTTTTTGAAAATTACAGATCGTAAAAAAGAAATGTTTAAAACTTCTGGAGGTAAATATATAGCTCCGCAAGTTATTGAGAACAAAATGAAACAATCCCGATTTATTGAGCAAATTATGGTGATTGGTGATGGCGAAAAAATGCCAGCAGCACTAATTCAACCTAATTTTGAATTTGTTGAAGAATGGGCAAAACGCAAAAATATTGATTTTGGTGGTAATGTTACCAACTTGGCCAAAAAACAAGAAGTGATTGACCGAATTCAAGAAGAAGTAGATGAATTCAATAAAAGTTTTGGGAAGTGGGAACAAATTAAAAAGTTTGAACTTACGCCAGAAATCTGGTCAATTGAAGATGGCCATTTAACACCTACTATGAAGTTAAAACGTAGAGAGGTTAAAGCTTTATACATCGACTTATACAACAAGATTTACGATAAAAACTAAAGAAAGCTTCTAGATTTATTTTTATGGAAAAAACCTTGAAACAATACAATAAGGTGACTCAAAATTGTATTGATTTATACAAAAAGAAACTGAAGGATTACGGTTGTGCATGGCGAATTTTACGCCTACCTTCACTAACTGATCAAATTTTTATAAAGGCTCAGCGCCTTAGAAGCATTCAAGATAAAAAAGTGCAAAAGGTAGCCGATGAAGCTCATTTAGAATTTGTTGGAATTATTAACTATAGTGCAATGGCCTTAATTCAGATAGAAAAAGGAGTAGTTGATCAACCTGATTTATCCTTTGAAGAAGCCGTGGAGGTTTTTGAAAAACAAATAGAAAGAGCACGTAGCCTTATGTTAGATAAAAATCACGACTATGGCGAAGCTTGGCGAGATATGCGAATAAGCTCATTAACCGACTTAATTCTTCAAAAGCTACTTCGCGTTAAACAAATTGAAGATAATCAAGGAAAAACAATAGCTAGTGAAGGTATAGATGCTAATTACTTAGATATGATTAACTATGCAATCTTCGCTTTAATTTTAGAAAATGAAAAATAGTATAAATGAATAACTTTTTAGTTCAGATTGCCCGTATTTTTGTTGGAGGACTTTTTATTTTTAGTGGTTTCATCAAACTTAATGATCCGCTTGGGTTTTCCTATAAATTAGAGGAATATTTTGGAGCTGATGTTTTAAATCTCGAGTTTCTTATCCCTCTGGCTTTACCTATGGCGGTATTTATCGTTATTTATGAACTCCTGCTTGGGGTTACTTTGCTCATTGGCTTTTTACCTAAATTTACTAAATGGAGCTTGCTGTTAATGATTGTGTTTTTCACCTTCTTAACTTTCTACTCGGCTTACTTTAATAAAGTAACCGATTGTGGATGTTTTGGTGATGCTATTCCGCTAACACCATGGGAATCATTCTTTAAAGATGTTGTTTTATTAATTCTAATTGTCTTTTTATTTGCTAACGAAAAATTGATTAAACCTTTATTTGATGTAAAAATTCAGCGTCTGGTTTTTGCAATATCTTTGACAGCTTGTGGTGTTTTTGCTTATTTTGTGCTTCACCATTTACCTTTACTCGATTTTAGACCTTATAAAATAGGTGTAAACATTGAGGAATCTATACAAATACCAGAAGATGCTGAACAAGCAGAATACGAATACCGATGGAAGTTTTTGGTGGATGGAAAGGAAGAAATAATAAGTACTTCAGGAACTTATCCTGAAACTACAGGTGAATTTATTGAAGTAGAAAGCATTTTAATTAAAGAAGGTTATGAACCTCCTATTACCGATTTTGGATTTAATAAAGAAGGGGAAGATTATACTGATGAACTTCTTAGTGAAGAGCGTTTATTGTTAATTGCTACTTATAATCTCTCTAAATCTGACGAGAGAGGTTGGAAGAATCTAGTTGAACAAATAAAAAAAGCCCAGCAAAAAAACTATAGAGTAGTGGCTTTATCTGCTTCAAGTGGAACGGAGTTTGAAGAATTATTTGAACGCTACAACGTAGAGTTTGAGTACTTTTTTGCAGATGAAACCGCAATAAAGACCATAGTAAGATCAAATCCAGGAGTATTAGTTATTAAAAACGCTGTGATTAAACAAAAACATCACTGGAATGATGCTTCAAATTTAATGTTCTAAATTTCAACTATATTTTGAATAATTTATTCAAGAAAATAACTTATGCTTTTCTCACCTTATTTGGTGTAGTGAGCGTAGTTTTTTTCTTATTTACTATCCTTCCTGGAGACCCCGCTCAAATGATTTTAGGGCAAAACGAAACCCAAGAGCAAAGGGACTTAATCAATCAAAAATATGGATTTGATTTACCTCTCCATGAACAATATATTTTATATCTAAATGATTTGTCTCCTGTATCATTTCATTCTACAAATAATTCAGATTACACTTTTGTAGATCACTCAAAATATAGCTTAGCAAAAATTTTGTGTTTTAAAGAAAGTTGTTTAGCAGTAAAACTTCCTTACTTAAGAGAGTCTTTTCAGCGTGCAGGTAAATCGGTAAATAGTGTTATTTCAGAGACCTTACCAAACACCGTTGTACTTGCTTTCACTTCAATTTGTTTAGCTCTTTTTTTAGGCGTAATTTTAGGGGTGTTTTCTGCGCTTTATAAAGATCAATTTTTAGATCAAATCTTACAGGTATTAGCTACTTTAGGAATGAGCTTACCGTCGTTTTTTAGTGCCGTTTTATTTGCTTGGTTATTTGCTTATGTACTTGGAGATTTAACAGGATTAAATATGACAGGAAGTTTGTATGAATTAGATGATTTTGGAGAAGAATACAGCCTTCAATTAAAAAACTTAATTTTGCCTGCAGTGGTTTTAGGAATTCGCCCTTTAGCAGTAGTCATTCAATTGATGCGCAATTCGCTTTTAGAAACCTTTCAGCAAGATTATATCAGAACAGCTAAAGCAAAGGGTCTATCTAATTTTAATATTATTCTTAATCACGCATTAAAAAATTCATTAAATCCAGTGATTACAGCTATTTCAGGCTGGTTTGCATCACTTTTAGCTGGTGCTGTTTTTGTGGAATATATCTTTGGTTGGAATGGCTTAGGCAAAGAAATTGTTGACGCCTTAAACTTGCTGGATATGCCTGTTATTATGGGAGCAGTTATAGTAATTGCTACAATGTTTATTTTAATTAATATATTTGTTGACTTAATATATGCTAAACTTGACCCTAAGGTCAATTAAAACTTAATTTATGAGAAAAAATATTGTTGCTGGAAACTGGAAAATGAATTGTGATTTATCTGAAACGAAAGTGCTACTGGAGGGCTTAACTCAATCGCTTCCTTCGTCACTTAAGGCAGATGTTATTGTTTCGCCACCTTACACAAGTCTCTATTATGCTTTTGAAAACTTGAAAGATACGCCAATAATGGTAGCTTCACAAAATATAAATGAAAACGATAAAGGCGCTTTTACTGGAGAAATTTCTGCTAAAATGCTGAAGTCTGTCGGAGTTAATTATGCGATTGTGGGGCATAGTGAACGAAGAGAAATATACAAGGAAACAGATGCTTTACTCAAAACAAAGCTTGACCAAGCCTTACAAAATGAAATTTGTCCTATTTTTTGTATAGGCGAAAAATTAGAAGCTAGAGAAGAAGGAAAACATTTTGAAGTAGTTAAACATCAATTGGAAAAGGCTACTTTTCATCTTACAGTTGAAGATTTTAAAAAGTTAGTCATTGCTTATGAACCTGTATGGGCAATAGGAACAGGAAAAACAGCAAGCCCAGAACAAGCCCAAGAAATTCACCAATACATAAGAGATTTAATTGCCAATAAATACAACCAATCGGTAGCCGATGAGGTGAGCATTCTTTATGGAGGAAGTGTAAAACCAGCAAATGCAAAAGAAATTTTTGGACAAGCTGATGTTGATGGCGGTTTAATTGGAGGAGCTTCCTTAAAAGCAACAGATTTTCTTGCTATAGTTGAGGCTTTTTAAAAATAGTTTGACTTCATATATTAAGGGGTGTATTGATTATTCTTACACCCCTTTCTTTATAGTATAGGCATATAACTATCTTAAGCTAGCTCCCAATTGCTTTTCAAATTGTTGTTGTAATTTGGACATTAACTTATCAACCTGCTTGTCGGTAAGTGTTTTATTTTCGTCTTGGAAAATAAATTTAATAGCATAACTCTTCTTTCCTTCAGGAAGGTTTTTTCCTACATAAACATCAAATAAATCGACTTTCTTAAGAAGTTTTTTTCCTAATTTAAGAGCAATTTCCTCAATATCACTAAAATTTATATGCTCGTCCAAAAGCAATGCAAAATCTCTTCTTACTGCAGGATATTTTGGTATTTCTTGAAAAGTAAATTGATTAGTTTTTGAAGCTTC
>SL_7KL_010_BRINEDRAFT_10000662_pt1 | contig 16309 bp, 13 predicted proteins | sample SodLak_010_BRINE_FD_10663 | JGI IMG/M metagenome (IMG submission 10663)
CAAATAATTCCGCAACAAAAACTAATACCAATTTGGCTATTAAATGTCGTTAATAGAGCGAAATTGCTTTTTTCATATATAACGCTGTGAATAATTTGCATAGCTGGGTTATGGAAATTGTGAACAAGGAAATATATGGAAAAATGAATGAGCTAAATAGCGTCATTTGATGGTTAAATTGGTATAACTATTCTTTAATAAACATAGCGTGGGCTTTTACGCCAGTGAGTAGGTTCCATACATTTGAGACTATGATTTTACCTTCTTCGTCAAAGATTTTCAATTCAGCGGTATTGGGACCAGCAGTTCCTTGATTTAATGCAATAAATTCAACTTTATTAAAACCTTCTACTAGGTCAACATAAAATGTTTTAAACTTATTTTCTAAGAGTACATTTTCTGCAATAATTTCACCATTCAATCTGATTTGAACACGGTCGCCATCAAACATCATGTGGTCTCTACAAGCAATTACCACACGTCCAGAAGAAGTTTTAAATTCGCCTAAATCCATATTTTCACCAAATTCTTCTCTGATTTTGGGTTCACGCTTATCTTCTTTAAACTTCTCATTTAGTCGCTTTTCATGTAAATCTGAAGGATTAGTAAATTGTTTCTCTTTTAGAAACTCAGGGTCTTCTTCTTCTTTTTTCTCTAAGCCTTTCTTATTAAGGTTAGGAACACCAAAGTTGGTTTCGGGAAATGCTTTACCTTTAGCTGTTTTAAGCTCTACCTTCTCAGAGCCGCTTTTTGAGCCGTCCAATTGTGCAAAACTAAACCCGCTAAGGAATAAACAGAAAACAAAAATTAGAAATCGCATTTGCTTATATTTTTTTTTAAAAAGTACAAAACTTGTACTAGTAAATTAAATTAGCTCAAAATCTATGCCTGAATTAAATTCTTTCAAGTAATTCTGATTAAAACTAATTATTTTACACTGATTTTCATGGGTAATGCTAACAAAAAACTTCTTATCTAAAAAATCAAAATAAGGAACATTAGCAGAGGTCTTCTTCACCTTCAGTAAGAGTTGGCTAAAAGCATGCTTAGTTAGTAACTTAAAAGGAAATTTTTCCGAGACTTGTTCTGTACTAAAATGAACAAGTTTATTTTTCCCCGTCCAAGAAAAGAAAAGATTATCCTCTTCCCTATAACTAACTTCTATTATTTCTTGGTTAGGCAATAAAAGTTCAGCTTTACTTGGGGTGATTTTAACAATTTGAAATGCCGAAGGATTGATTTTATCCTTTATACCTGTTTTTTGTTGATAATACTTATAGGCTGTTTCTTTTAAACACCAAAATAGCCAAAATTCATTTACAGAAAAGCAATAATTCATCAAGTTTGACTCGGAAGCGGTAAAGACTTTTTCAATTAAGCGGTCTTTTCTTTTTTCGAAAGACTTTCGCTTTGCGTCATCTATGTAGAGTAAATCAGTGCCTAACATCAAATTTTTGACTGAATAATTTTAAGGGAGTTTTCTACATTAATCATTTGCTCCATTTCTTCGTTTTCAATACGAATATTAAATTCATCTTCAATATCCAAAATCACATCCACCAAATGGGCCGAATTAATTTGCAGATCTTCAATAAAACTGGTAGAGGTATTAATTTTTTGAAAAGCCTCTTGATTTTGCACATAAGGCTCAACAATTTTTTTTAATTGTTCAATTAGTTGATTATCATTCATTATTCTTTTTCTTTAAGCAATTGTTTGTGTGAGTATGATTCAAACAAGAAATTAATTCCTGTCATGATTAAAATTAAAGATAAAGTTCCGGCTAAAACCCATTGCCAAGGTTCGTTAGATTGGTGTTTCAAAAAACCACTTTCTACTAAAGCACTTAATCCAAAACCCAATATTGCTGTTCCTGCACCTCCAAAAATCCAATATCTTTTTTGGTGGTAAGAAGTGTTTTTAAAATTCTTCTTCGCCATATTCTAGGTAGTTACGTTTCACAAAATCTAGGGCGGTTTTCAAAATATGTCCCATTGTTTTACATTGTTTAAACTTAACATCTTTGGTATATTCAACCAATTCATTTCTCAGCATTTTAACGTATTTATCAGTTGAAATTCGGTCCTTTATCATGCACCTAATTAAACTACTAAATCTTTTTTGTGAAGTAATTAGTCGTTTAGCCACTTGAGAACGTTCCTCCATTCGGTACTGTTCAATGGAAGATTCTTCTAAACAATCGGCTACTAAACGCACCATAGGATAATTTTCTTTAAAAAACTGAGGTCGATACACTTTTAATTTTCCTTCATAATTTTGTTGATCAAAATCAATAGCCCTAATTTTATAATCAACATGGTCGAAATCATGCGTAGGAATGACCACATAATTATAGGAACGCATATCCCCTAATAGTCGTAGCATACAACGTTCATTAAACTTAACAAATTGTTTTGCTATTTGAGTTCTAGCACGTTGGTCACATTTTGGTAAGTGTTCTTTAATAAACACATCACCAGGGATACCCGCAATATGCTCTTCAATAAGAGTATCTTTATAAACTAAAAAATTAATTCGGTGCGGTGATAAAATATGTTCAAAATCTAAACCGTAAATTCTTGAAGCGTCTGCTTTTTTAACGTAAAAGTAGGTAAAGTTGTCATTTAAAATATTTCTAATCTTAATTCTAAATGGCTTAGAGTTTCCAAAAGTACAGTAGTCAATAGCATCAACACTTAGGTAGTCTAAATTTTTAGAACGCCCGTCTGAATGTAAAATCATGTACACTTTTTTTAGTGAAGCATCAATATCTTCACGCTCATAGTCAGGATAGTAGCAACGCACCCAAAGTGTATCATCATCATTCTCGTCATACACCACAATTGAACCCGAAAAACGCAATAAATCATCATAAAATACTGGAATTCTGGTTGCTCTTTTATAACGTTCTAAATAAAGTTGTAACCTATCGTTTATTTTAAAACTAGGCTTTTTTTGCGACATTAATTTTTCTTCTGTGTACTCCATAACTCAAAAATAAGTATTATAATTGGAATCTTTGTTAGGAATACAAGCTAGTAACAAAAAAGTACTATATGTTTAGTGTTTAAATCATGTAAAAGTCAGTTTTTATTAACTTGTTAATTATTGCCAGTAAAATCATTATAAATAGCTGTATATCTTGTTATTATAGCTACTACTTCGTCTAATTCTTCAACTGATGATTTAATGTGTTGAATCACGGTTGAAAACTCTTCATTAGAAATTAACTCATTATCCAGTAAATCAATTAGACCTAAGACTCTGGCTATTGGGGCTCTTACCTCATGAGAATGCTTCCAAGCAATCTTTTTTAATTGTTGGTTTTGTTGCTCAATTATATGGATTCTACGAAGATTCTCAGTAACATCATCAATCAAAGATAACTCTACACTTTTTCCATCTATAAAGATAGTTTGTTTATGCTCAACTACGTCTATTACTTGGCCTGATTTTAATTGATGTTGATTTGATTTAAAGATAGATTTGCTTTGAACAGGGTTAGTTTTAAGTAGGATATCATTTAAAGTGAGTTCTAGAAACTCTTCTTCAGTAAAACCATACTTTTCCACAGCTGCATGATTTACCTTCAGAAATTTTAGTGTTGTTGAGTCATATAACCAAATGGGTTGTGGACTGAAATTAAACAGGACTTCATATTTCTTTTCCAGCTTTTTTTTATGAATTTCAGAACCTATAAAGTAAATTAATTCACTGAAGACTTGGTTATAATACTCTATTTCTTTTGCCTCTAACGTGGAGGCAAGTAAAAAAACTCCTTCTGTTTTTTCTTCGTACAAACTAGGGATGCCTATTACTGTTTTAATACCGCATTCTAGTGCGGCATCAATTCTTATAAATTCAGTTGAATTTTTATCAAAATCCCACTGTAAAATTTTTTGCTTCTGAAAAACTATTCCAGGAATACCTTTGTTGATTAAAAACGAATCTAAATGATTACTTAGTTCATAAAAAACATGCATTGAAGGGTGTTCAAAATAGTTTGAGGTAAGCTTTATTAATTGATGTTCAGTTTGAGGTTCCCAAAATTCAGCTAAACAAATGTCTTCTAAGTTACCCAGGATTTCGCAAACCGAATGTATGCATTCTTCCAAGCTTTGATGCTGTTTAAAAGCACTACTGATTTTAAAGAATAATTCTTTTCTAATCAACTCATTCTGATATGGAGTAACGTCGCGTTCAATGGCTATAAGATAGCTTAATTTATTTGTGGAATCATAGATTGGGTCTAATTTAATGTTATTCCAAAACTTTTCACCAGACTTTTTATAATTGACTAATGTTACCTCACATTTTTTACCGTCTTTAATTGCTTTTCTCAAAATACTCAATTCCTTTTTACAAGTTGATGGACCTTGAAGTATTCTTGGGGTCTTGTTTAAAATATCTTCTGCTGAAAATCCAGTCATCTCTTCAAATGCCTTATTTACATAGACTACTTTTGAACCATTATCATCAATTGGATTAGCTTGAGTAATAATTATACAATCGCTGATATAGGCAGATACGTTAGCTAATAATTCCTTGAGGTCTTCACTTAATTTATCATCAGCTGATTTATCTGCAGTTTTTTTAAAACTTGCGTCAATAGAGCTTTTGGTATGCTTGTTCATATTACTTAATTGTCTTTCTACAAGTTCTTACTTTTTTCGTTTTACTCAATATTTGATTTAACATTGAAAAATCTAATTACTTTTTCTGGGCAATAAAGGAAACTCTTGTCCTACCCAAAAATTCAATCTGAGGAATATCATTCCTTTAAAATTTAATTCCTTAAACTAGCTACTCAAAGCCATTAAAACAATGAACGCATTGACTCAGAAACCGAACGATTCAACAAGCATAGAGTCAGATTATTAACAGTAATATTACTACTAAATATATGTTAATAGATTGCTAAAATAAAAAAAAATATTGAATACAGATAATATAATTTAAAAAGTTTACCTTTTTGAAGTAGTCTTAAACAAAGCACGAAAAACCGATTAAATCATTATAATTATATGATAATGAGTGATTTAATCGGTTTTTTAAAAAATAAATTTGACCTATTTTAAATCGTAACGATCTGCATTCATGACTTTTGTCCATGCTTTTACAAAATCTTTCGCCAATTTCAATTTATGGTCATCCTGTGCGTAAACTTCTGCATAGGATCTTAAAATAGAATTTGATCCAAAAACTAAATCTATTCTTGTTGCGGTAAATTTTTCTTCTCCTGAAGCCCGATTTAGCAATTGGTAATAACCCTTAGAAGTTGGCTTCCATTCGTAGTTCATATCGGTAAGATGCACAAAAAAGTCGTTTGTTAAAGCTCCAGCTTGATTTGTAAAAACTCCGTGTTTGCTTCCTCCGTAGTTGGTTCCTAAAACGCGCATTCCACCAATAAGAACAGTCATTTCTGGAGCAGTTAGGCCCATTAACTCACAATGATCTAGCATAAGTTGTTCAGGCTTAATTTCGCAATCTTCTTTAAGCCAATTTCTAAATGCATCATGTTTTGGTTCTAAAACATCAAATGAATCTGCATCAGTCATTTCTTGAGAAGCATCTCCTCTTCCTGGTGCAAAAGGGACTTCTAATTCAAAACCTGCTTTTTCTATAGCTTGTTCAACAGCCACTGTTCCACCAAGAACAATAAGGTCGGCTAAACTTACTTCTTTTTTAAAATCAGACTTAATTTTTTCCAATTGATTTAAAACCTTATGGAGTTGTTCAGGCTCATTTGCTTCCCAATCTTTTTGAGGGGAAAGACGGATTCTAGCTCCGTTAGCACCTCCTCTAAAATCTGATTTTCTAAAGGTTCTTGCACTATCCCAAGCAGTATTGATTAATTCAGATTGACTTAAACCAGAATTAAGCAGATCTCGCTTAAGGGTTTCAATATCTTCTGCATTTAATTGATAGTTTACTTTTGGAACAGGATCTTGCCAGATTAAGTCTTCTTTAGGTACTTCAGGACCTAAATACCTAGATTTTGGTCCTAAATCGCGATGGGTTAATTTAAACCAAGCGCGTGCAAAAACTTCTTCAAAGTATTTTTGATCTCCCATGAACTTTTGAGAAATTTTTCTATACTCAGGATCCATTTTCATGGCCATATCAGCATCTGTCATAATCGGATTTACCCGTTTGTTAGGATTATGAGCATCTAGTGGCATGTCTTCTTCTTTAATGTTTTTAGGTTCCCATTGCCAGGCTCCTGCAGGACTTTTTCTCAACTCCCATTCGTGGTTAAATAACATTTTAAAGTAACCATTATCCCATTTTTCAGGTTGTGTAGTCCAAGCACCTTCTATTCCGCTAGTCATGGTATCTCCAGAATGTCCCTTACCATGAGGATTTTTCCAGCCTAAGCCTTGTTCATGCACATCGGCTGCTTCAGGATTTGGTCCTAAATCTTCTTCGGGCGCCATTCCGTGGCATTTCCCTACGGTATGTCCTCCAGCAGTTAAGGCTACTGTTTCTTCGTCGTTCATAGCCATACGCTTGAAGGTTAACCGAACATCATGGGCAGTTTTCAATGGATCTGGATTACCATCAACACCTTCGGGGTTTACATAAATTAAACCCATTTGTACAGCTGCTAAGGGATTTTCAAGGGATTCCCTTTTTTGGTCATCACTATATCTATTTTTGGTGGCGGCCAAAAATTCTTTTTCAGACCCCCAATACACTTCTTTTTCTGGATGCCATATATCTTCTCTTCCTCCTGCAAATCCATACATTTTAAGTCCCATCGACTCGTAAGCAACATTTCCAGCTAGAATAATCAAGTCGGCCCAAGAAATTTTTCTTCCATATTTCTTTTTGATTGGCCATAGCAACCTTCTTGCTTTATCTAAGTTTACATTATCTGGCCATGAGTTTAATGGAGCAAAACGTTGATTTCCAGTGTTACTTCCTCCCCTGCCATCAGCAACTCTATAAGTTCCTGCGGCATGCCAAGCCATTCTAATCATTAAGCCACCATAATGGCCCCAATCGGCTGGGCACCAATCTTGGCTGGTGGTCATAAGTTCATTTAAATCTGACTTCAATGCCTCATAATCTAACTGTTTAAAGGCTGTTTTATATTCAAAACCTTCTTCAAAAGGGCTTGTTTTTGTATCGTGTTGATGTAAAATATCTAAATTGAGTGCTTCTGGCCACCAATCCATTACATCTTCTTTTACTTTTGTATTTGCGCCATGCATAAATGGGCACTTACCATTTGTTGAATTATCCATGATTTTAGTCTAAGTTTAATTTAAAGTTTGAAATTTATTAAAATAACACCAACTAAACAATGCATTAACAAATCTTAACCCTAAATTAAATTTTAGCTACTTTGCATCCTTGCATCCCAACCTTGGCTGTCGATTGTTTTAAGAGTTTATCAATTTTGAATTATAAATTTAAAGTAAATTTCTCTGCGTTCTTTGTGTCTCTGCAATGATTAAAGCGTAAAAAAAAGAATTAAGTAGTAAGTACAAAGAATTAAGGTTTTGTGAATTTTAAATTATAAACGAATTTCTCTGCATTCTTTGCGTCTTTACGACTATGCGTGAGTTCATCAATTTTGAATTATAAAAAACATCATTTAACCAAATACGAATAATCCTCAATAGTTGCATAGCTCTAAGAGTTCAACTATCTTTACAAAAAGTTTAAAACATGAATAAATTAGGCCTATTTTTTTTAATATCCTTCAGTATTCTNGGCTGTAAATCAGATTCTTCTAAAAATGAAACTAAGGTTACAAATGAAAAAAACACACTTAAAAATACCTACTCAAATACTCATCCGTTGCTCTTAAAAGTGGCAGAAGCGCATGGGTTAAAAGCTTGGGAAAAAACCAAAAAAATTGATTTTCAGTTTAATTTCAAACAAGAAGGTAGTGAAATGAATAGGATGTGGAGCTGGGATTTAGAAAATGAGCAAATTACTCGTTTTATTGAAGATGACGAAATAACTACTTCAACCGATGCTAAAGTTGCTAATAAAGAGGTTCATCAAGCTTTTATTAACGACACCTATTGGCTTGTTTTTCCTTTTCATTTACTTCACACAGAAGCTTATGATGTTGTTGTAAATAAAAATTCTAAATGCCCTATCAATGAAAATAAAGTCACAGAAATCGCCATTCAGTTTAGTGAAACTGGAGGCTATACGCCCGGCGATTTATACAAAATTTATGTAGATGAAAGTTATTTGATTCAGTCTTGGAGTTTTCACTCTAATGGCGAAGAGCCCCCTAATTTAGTTAACTTATGGGGAAACTACCAAAATTTTGATGGTCTTCAACTCAGTTTAAATCGCCCAAACAATACAGGCGATTTTGAAATTTATTTTAATCATATTAATGTACATCAATGATCAAAACAGCATATCAAAAAGGTTTAGATTTTGCAAAGGAAATGGATCAAAAAGACCCACTTGCTTCCTTTAGAGATGAGTTTCATATACCCACCCAAAAAAATGGCGATAAACATATTTATCTCTGTGGTAATTCCCTTGGATTACAACCTAAACAAACCGCTTCCTTTATTCAACAAGAGTTAGACGATTGGGCTAATTTAGGTGTTGAAGGCCATACCGATGCGCAACATCCTTGGATGCCTTATCACGAATTTTTAAGTGAGTCGATGGCGAAAATTGTAGGAGCAAAACCTAGTGAGGTGGTGGTTATGAATACGCTAACTACCAATCTTCATTTAATGATGGTTTCTTTTTATAGACCCACTCCAAAAAAATATAAAATTGTTATTGAAGCTGATGCATTTCCATCGGATAAATATGCAGTTGAATCGCAATTAAAATTCCATAATATTGATCCAGCCGATGGCCTCATTCTTTGGAAACCAAGAGAAGGAGAGCATTTGTGTAGATTAGAAGACTTAAAAGAAATTATAGCAGAAAATAAAGAGGAGATAGCTCTTTTTATGATTGGAAATACCAATTATTATTCAGGTCAGTTTTACAATATGTCAGAAATCACTAAACTAGGGCATGATAACGGAATTGTAGTTGGATTTGACTTAGCTCACGGAGCTGGAAATATTCAGCCTAACTTACACGAGGTTGGTGCTGATTTTGCAGTTTGGTGTACTTATAAATACTTGAATTCTGGCCCTGGAAGTCTAGGGGGTTGCTTTGTTCATGAACGACACGCCAATAACAAAGAATTAAAACGTTTTGTAGGTTGGTGGGGACACAATAAAAATACGCGTTTTAATATGCGTAAAGATTTTGACCCCATTCCGGGTGCTGAAGGTTGGCAGTTAAGCAATCCGCCCATTTTATCTATGGCCGCTATTCGCGCTTCGTTAGATGTATTTGAACGTGCTGGGTTTGAAAACATAAGAGAAAAATCAGAAAAAATTACAGGCTATTTAGAGTTTCTTTTGTCCGATTTTGCAGGAGATAAAATTAATATTTTAACCCCTAAAAATCCAAAAGAAAGAGGCTGTCAACTTTCTATTCAAGTAAAAAATGCAGATAAAAGCCTATTTGATGCAATAACAGAAAAAGGAGTGATTGCCGATTGGCGTGAACCGGACGTAATTCGCATTGCTCCTGCCCCATTGTATAACTCCTATCAAGATGTTTTTGCTTTTGTTAAACTACTTAAAGAATTGATTTAATGAAAAAAGAAAAAATAATAATTGTTGGTGCCGGATTATGTGGCTCGCTTTTAGCTCTTCGCTTAGCGCAACACGGCTATCAAATTGACTTAATTGAAAAAAGACCAGACCTACGAAAAGCTTCTATTTCTGTTGGAAGGTCTATCAACTTAGCTTTTTCAGACCGCGGGATGAAAGGAATTTCATTGGTAGGTTTAGAAGAAAAAGTCAACCAATTATGCATTCCTATGCACGGCAGAATGTTGCACGACCAACAAGGAAACTCGCAACTTTCAAAGTATTCAGGAAGAAAAGGTGAATACATCAATTCCATTTCCAGAGGTGGCCTTAATTCGCTTTTACTTGACGAAGTTGAAAAACACACCAACGTTAGAATGTACTTTGATTATACCTGCACAGAGGTAGATGTTGAAAATGCTTCAGCAGAATTTGAAAATAACATTACTAAAGAAATGATTTCGTTGCAAGGCGATTTCCTTTTAGGTACGGATGGCGCCGGTTCCGTGGTGAGAAAAAACTTGATGAAAAACAAGAATTTACTTTTCAGCTTTTCTCAAAACTTCCTCACCCACGGCTATAAAGAATTGAGTTTTCCACCCAAAGCTAATGGAGGTTACGCTACTGAAGAAGGTGCTTTACACATTTGGCCAAGAGGCGAAAACATGGTCATTGCTCTTCCTAATTTAGATGGTAGTTTTACTGTAACTCTATTTTTAGCTTACGAAGGAGGAAAATACAACTTCAACAATTTAACGAATCCTGAAATTGTAGATGAATACTTTAAAGAAGTTTATCCCGATGCGCATGCTTTAATGCCCGATTTAAAAACCGAATTTTTTGAAAACCCTACAGCGCCACTTGGAACCGTAAGATGCTTGCCATGGAATTTCAAGAAAACTCTGATTATGGGAGATGCCGCACATGCTATTGTTCCTTTTTATGGACAAGGAATGAACGCCTCTTTTGAAGATGTTTTTGTGTTTGATCAAATCTTAAACGAAGAAGACTTCAGCTTAGAAAAAACCTTTGTTAGATTTGCTAAAGAACGAAAAAAAGATGGAGATGCTATAGCCGATTTAGCCTTGGATAATTTCCATGAAATGAAAGCTCACACTGCTCAAGAGGTGTTTTTAGCTAAGCGAAAATTGGAATTAGAATTGGAAGAAAAATTTCCTGAAGAGTACTATTCAAAGTATTCATTAGTAACCTTTAAAGAAGATATTCCTTATTCTGAAGCTATTCAACAAGGAAGAGCACAAGATTTAGTTATTCAAGAAATGATTAAAAAAGACTTGCTTCCAGAGGAAATGAGTTTGGAGGCGAAACTTGAACGAATTAAAAAAGCCACTCAAATGGCAATGAACAACGAATTGATTTTTAACTTAGAAAAAATATAATGAAACTATTAGACGGTAAAAAGGTTTCCGAATTTATTTTAAAAGAGGTGAAAGAGGAAATTGACCATTACATTTCACAAAAACATTTAGGCTACGATTTATCTCGACCAAGTATGGCAATTGTTTTAGTGGGAAATAACCCCGCTAGTGAGTCTTATGTGAGAGGAAAAATTAAAGCTTGTGACAAAGCACAAATCAACCATAAAATCATTCGATTTGATGAGGATATTACGGCCTACGATTTGTTGAATGAAATTAAGTACCTAAATAAATCGCATTTTGATGGCTTTATAGTACAATTACCACTCCCCGACCATATTGAACCAAATTCCATTATTAATGAAATTAGTGCTTATAAAGACATTGACGGTTTTCATCCGTTAAATTTTGGAAAGATGGCCTTAGGACAAAAATCCATGCGCCCTGCCACTGCCTACGGAATTTTAAAGCTGATTCAACATTACAAAATCCCTACCAAAGGTAAACACGTGGTGGTAGTTGGGCGTTCAAATATTGTTGGAAAACCGGTTTCTATAATGCTAGGAAACGATTTTGACATTGGAAGAGCTACAGTAACTTCTTGCGATATCCACACCCCAAAAGAACTGCTTAAAGAAGAAACACAAAAAGCTGATATTGTAATAGTTGCTGTTGGTCAAGCTGGGTTTTTAACTTCCGATATGATTAAAAAAGGTGCGGTGGTTATTGACGTTGGAATTAATCGTTTAGAAACAGGGAAATTAGTAGGCGACTGCGATTTTCAAGATGTATCTACCAAAGCAGGTTACCTCACTCCTGTACCTGGAGGTGTTGGGCCCATGACTATTGCGGGATTAATTTTGAATACCTTTGAAGCATGGAAAATGAAAAACCTAATTGAAAAATAAAAAATAATATGATTTCACTTATAGGAAAAACAGCTGTAGTTTGCGGAAGTACCCAAGGAATTGGAAAAGCTACTGCCATACTCATGGCTGAATTAGACGCAAAAGTAGTTTTAGTAGCTAGAAACGAAGAGAAACTAAAAGGAGTTCAGTCGGAATTGAAAAATCCTACGCTACATGAATACTTAGTAGCTGATTTTACTCAACCTGAAGAACTGAAAAACACCATTGAAAATTGGGCTGAAAGTAATCATGCGCATATTTTGGTCAATAATACAGGTGGCCCAAAAGGAGGTCCGATTATTAATGCTGAAACTAGCGAATTTACAGCCGCTTTTTCAATGCATTTAATATGTAATCACATTCTAGTTCAGGCACTTTGGAAAGGAATGAAAGAAGAAAACTACGGAAGAATAATTAATGTAATTTCTACGTCGGTAAAACAGCCTTTAGATGGATTGGGCGTTTCGAATACCATCCGCGGAGCTGTAGCTAACTGGAGTAAAACCATGGCTAACGAATTAGGACAACATAACATTACCGTAAACAACGTTTTACCCGGTGCAACAAACACCGATCGCTTGACTTCTATTGCAGAAAATAAAGTGAAGAAAAATAGCGATTTGAGTGTTGAAAAAGTCTTTGAGAACATGGCTAATTTATCGCCAATGAAACGTATTGCCGAGCCTAACGAGGTTGCTAATGCTATTGCATTTTTAGCAAGTCCAATGGCATCCTACATCAACGGAATCAACGTTCCTGTAGATGGCGGAAGAACAAAGTCCTTATAGAAATTTTGATTTATAAATTGAATTTCTTTGCGACTTTGCGCCTTTGCGTGAGATATTTAATTTTAAATTATAATTTTTAAATGATTTTCTTTGTGTACTTTGTGCCTCTGTGGTGAAAAAGGAAATAAGAGATGAGAAATGAGATGTGAGATTTAATCAATTGTCAATTTTAAATTTATTAATTATGATGCTTTGCGGCTTAGCGACTTTGCGAGAGTTATTTAATTTTAAATTATAAATTTTTAAATGATTTTCTTTGTGTACTTTGTGCCTCTGTGGTGAAAAAGCAAATAAGAGATGAGAAATGAGATGTGAGATTTAATCAATTGTCAATTTTAAATTTATTAATTATGATGCTTTGCGACTTAGCGACTTTGCGAGAGGTTATCAATTTTAAATTATAAATGTATTTCTCTGCGTACTTTGCGTTTTAGACTTTGTGAGCTCTGGGTGGAATGATATAATTAAGTAGCAAGTACAAAGCGATGCACTGAGTGTAATCGAAGTGAATTAAGATTTCGTGAGTTGTAAATAATTTTAAAATTACAAATATGAAAGCAAAATTATTAATTATTAGCTTGTTAGCACTTACAAGCTATACAGTTCAAGCACAGTTGAGTGCTTCTTATTATGATGGTAACCCAGCCTCTAAAATTGGTGTAGGTTATGATTTTAATGAAACCATTTGGTCAGAAATAAGAATGTACACAGGAAGTAGCATTCAAAACTTCACATTTGAAGGCGTAGTAAATTTTAACCTCAAACAAACTGAAGACTATAAGTTTTATTTGGGAGGAGGTGTTGTGGTTAACAACCTAACAGGGCTTGTAGCACCCGTTGGATTACAAATTTCTCCTTTCAAGAATTTTAGAGAATTTGCCTTCCAAATCGAAGCCATGCCTATGTATGAATTTGACGAATCAAATGCTTTTTTCTTTGGCTCATGGGGAATTCGTTACCGCTTCCCATTAAAGAAATAAAAGGATTAATTATAAATTAAAACACATTTCGACTTTGCTTAAAAAGAAGAATCAAGTATCAAGGACAAAAGCTAAGGTTTCGTGAACTAAAAATTTAAATCATAATACTTTGCGGCTTAGCGCCTTTGCGTGAGATAAATAAAGCGTAAAAGAAGAATCAAGTAGCAAGTACAAAGCGATGCACTGAGTGTAATCGAAGTGAATTAAGATTTAGTAAATTTCAGATGATTTTCTCTGTGTCCTTTGTGTTGCTGTGGTGGTAAGCTTATTAGTTTGGGAGTTTTAGAGTTTGAAAAATTATAAATTAAAATACTTTGCGGCTTAGCGACTTTGCGAGAGCTATTCAATTTTAAATTATAAATTTTGAATGTATTTCTCTGTGAACTTTGCGTTATAGACTTTGTGAGCTCTGCGTGGAAAAAAAGAATCAAGTAGCAAGTACAAAGCGATGCACTGAGTGTAATCGAAGTGAATTAAGATTTAGTAAATTTTAGATGATTTTCTCTGTGTCCTTTGTGTCCCTGTGGTGGTAAGCTTATTAGTTTAGGAGTTGAGGAGTTTGAAAAATTATAAATCAAAATACTTTTATACTGACAAAAATCAACTAGTCTTAAATTTATTTAAATTAAGTCTAAATAAATTTGCTCAAAATAAATTCAGCAAATATATTTGCAGCAATTTTTAATAAATCTAAATAATAATAGACGTGAAGATGAAAAAAGTAGTTGGTTTTATTTTGGCTTTAATAACGGTCACTCAATTACACGCACAAGATGAAGATTCACCACAGAATAATTCCGGTGATGATTTCTTAAATGAATGGGCTAATGATAGTATTGAAAATTTAGAAGATATCATCATTTCTGCTAGTAAGATGTTGGGAAGTAAATTTGAGGCTAGGAATAGAACAGGTTCCGCATATTATATTTCTACAGAGGATTTAAAAAAGCACAATTATTTTAATATAGATCGAATTTTAGGGGAAGTTCCAGGAGTAAATTTGTATGAAGAAGACGGTTTTGGTTTGCGACCAAATATTAGCATTCGAGGAACCAATCCAGAACGATCTAGAAGCATTACCTTAATGGAAGATGGAGTTTTAATTGCTCCTGCTCCTTACGCCGCTCCCCCAGCCTATTATTTTCCTAATGTAGCTAGAATGCAATCGGTTGAAATTCTTAAGGGAAGTAGCCAAGTTCAATATGGACCATTTACCACAGGGGGAGCAATAAATTTTGTTTCTACTGAAATTCCTGACGAATTTAAAGCTGAATTATCAGCTACTTATGGATCATTTGGAACTGCTAATTCACTGGCTAGATTTGGTGATTCAAGTGAACAATTTGGTTATGTAGTTGAATATTTAAATACTCGTTCAACAGGATTTAAAGAATTGGATGGTCCTGGACAAACCGGTTTTAACAGAGATGACTTTATGGCTAAGTTTAGAGTTAATTCTAAAGCTGATGCTAAATTTCAGCAATCCTTACAACTCAAATTTCAATATGCTAGAGAAAAAAGTGATGAAACTTATTTAGGTTTAACTCGTGAAGATTTTGAAAAAACTCCATTTAGAAGATATGCTGCTTCACAAAGAGATTTTATGCAAACTGAAAATAGGCATATTACCTTAACTCATAACTTTCAATTTAATCCAGAAACACAAATTACAACTACAGCATACAATACCGACTTTTCAAGAAATTGGTTTAAATTAGATCGGATTACAAATGTTGACGGTGATGACGTTGGAATTTCTAACATATTAGATAATCCAAACATGTATCCAGAACTAATGTCGTGGATTACTGGAGCAGCTGATTCTCCTGATGATGCCTTGAGAAATAAAAATAATAATCGTGTGTATTATTCTAGAGGTATTCAAACAAAATTTGATCATCATTTTTATACAGGAGATGTTTTTCATGACATTGAAGTTGGGTTTCGTTACCACAGAGATGAAGCTGACCGTTTTCAATGGTACGAAAACTTTAGAATGTTAGATGGACGCATGAGTTTGACTTCAGCTGAAACACCAGGAAGTGAAAGCAATCGACTAGATGCAGCAGAAGCTATTTCTGCCCATATGCTTTACAAGGTTAAATTTAATGACTTAACTATTACGCCAGGTTTACGCTACGAAAACGTTACGATGTCTAGAAAAAACTGGGGTACAGTTGATTTAGAAAGAACCGGTTTTGACTTGTCTGAAAGGGAAAATAGTGTAACTCAATTTATTCCTGGAATTGGAGCTAATTATAAAATCAATAATCAATTTTCATTTTTTGGAGGTGCGCATAAAGGATTTGCTCCTCCAGGGTCAGAAGAAGGTCAAAATCCTGAAGAAAGTATTAATCTTGAATTAGGTACACGCTTTGACTTTTTTGGTTTTCAAGGTGAGCTAGTCGGTTTTTATAATGATTACACGAACATGTTAGCATCTAATGCTGCTGCAGGTGGAGGTCCTTTTGGTGATGATCTAGACGTATTCCCCACAGGAGCTGCATTAATTAAAGGTATTGAGTTTCAAGTAGCCTATGATGTACTGCAAAATAACACAAAAATGAGTATGCCAATTCATTTTAGTTATACCTATACAGATGCACGATT